>Ga0206959_10004_pt1 | contig 70258 bp, 50 predicted proteins | sample Alteio_BWOrgHeat_31_FD_152971 | JGI IMG/M metagenome (GOLD analysis project Ga0206959, IMG submission 152971) | Enriched cells from forest soil in Barre Woods Harvard Forest LTER site, Petersham, Massachusetts, United States -... | ecosystem: Environmental > Terrestrial > Soil > Temperate forest >...
GCTGCATCCAATGCTTCGCTTGTGCTTTGAGAACCTCAGATTCCATTGAAGACTGTTCTCCTCATGACGTTGGTACGAGAATTCCGTCGTGTGCCGCGAGCAAACTGATAAGCAACAATGGATCCAGGAAGCCGTCTATCCCGAACAACGCGGAATTATACCTCTCCAATACAACATGACGTCAGCTATGCCTCTAAAGTATTTGCGCTCCATCAGATATGCATGGCTTTCTATTCTCTGTTACATAACGGGCAAAGACTCTTGACCGGCAAACATTCAACCATGAAAGACGCAATCTCAGACGCATTATCCCAGCTTCGGGTTGTAATTCGTGGCACAGGTTCGATTGGCATGCGGCATATCAGGGTCTTTCGGGGCCCGCTGGCATCCAGACAATTGCCGTTCTCAGACGGGAGGGGGTGAAGCTGTTTACTTCCGAAAGAAGGCTACACATCCGCCGAGGATCTATCGGAAGCGTTTACAGCTGCAAACTCGATCCCGGTAGTGGCAAGCGATACGAATTGTCATATGGAGAACGCAATCGAAGGGATTTCATTCGGTTGCGGTTCTATTTTGGTTGAGAAACCACTTGCGCCTGTTCTCGCCGATGCCCTGCGGCTCCAGGCGGCCATATCGAAAACAAATACCAAAGTCTTTTTAGCCTGCAATTTGCTATTTGATTCCGGACCGAATCTGTCTCGCGCGTTTGCCAGAGATCGGAGAATCCACCATGTTCGCACATTGCAAAAGCAGGGAAGCGATCTGTGACCATGCAAGTCCCTCCGGATCGTGATGAGATGATGCGGGCGCAGGCAACTGCATTTGTAAGCGCATCAGTCAACAGGAGCAGCGGACAACTTGCCACTCTGCAGGAAGGCATTTTTGCCATCGCTCTCTGTGATGCTGCGCGTATTTCATCCGTCACTGGACGCACTGAGCCAATTCGTGAGTGAATGGAGCACGAATGAGCGTCCACCCAATACTCGCCGTCATCCCTTGTCGTGGTGGATCAAAGGGATTGCCTGGAAAGAATGTTCGACCTCTGGCCGGATTGCCGTTAATTGCACATTCGATCAAGTTCGCCAAATTGTGCCCGGAAGTTGCCCGGTGTGTCGTTTCCACCGACAGTGAAGAAGTCGCAAACGTTGCGCAGGCTTACGGCGGCGTAGTTCCTTTCCGTCGACCAGCCAACTTAGCACAGGATGACACCCCAATGTGGCCCGTCCTACAACATGCTCTGCAAGAAATGGAACAGCAAGATGGCTACCGCTATGGCAGCCTCCTTCTGCTGGAACCGACATCCCCAGGACGCTTGCCTAAGGATGTGCAGCAGGCTATTCAGATTCTTGAAGACGATCCAGCATGCGTAGGAGTTATTGCGGCATCTGAACCACGGTTCAATCCGAGGTGGGTTTGTATCGAACCGCGACCCGATGGTTACATTCGCCAAAGCTTTGCTACAGATCATGTTTACATTCGCCGGCAAGATGTACCACCTGTCTACCGAATAAATGGATCGTTATACCTTTGGCGGAGAGATCATATTGCAAATTCAACCCTGTCGGATATTGGCACAGCACCACACCGCATGCTGATTATCCCGGAAATCCGTGCTATCGATATCGATGACATCCAGGACCTTAATCTCGCAGAATTATGGATACGTGAACGGTTTATTCAGTTGCCATGGTTGTAAAGGGCAATATTCCCATGAAATTGTGGAACTAGTCGATGGGGGTGGGATGGCGTAGTGATAAATCAATCCAGCCTGAACAATTTAAGGTGATACAGCGCTGTCCTCGATTCCGATACAACCGGCAGAATGAATTTCGCTTCAAAGAACGCGAAGTGTTCGGTTTCGGAGCTGGCGGGCATCAATGCCACCGATGAGCACGATTGCTCAATCGGAGACCACTTGTCATGTGGCGCCGGATGCTATACTGGCCCGCGATGTGAATGCCAGAGACTATGCTTACATAGGATCGGGACCATTGTTCGCCCGGGCATTACTAATACCGAAGTAGGCACGCGTTGGAGCAGGTTCGGTTGTAGCTAAGGATGTTTTGGGACGCAAGCGGGTGGCAGGCGTACTCTGCGCATTCTGCATGTAAGTACACAGTACGGTCATAGCAAGTGGATGTTGGTTATGCCATCAAATCCATCACATGAATTGACATTTGTAACGAACACCGATACGATTCGCGAACTGCTGAAGGTGATCGATAGGAGCGGGTTGGGAATTGCTTTGGTTGTCGATGATTGCCGCCGCCTCCAGGCAACGATCACAGATGGCGATGTGAGACGCGCGATCCTCTTCGGAATTGAACTGGATGCAGTTGTGAGTGAATTGCTTACCATGCGCAAGAATTCTGGCCGCGATATCACACCGGTGACAGCTCCACTTGGTTCTACCGCAGAAGCACTGCGTCAGTTGATGACAGAACACGCGGTTCGCCAGGTTCCAATCCTCGATGCCGACCACAGCGTTGTAGACATCGCGCTGGCTTCAGATTACCTTGCGATTCCCAGTCTCGCCCTTGATGGCTTCATTATGGCAGGTGGGTTTGGCAAACGGTTGATGCCACTTACAGAAAACTGCCCAAAACCGATGTTGCCGGTCAATGGCAAACCAATCTTAGAACATCTGGTCGGCAAGTTGAAAGCAGCTGGAATTCTGCATGTCCACATCTCGACGCACTATCTGGCAGACAGCATCACGGCGCATTTTCACGACGGAAAAGATTTTGGCGTAAATATCGAGTATGTGGGCGAAGATCAACCGATGGGCACCGCGTGTGCACTTGCGAAAGTTGGCGTTGGCGACGTTCCTTTACTCGTTGTCAATGGGGACATCCTGACCTCTATCGATTTTCGAGCTATGCTGGAGTTTCATAATGAACATGCTGCAGACATGACAGTCGCCGTTCGACAGCATGAGGTACAGATTCCCTACGGAGTCGTGACGACTGAAGGAGTCAACGCGATCCGTATTGACGAAAAACCAACCATTCGCCGTTTCATCAATGCAGGCATCTATCTTGTTCATCCGAGGGTATGTCAAATGGTGCCGTCAGACCATAGGGTCGACATGCCCGACCTTATTACAAGTCTGATAAGCAGAGGCCAGCGCGTTATCTGTTTCCCGGTACGCGAGTACTGGCTGGATATCGGCCAGATTGAACACTATGAGCGCGCTTCTCTAGACGCTGCACACGGCATGGTTTAACAATCAGCCTGAGGACGACATTGAGGAATCAAGCAGTTTGGAAAAATCGACGCGTACTTGTTAGCGGAGCCGGTGGATTCATTGGGAGCCATCTGGCAGAACGGCTTGTCGAACTGGGAGCAGAAACCCGCTGCTTTGTTCGCTACACCTCGCAAGGATCATGTGGCTGGTTGGCAAATTCTCCGCACAGAGCCCAATTTGAAATCCTCTATGGCGATATCCGCGACTACGAGAGTGTTATTCGAGCTTGTAAGGGTGTTGATGTGATCTTTCACTTGGCCGCATTAATTGGAATTCCTTATTCCTATAACTCGCCTAGATCCTATGTTCAAACGAATATCGAGGGCACGTTGAACGTTCTGGAAGCGGCGCGCCTTCACTGCGCAGAACGACTCATATGTACATCAACAAGCGAGGTCTATGGCTCTGCGCAATACGTACCGATTGACGAAAGCCATCCGATCCAAGGCCAATCTCCATATTCCGCGACCAAAATTGGCGCCGATAAGCTTGCAGAATCGTATTATCTTTCGTTCGGACTGCCAGTGTCCGTTGCGCGTCCCTTTAATACCTATGGCCCACGTCAGTCGGCACGAGCTGTTATCCCAACGATTATCACGCAAGTTCTCGCGCAGTCTTCCGTCAAGCTCGGCAATCTCAATACCACTCGCGACTTTAATTTCGTTTCGGACACCGTCGAGGGATTTCTTGCAGTTGCAGAAACTTCAGCGGCAATTGGAAAGACATTGAATTTCGGTAGTGGCATCGAGATTTCAATACACGCCTTAGCGGCAACGATCTTTGATCTCTTAGGAAAAAAATGCGCGATCCATGTTGAGGAAGCTCGCCTGCGTCCCGAAACAAGTGAGGTCGAACGTCTTTGTGCAGATAGCCGATCGCTAAGCGAGGTTACTGGATGGAAATCCAAGATTCCTTTGCGGGAAGGATTGGCGAGGACAATCGACTGGATCGAGCGGAATATCAACACGTACGCGATAGGAACGTATGCTGTTTGAGCCTCGTTTTAGCCTGCATTCGGCAGTGAACACGTACAAGACCCAAGTGGATGAGGATATCTCGGCCACTGTGACAACAGGCTGGCAGAATCCCTAGCCTATATTTATTTTTCGCCCTTCGTGGGAGTGCAGCACAATGGCTTCTCCGCTTGCCGCTGAAACAAAATGTCGACTGTTCCTTGTCGCCGCCTTCTCCCGCATCGATCTTCTCAGGCCTTTCCTGAATCCTCATTCTTCCTTGCTACACCGCACAGCCCGCGGCACGGCATGGCTTTTCCTTCTCCGGTTTGCCGAGAAAGGCATGGGGCTTATCCGGACCCTTGTTCTTGCGCGGCTTCTTGTACCAAGCGAATTTGGGCTGTTCGGTATTGTTGTCATCGCCGTGAATGCGCTTGATTTGATGTCGGTCGTTGGAATCAAGGCAGCAGTGGTGCAACGAAAAAATGCAACAGACGATGATTTGGACACGGCATGGTCTGCACTGCTGATTCAGGGTGTATTCAATGCAATTGCATTGTGTGTCATCGCAGGTCCCGCGGCTCACTTTTTCAAGGAGCCTCGCGCTATTCTGCTGATCCGCTGCTTTGCAGTAGCCGTTCTACTCGAAGGTTTCGTAAATATCGGAATTGTTTGTTTCGAAAAAGAGCTGCAATTCAAGCAGCAATTCAAATTTGTACTCGCCGGCGCCTCTTCCGACTTAGCAGTTGCATTGAGTGTGGCATATGTCACGCACAGCGTATACGCTCTTTTCGCCGGAGCGGTGGCAGGAAAGGTTGTTCGAGTTGCGGCATCCTATGTCATGCAACGCTATCGGCCTAAATTCAGAATTGTCCGCGACAATTTTCGAACTCTATTTCGATTTGGTAAGTGGATGTGGCTATCCACCTTGCTTCAATTCATACTGTTTCAGGGCGATAACATTTTTGTGGGACGAGTTCTTGGAGCAACTGCACTCGGTCTCTACACGATCGCATTCACCATCGGCAATCTAACACGCACCGATATTGGCATTGTCCTGCAGCGGGCACTCTTCCCCAGCATGGCCCTCCTCCAGGATGACGACCATGCGAGTCGGGAAGCGTATCTGAAAGTAAGCTGCGCTGTCACAATGCTCGTACTCCCCGTATCTTGTGGTATCGCGCTCATCGCATCTGTTTTTATACAAGTCGCACTCGGAAAGGCCTGGATCCCGGCGGCTCCCGTTTTAAGAATCCTTTGCATTGCTGGGCTCTTCAATGCCCTCATGGGCAATGCGGCTGTAATGCTTAGAGCCCGTGGGGCTGCCAACGACGCCAGTGTCGGCGAGATATGGTATCTCGCTACGGGAGCACTCCTGATCTACCCTGCTTCAAGAGTTCTGGGATTGAAAGGAGTTGCGATTGCTGTTGCTGCGGCTAGTCTGGTTGGATGGTTTCGGACAGAGACGCGAGTCCTTAAGATTCTTGGCCTGTACTGGACAGATCAAATTCGGACCAGCTATCGTAACGTCCTGGCAGCATTGGTGATGATTGTCGGAGTGGAATGTACGCGTCGCGTTCTCCCGGTAGGCTGGAACAAAACTATGCTCTTGATATTGCCAATTACCGGAATCTTTTCCTATGTCATGTCTGTGATAGCTCTTTCCCGTGTCGCTGCAAACATGCAAGGTGTTTCGAGGAAAGCTTAATTGCCATAACGTTTTAGTTCTTTTTACGGCTCCGAAGCCGGAAAGATCATAGACGCTGAAGGATATACGCTCGAGTTTCATCTGTATGTGCCAAGTGTCAGGGGGCTTTGCCCGAGGTATAGCATGTCAGCTCGTTTCTGGCGTCGACTCTCGATCGTGTTTTATGGCATGGCAGTCCTATTTTTCCCTATCTCTATCGCGTTTCGCGCTGCTTCAGCGCAACAAAGTCGACTGATCGTTCGTTTGGCTGTGCAATATCCCGGCACCAACGCTAGCGAAAAAATCAAGGCGTGCATCGCCGATCTACCGTCCATTGGAGGCACTTGCGATGCCACTGGCTTGCAAGGCGCACAATCGATCGAAAGCGATTTCACCTCCGACCTTACTCGGCCTGGGACGCAGCCCAAACCAGTTACCCTGCTTCTTGGTCACGCCACGATTACCTGCAGCAAGAAGAGAACTGCCAATTGCATCCAGCTCCCGTCCGGTTTTCGGATGATTGGATTGGGCAATGATCAGACCATCATCCGATTCGACGATGAATTTCCTGCGTGGGTGCGCCTGATCGTGACCGCGCCCCATGCTTCCCATATCGAGATCTCAGGCCTGACTCTAGATGGCAATATCTCTCACTATGGTGGTGACCGCAAGATTCGTCAGAACCATGGCATCATGCTGATGCAGGCTAAAGATGTATCCGTCCACGACAACCACTTTCACGACTTTTGGGGTGACGCACTGATGCTCTGGGGAACTGCCGATCCCAGCAGCGATGTCAAGGTATTCCAGAACTCGTTTAAGGGCAATTCGCGTGCTGACATTTCCTTTATAAGTGCTGAGCAGGTGGATGTTTATAACAACATCATCAACAAGACCGTCAACTTTGAATCGATCCACGGCGAACCGGATGGTGAAGAGCAACTCGAACGCGATATTCAGGTCCACGACAACATTCTGACCAGTACTGGTATTTCGTTTACCGCTCAGAGATACAGGGGGGACGGTGATAACCCCAACGTGCAGCGCATCAATGTCACCAACAACACTGTAAACGGCTCTTTCATCCTGATGCAGCGCACTCCTTTTTGCAGGGTCATCGGCAATAAGGTCATTGATACTGCAGGCGCCGACGCCAGTATTACAGTGAACACACATTCTTGCGTGATCGAAGGCAATCAAATTTCATGGTCACAACAGCCTTGCCCGCTCTGCGCAGGCATCTATATTGGAGGCAGTGCAATTTGGGAGCCGCAAAACCTGTGGGGTAAGGGTGAAAATCGCATTGCAGGAAACAGCATTACGAATGCGCGTGGCGCGGCGATAATCCTCTACGATTCCTCAGATAACTTGGTCGACCATAATACGGTGACGTCGGTATTGCCTCGCGGGCAAGCGCCAGCGGCGGGAATCAATATTGGCGGCTCAGGGAGCAAGAGCTTGCGGAATGTCGTGACCAACAACGTGATTACAGACCCAAAGCCAAGCCCAACGACCACATTTGGGCTTTCTGTGGGGCCCGGGGAAAGACCATTGGTCGGAAGTAATACGTTCAAGGGAGTTACTTCTCGCGGTATATCGAACCCCACCTTAGTACAGCAATATTCCACTGAGCGTTTGAAAGAAATCTTGCAAGAAAACCCCAATCACGCAGCGGCCGCCACGCCGCCATAAGTGCCACCATCGAGTGCCATGAGCTCTCCTATTACTGTGGCGTCAGCTTCACACGTCACTTGGGCACAAATGGTGTGACATTGGCAAAGAAGTCAGCAATCCACAAGCGGTGAGCTACTGACAGCTCCCAATACTGGAGAAGTGCTGTTAGATTGGTTCAGATGCGAAAATGGCGTGGTGTTGAATGGGCCTCATGCTTGCAAAGAAAATAATATCGCGTATCTTATGGAGGTCCAAAGCGGGAACGCTCCTGCGCTTTGATACTCCCTATGGATACCGAATGAAGTTCCACCCGTCTGCGATCTCCGCCGCGATGTGGGAGAATCGACAGTTTCGCAGAGAGGAGGTCGAACTCCTGATCTCGTTTTTGCAGCAGGATGATACATATGTGGACATCGGAGCTAACGTCGGTTCGCTTGCTTTAGCAGCTTCAGTACAAGTCGGATCGCGCGGGCACGTGTATGCTATCGAAGCTTGCCCACGTACCTTCGACTATCTAAAGCAGAATATTAAACTGAACCGCGCCGAAAACATAACGCCAATTCATGCTGCTATTGGCAAAGAAGCCGGAACTGTCCGGTTCACTGATAACTTTCACGACGACATGAATCATGTAGGCGAGGGTGACAACCTGGTCCCATGCATCACCCTTGACCACCTTGAAATCGAGGGACCAATTGCGCTGATTAAATCAGACACTGAAGGCTTCGAGCCAGAAGTCATCGCCGGAGGAACACAAACCCTGCTTCGCACGAAGCGCGCAATTTTTGAGTGCTCAGAGTGGAATCTCAACCGTTATAACAAGAGCACCATACATGTGACCGAACCTCTCATCGCACTTGGCTTTACACTCACATCTGACTCCGGTCAGCCACTTCCATCCGACTACATAGGCAATTGCGGAGGTAATATCCACGCAATGCGTTACACATGATTTCAGAGTAAAGCTAATAGAAGAAAAGGTGCATCTCATTATCACGTTACACGAATATGCGTCTACTACTTGAGGATTATTTCAAGGGACAAAGGTCGTGAATTAATTATTCTGACTTATAGAAATAGCTCCAACTCAAAATATGCGCATTTTAGTGTTCCATTCCGTACTCGCTAAGTTTCTTGGTGAGGTATGCCGGGTACTTCAGGATGCCCACCCAGATGTTGTGTTACATGGCATTGTGACCGGCCACTCATTCCAAAGACGAGTCAAGGAGGGAGCGGCACGTTGGGAATCGCTGAATAGCTTCTCTGACGTCTTAAGGGATCATTCGTTGAATGAACCTTATGATTGTGGCTTCCTGCAAGCGATGGAGGCACAGTATGGGAATCCGAATCTGTACCTCTTCGCGCATGGCGATTGGTTCGTAAAAGACTATCCCCACCAGCGCATGTTGAAGTTTCTTGAGTTAGCTTTCCGCTTTTTGTTAAATGAGTGGGATACTGCCCAACCGGATGCAGTGGTAGCCGAAGGCATAGACTGCACACTTTCGCACATACTCTATGCCATAGCAAAGAAAAATGACGTCCCATATATTCTTCCTGCCGCGGGGCGATTCCCAGGGCGAACCTCCTTCATTCGAAATCCCAATGATCGGTGGGAAAAGGCAGAGATCCTTTTCCGAGAATATCTTTCAGACGGCATTCCAAATGCCAATCGCGCTCAGGCCGAATCCTATCTGAAAAACATGCGGTGCGACGGTCCAGTTATTACTGACCTTGTCCGTGTCAACCGCCACCGTATTGTGCGTGCCGAGGATTTGTCTTATTTATCTGAGATAGTTTCCCTCAATAATGAGGACCACCTTGACTATACGGTGAGCTCTCCATGGGCAGCCATTCGTCAGAGGCTCGGACGAGTTTATCGCTCGCGATATTCTTATCAGCGGATATTCCACCCCGCTGATGCAAATGACCGCTTCATGATTTTCCCGCTTCACGTGCAACCGGAAGCGACAACATTGACCCTCGCGCCATTTTACGTCGATCAACCCACGTTGATCGCAAATATCGCGAAAGCATTGCCGGTCGGGTACCAGCTATACGTTAAAGAGCATGTCATGGCCGTAGGGCGGCGTTCTCTGAACGAATATAAGCGAATCATGGCCATCTCAAATGTGAAAGTCATTCACCCAGACGTCAACGTTCGCGAGCTGATTAAGCAGTCCGCGGGCGTCTGCACCATTACTGGCACGATGGGTTGGGAAGCGTTAGTGTATGGCAAGCCGACGGTTACTTTTGGTCGTCCTTTTTATGATGCTTCCGGCCTAACGTACCCGGTGAAAGAGATTCAATCTCTCCCACGCCTGTTACAGAACGCTTTGCACAACCATCACCCTAATGAAACACACTTGCTTGCCTGGGCTGCTGCTGCTTTGACAGCAACATACGCGTGCCAGATTGGATACGAGAAAGTTTCTCCGGCTGCGGCTTGGTCGAAAATAAATGTCATGGCATTCTCAGAGTTTCTGTATGAGGAAGTCTGCGACAGTGTTCTTCCGGTGAGGTCGAAGTGAAGCAGTTCCCGGTGTGAGATTTTAAAACAGCGGCCGTTATGAGTAAGATAATCGAGAACACGTTGCTTTCGGACAACCGACCGTCGCATCGCGCAAACCTGACTGCGAACGATGACATCACTGAGATTCTCTGGCGGAAGTACGTACGAGGATTTCTATCCGTTTTTGCTGCTCTATGCTGCTCAATCGCCACTATCAATTTCCTGATTAACCCATTCGGGCTTTACTCGACCCGCCTGGTGAAAACCCCACAGTGGAATGCTCGCCACGAGAAAGCAACTCTGATGAAAGGAGCGCGCTGTCAAGCAATTATCCTCGGTTCATCTCACGCAATGAAAATATCGCCCGTCGAGGTAAAGGACCTCACGGGTTTCCAGACATTCAATGCCGCCGTCGATATGGCGACTGTTGAAGACGAGTTTGCCTTGCTGCGCACCGCTGTTGAAGGCAATCATTGGCCCTTGAAGCTCGCGCTGGTAGCAGTTGACCCGGAGACATTCAGCGCAAATGCACCCACCGATACGGGGCTTAAGCGTGATTCGGAATTGTCGAAATATGTAGCATCCCAATCTCCTGGCAATTTCAGATGGGAAGCGGCTAAGGCATTACTTTCTATTGAACAAACTTCCGTTTCTTTCCAAACTCTGAATTGGATTCGCAAGGGAGCACCAAGCGATCATCATTTTGACGTCGACGGCTATCTTCACTACGACCTGCTGGAGCGTGCCAAGCGCACCGGCAAATATGATTTGACTGCCCAGATTAATAGCACGAAAGAGCGAATCGCGGGACGATATAGGACAATAAGCGCTCTCTCTACCGACCGCCAAAAGGTCTTCCTTGAGATGTTGAATTACTGCCAAATTCACGGTATCAGAGTAAAGATCTTCATTCTGCCTCTTCATCCGTCGATCCGCACAGTACTCTTAGCTTACCGCTACGATCGATTGCTCAGTGAAACAGTCGATTTTGTGAGATCCGCTGCACAGCGTAGCGACGCCGATTTTTACAACCTGAGCGATCTAACAACGTTTCAGGGCCACAACGATGCCTTTTTCGATGGCGAGCATATTGATGAAGTTAATGCTCGGTTAATTACGACGAAGCTTCTAGAGCACGAGCGTGGCCATGCTGTTCAATAGTTACATTTTTATCTTTCTATTTCTCCCGTTTGCCCTTTTAGGGTGGTGGGTGCTGGACTCCCCCAGAGTCCGGCTGGCATTCATCACTCTTGCAAGTTATGTCTTTTATGGATGGTGGAATTGGCATTTCTTGCCATTAATGATTGCGTCAACGACTGTCGATTACATTGCTGGAGATCGCATTGCCTCTTCGGATAACGAAAAGACGAGGAAACTATGGCTGGCTGGGTCACTCACATTCAATCTGAGCATTCTCGGATTCTTCAAGTATTGCAATTTTTTCATTCAAACGTTAAATACAGGCGCCCGAAGTGTTGATGCTTCCTGGCATTTGCATGCGCTTAACATCATCCTTCCGATCGGCATCTCATTTTATACCTTCAATTCGATGAGTTACACGATCGACATCTATCGTAAAATTGTGCGCCCCGCCCAATCTCCTTTACACTTTTCGGCATTCGTAGCCCTGTTCCCTCATCTCATTGCCGGACCGATCGTCCGTTATTCGGATATTGAAGATCAGCTTGCAAGGCTGAAAACGCGCTTGACCCACTCTCAAGCGGCGACGGGGATTTTTTTCTTCGTCGCAGGTATGACTAAGAAGGTACTGATCGCAGATCGGTTTGCAAAAAATGCAGACATGCTGTTTTTGTCGCCTTCAGGGGCAGGAGCAGTGGCTGCCTGGGCTGGAGTATTGAGCTATACATTTCAGATTTATTTTGATTTCTCTGCCTATAGCGACATGGCAGTTGGGCTCGCGCACTTTTTGGGAATTCAATTTCCTCAAAACTTTAATTCTCCCTACAAAGCTGTCAATATCGTAGATTTCTGGCGACGTTGGCACATAAGCCTGAGCACGTGGCTCCGTGATTATCTGTTCATTCCGCTCGGAGGATCGCGTGGATCTGATATCGAAACGATCCGTAACCTCACGATCACGATGTTCCTGGGTGGATTGTGGCACGGCGCGGATTGGACTTTTGTTGTATGGGGTCTATACCATGGAGCGCTACTCGCCGCTCATGCAACTATAAGGCGATGGGGTTGGACCCTGCGTTCCACATTTATTTCTCGACTCGTAACTTTCCTTCTGGTCTCGATTGGGTGGGTATTTTTTCGGGCCAACACGTTCACCACGGCTTCGCAAGTGCTGCGAGGCATGTGCGGATTGAATGGGCTTTCACCCGATCCCCAGTATCTGGGGGCATATGTGCGTTTAGGGGGCGCCGCGGTGATTATATTTTTCTTGCCAAATACCTGGGAGATTCGGCTTAAGCCGAACTTGCTATATGCATATGCATTGGCAGTCGCTATGACCGCAGCCGTTCTGATGCTTGGGAACGCGAGTCCTTTTTTGTATTTTCAATTTTGATATGTAGGAGATTCGAATGAGCGGGTTATTTCGAGAAATTACCGGACCCTACCTGTTCATTGTGGCTGCATTCCTTCTGTTTCTCTTCTACTCCATTACGAGTGGATGGCGAGCATTTCTCGGTTGGGTCATTTTTCTCAGCGTGCAGTTGCCAATTGATAGCGAGACGATTCGGCCTGCTGTTTCGGACATTTTCATTCCTTTTATGCTGATCGCATGGGCTTTAGCGAGTGCGAGGAAAATCGATAGCAATTCAGGAGAAACGGGAGCTAGGAGTGCCCAATCACGATTGTTGCCCTGGATTCTACTATTCACCGCACTTTTCTTTATCTTTGGCAATACTATTGCATTTATTAATCTTGGATATCTCCCTAGTTGGACTCTGGTAAACAAAGATGTAGGCCTTCTAACCTTAGTGATAGTTTTCGCGTTATCGGAGTATTACATTAACAGTCGAGATCGTTTGCTCACTCTTATCAGAGTATTCATCTATACCGGCGCTGTAATTAATATCATCGCATTCTGCGGAGGAATTGCCAGATACGTCTTTGGAGTTTCAAACCATATGATGCGAGATTATAGTGGCCTGAGGTTGGTAGGCTTTAATATTAACCCAGGCAGTTATGGAGGATGGCTTCTAGTTATTACGCTTATTCAGTTCTCGTTGTTAATCAACAGATCATCTGTCATCGGAATACGCCGTTGGTTTCAATGGCTGATTATGATTATTGGGAGTGTGAACATTATTTTGACGCTCTCGCGGAGTTCATACCTCGGAGCATTAGCAGGGTTTCTGGCTGCGATTGTATTTTCCAGGAAAGGATCCATCAAAAGTTTCCTCATTCTTTCCGTAGTGGCCCTGCTTTCAATTACATATATTTTCAGACATTCGCAAGAGAGTGATGTCGACGAAAAATTTCAGGCTGGCGTGTATGCCTCTAATACAGCGGAGCAACGCGTAAACATAAACATCGCCGCTCTGGACATGTTCATGGAGTCGCCCGCGAATATCCCGTTCGGTGTAGGAATTGGTACTTTCTTGACACGTTCAGAAGAACTGCTCGGATACCGGATCCAAATTCACAATACCTTTTTATGGATTCTTGTCGAGATGGGTTCCATCGGTTTTATAGTGATGCTTGCTATGTTCTACCGCGCTTACGCGGATTGCCGAGTCGCTGCCCGGACAGAGTGGGTCGGGCAACCTATAGCTGTTGGAGTTATGAGTTGTATTATTGCAACCTTCGGCTGGTTTATGGGCGACGAAGGTTTGTGGCATCGCCACGTTTGGTTTATCTTGATTCTGTCCGACTCAGTATACAGAGTTTTCTGGCAAGAAATAGAGCTTGGGGAACAAATAGGAGATCCAGAGCAACATGCACAGTTTGTAGAGAGGCCCGCTTTCGTGATGCATTGAGGAGGAGCTCCATTTAGCAAAATATCGTTCGAACATCCCTAGAGACTTTAGCCTCCGAAGCAGATATAAAGAATCTGGTTCTTGGACCTACTATGTGCGGAATTGTAGGCATTATCGATGGCAATGGAGTAGATGAGTCGCTCCTGACTACTATGCGGGATGTGCTTACGCATAGAGGCCCTGATGACTATGGCAGTTGGTTTTCAAGTGATCGCCAGGTGGGAATCGGCAACAGGCGGCTCGCCATCCTCGATCTCTCCCCAGCTGGTCACATGCCCATGACTTGCGGTGATCTCACGATTACCTTCAACGGCGAGATCTATAACTTCCTAGAATTACGACGTGAGCTAGAATCTCTGGGCCATCAATTTCAGTCAAATTCTGATACAGAGGTGCTGCTTAAGTGCTACTCTCAGTGGGGCCAAGACGCATGCCAGCGGCTGAATGGGATGTTTGCCTTTGCCATTTGGGACTCTGCGAATCAACGCCTTTTTGCTGCACGTGATCGTTTTGGCGAAAAGCCGTTTTATTACTTTGCCAAAGGGACGACGTTTGTGTTTGCGTCAGAAACCAAGGCGTTGCTGCGGCATCCGGCGGTTTCAAGTCGCCCCAACTGGCATGCTGTGTCGGACTACATTTGTGCACGTCCAGTTGATGGCTCGACATACTCATTCTTCGAAGAACTACAACAACTACCGGCGGCTCACTTTATGACCCGCGAGAGGTCTGGGCGTGTTCAGATGCAACGCTACTGGGACATCGAACCGGAACGCGAGCTACACATGAAGGATAGCCGCGAATACTCTGAACGCTTGCGGGAGTTGTTTTTTGATGCTGTAAAGATTCGCATGCGATCCGACGTTCCAGTTGGGACGAGTCTCAGTGGCGGTTTAGATTCATCGGCCATTGCGTGCACGATGCGCCGATTCTGGCCTGCCCCCAACATGCAGCAGTGCACATTTTCGGCTCGTTATGACGAAGGCGGTACTGATGAAGGAAAATTTATTGAAGCAGTGGTTAAAACAACCGACGCGCTGAATTTCCACGTTTGGATTCGTGGTGACGATCTTCGCGATGATCTCGACCGATTCTTGTATTACCACGATGAACCTGTAGCGCACACGAGTCAATTCGCTCAGTGGAAGGTCTATGAACTCGCAAAAAAGCACAATGTCACGGTGCTTCTCGACGGACAAGGCGCAGACGAAGCACTCGGCGGCTACCATCCCCCCACATTTGGAGGCTATTTCGCCTCCATGCTCCGCAGGGGCGAGCTTATTCAATTTTCCCATGCTTTGTCCGCCTACCACCGCAACTATGGATCGTACATTCGAGGCCTTATCTACTGTGGAGGTGTGCTTTTACCTGAACGAATTGGAGCGATGCTGCGCGAACGGAAACACGGTGTAACTAATCTATTGCGTGAGCCTGCTATAAACGGCTATCACACACCGGAGTCGATACCAGCGTTTAGATCTCCGCTCAAGTCCGTGTTTCACAAGATGCTAACGCGCACCAGCATTCCTGCACTGCTCCGTTACGGAGACAGAAGCAGTGCGGCACATTCTCGCGAACCACGGCTGCCCTTTCTTGATCATCATGTTGTTGAATTCTTGTTCAGCGTGCCGGACAGTGAATTAGTTGGGAATGGCCTGACGAAAGCTTTGCTGCGCCAAGCCATGGACGGTATTATTCCCGACGTGGTTCGAGATCGTAAGGACAAGATAGGTTTCAGCACACCGGAGGCCTTGTGGTTTCAAAGCGCTCTCCGTTCGTGGATAGAGGACATGATTGTCAGATCGAAGCAACGTGGCATTCTGGATGTTGGAAAGGTGGACCGGCTATGGAGCGATTTTGTTGGTGGTAAACCCGTGAGCGGAAATCTTTGGCGTGTCGCCAACCTCGAAGCGTGGCTTCAACGGGTAAGCTGATGGATAATAAGGTGCTGATTGTTTCTTATTTTTATCCTCCACATATCAGCCCCGGTGCAATCCGCGCCAGTAAATATGCTAAGTACCTTCCAGAGTACGATTGGACTCCTCTAGTTCTCACAGCAGACAAAAACGACTATGTGAGTGGGATGCCTCTCGAGATTCCTCCGGACTCGCTGTTTCGAACACGTCAGTTCGATATCAATGGCATAGCCAAGAAGTTCGTCAGCAACAACGGATCTCGAATCGAAGAAGTTCGAGCGAACAGGAAAAGCTTGAAATCGCGATTCATCTCTCTAGGGCGGAATGTATATGCAAGCATAGTCAACTTTCCCGATGGGCAGATAGGATGGTATCCATATGCGAGGCTGGAAGGCCTGCGGATTATTCGCAACGAGAAACCACGAATTATTTTTTCGACTTCCTCGCCGACAACAGACCACCTAATCGCTTATCGGCTGAAGCGAAAAACAGGTTTGCCATGGGTTGCAGAATTGCGTGATCTCTGGACACAGAACCACAATTATCAACGTACTCGTCCACTCTGCTATCTAGAGATGGGACTTGAGAAACACGTGCTGAATGCTGCCGATGCAGTCGTTACTGTTTCTCAATCTTGGGCGGAAGAGCTGAGAAAGCGTATTGATGTGCCTGTTCATGTGATTTCTAATGGCTTTGATTCGTCGGATTATCCATCACGGGTTCCACTAGCCAAGCCATTTACTATCAGTTACACAGGAATTCTTTACGCTGGCAATCAGGACCCGGCACCATTGTTTGACGCAATCGCCGCCATGCATAGTAAGGGCCTTATTTCCCCTAGAAAAGTCCATCTGCGCTTCATTGGGAGATACGTCGATTCAGTGCTGGACATTGCTAAACAGCGTCGTATTTCGGAATACCTTGAGATCAGAGAAACCATCAGCCGTGAAGAAGCTCTCCGTTTGCAAGCAGAGTCGGCACTGCTGCTGGTTCTGTCCTGGAATGGACCACAGAGGGTCGGCTGGATAGGCCTCAAACTCTATGAATATTTCGGCTCCGGCAGGCCGGTCCTTGCAATAGGGCCAAAAGATTGCGGCTCATCCGTTTTGACAGCCCAGCTCAATGCTGGCTTTATAGCGGAGAATGCCCAACAGGTAGAGAGCATCCTATTGAATGCACTTACCGAGTTTGAGAATACTGGAGATGTCTCATTTTCTCCCGATGTAGAGGGCTTGCGCCGCTTTGAACGCCGTAACTTAACTGGAGAACTGGCTGCAATTTTGGACCGGGTAATCAACAAGCAGAAAGTTTTGCCCTCGGGAGCCGGGCGCAAAGATTAATACGATTCCGACTTATATTGGTTGAGAGTACCCCCCTATGTGCGGTATCTGTGGTGCATTTCATTTTTCCGGTATGCCCGTTACCGAAGACACCTTGCGGAGTATGATGGCAGCGATTCAGCACCGCGGACCAGACGGATCAGGGCTATATCTTCGCGGGCCTGTCGGGCTAGGGCATCTCCGGCTCAGCATAATCGACCTCAGTGAATCTGGCCATCAACCGATGGCGAGCCGTGATGGGCATAAGTGGGTCACTTTTAACGGTGAAATCTACAACTTCCGCGAATTGCGGACGGAACTTGAACGTGATGGAGAAATTTTTCGCTCGAATTCGGATACGGAGGTGTTGCTGCGCCTTTACGAGCGTAGAGGTGCAGATTGTCTTGCACAACTGAAGGGAATGTTTGCATTTGCGATCTGGGACGAAACCAAGCAGGAGTTGTTTCTGGCGCGAGACCGATTTGGCATCAAACCACTCTATTACTATCAAGACGCAAACCGGTTTGTTTTCGCTTCTGAGATTAAGGCAATTCTTCAGGATAAGACAATTCCACGCGAAATCGACGCGAAAGCGCTGATTACTTATTTCACGTTTGTCCACGGGTTTGCCCCGCGAACAATCTATCAAGACATTCACAAGCTGCTGCCGGGCCACTACATGCGATGCACTGCACAAGGGATGACAATTCGCAAGTATTGGGACCTCGACGGCATCGAGCAGCTCCGAACCGTCAAAGAGTCTGAGTGTTTCGAAATAATACAAACAAGGCTCGAAGACGCTGTCAGCAGTCATATGGTCAGCGACGTCCCGATCGGAGCATTTCTCAGTGGGGGTATCGACTCCAGCGCAATTGTTGCGTACATGGCGAAAGCTTCCAGACGGCCAGTCAAGACTTTCTCGATAGGATTCGACGTTGGGGGGCAATTCAATGAACTTCAGGAAGCACGCCTGGTTGCAGGGAAGTTCCAGACTGAGCACCACGAAAAAGTAGTCTCCGATGTTGACGTCGAAGAGTTGATTCACAAGCTCGTCTATCATTACGATGAGCCGTTTGCAGATGCCGCCAATTTACCGACTTATGTTGTGTCGGAGTTTGCGCGAGAACATGTAACAGTGGTGCTCTCCGGCGAAGGTGGAGACGAGGTCTTTGGTGGATACAGGCGGTATCGTGCACACATCAAATCCGAGGCCCTACGTGCCATTCCAGAATTTATCCGCTTCGGGCTTGCGAAACAACTCATTCCTGTGCGTTCGAGTACCCGCCGCATCCTTAAGATTATTGACACGCTGCAGGTTGGAGAAGAGGCGAAACGATATGGCTCATGGGTCAATATCTTCAACGATGATGCACGATCACAATTGTTTTCTCCATTCATTCGCGATCTGCTCGACGAATTTGATGGTTACGATGTCTTTCGTGACTATATACATCGCCAACCAAAATGGGATACTACAAACCGGATGATGTATGCCGACTTAAAAGGATGGATGCCGGATACATACCTGGAAAAGATTGATAAGGCGGCAATGGCGGTAAGCCTGGAGGGACGAGTACCATTCCTTGACCATCAGCTTGTCGAATACGCTTATTCTCTGCCCGGCAATTTAAAAATACATGGAGCTACAACGAAGTATGCTCTGAAGAAAGCGCTTGAGCCGGTACTTCCACGTTCCACACTTTACCGTCCGAAACATGGCTTCACCGTCCCCTTGGACGCTTGGTTTCGTGGGAAACTCAGCAAGTTTGTCGCAGATGTGCTCTTCGATACAGCTCCGCGTTACACCGATTACTTGAATCGGAACTTTATTCAGAAACTTTATGACGAACACATTCAGGGCAGGCGCAACTGGGGTACGCAACTCTGGGCCATCCTGAATTTCGAGCTTTGGCACCACACTTTTCTAAGCAGCACTAACTCACCGCATATGTCTACTCCGCATCTAACTATGGTGGACATAAAGAATCGCGATATCCACACTTCATTATGAAAATTGCCACACTCGCCGCTGCTCCACTCTCGATCAATGTCCTGCTTCGCGATCAGATCAAAATGCTTCAAAAAGAAGGACACGAAGTAGTAGCCATATGTGGCGAAGGCCCTATGGTTGAGGATGTGCGAGGTGATGGAATACAGGTGGAGACCGTTGATTTTTATCGCGAGTTAAATGCAATCGCCGATGCACGCGCTCTATACCAGCTTGTTCGGCTTTTTACGAGGCATCGCTTTGATGTAGTCCATACGCACACGCCGAAGGCTGGACTCCTCGGTCCTCTTGCAGCCCGGCTCTCTGGAGTACCGTATATAGTCCACACTATACATGGGCTCCTATTTCACCAGGACATGCCACAGCTGAGCCGGAACATATTTTGGCTCCCGGAAAAGTGGACAGCCACGCTTGCAACTCATCTACTGTCACAGAGCCAGGAAGATATCGATGTAGCGATAAAAAAGCGATTGTGTAATCGCTGCAAGATTGAGTATCTCGGGAATGGAATCGACATCGAGAAGTTCGATCCCCACAAGGTCAACGGTTTTTCTATTCGGAAACAACTGGGCATACCTGTTGATGCATTCGTCATTGGCTGCGTAGGCCGTCTGGTTCTCGAGAAAGGCTTTTTGGAACTATTTACCGCTGCGGAAGAGTTAAGTAGGAATCCAGATTTTAAGTGCGCTCGCTTCGTGATTGTGGGTCCGGAGGAACCCGATCAGAAAGATGCTATCGATAGGAGGTTGATTGATTCGTTGCAAGCCCGTGGCCTGGTCCAGTTTCTTGGATGGCGTGATGATACGCGAGATATCTATTCTGTTATGGATGTTTTCGTGCTGGCTTCCTACCGGGAAGGAATCCCCCGCGCGTGCATGGAGGCTGCTGCAATGGAGTGTCCAGTAATCGCGACCAACATCCGTGGAAACCGTGAAGTCGTTCTTCATGATGTTTCGGGATTCCTTGTACCCGTGAAAAATGCAAGCGCACTTGCCTCGGCAATAAAATCCCTTTACATTGGACGCGACAAATTGCCTGTGATGGGGCGGCTCGGCCGTCAGCACATCGTCAACAATTTCAATCAGGCGACTGTATTGCGCCGTCTTGGGGATTTTTATCAACGACTGCAATATGGAGCTGCACAGAGTGCCAGCGTATGAGCAACTTACTATCGTTCGATCTCGAAGACTGGTACCAGATAGTTTATCGGGACTTTACCGGCGAACATATTCCGGCCAGCGATTCGTTACTCCGCCAGGTGGATAAGTTAACGGAAGTCCTCGAACGCCACAATGCCAAAGCGACATTCTTTGTTCTTGGCATGGCGGCTGAAACATTTCCGCATCTGATCAAACATATTGCTGCTGCAGGGCATGAAATTGCCGTACACGGTTATGCCCATCTCGCTGTATACCGGATTAGCCGTGATCAATTTCGTGGAGACACTCGACATGCAAAGGAATTGATCGAAGATCTGTGTGGCAAAGCAGTTGTCGGCTATCGTGCCACCGCCTTTTCCATTATTACAAGGTCTTTATGGGCTCTTGAAGAATTGTCGAACCTGGGCTTTGAATATGATTCCAGCATCTTCCCCGTCCGTCACCGTCGCTACGGGATACCTGACTTTTCAGTAAAACCCGAGCGTTATCTTCTTACCAATGGAAAATCAATCGTCGAACTTCCATTGGCGACTCTTGAAATCGGTAACCTGCGTTTGCCAGTTGCAGGCGGAGGATATTTTCGGATGCTGCCTTATCCGCTACTGCGAAGAGCAATACAACTGCATGAAGCCAAAGGTCGCCCATTTATGACATACTTTCATCCGTATGAATTTGATGAGGAACGTCTTAATATATTCCAGATTATGCACCCGGCTTCATGGCGGAAGAATCTTCGTGCCCACCGATTTAACTGGCACCAGAATCTTGGACGCAACACAATGATCTCCAAACTTGAAGCAATCTTGTCTGACTTTGAATTCACAACATGTCAGGAGTTCTTAAACCATGTTAGATGCCCAGAAAACGCAAGTTTACTTTCATCAGCGCGCGCGGCAGTTTGATTCGCTCTACGCGGAGAAGCGCGATCTTGCGTATCTCTTCAATCACACTTTTCGTAGCGCAATATACAAGCGCGTTGAGTTAACAGTTCGTGAATTCAACGGGTTGTCGAACTTCAGTGTGCTCGATGTCGGCTGCGGTTCGGGGCGCAACAGCGTCATCTTCGCTAAGACGGGCGCGCGGCGCGTATTGGGCGTCGATTTTGCGGATAATATGATTGACCTTGCAAGGCGATACAGTGATGAACACAAGGTTGATAATACGTGCGAATTTATCAAACAGGATGTCATGGCCTGGTCAACCGATGAGAAGTTCGACGTTGTAGTCGCACTCGGGGTGTTCGACTACATACAGGATCCCCGTGCATTGTTGACACGCATGGCGCATTTCTCCAAGGGTAAAGTTATTGCCAGTTTTCCTGGATTGTCGCTTGTCAGAGCTCCCCTCCGTAAGCTGCGTTACTCCCTTCGAAACTGCGCCGTTTACTTTTTTAGCCGCACCGAACTCCAGAAGGCTGCCCGTGACGCTGGATTGGAGGACATTTCCATTCACTCATCGAGCAGCAGTGGCTGGATGCTGGTCGGAAGGGTGCGACAGTAATTCGATGTATCCGGTTATCAAGCGCGCTTCCGATGTGATAATCGCAGGCCTCTTGTTGACCTTACTAGCGCCGTTGATGGCGATCACTTCCATAATCCTGTGGATTACACAAGGGAGAATCTTTTTTCTCCAGGAGCGTCCGGGACTCAATGCAAAATCGTTCAGAATTATTAAATTCTGCACAATGAATGAAAAGCGCGATCCTGACGGTAACCTCCTGTCAGACGCTGAGCGGCTTACGCGCACGGGACAGATTCTTCGCACTATGAGCATCGATGAACTCCCTCAGTTCTGGAATGTCTTGCGTGGGGAGATGAGCCTTGTAGGTCCGCGACCACTTTTGATTGAATATTTGCCCAGATATACAGCCGAACAGGCCAGGCGCCACGAAGTAAAGCCGGGTATTACGGGTTGGGCCCAGGTAAATGGGCGAAACGCCATCCATTGGGACGAAAAATTCATCCTGGATGTGTGGTATGTGGATCACAGAAGCGTATGGCTTGACTGTCGTATTCTTTGCCTGACTGTGGCGCGTATCCTTCACCGTTCTGGAGTATCAAGTGAAGGCCATGCAACGATGCCGAAATTCTTGGGGAGCAAAGCACGAGACTGAAAAGATTCTTTGTCGCAACGAAATTTTGCAAAAATTGCGATGCATTTAAAACGCCAGGAAGCAATTGGAAAGGAATCTCAAAATGAGCAGCCAACCCGCTGTTCTAAGAGGGCCCGCTAACGCCGTATTGCAACGTTCAGAGACAGTTCGAAAAACTCCTTTTACACCATGGCCAGCTTTTGAACAGGATGAAATCGATATCGTTCGTGAGGTACTTGCTTCGGGAAAGATCAACTACTGGACAGGGCAGGAGGGACGGCTCTTTGAACAAGAGTACGCTGCGCACGTTGGCACCAGATACGCTGTTGCGGTCTCAAACGGAACTGTGGCATTAGAACTTGCACTTGAGACTCTAGGCATAGGCGTAGGCGATGAGGTCATCGTTCCAAGCCGCACCTTCCTCGCTACTGCAAGTTGCGTGGCTATGCGAGGTGCGATTCCAGTCTTCGCAGATGTGGACCGCGAAAGCCAAAACATCACGGCAGAAACAATTCGTTCTCTAATTCGTCCTCGTACGCGCGCCGTTATTGTTGTGCACTTAGCGGGCTGGCCGTGCGATATGGATTCAATCCTCGAACTCACGCGAGAGTGCAATCTCAAAGTCATCGAAGATTGCGCGCAGGCTCATGGCGCCATGTACAAGGGCAGACATATTGGATCGCTGGGAGACGTTGGTGCGTTTTCTTTTTGTCAGGACAAGATCATGACTACAGGCGGCGAAGGTGGCTTAATTACGACGAACGACGAAGAAGCATGGCGTCGCGCCTGGAGTTTTAAAGATCATGGCAAGAACTATGATGCTGTCTACAATCGACAACACCCTGCGGGTTTCAAATGGCTTCACGAATCCATAGGAACTAACTGGCGGCTCACTGAGATGCAGTCTGCTTTAGGCCGCATTCTTCTACGTAAGCTTCCCGCTCGAGTGCAACTGCGGAGAAGAAATGCGGCAAAGCTTAACGAACTTTTCGCAACGGATCCCGCGGTCCGGCTGACCGTTCCTCCCTCGCATTGCTATCACACATACTACAAATACTATTTCTTCCTGCGTCTAGAAGCCCTCAGAGCAGAGGCGGAACGCGAGACGATCATAGAAGAAATAAACGCAGAAGGCGTTCCTTGCTTTTCGGGAAGCTGTAGCGAAATCTATCTGGAAAAGGCCTTCCCGGCATCATGGCGTCCTAAAGTCCGGCACGCCGTTGCCATGGAATTGGGAAACACCGCTCTCATGTTTTTGGTTCACCATACGCTGACAGAAGCAGATATGGCTGACACACATGCTGCCGTGACGAAGGTTCTGAATCGATACAGGAATTAGACCGATGAAAGTCACTCACTTTTTACTCGAATCTCTCAAGCGAGGAAGACCAACAGTTCTCTGGCATAGCTGTCATGCAAGACTGGCACAATCGCCACTGTAGCCGGCACAAATATTGCTGCAGGGATGTGCGACAGGATTATTTTGATACAGGGTTAAGCACAATTCGGAGGACAGACCCGGACAAATCGGATAGTCCCCAGATTATTCCAGAGGACAAGAAAGCCATCTCTCGAAAACTGCCTCTAGTGTGCTATTTTTCACCGACTTATTCTTGACATGCGCAAAGCCGTGAGCCTCTTTAGCTCAAACTGCCACCGAGGAAACCTCCTCGTGCTCCGTCCGATAGTCGATAGGCAGCCTGCGGAGCAATGTCTGAATCGCTTCGTTGGACTGATGTGCGCGTGCTGTTCGCTCCAGTTCTTCCATAAGATGTAGAAAATTCGTGGGTACGTGCGTGGCTTTTACTCGGAAGACATGCTGGAAGTCCGTTGTCGTCACTTGCGCATCCTCACGCCAGAGCTGTTCGTGAAGCTTTTCGCCGGGACGCGTTCCCACCACCTTGATGCCGATATCTTTGCCAGGCGTAAGTCCTGCAAGTTGGATAATTTCCTTTGCAAAATCGATGATTCTGACGGGATCGCCCATATCCAGCATAAAAATGTCGCCTGAAAATGCCAGGGTAGCCGCCTGCAACACCAATTGCACTGCCTGCGGGATGGTCATGAAGTACCGTGTCATTTCCTCATGAGTAATCGTCACAGGGCCGCCTGCTGCAATCTGGCGCAGGAAGATTGGGACAACACTGCCTCTGCTCCCCAGCACGTTGCCAAAGCGCACGCACGCGAAATGCGTTTTGCCGCGATGCCACGCAGCGTCACACGCGCGTTGCTGGATAAGCATTTCAGCGACGCGTTTGGTTGCCCCCATTACACTAGAGGGACGCACCGCCTTGTCGGTTGAGATCATCACCAGGCGTTCACAGCCATATTCGACGGCTGCGTCCGCCAACTCGCGTGTGCCGCAAACGTTGTTCAGAACGGCTTCACAGCAATTCTCTTCCATCACCGGGACATGTTTATATGCGGCTGCATGAAGCGCAATCTCAGGTCTGTACCGCTCGAAGGTTAACTGCATCAGCTCTCGATCGCGGATATTTCCGACGACGGGAATGATTTCCCTTGTCTCCTTGCGGTCTATTTGATTCATCAATTCAAAAATTGAGTTTTCATCATGATCCAGAACTACGAGTCTCTTGACATTCAGATCGGCCACCTGCCGGACGACCTCAGACCCAATAGATCCGCCTGCCCCGGTTATCAGGACCGTATCTACACCGAAACATTCCACCACTGCTGGATGAGTCTCGCTCGTCATCCCAGACCGGTTGCGCGCAATCTGGTCCATGCATAGAGTACGGCTTACCTGAACTCTTCCTTGCATCAAATCGCCAACCGAAGGGAGTATCCTTACCTGAATGTCGAAAGCCGTCGCTTCTTGAATGACCCGCGAAGCGCAATCCAGGTTGCCTCCCGAAAGAATCACTAATTCAATCTGATGGGCTGTTAAAAGGCGCGGAAGAGAATCCGGCAAGCCCAGAACTGGAACTCCACCGATATGAATACTGAGCAAGCGTTTATCCTCGCTCACTAATCCCACTACCTGGGCCTCGCCCGATGAGTGAACATGGTGAACCGCCGCGGCGAGAGTAGCCTCATTGCCTACAACGAGAGCACGGGCGCGTTTTCGCGGACAGTGAACTAATTCATGCTCCAGACGGCGCGTAACCCTGAATACAGCAGCAAACATCAGAAAAATGCCGAACTCTAGTATCAGGACACTGTAGGGGATGACTGGAGCCTTCAGAGCAAATGCTCGTACCAGCAATAAAGCCACCGTAACAGGCAGCGAACGCATGGCCAGATACAGGCCATCGCGAATGTCGAAAAAACGCCAAGTTCCTCTGTAACCGCGCAAAAGCAGAAGGGTCAACGGGCGCATAATTGCGACGACGCACATCCAAATCCACATGCCGCGGCGCATAGTAGCCGGAATATGAAAATCAAATCGCAGCGCATATGCGTAGATCAGGGCGAACGCAGCCGTCAGCGCGTCCAGGAGCAATTGGACATGGCGATGAAATATCCAGTCAGGAATGCGACTGGTATATCCTGCGCGCTTTTGGCCTTTCACAACACCAGAGCGTTGAAGATGGCCCACTTGACTCTCCCTAGTAACTTTTGTCGAGTTTCCGGAGTATCTGTCGGCTTTCGGATTCGACTGAGATTCAGAAATGCATTTATCGTGCCGGTAAGTTCCCAACCACTGAAGATTTCTCAAAACTCACTTGTCATAATCACGTAAGCTTCTACATCGCATGAGTGTCGGAAGAATTTTAGACACTGTAGAAGCGCTTGCAATTTCGACTCGTTTAAAAAGAATCGTTTGCAGTTACATATTTCCAGCGGCATCCACCCTAACCCTGAAAGGTCACGATTTGCAATATCTCCAATAAAAATTTCTTATTACAGTCCCCTCCAAATGGCCCCTTTCGCGAGGATATTCGATTTCCCCAGCCGCAAGAAACCTTTACAATCGAAGGTGCATCCAAATAGGCTTTTCGAGGTCTAGAAAGCGCAAGTCCTCTTCAGGTCAACATATCTAGAGTGAACAGGGTGCCGGCTTCAATGTCATGCCGTGCTCGTTGTCCCACAAGTTGGGACCGCATCGCAGGGGGAAGACCCGTTCCAGGCCGAAGGATCGCAATCAGGTCTTCTCGCAGAATTGTCCCCCCTTTGATGTGACAGGCCGCCACCAGCGATCTGCGGGCCACAGCTGCCGTATTCATTTCCTCCAGAACTGGCTGCTTACGCCCGTCTCCCAACGCCGCTTCTATATTTCGGATGCTGCGAACCATTGCCGCAAGCCCGTCTGGTTCCAGTGAAGCGCGATGATCGGGCCCAGGAAGCTCACAACTGATTGTGAAATGTTTTTCAATGACACATGCGCCAAGTGCCACCGCAGCGATCGCAATATCTGCTCCTGTTGTGTGATCTGAGTAACCAGTGGATACATCAAACGCTTCGGCCATGGTTCGCATGGCGCGAAGATTAATGCTGGACGGCTGCGCAGGATAATTGCTCACGCATTGCAGGAGAACCAGTTGCTGGTTTCCCGTTGCACGAATCGTTTCCACTGCTTTTTCCACCTCTTCAAGAGTCGCCATGCCAGTGGAGACGATCAGCGGGAGTCCCTTATAGGCGATATGCTCAACGAACGGCAGGTTTGTGATCTCTCCAGAGGGAACTTTGAAGGCGGGTACCTTTAATTCCTCCAGGAAATCTGCGCTCTCGTAATCAAATGGAGTAGAGAGGAACAGTATGTTCTTCGCTTTGCAGTACGCATGCAGTTCGCGAAATGCCTCAAACGGCAGCTCTAGTTTCTTCCCCATTTCGAGTTGGGATTCTTCGGCATCCGTTGTCTTAAGCTGGTAAGTCGCCTTGGGAGCCACCGGCGAACAAACTTTTTCCGGTTTGAATGTTTGAAACTTTACCGCGTCGGCGCGCGCTTCCACTGCGATGTCCACGAGTTCGCGAGCCATGTCTAGGCTTCCGTTGTGATTGACCCCCGCTTCAGCAATGATGAAGCACGGCTCTCCCTGCCCGACTCTACGTTCGCCAATCGTAATGCCCTTCTTTTCTTCGTTTACATACATGTTTGCCCTGCCTCATCATTCCTGCCGAGATATCATACAAAACAGATGCAGTATCCTGCGCGTATTGAAAAACGAGCTAGATCCGACACTAGACAATTCGTAAGACCCTTCGTTAAGATTTCGGCGGAGAATGTTTCGTGCGTTAGCCGGCGGCAAACCATACCGAATCCGCTGTTGTAATAGCCACAATAACTTTGATGACTTCCCTCGATCAGCGCTACCGGACTGGCGAAAGAAAAAATGTCACACATCTCTTGTTGAAGATCGAATTTGGTCCGATACTCCCACCGCATAGCCAGTCCAGTGTCTTTGCTGCGACGACGTACTCTCCGAAAGTGCCGATCTGCTTTGTTACCCGAAGACATCTGATCTCCGGAGAATTCAATGCCTGAACAGGTGAACAGTCCTACGTGGGATTCCGTATGGGAAGAGATTTTTCGAAATAAAGAATGGGGAAAATACCCCGCCGAACACGTCATTCGTTATGTCGCGCGCAACTTCTTCAGCATCGCCGATCGCAGCAAAATCCGATTGTTGGAGATTGGTTGTGGACCAGGTGTTAACGTTTGGTTCATGGCACGTGAGGGTTTTTCTGTATCCGGGATAGATGGCTCTGCGACGGCTATTCAAAAGGCAGATAAGCGCCTCGCCGGCGAAAGCCTTCAGGCCGACCTGTGCATCGGCGACTACGCACATTTACCTTGGGCGGATGCCAGTTTCGACGGTGTAGTAGAAAACGTCAGCCTGTATAGCAATCCTTGGATAAGCATCCAGCATGCGCTCCGCGAAGTACGCCGCGTGCTCAAACCCGGCGGACCATTCCTTTCATCCTTTTTTAGTGACCAGACCTGGGGTTACGGCGAGGGCGACCGGGTTGAAACCGATGGCTTTGTAAATCTTCGGGAAGGTCCACTTGCCGGTGCCGGGTTCTGTATTTTTTTAAATCGAAGTAGAATACCTGAGCTTTTCTGTGATTTCATCGACCTGAACGTGGAACGAGTCTCCTGGACCTTGGATGGTGAACGGCACCTGGTGGAACAGTTTGTCATCACCTGCCGCAAACCAGAAGGCTAAGTATTTGGTTCAACGAAACTTGGCGGCACATCTTACCCGCCAGCGCGGTTTAGTGATATTTAGCAATAATTGTTGTATTTGGATCCTGTGGATACGAAGAGGGTGCGAATGGTCATTCTGGGCGCAATGCATCGGATATACCAGCCGCGATTTGCCCGAACGATGTTTGCATTCATTCTTCGGAATCATTCAGGAAATGAATTATGCAGAAGACTACCGCTGAGACGCTGCTCGCGATCAACCACAAAGATATTGAACGCTGGCGTGCATTGGTTTCCGCCTCAACGGCGCCTGATATTTACTACTTACCTGAATACGCCCAAGCCACTTCGGAAATAGAACATTCTGAACCAGTTGCAATCATTGGCGGCTCTCACTCCTGCAGGATAATTGCTCCGCTCCTCGTTCGCCGCATGTCCGCCGTCGTTAACGGTTCTACGTTGGATTGGACCGATGCGTGCTCTCCCTATGGTTATGGCGGCCTCCTGAAGCTCTCAGGCAACGAACAAATGGATACTCGCAACCTGCGCTGCTTCTTTGAAGATCTCCAAAATTGGTGTTCTGACCATCAAGTGGTCTGCTGCGTGCTCCGTTTGCATCCCTTGCTGCGTCAGGAAGAGTGGTTCATGCCGGGAGAGTCATGGCAGAACACTCTCAATGTTGAACTTCGAGGGTCCACTACCGCGATTGCTCTGGATAATTGGGATACTGCTCTCGATCAGCCAAAGGGAATGCGTCGGGACAGGCGGGCGGATCTGAGGCTCGCGCGCAGCACATTGCGTGTCACCTGGGCAAGTGGTGAGGATCACGATATTCGAGCAAATCTGGATCTTTTCTCTGCAATATATAAACGGGCACTGGATCGCCATCGGGCTGATGATTTTTTTCGGTTTTCGCCGGACTATTTTTATCATCTGGCGGCCTTGGGGCCTCGTCTGGGGATTGCCTTTGCTTGGCTCGACGATCAGCTCGTCGGAGCAAATTTGTTCTTGGGTGGGTGGGATTATGCCCACGGCCACCTGGCGGGGATTGATGATATCGGCTTAAAACATGGAACTGCCACGCTGCTTATCGTGGAAGGCGCTAAATGGGCCACACAGCTTGGATGTAAGCTGCTGCACCTTGGCGGCGGCTTGAACCCGGGAGATTCACTTGAAGACTATAAACGCAGCTTTGGCGGACCGTCCTATCGCTACGCTTATCTTAGATACATCGCCGATGCGGAACGGTTCCAACAGCTCTGTCTAATTCCAAATGCTCCCTGGCCTTACAAGGTGAATGAGACATAAGTCGATATGAGATCCATTGGAGTAGTAACTACATCGCGGGCGGACTATAGCGCCTATCGCCCGCTCCTCAAGGCATTCCAGGCTGATCCGGACATATCGCCAAAGTTATATGTCTCGGGTATGCATCTCTCGCCGGAATTTGGTCTGACTGTTCGCTTCGTTGAAAATGATGGCATCGAAATCGCCGAGCGGATAGAGATGCTGCTTTCGTCCGATACCCCGGAAGGGATTGCCAAGTCGATGGGCCTCGGCCTGATCGGGTTTAGCCAGGCCTTCAGCAAGTACCATCCGGATATTCTCGTTGTGCTGGGCGACCGGTACGAGATGCTGGCCGCGACGCTGGCCGCACTCCCCTTCAAAATCCCCGTGGCGCACCTCTGTGGAGGCGAACTGACGCAAGGCGCTATCGACGATGCGCTACGCCACAGCATCACCAAGCTGAGTCATCTGCACTTTACCTCTACAGAGGTCTATGCCCGCCGCGTCATTCAGTTGGGAGAAGATCCAAACTGTGTTTTTGTATCCGGCGAACCGGCGCTCGACCATATTCTGACTGCGCCGCAACTCACTCCCGAAGAATTAAAGCACCGCTTCGGCGTTGACGTGGAGCGGCCATTTCTCCTCGTAACATTTCATCCTGTCACCCTCGAATACGAGAAGGTCGAATGGCAGATCGATGAGCTTCTGGCTGCGCTCGATCAGGCTCGTTTTCCTGTGATCTTTACGATGCCAAACGCCGATACCGCCGGACGCATTATCGCAACCCGCATGCGGCAGTGGGTTCAATCGAATCCCAGTATGGGGGAAATGGCCGATAATTTTGGCGCGGAGTCGTACCACAGTGTGCTGCGTCGCGCCGTTGCTGTTGTGGGCAATTCTTCCAGCGGGCTCATAGAGGCACCTTCCTTTAAGGTTCCGGCAGTCAATATTGGAATCCGTCAGACAGGTCGCATACGCGCAGCAAACGTAATCGATGTTGGATACGATCGGTCGGATATTTTGTCTGCAATTCAGAAGGCAGCCTCCAACGAGTTTCGTAATTCTCTTCAATCGCTGACGAACCCTTACGCGAGCAAGACAAACTCGGCTGTATCCTCCATCACAAGCGTTCTGAAATGTGTGGATCTGGGTAATACGCTCCTTCAGAAGAAATTCCATGACCAGCGGCATCCTTCTTAGCCTGATTGGACTGGATGACTCAAACGCGCAGACTCGCGTCTGTTGGTTAGATCCCGGATGCTGTGTCAAGTGACGACAACCGATCTTCCCGGGAACTGCCTTGTCACTTCCGGAGAAAGGGCATACTGGAGTTGGAAAAATAATCGCAGCTATTGGCTGCAATAGGTCCTGGGCATGAGCGACTATCGAGAATTCCTGGATGCTCCGCCGAATGAAGTACCCGTTCGAGGGTTACTGCACCACCCGGTCGATCCAATCGGAGATTGTTTGGTCCTGACGCACGGCGCTGGAGCGAACTGCAACTCTCCGCTGCTCGTGGCCTTAGCAGGTGCGTTCTGCGCCTCGGGATTGACCGTCCTCCGCTGAGCTGATCTCGCAATGCCAGGCAAAAGGCTGTCACTCCATGGTTTGCCTGCATCTGTGGAGTAATGCCTCCTCAGTCGCTCTACATACTTCGCTTGGATTTCAGCAGGTCGGTTTGCTGCCCGAAGCAGGGTATAAATTCGGAGAATGGCTGCGACTGTTGATCATGCAGCGTCCCTTGCAATGAGGATCGATAAGGCACGTATGCATCTTGTTCGGTAGCGGCAGGCATACTCGAAAACGCTGACTTGGAAAATGTCGCCAGCTGATGCAGACACGGCGTAGCACTCGCTGCGGTGACTCGGCTGGATGCAATCAGGTCGGACGTGGTGAAGAGCATTTGTTACCGACCGCAGCCTAGACCTGCTGACGGAGGTTGGGACGTAGTGTGAGGGAGCCGTCATCGTTGAGCTTCTGGTGACAAGCCCACCGCACGGGGTAGCGCATTCCCTTTACCTCAATCTCAGCTCTAAGTTTCAATCCTTTCCAAGCTACAACGTCCGGAAGCACGAACTGTGCCTGCCGAATCTTGCCCGGTAACGGGTAACCGGCATCCAGACAACCGCTCTTGAGTACCTTTCCGTCCTGGGTCTCCACGGTCACCCGCAATACGCCTGGTACACCGGCGATGCCGTCATTCGCGAAGCCGACAATTAACCCTTGATAACCGTCGTCCCTATAGCTCCAGATGAAAGACGGCCTTACTCGATAGCCAATTCGGCGACCAATCCGGTCGAACGCGGCCGGATAAGCCTGGTAGTAGCTCATCAGATTCTTTGCGCTGATCTGGTGAAAGTTCCAGAGAGAAAAGTAATTCGCCCCGACATCGATCACATGAGAGATCATGTTCTCTGCCGGAGATATCCCTTCATATGCAGCGCTTGGATCAGGAGGTTTCCCCGGAAGCCCTTGCTCGAGCAGCGCGGCGATCCAGGGCGGCCGGTTGCTAAGCGCTTCAATCTGCTCGTTCTCGATAAAGATGGTGTCGCTGCGAATCCAATTGTTGCTGCGAACCGTTCGGTCTAGCAGTTCTGAATTACCAACCCGGCTATAATCCGGTTGCGTATTGGTGAGTAGAGGGGTCTTCGAAAAGTGCTCGATCTGGACTTCGAGCATATCCATCCATGTCCGCTCTGCTGTCTGGTAGTTAGGGAAAGGATTGTTGGCGAATGGCCAAGTGTGCCCTTCGCCCCAGAAGCCGTACATGAAGGTGTCGATAAACTCGACGAGCGGGTTGCCATTGAATTCCGCTGCCAATTGTCCAACCAGTTCTTTGAATGCTTGCTGGAAAAAGGGATGGTCAAATCGTGGCTGATAACGCGAGTGCGGATTCTCCAAAAACCTTTTTGCCGCGGCGCTGCTTTCTTGATCGCTAAGAATGAGATCCACTTTCGGCACTTTCTCGAGGACAAAATCTGGCAGGGCCGGTTCGTGGGTATAGTCAGGAGCGGACATCTGAATTCGCAATCCGACTCGCTTGTTGTTTTTCTTCGCCAATTCAAAAACCAGCTTCACGTAGTCGGGCAACTCCAGGCGCCCGGGCCGCGGCTGCACTTCTCTCCACGTCGGGCGGATGTAAACCTGCTGGCCTAGTGGAAAACGAACTAGGTCCTCGATCGCTTGCGGAATATTGTCTGACTTGATTTCCCCAGTGCCACTGTCTGCTGTGACATAGGTGACCAGTCCCATGCCATAGTTCGGCACAACGTCTTCTGAGGGAGTCGTAGTCATCACCACATCGTCAGTGGGGATAACCGCATCCGGTGGATATTGAGGAAACGGGCCCTGATTGAGCCGATCGGTCACCTGAGGACCGGAGCCGTAGTCGAATTTTCCCCAATTGTGAGCGGGAACCTTGGCCTGCGCTTTACCCATTCCAAGTTCTGCAGCTACGGCAACAGCGACGGTACTTTTTAGAAAATCTCTACGCTGCATTCGAAGTTATCTCCTCACTTGTGGTTCGATTGCGTTCAGCCGAACTGCCTGAAACTCCAACTTCAATAGGAGATTCACAGCTTCAGCAACTATCGGGAAATTACTATTTATATGTTTTCATTTCGTTTGTCCAGTACAGGTGTCAAATGTTTCAAACGATTTTGATAAAAGCTGCTTTTTAACGATTGGTGGGCGGTTCCGATACATGGTGGGAAAATGCAAGAAATCCGCGCAGACTAGTACAGGCTTGTCTCTCTGACCCTCCAAAATTCATTGACTTTGCCAGTCTTTGCTTGTATTACGAGTATTTACGATTTATTTCGTTAAATTTTCTTACGCCTGCTGTGCTGTGATCAAGGACATTCTGTGTTTTCGACGAAAAGGACGATTTTGCAATCTGACAACAACCTGTTCCGAAGGCTGAGAGCTGCAAGTGCAGCCATGCTTTGGATTTTTTTCACCACTGTGTTTGCGACTTGTTCATTCGCTGTAGCTGCAGAGGTTCCCAGCGACAATCCTAGGATTCAAGGCGACAATATCCGCATTGAGTTTGATAACCACCTGCGTAGCCGAGTGGTTGCCTGTTTCGACAAGAAGGAGGCCGTGTTGGGGCCGTTCACCTCCTCTGAGACGGTGACAACCGCCGACAAGCTCTGGACCGGATTCCTCCTGACCTCGCAAAAACACGAGCGCACAAAAGACACTTTCGGTCGCGGTGAGAGGCTCACCGTGGAAGGGAAGTCTGGAACGCTCACAAAGAGAGTCTCCGTCACGGTATACGACGACTTTCCCGCGATGGCGTTCTTTGATGTCCAGTACACCAATACCGGAACATCCGAGATCGCGATCAAAAGTTGGACCAACAATGCATACACGATGAACGCGCAACGCGGAGCGGACGCGCCAGCCTTCTGGTCTTATCAGAGTGGCTCCTACGAGAAACGTCCCAACTGGGTCTTACCGCTGTACACCAATTTTCGGCAGGAGAATTATCAGGGCATGAATGCCAGCGACTATGGCGGCGGCACGCCGATTATCGATGTCTGGCGGCGTGACGTTGGAATGGCTGTGGGGCACGTCGAGCCGCGGCCGAAGCTTGTTTCCCTGCCTGTATCAATGCCCGACGCTGCGAACGCCAAAATCGCGGTACGCTTCACCAAAGCTATCTCATTAAGCCCCGGTGAAAGTTTTCATACGTTTCGCACCTTCGTCGACGTCCACCATGGAGACTATTTCCGCGCGCTCGCCGATTACCGGCGCTTCATGATGAAGCAGGGTTTCCAAATGACCACCCCTCCCAATAACGCTTTCGGCGCCATTTGGTGCGCATGGGGGTATGGCCGATCGGTGCAGCCTAAGCAGGTGTACGACTCACTTCCGACGGCGAAGCGACTGGGATTTGTGTGGGTCACGCTTGACGACGGTTGGCAGAACAATGTGGGCGATTGGGCGCTTGATCCTAAGAAGTTTCCCCACGGAGACGCTGACATGAAGGCCCTGGTTGACCGTATTCACCAGGAAGGATTCAAGGCCCAGCTCTGGTGGTCACCGCTCAGTGCTGTGCCAGACTCGCAACTGCTGCGAGATCATCCCGACTACGAGTTATTGAATCGTGATGGCTCCAGGAGAAAAATTTCCTGGTGGAACTCCTATTATTTGTGCCCAGCGGAGCAGCGTGTCGTGGAGTATCACAAGGCACTCGCGCGAAAAATTTTGGTGGATTGGGGATTTGACGGTCTGAAGCTCGATGGCCAGCACATGAACGGAGTTCCAGCCTGCTACAACCCTGCTCACCATCACGCACATCCGGAGGACTCGGTCGAGGGTCTACCGGATTTCTTCCGCGCAATCTACGAAGCCGCACAGTCTGTAAAACCTGGGGCACTGGTGGAGTTCTGCCCATGCGGCACGACGTTCTCCTTTTTCACCATGCCGCATTTCAATATGTCGGTGGCTTCCGACCCGTCAAGTTCCTTTCAAGTGCGCTCCAAGGCAAAAACGTTGAAGGCTCTGATGGGAGACAACATTCCATTCTTCGGGGATCACGTCGAACTAAGCGATGGTGGCAATGACTTTGCGTCCACCGTGGGCGTAGGAGGCGTTGTCGGAACTCAGTTTGTTCTTCCATCTTTAGTCACAAAGCATGGCAAATCCGATCTGACTTCTGCACGCGAGAAGGAATTCGAAAAGTGGCTTCGCATCTATCGCGACAAAATGTTGCCAAAAGGACAATATCTGGGCCAGCTCTATGACATCGGCTTCGATGCGCCGGAGACTCATGCCATTCGCAAAGATAAGACCATATACTACGCTTTTTTTGCAAAGCAGTGGAAAGGGTCAGTCGAACTGCGTGGCCTCGAAGACCGCAACTACAGTGTCGTGGACTACGTCACAGGAAAAAGCCTGGGGATGGTGTCAGGACACAATGCACATCTGCCGATTGAATTCTCCGGAAATCTGCTTGTGGAAGTGCAGCCACAATGAACAGTGTTACCAGCCAGCAGTGTGTTTTTCTTGAGAGGACGAGCGTGAAATTTCTGTCTCTTATTCTGTTATTGGTGTGCGTCTCCGGAGCCTTTGGCCAGTCCAACTTCTCCTTCTACGTGTCCAAGATCGTCAAGTCGCGATGCCCATGAACCAGAATGTCAAAAGTGTAGTAGACGATGTTCGATTGGGCCGAACGGAACTTTTGTAAAAGATAGAAGTCAGCATGGCCATCGGGCCCCAGCCCAACCACCTCGCCATCGATCACAGTTCCTGAGAGCAAATACTCCAAAGCGGTCGCGATGTAGCCGAATCGATATGGTTTCAATAGGTTACGTTAGTGTTTGATCTTCACACGGTGAAAGTCATCGATCATCAGGGATTCTGCGTCCCCGGATTTCGCGACATCGACTGGCTCGGCGCACCTATGGAGTCGTCGCTGTAGTGCTCCTGTTGCTCTACCCGGCATGGCTCTGGTACCGCCAGGTCAAGGCGGCCCACCTGAAGTCTATCTGTAGGCCTTACTCGCCGATCTTGTCCCGGGTCTGTCAACTCTGACAGTTCACGCTTCTGAAAGCGCCCGCCTGGCATCGACATGGATCTGAAGAGGCGAGTGGAACCGAAGGCAAGTCCCAGGAAGCGCCCAAAAAAAGTGCAACAATAAAACTCTCGCGAAGCTTTTCAGGAGTATGCTCCTCGGTGAAGTCATAAGGAATTCGACGCGAGTCTGAAAAAGACTGGCAGCCGCTACATCAGCATCAAGGAGCAAGAAAATGAAAGCACTTCGTCTAGTTGGAGTGGCCGGTGTTGTACTGCTGTCGTTTCTGTCTCTGCCATCGGGAACAGCTGCTGCACAATCCACCAAGGTTCAAGGCATCATCAAGAGCCGCAGCGGCCCCGACATCATCCTGAACACAAGCCAGGACCCGAACATGGTCGTCATGCTGACGGATAGCACAGACGTGGGCCAGGTGGAGGGTCTGTTGAAGGCGCGCAGCAAGCAGATGTCCATGGCCGCCCTCATTCCCGGACTCGCCGTTTCGGTGGAAGGCGACCTCAACACCCAGAACGTCCTCGTTGCCACCAAAATACGATTCAAGGGCAACGACCTGAAGCAGGCCAAAGCCATCCAGGCCGGCATGCACGATACAAATGTGCAGGTGCAGCAGAATCAGGACGAGCTAGCCAGGCAGAACGCCGAGCTGAAGGCGCAGAACGAAGCCTTGGAGAAGCACCAGGAAGCTATCGCAGCGAACCAGGCGAAGATCGCTGCCAACAAGACCGCCGTCGACGCCGCCATCGCGCGCTTCGGCCAACTTGATGACTACTACATCATGGACGAAGTCACAGTGTTATTCGGCAACGGCAAAACTAAGGTCGATCCCAAGTATGCCTCCCAGCTCACGACTCTGGCCCAAAACGCCAGCAAGGTCGAGGGGTACATGATCGAAGTGAAGGGCTATGCCTCGGCCGTTGGCAGCGCCCAGGTGAACCAGAAGCTCAGTCAGGAGCGCGCACAGAACGTCTCCGACATTCTGCTTCAGCAGGGCAAGGTTCCTCTTACCAGAATGCTTGCCCCCGGAGCGATGGGCGAAAGCGACCAGGTGGCCACTGACAAGACTGTGGAAGGCCAGGCACAGAACCGCCGCGTCGTCGTCCGCGTCCTGCAGAATAAGGCCATTGCCGGAGTGCAGCCGCAAACAGCTACGAGTGCTCCGCCTCAGCAGTAGCTGGCGCGGAAGATCTGTGCGGGGAAACGATGACGATTGATAACTCAAAGCACCCAGGTTCCTGATTCTCGCATTACCACTCGTGCTGTTCAATTACGGTGGTGCAGCGCAGGCGCTGAAGAAAAAAACCTACGCCTGCAAGGAATCTGGTCCCGCATCACTATTAATCCGAGATCGAACAAAGCGTGGAGATTTGCACGAAGGAGTAGTCCATTCGCCTCCAGGTTTGTTTCTTGCCCGCTGTAGGGAACGATATGTGCAGAAGATGCGTCGCATCCCGTGAAAGCGCACCGCCCTTGAGGAGTCTTGCTCTGAACTGAGCTTGTCCTTGCCGCTGCACGATGGAGGACATGAAACGTTTAGGAGCATCTTCGATATTGTTTGGATCGAATTCGGAGGATGTGGCGACGTCCGGTAGGCACGATGGGTGTAACTCCTTTTGCCCGTCTCGATTCGCCAGAAAATTCCGAAGACGCAGTTTCGCAGTTGGCCGTTACCATTCGAGTGAGCGGGAGAAATGACCTTAAACTTCCCTTAATGTTCGATTCGCAAGAATTCCTTTGACGACGCGAGGTCTTTTCTGGCCCGCTCGTGCGTAAGTACCTTCCGAAGGTCACTGACCATCGAAAGCGAGTCTGAATGCACGGACAATCATCTGGTCTGCCTATGCAGAGGGAGTTCTTTGTCGAAGGTTTTGCTGTCAAAGAAGAGGCAAGGGATCAGTATCGAAGCGTCATCTTCCCCGTTGATCGAGCAATGGAAGGTTCTCTCTTTTGTGAAAAATGGCATAAAGATGAATCCGAGGTCGTCCAAATCCTGCAACGAATCTTGCACGGTGCTTCGGATGTTGCGGAAGTTCTCGGTCAGGCTCAATCCATTGAAGGCTGTCTGATGAAACTGAAGCTTACAGATTCGGAAGCTGCATTGTTGGGCTGGCGTCCTGAGCTTTTAGGTGATTAGCTAAAGGATAACTAGGCTCGGGTCTCTGTTCTTCGAGGCCGCAATGAGGAGAACCGGTGCAATTGGATGATAAATCTCTCCTCTCTCGTTGCGACACCTAACCCGAATGCGCAGCGGTTCGGTGCTGGAAGCAAATTCCAATAGCTTTCTATCTGCCCGGTTTAAAGGGCAAAGGCGCAGAGTCTGCGCAGATCGTAATACGGTGCGGTTGACTTCTTATGGTTAGTCAAACGGTGCACATAGGAGACGAAGGCAAGACAGGGCTGCGCACCCTGACCCAGGCTCAAAAGTTCGTCGATCGTCAGCTTTCAATTTGGATGGGACCCGTCACAGTTATCTGGAGCCAGTGATGATGCCCGGCGTCTCCATTTCATGTTCTTTCATCCAACTCACCAGCTTTTCCGCCGACATGGGCCGCGAATACACATAGCCCTGAATGGCATGAACGCCAGCTTTGACGAGGTAGTCCACTTGCTGGTTCGTCTCCACACCCTCCGCTATCGTGCTTAGACCTGAAGCTCTTGCGAAATGAATAATCGCGTCCAGCACCGGGCGCTTGGCATCACCCTCGGTTCGCAGCGTGTCAACGAACATCTTGTCGATTTTTAACGTGCTCACCGGCAGCTCCTGGACATAAGAAAATCCTCCGAACCCCGTTCCGGCATCATCGATCTTAATGTCAATTCCCGCGTCTGCGAGGCAAAGCAGACGACTGCGTGCCTCCGCAAGATTTGTCAGCTGGCGCCGTTCGGTGATCTCGACTGCAATGTTCCTTCCCGGAATGCCGCTATCGATCAGTTGCTTCACGAGGGACCCGCAAAAATCCGTTTTCACGATCTGATCAGGTTCGGCATTGATGCTGATATAGCGATTCGTGCCCACCCAACCCAGATCCTTGAGGTCCGTCAGCACTTTTTTCACGATCTGCTCGGTGATGGGTCCGATCAATCCGTTCTCTTCGGCAAATGGAACAAATTGTCCCGGCGGGACCATTTTGCCCCGGCGATACCAGCGCGCCACGGCCTCCGCGCCCAACACGGATCCGTCACGGCCGTCGACAATCGGTTGATAATAGGGCAAAAATTCATTTTGTTGCAGCCCCTGTCTCATCAGGCTTGCCACTGAAGTTTGCCGCATCAGCAAGCCATACAACATGAAGCTCAAAGTCAACGCCACGATTGCCGACATACCCGCAGCTAAAATACGGCCTTCGAACTGCAACTGGTCAATATAGCGTTGCAACACCCCCACCGTGAGTTTTGCGCGAGTGCGGCCCACTATCGCTTCTTCCGTTTGATGAAGGACGACTCGGTTCCAGTCTCCAAGTTTCACCTGAAAGTCTGGCTGTTGGACATCCACTTGGTATGTCACACATTGCGGACAATCGATCGAGCTTTCGAAGTCAAAAAGCATCGTCTCCGGGATTGCGATGTACTCCACGTTACCTCGGCGCTGTATTAAATAAACAACACCCGGTTTGTCGTCCACTAACTCGACCGACCATACATCGTCAATGGGGTGAACATCGGCGGAGGGTCCAGGGTCCCTGTTTACGACACCGCTGCGGCAGATCATCTCCCCCGCCTGCCGAATGCCAATCCAGCGAACATACGGGTTGTCAAAGGCTCGTTGGGCCAATACATCGCTGGTGCCGTTCGGGCAGTTCAGCGCTTCAATCGGCGGCAATTGCTCGAGTTCGTGGCGTGTGCCGGTGACCGCCTCTCGGAGCCCGCGAGCCAGCACATTGGTCTGGCGCTTCAGCGCGCGGCTCGCCACATATCTGGTCATCGATCCCAGGCTGAAGAAACACATCGCGAACACGAGCACGCATGTGCTGGCCGCCAGGGTCGCGGGCATGTCGGTAGCAGAGAGTCTTCGCATCGGTCGCGAACTAATCGAACGCTGAACTGAGAAAACCGGATCCAGACAACCACGGCGGGCCTTGCCCTTACCGAAAACCATCCGGACCCCGCGCCCATATCTGCGCCGACGATCCGGCCCTGATGCCAAGCAGATCCATTACCCGCTGAATCTGCAGCCGCTCGTCGCGCCCCGGTTTCTCGAAGATCGACAGGTCACCCGTGTAAGGAGTGCTGGTGGGACGTTGCGGCTGCTCAGCCTGTGAGATCGCAATCTGGGGTGCGACGACAAACAGTAACCCATATAGCAGGGCGACCGCAAGTGACTTGGCGAAACCTACCCTCTGTTTCATACTTCCAGCATCTCGCAAAACGGTCGTCGTGTGTCAGTAGTCGCAACGGCGTTGTGGCCAACCTTCGAAACATGGAAGACCGGCTCTTGGATCCCTTCCGGATAGCCCGTTACTCGACCGGAACCGAGAATTGATCTCGAGATTCAACTCGCTCTTGCTGGGGCTGAGAATCGGACGCAGCGATCAGAGGAGGTAAGAGGTCTGACGAGCATAGGTGGCATATGTCTCGCCGAATTGGGAATGCATCCACTGTTCCTCCATGCGGAGAAAGATGAGAACGAAGGCGATGAACCCGCGCACTTGGGAGATGGCAATCGCCATGCCAAGAAAACCGGCCAGAATGCCGCTGCAGATGGGGTGACGGACCACGGCATAGGGACCGGTGGTAATCAGCTCGTGCCCCTGCTTAATGGTGACGGAGCGGCTTCAGTTTCTGCCGAGGTGCTCACGCGCCCAGACAGAGACGAAGAGAAGGCCGGCAGCGTGCTTACCACCGGCGCGGGACGGCGATTATGCGGCTGCGCAGAGATAAGAGGAATTTGTGATATCAAAGAAATTGGCTCGTCAATCCAGGACGGGAGAGGTGACTGCTGCCAAGCAACGCAACAGCGCGGAAGGTGTGGTCGCGGCTTCGGGAGAAAATCACCATGAGAATGCGAAAATTCGGATGCGTCTTGAGCTCTCTCCTATTGGCGATCGCATGCCAGGCTCAAACGCCGGTAGCCGTGAATGTGGAATTGTCGAAGCCGTTGGGGCCGTACACGCCAATCTACAGATGGTTCGGCTATGACGAGTCAAATTACACGACCATGAAGTATGGCATGCAGCTACTTCCGGAATTGCATGATTTAAGTCCAGTGCCGGTGTACATCCGAGCGCATCATCTGCTGACATCGGGGAACGGAGTGGCGGAGCTCAAATGGAGTTCGTCGAACGTATTCTCGCTGGACGCCAACGGAAGGCCGGTGTACGACTTCACGATCACCGACCAGACCTTCGACGAGTATAAGAAGGCCGGAGTACGACCATTCGTGGAACTTGGATTCATGCCGAAGAACCTTGCCGCGACTGTGCCAGGAATCAATGAGTACCAAGTTCACTATCCCAGGGAGACGATGGCTGGAGCTTCCAACAATCCGCCCAAAGACTATGCGATGTGGGGCGAATTGATACGAAAGTTCGTTGAGCACCTTGTGGAGCGCTATGGAAGGGAGCAGGTCAGTACGTGGTACTTCGAGGTGTGGAATGAGCCGGATATCGGATACTGGCACGGCACGCCGGCCCAGTATTTCAAGCTCTATGACTACGCGGTAGCGGGTGTACGAGCGGCGTTGCCAAATGCGATGGTTGGCGGACCGGCAAGCACGGGACCTAACTCGGAGAAAGCTGGGACATTTCTGTATAGCTTTTTGCAGCATTGCCAGAACGACAAGAGCGCGGCGAACGGCACGCCGATTCCACTTGATTTTATTTCGTTCCATCCCAAGGGCCAGCCATCTTTCGTGGAAGGGCATGTGCGCATGGGGATTATGAATGAGCTGGATGCAACCGAGGCTGGCTTCAGAATTGTCGCGAGGTATCCGAAATATATCCATCTTCCGATCATCCTGAGTGAGGCCGATCCTGAAGGGTGCGCCGCTTGCTCGATGAAAACGAATCCGGCGAATTCATACAGGAATTCACCGCTCTATGCGACCTATACGGCGGTGATGATCAAGGCTTTATTTGAGCTGCAGGACCGGTCCAAAGTGAATCTTGCGGGGATGTTGTCGTGGTCGTTTGAGTTCGAGAACGGGGGTTTCTTCGAAGGATTTCGCACCCTTGCGACCAGGGGAGTCGATCAGCCGATACTGAATGTATTCCGGATGGCCGGACTGCTGTTAGGGGAGCGGGTGATGACAAGCAGTACGGGACAGATTCCGCTCGACGAGATGATGAAAAATGGAGTGAGGCAGGCGCCGGATGTAGACGCCATGGCGACAGAGGCGGCGCATGAAGCGGCAGTTATGCTGTGGAACTACCATGATGACGATTTACCGGCGCCCTCCGCAGAAGTGCAGGTGACGATTAAAGGCATTCCGGCGGAAGTGGAGAAGGTGCTGTTGGAGCACTATCGGATAGACGACACGTACAGCAATTCCTACACCGTATGGAAAAGGATGGGATCTCCTCAGACGCCGACGCCAGAGCAGTATGCACAAATGAAAGCGGCAGGACGTCTGGAGCTTCTGAGCTCTCCTGAATGGCTTGACGTGAGCAACGGCAAGGTAACAATTGCCACGAGTCTGCCGCGGCAGGCCACATCGTTGATGCATTTGAAGTGGTAGCTCTCAGATCATTCCTGGAATCATGCTGGCGGTGCCATCTTCTCCGGCGTTGCTCGACGTCCCCAATGGGACGGTGAAGTTCCAATCGAAACGACACGACAACCAATCGCCCTCCTGCAGCGGCGTCGATGACTTTGGCGTAGTGGGACGCGTTTGACGCACGTCCGGCTCCGGGCTCCAACTTCGCTTTTCAGATCATTTCCAGGACAAGAAGATTCAAGTCTATGAATCCATTGTGACTCAGTGCGGCCCCGGTATTTGGGCTTATCCGTCTACGTCGATTGGATCCGATCGAGGGCGGACAAGTTACCGCAAATCGAGGTGGATTCGATAGGTCGCAGCAACACGATCTAGTAGAAGTTCTTCTATTGAGGGATGGTGTTTATGAGTGAAGGAAAGCAGTCGAGACTATCTCCCGCGCAGAAGGCTGATGTGTGGAGGCGATGGAAGGTGGGGGAGTCGTTGCATAACTGCATTGCTGTGTGTTGTTGTCGCGCGGAGGGATGGCTCCAGCCGCTCGCCAGCGCTCTGGCATCGCGCTCAGCTTGGCTGAGCGAGAGGACATTTCGCGAGGGATCACTTCCGGCTCATCGATCCGCACGATAGCCAACGGCCTCGGCCGGGCGGGGTCGACAGTGAGCCGGGAGGTCACGCGCCATGGCGGCCGTGCGGCCTATCGCGCCCACGATGCGGATACGAGCGAGTCACTCGGATTGCGCGTTGTTGTTGTAGCACCGGATGGATCAAGAGGACATTCCCGTCGGACCCTTGATGGCGCTCAGGGCATTGAGGGGTTCAGCAGCTGCCAGCGCTCTTACATGCTCCAGGGGCGGCTTCAATTGCTCTCTTCCATGGCCGCCTTCACCTTGCCGCTGTGGACCGCCTGTTTGAGCAGAGCATAGTCCGCTTCGGTCTGGTCCGCATAGGCCACCGCGAAATCTGCAAGCGCCTCGTCGAACGCGTCGTTTTTGCCAAGATACCCGCTGATCAGAGAAGAATCGCCCGAGCGCGCATGAGATACCGCCAGCGACTGGCCACAGCAGCCGGCAAAGACGGCCATCTCGTCCTTGTTGAGTGTCTCAATGGCAACTTTGATCTTCACGTCCCGCAGTTGACGAACGTAATACTGATGTCCGTACGCTCCCTCCGTCCACCCCAGAAAGATGTCGCTCGCCGACTGCATCAGACGATGACCGTCTACAACGCGCTGGCCGTGGTTGGCGTAAACACTCTTCCCCGCATACGCCTCCAGGACCGACGACCGCGCCTCCTTCACCTGAAGAAACAGCGGGGTCACTGCGCCGTCAGCAAACAGCACGACCCAGCAGCGGGTGCCAACGCTTCCCACGCCAACCACCTTTATCGCGACGTCCTTGATCCGGTAGTGATCGAGCAACACACGATTGGCTGGCGGCAGGCTCTCAAGATAAATCGAGAAGGTCTTGAGAACGCGGCGGGTTATCTCGCCCGGACGCTGCCACTTCATGTGAAAGATGGTAGGAAACTGTTCTTTGATTACAAGCTTCCCGCCCGAAATCTTCACCAGCTTGGGAAAGACGTCTTCAGCGATGCTGGCTTCGCGCGCCTTGCCGAGCCGTCTGAGAGCGCGTCGGCGTATCGCCGGGTCCGCGATGCCCGCAACAATCGTCTCCCACTCCAGGGCGAAGTACCACATGTCAAGTGATCCCATGTGGCTGAATTCGGCCATATGTTCGCGGTACGACTTCACGCACGTGAGGACGACATCTTTCGCAGTCGATTCACTCAGACCATTGTCGCGACTGGCGATCACGAGGCTCGCAGCCAGGCGTTTAACATCCCACTCCCACGGCGCAGGCAGCGTCTCGTCAAGATCATTGATCGCTAAGATGACATTGCGCTCCGGCGTGGCAAACCCGCGGAAGTTGCCCAGATGCGCGTCTCCGCAGCACTGCACTCGCACGCCGGTTTTCGGCGTCGAAGCGAGATCTATAGCCATATTGAGCGCTGCCCCCCGATAAAAGGTGAAGGGCGACACCACCATGCGTCCGTGACGAAGTGGAAGCAACTCAGTAAGTCGTCCCTTGTCGGCCTCTAGGACAACCTGCACTGGGTCGGGGCGATCGCGAGGTGCCTTCCACTTGCTATGTGCCTCGCGCGGACACTTCTTTCGCAGGGCCTTGCCCATGGCATAGCGCTCCGCCCGCGGACGATGACGCGTTGTGATAATAGCTACCCCGGTTCCGCCTTGTCTCCCTTTTTACCCTTGCCCATCGCAATCTCCTCGACATCAGCTTGTTGCAAGGCCCGGGCACATCGCAGCGAGCAGCGACAGCCCCATCGCCGCTCATCGCACTGAGTAGTATATAGCGCAAAAATCTCGCCATGTCATCCAACGACAGAATCTCATGTTGCAGAGCAGGGCGTGCAGTGATGCTGGGCACTCTCGCGGGCCATAGGAGACCGCTCCGGGTGAACTTGTAGTGCTCAGATACCAAAACCACGTCAGACACTCGCGTAACCCGTTCGAGCGTACGAACGCCGCGCACGTTTAACGTAAGCCAGTCTCCCACTTTGACGCTATCCAGCATGACGGAATGATAAGCTTCACGCCCCAGAGATGCCCATTCCATATCGAAAGATAGGTGTACTTTCTCCGCGTCTCGTGTGTATTCGTTGGAAAGTAGTTTCTATTCGAGATAGGTCCTTTGCCCGCTCCGTTCTGGCGCGTGGAGGTCGGCGGACGTTAGGTCAGACTTGCCGCGCCACTCCACTTCGCTGTTTTGATGATTTCACCCTTCTTGTTCTTCACCTCTGCGCTCTCGATTACAAGGCGCAGCGGTTTGAATCTGAGATATCAACGCACGCAGAGGCAGAGTACGATGATTTCCCTGTCGAAATGACGTCCATTGAACAGTTCCAGAGCTCTCATCTTGTCCCTTATCGCCGGCGCGGCTCCATCATCTCGCCGAATTTGCACCAGAACCAGAATTTCCTTGCCAAAGGACGCGGAACGGCGTGTAGTGTTGGCCTACGTTGCAAAAGGGGACAGCTGAGTGCCAGAATTGATGGCTGTCCTGGATTCCGCGTGTGAATTCTGCGTTTTCATGATCCCGGGTCTTCGGGGTCTGCAATTTCCCTCCTTCCGTAGGGAACTCAATTTGCGCTATGCGCCGCTCGAACACTTCTGAAGTTTTCAATCTGTGGCTTGGAATAGTTGCCAGCCACGATAGGACTCGTCATGTTCAACTTCGCTTGCGATTTGCATGTATCCGGGCGCGATGGTCTGCGCAATATTGTCCGGATTTTCTTCCTCATCGTTTCACTGACAGTTTGGAATGGAACGTGGCTGACTGCGCAGACCGCGCAGTTTAAGCAAACTGCGCCGATGTTGCATCGCGGCGTGGCCACACATTACACAGCCGGCGCAGCCGGCTTTTTTGTTGCGAGTGCAACTGAGACAGCATTGACGGTTTCTCCATCCAGCCCAGTAGCGGTGGGAACCCCGATCACACTGACGGCCACTGTGACAACGGGTGGTAACCCGGTCTCACTCGGAACGATAAACTTCTGCGACGCGACAGCTACCTATTGCGAAGACTCAGCCTTGCTGGGCACCGCACAATTGACGCCCAGCGGCACGGCATCGATCAAGTTGAGACTGGGCATCGGCACACATTCCATCAAAGCCGTATTTGCAGGAACAAACGGCGATACGAGCAGCCTTTCAAGCGCACAAAGCGTAACAGTAACGGGAACTTATCCGACCGCTACAACGATTGGATATTCAGGAATGGCAGGCAACTATACGCTGACGGCGATGGTGGCGGGCAGCGGAGATGTCGAAGCCGGGCCAAGCGGCAGCGTATCGTTCCTAGACACTACGACCGGGAATGCTGCCTTGGGGACAGCAGCGTTAGGCGCATTGACGACTGTCCAGGGCTTCGCTAAGCAGGTGCCCTATCACGCGGGGGTCAATCCCATTTCCGTAGCGACAGGGGACTTCAACGAAGATGGCAAACTTGATCTTGCGGTGGTGAACCATGGCAGTAACTCGATAAGTATTTTCCTGGGCGATGGCGATGGCACCTTCCAGAGCCAGAAGGCCTATGCCACAGGGAGTGAGCCCACTTCCGTGGTGGTGGCAGACTTCAACGGGGACGGCAAGCCCGATCTGGTGGTTGCGAATGACAACGCTACCACAGTTAGTGTTTTGCTGGGCAACGGCGATGGCACATTCCAGAGCCAGAAAGCTTATACAACCGGATCTGTTCCCGTTTTCGTTGCGGTAGGAGACTTTGACAGAGACGGCAAACTCGATCTGGTGGTGGCGAACTCTCTTGCTAACACTGTAAGTGTTCTGCTCGGCAATGGCGACGGCACTTTCCAGAGCCAGAAGACCTATGCCACGGGGAATAACCCCTATTCCGTAGCGGTGGATGACTTTAACGGAGACGGCAAGCTCGATCTGGTAGTGGCGAACGTGTCTGACGATACGGTGAGCGTATTGCTGGGCAACGGTGACGGCACCTTCCAGAGCGAGAAAACTTATGAAACGGGACCTGGTCCCATTTCCGTTGCGGTAGGAGACTTCAACGGGGACGGCAAGCCCGATCTGGTGGTGGCGAATGATGGCGGTAACACAGTAAGTGTTTTGCTGGGCAACGGCGACGGCACGTTCCAGAGCCAGAAGACCTATGCGACGGGAAGCACTCCTTGGTCCGCAGCGGTGGGGGACTTCAATAAAGACGGCAAACTCGACATAGTTGTGCCGAACCTGTCTGACAATACGGTGAGCGTATTGCTGGGCAACGGCGACGGCACGTTCCAGAGCCAGAAGAGCTATGCAACGGCGAACGGGTCCGAATCCGTCGCGGTGGGCGACTTCGACGGGGATGGCGAGCCCGATCTGGCTGTGGCAGACAGTAGTAACGTGGTAAGTGTGCTGTTGGATCAGTTGGCGTTGATCACGACAGCGCAACTGGCGGGTGTTCCCATACCGGGTATCGGGACACAAGCCGTAGATGCAACCTATCCCAGCGACGCCAACTATGGAGCCAGCACCTCCGGCTCAATCACCCTGAATGCGAATCAGATTGCGACGACGACAACAACATTCAGAGTTACTCCTCTAACAGCCATCTACGGGCAACCGGTGCAATTGACGGCAACGGTCGTTCCGAGCGGAGGCCTGGAGCCGAACGGGCAGGTTAAATTTTGTGATGCGACTGCTGCCTCCTGTGAAAATTCAGCGTTGCTGGGCACGGCACAGTTAACTCCAGCAGGAACTGCATCGATTAAGTTGAGACCGCCGATCGGCACACATTCCATCAAAGCTGTGTTTACCGGAACAAACGGCGATGGCGGCAGCAGTTCAAGTACGCAAATTGTAACGATAACAGGCACCTATTCGACCACGACTACGATTTCCGCTGCCGGAGTCCCGGGCAATTTCACCTTCACGGCAACAGTGGTGGGCTACGGAGAGAACGGAACCGGGCTAACCGGCGGCGTATCGTTCGAGGACACGACGAACGGAAATGCGGTGCTGGGCACAGCGACGTTGGGTGTGTCTATGCCCGTTCAGGCTTTTGCTTTGCCGGTTTCCTATGGCATAGGCGGAGATCCGGACTCAGTAGCAGTGGGGGATTTCAACGGGGATGGTGAGCCTGATCTTGTGGCGGCGAACCTCACCACCAATACGGGTGTTAGCGTGTTGCTGGGAAATGGTGATGGTACCTTCCAGAATGCACTCGGCTATCCAACCAACTTTTCTGTCTATTCGGTGGCAGTTGGGGACTTCAATGGGGATGGCAAACTGGATCTGGTGATAGTTGGCAGTGGCGACAGTGTGGGTGTGTTGCTCGGTAAAGGCAATGGCACATTCCAGAAAGAAGTGGACTATCCAGTGGGAGCTTTTCCCATTTCCGTTGCGGTAGGAGACCTCAACGGCGATGGCAAGCTCGATCTTGTAGTGGCAGATTCCAATAGCAATGCCGTGAGCATTTTGCTGGGCAACGGCGATGGCACTTTCCAGAACCAAGAGAACTATGCAACGGGGATCGATCCCTTTTCCATTGCATTAGGCGACTTCAATGGGGACGGAAACCTCGACCTCGCAGTAACGAACTATGTGAGCAACACGGTGAGTGTTTTGCTGGGCAACGGCGATGGCACCTTCCAGGGCCAGAAGACCTATGCAACCGGGTCTGAGCCCAATTCTGTTGCAGTAGGAGACTTCAACGGAGACGGCAAGCTTGATCTCGTAGTGACTAATAGCTACTCCAATAACAACACGGTGAGTGTCTTGCTGGGCAATGGCAATGGTACCTTCCAGAGCCAGAAGACCTATGCAACCGGGGTTTTGCCCTTTTCCGTCGCGGTGGGAGACTTCAATGGAGACGGCAAACTCGACCTCGCCGTGGGGGATGCCGGTGGTGCGGTGCCAAACGAGAATGGTTTCGGCACCGCAAGTATTTTGTTGGGCAACGGCGATGGCACTTTCCAGAAGCCAATGAACTATGTTGCCTCAGGCGAGCCTTTTTCCGTCGCAGTAGGGGACTTTAATCAGGATGGGCGACCCGATTTGGCGGTGGCGGAGTACCCAGGCGGAGTAAGTGTGCTGCTGAATCAGTTGACTGCACAGACTGCGACGGCACAGTTGATCAATCCTCTTGTCCCGGGCACGGGGACACACGAGATAGATGCCAAATATTCGGGGGATACAAGCTATAGCCCAAGCGTATCGGGTACGGTGACGGTCACGGGGACTTTAATCCCTACTACAACGACGCTCAGCGTGGCGCCGGGAACGACAGTCAACTATGGGCAAACCATAACGTTCACCGCAACAGTGGCACATACAAGTGGTACAGACGCACCAACTGGCACCGTAACCTTCTATGATGGGGCGACGCAATTGGGTAGTCCGTTCACTTTAAACGGAAATCAGGCGAGCTACCAGACCAGCGCGCTGACCGCGGCCACGCATGTCATCACGGCCACATATTCAGGCGATTCGGTTTACGCATTGAGCAGCGGTATCGTCACAGAGCAAGTGGTTAACGTCCCCGCGAGTATTAAAGTTGTTTCTGGATCGGGACAAACTGCGTCGATCGGCCAGGCATTCACCAATTCGCTGATGGTGCTTGTGACCAATGTGAATAACCTCCCCGTACCGAACGCGACGGTGACCTTCAAGGGGATGGGGATCAGCTTTTCAAATGGCGGTGTCGCAGTGACTGGTAGCAACGGCCAAGCTTCCATCATTGCCACGCCGATGCAAACGGGTTCTCTGCAGGCAACTGCAAGCGTTGCGGGAGTAAGCATACCTGCAACCTTTGCGCTAAGCGGAAGCCAGAAGACGCACACAAATACAACAACTACGCTGCTTGCAACTCCTAAGGCCATTATCGGTGAACCTGTTACTTTGAACGCCTCGGTGTGGTCACCTCTGGGCCGACCTACTGGGACGGTAACCTTTCAGTCCGGAGGGATGACATTAGGAACATCGATGCTGAACAGCTCGGCAGTGGCCACGCTGATAACAACCTCCCTTCCGTTGGGGACGGATTCAGTGACAGCGGGCTACGCGGGAAGCGCAAGTGCCGATCCTTCCGCATCGCCCGCTGTCAATGTCGTGATCGTGCGGCTGGGAACAACAACCACGTTACTCACGACTCCGAAAGCGGATCTAGGGGGCCCTGTTACTTTGAACGCGTCAGTGTGGTCATCGTTGGGCAGGCCGACTGGGACAGTAACCTTCCAGTCCGGCGGTATGACGTTGGGAACAGCCACGCTGAACAGCTCGGGATTGGCCGGCCTGATAACGACTAAGCTGTCACTGGGGACAGATTCGGTGACGGCGAGCTATGGAGGTAGCGGAGGCTACGAGTCTTCCACTTCGCCCGCCGTAAGCGTCCTTATCAACCCAGCGCCTACCACGACGACTCTGGTTCAGACACTTGGCCCTGATTCCTGTGGGAATGTGGTTGGAGGGCAAATCATTCTAACCGCGACGGTGCAGTCCCAGTTCACGGGCACACCGGGTGGTACTATAACCTTCTCGGACTATGGCAAGACGTTGGCGACGGTGCCATTGAACAATTCGGGAGTGGCCACCTTCACGACGACCTCGCTGCCGCTCGGATACAACCTGTTGATGGCCAACTATGGAGGGCAGGGAAATTTTGCAGCTTCCATTGCACATCCCGTCCTTGCCATCTTCATACCTAGGGGGATAACGTCCAACACCCTGTTTGCCACTCCGCGAGTCGTGGTCGGAGGACCTGTCATCCTGAACGCGTCGGTGCGAGAGGTCAGCGAAGTGGCTCCGCCTGTGGGTGGCCCAATCACCGGGAGTGTGACGTTCCAGTCCGATGGCGTAACACTGGGAACAGTACCCCTGGATAGCGCGCTGGATGCCAACCTCACGACGACCTCGCTGCCGGTTGGCACCCATACGATGACGGCGATCTATCCAGGCACTCCATGCGTCACGGCATCCACTTCGCCTCCGGTGCATGTGATTGTGAGTCCACCGCTGACGACGACGGCTCTAACGGTGTCGTCTTCCGAGGTGACGACGGGAGCGGCAGTCACGCTGACGGCGATGGTGAAGTCGCAAAAAGGCACACCCAGCGGGACTGTAACGTTCATGAACGAGGGCACGACGTTGGCAATGGTGCCGTTGAATAACTCTGGGGTAGCCAGCTTCACGACGACCTCGCTGCCGCTCGGAGTCGGCTCGCTGACGGCGAGCTACGGAGGGAGCCCAAATTTCTCGTCATCTATTTCGCCAGCGGTGTGGATCCTGGTAATGACACCGGCGGGAACGATAACCACGCTGCTCGTGACTCCCAGGGCTGTCGTCGGAGCACCTGTTACCCTGAACGCGTCGGTGCGATCCCTGCGGTCAGGTTTACCCAGTGGAGTGGTGACTTTCCAGAGCGGGAGCATGACGTTGGGGACAGTAACGCTAAACAGCTCCGCAGATGCCAGCCTCATAACAACTTCGCTGCCTCCTGGGACAGATGCAGTGACGGCGAGCTATGGGGGTAGCGTAAATTACGACCCCTCCACTTCACCCGCCGCACACGTCGTTATAAGCCAGGCGGCAATGAAATCAGCCCTGAGGGCATCCCCTCCACGATGATGCCAGGATCGGCAATGACGCGGTCTGCCGCTGCATGATCGGTTGGCCGGTTTCAAAAAACTGTTCTACACCATCTCGATTCCGTATTTGGGCTACTGTTCCGCGATATTTCCCGGCGGCGTCGCATGAAGGCTGGCACGCACCTTCGCTGCCGTTTCTGATTGTCGGCTAAGTGCTTCAGATTCGACCTGGAAGACAGCCGCCCACTACAGTTTTCGCTACAGTCGATTCTTGGGGATAAAGACAAAGCAATCACTTGACCCTGGTTGTTCATGGAAGACTGCGCTGTCAGGAGCGTTGGGTGCACTGGCCCTGCTGCTCTGCTCAATTGGCGTGTACGGGATGGTGTCTTACAGCGTAAGTCGATCCGTACGTGACATCGGCATTCGTATGGCTCTGGGCGCTGATGGTGCGAAGGTCATGCGCCATGTGCTTGGCAGGCCATGCGCCCGGTTCTGATTGGCGGGGTCGTTGGCGTGGCTCTGTGTGCGGCCGTGTCGGGGGTGCTCTCCAGCATGATGTTTGGCCTCGGCGCACACGACCCCATCGCATTCATTTCCATGCCGCTTTTTCTGTTAGCTGTGGCCTTCGTTGCGACTTTCATCCCGAGTCGGCGAGCCATGCGGGTGGACCCGATGGTGGCGTTGAGATGTGAATAAAGATAGCGGTTGCTGCTGAAGGGTAATTTTTCGCAACCAGATGCGTCCCACACGTTATCAGAGCCCGTTAAAGAACTTACGGAGCGACTGCTCGAATCGATCTGGGTCTTCGAGAAATGCGGCGTGGCCTCCTTCGAATACCTCCAGATGATGATTGGGAAATTGTTCAAAGGAGGGTTCGCTGCGCTTCAGTGGAATCACGATATCGTTTTTCGCCCATGCCAGCAGCACCGGGCAACGGATTTCGTGCTGGAAGGACCTAACCCGCCGCTGTCGCACAACACGAGCCCTTACACGCTCAGGATACAGATGCGTATATCGGATAGCGGTTGCAGCTCCTATGGAGTTGCCCAGCAACGTAACGGATTGAAGATTGAGCCGTTCAATGAAATCACTCAGCAGTTCGAGTATCGAGTACCACTGGCTGGCTGAGAATCCGCGCCGGAGTTTCCCTGGTTCGTGAAATCCAATGCAATTACGCGATATTGAGGACTCAATATACGGCCCAGGCCTTCAAAGTCCGCGCGCCATGCTCGATAGCGTGCAGATAGGGTTACGCCGATCTTATGCCACACTAGGCATACGCTTATCGGTTGATCAATACAAAAGAGTGCGGCGCCTCGACCTTTTCTCCTGTTTCACGAGGCCAGGTGATCGACAATAGAGCCCCTCCTTCCGGGTGGTTTGATGCCGTTACGCTTCCTCCGTGAGCGCGCACCACGGCTTCAACGAATGCAAGCCCAAGGCCATGACCCTTCGATTCTCTTCCTTTCACCCTCTGTTCAAACATCTGGAGGCCAATCTCCGAAGCAAATCCCGGACCGTCGTCCTCCACAATCAAGGTTGCGACGTTCTGACTTTCTGCAAGTCTTATGGAAACGGTGCATGACGCGGGCAGATGGTTGAGTTCGTTGTCGAGCAGGTTTGCGATCACTCGGTGAAGAAGGGCAGCGTCTGCCAGTACCGTGACAGGACCGGCACTCCGCAGATGCACCCGGAGTCCTTTCTCCGACATGCAAGGTTCGTACAGATCAATCATGACTCGAATCAGTTTATCGAGATCGACTTGAGTGCGTGAAAGCCTAAGCGCGTCAGCTTTCGCTTCAGCAACATCGAGCGAAGTATTCAGAAATTCCGTTAGTCGATCCAGTTCGTCGATGGCAGAGACGATTGGTTCGCTCTGCTCTACTCTTAGATCACCCGACAGAACGATCTCCAGTTTTCCCCGAATCGCCGTCAACGGACTACGCAGATCGTGGGCAAGGGACTCAGTAATAGTGTGCAGTTGGTGCATCGAGCTTTCTATCCGGTCCAGCATGCGGTTGAGCGTTAGCGCCAGGTGCCCTACTTCGTCGTTCCGCTTGTTGGTTGGAACCCTGCTGCTCAAATCAGATCGCCCAATCCGGGATGCCGCTTCGGTGATCTCGCGAACATGGCCCAGCATACGTCTGGTCACGAAGAACACAATCACGGAACCGAACAGCACGATGAGCAGCCAGAGGCAGAAAAAACGGTAGCGGAGGTTCCTCAGCACACGCAATTCATCTCGTTCCGAAAGCCCGAGATAGATGTGGCTCCCATCATCGAGCCGTACCGATGCTACTCGAAAGGGATGATTGAATCCCTTGACATTCAAGTCGTAGGGAACGTCGGAAATGAACTTGCGCGCGCGAATCGCGGCTAAGTTTGGCATCCCGTCACCGGCACCTACCCAAAGTTTTAGAATCCCGTCGTCCCCAGCCTGAAGAAAGAAGACGGAGTCGTTCTCATTGCTGTTGGACCGGAGTTTGTCAGGCACCTCTCTGCTTGCAAGTTCTGCTACTTCTCTCACGACTCTACCGTAAAGGCGGTCTTTCGGTGTTCGACCAGCAACATCACCGAGGACCGCGACCTCTCCAGAGAGCCAAGCGTCACTCCGCCGCTGAATGTCGTTCGCGACGAAGCGATGAAGCATCGCAAAAACCAACATGGTTCCAATAGCAAATGCCAGAGTTGCCCACAGAGAGATACGCCATGCGGCGCTATGCATGACTGGATTAGCAGTCTTTGAGGACATAGCCAATACCTCGTAAGGTCTTGATCAGCGGCTCACGGCCTTCTGTATCCACCTTGCCGCGCAGGCGGTAGACATGTACATCAACAACATTGGTGTTAGGTTGAATTCGCATCCCCCACACTTCGGAGAGAAGCATCGATCGAGTAACAACACGCCCAGCATGTCGACATAGATACGCCAGAAGCACGAATTCTTGTGGACTAAGATTTAAAACCTCTCCACCGCGAGAAGCTCTACGGTTCATGAAATCCAGCTCCAGGTCCAGTACGCGGAGGCGGGTTGCCTCCTCACTCGTAGCAAGATTGCGCCGCAACAGGTTACGCAATCTTGCTAGTAATTCTGCGAGTGCGAAGGGTTTTGTCAGGTAATCGTCACCACCTTGTTCCAGACCTTTGACCCTATCGTCGACCGATCTTCTGGCTGAAAGTATTAATACGGGGCTGCTTATGCCAGAGCGTCGAAGCTGAAGAATCAGGTCAATACCATCTTGATCCGGAAGCCCAAGGTCGACGATCAAGACGTCATATTTCTTTCCAGACGCGAGTTGGATGGCGGTTCGCCCATCCTTGGCGGTATCCACCTCGTAACCTGCATTGGCAAGGGGTTGCTTCAGGAAACCCTGAATCTCGGGTTCATCCTCGACCAACAGAAGTCGCATGAATCATGGTAAGACATTTTGATTCACGATTCGCATGCTCCAGGAGGTTGCAAGATGACGATTCGGTCATCTGCGTCCACTCAGCGATGGACGAATCGGGAAAGGCTAGACAAAGAAGAGGATAGGCGGAATAACGACTTCTGCCGCAATGGTGAGCAGAACGATCGATTTCCGGCGCGCATACTTCCAGCCCCATTATGAGGCCCGTACATGTCGATACGGCAAGTGCAAGTGCTGTGGCGGCAAAAAATATCTTTATGGCAAGCGAGCAGGGTGGAGGCGTGGCCAGGGACGATTGCGTTGGCTTTAGGGTCTCAAGTTTTGAACCATCTGGTTTTGCCCCATCAGACTTGGCCGAATTGGGTGGAGCAACCTATTGTGGAGGAAGGTAAAGCGTCCCCTTCTTATGCAATTGTGAGAGATGCACGAGGATGTTGGGAGGTACGTAGGAACTCCCACGAGCGCCCTCGTGCAGACCGAACATCTGTAGACCACCCGTGATCGCGAAAAAGAGAATCGTCGGCGAGAAGAACAGCCCAATATAGCGATGTATCAGGCGGACAGATTTGAGTGATGCTGCGGATGTCATCTCGGAGTATCGACCTCGCAAATATTAGGCGTTGGCAGAACGCTGAATGCCGATTCCGAAGAACACTCGTTGTCGCGCATCCTGCTTTGCTATTCCGTAACTTAGCATGTGGACGGGCGAAATTCAGGGGCGCTCCCGCGATTGCGTCCTCCATGAACAAATCGTCATCCTATTCCCTCGCTCCGAGGTGTTATCAAAAGAACAAAGGTCTCGTCTCAACGAGTAGCCGTTGTATTGAGAATACGGAACCTGTTCTCTCAAGTAGTCGACTGTCGCCGGATCGTCGTCTCTTCGTGGTCCAGCTTCCCCAACACAGAAACGCGATATTTAATCCAGATGATCCGGGCTGAGGGTCTATTCCGCTTGACTACGGCTTACCTGAACCGCATTGCCACTGCCGTACCAGAGCACGATGTGCATGACACCTTCGTCGTCTTCGCCGAGAAGATGCTCGCCGACCCGCGGCTACGTAAGGTCTTCCGCCGCATGGTGAGCCGCGCCGACATCGCGCATCGCTATTCGTTCCTCGATCCGCAGAAAGGTTCCGGCCAATTCTCGCCGCATGACGCGAAGGAGTTTTATCGGCTAGGTAACTTTCCCAACACGGCGCGGCGCATGGAACTGTTTGAGCAGAGCGCTCCGGTGCTGATGAAGAAGGCCGTGGACCGGCTTGCGCTCAATGAGAAGGAACGCTCCGGAATCACGCATGTGCTGGTGACCTGCTGTACAGGGCTCTATGCGCCTGGGCTGGACTTTGAGATCGTTGACCACCTCGGGCTTTCGGCGGACGTGGAGCGCACGATGGTTGGATTCATGGGATGCTATGCCGCGATCAATGCGTTGAAGCTGGCGCGGCACATTGTGCGCTCAGATCCGAAGGCAGGTGTGCTCATGTTGAACCTTGAGTTGTGTACGCTGCACTTCCAGGAGACGAAGGAGTTGGAGCAGATGCTCTCCTTCTTGGTCTTCGCCGATGGCGCGGCGGCGAGCCTGATTACTGCGCGCGAGCAGGGTTTCGCGCTGGACAGCTTCAAGGCGGTGATGGTGCCGGAGACACGTGGGCTGATTACCTGGAAGATTCGCGATCTCGGATTCGACATGCTGCTCTCCGGGCAGGTGCCGGGAGAGCTGGGCCGCGCGCTGCACGAGGGCGAACTAATGGCGGAGCGCGACAGCATCGACCTGTGGGCGGTGCATCCCGGCGGTCGGTCGATTCTGGATGCCGTGGAGAAGGGACTGGAACTGCGGACGGATGCGCTGGCAGCGTCGCGCGAAGTGCTATCGTGCTTCGGCAACATGTCGTCGGCGACGGTGATGTTTGTGTTGCAGCGAATAATGCAGCAAGCACGCCCAGGACAGCGTGGGTGTGCGATGTCGTTTGGGCCGGGGTTAACAGCGGAGACGATGCGCTTCCATGGGGTCTAGTGCACAGATCGACTTCAGTCGGCGGGTCTCTCCACGTGAGTTGCCGGAGCTGATGGATGGTGACTGTAGTTATGAGGATTTCCGTGACTGCCTGCGCAGTCTGGAAACAGTCAATCGCTGGCTGCTGGGTTATCGGCCGACGCTGGCTTGGCTGGAGCGGTTGCCGCACGTATTGCGTGATCCAGTACACATCGTCGATGTGGGCAGTGGCGGCGGCGATCTACTGCGGCAGATTGCAGGCTGGGCACGGAGACGGGGCATTGCCGTGAAGTTAACGGGGATCGACTTGAATCCTTATGCGGCACGTGCAGCAGCGGAGTCCACGCCAGAGGAGCTCGGAATCGAATGGGTGACCGGCGATGCTCTGGCGTATCGACCGAAGAAGCCGGTCGATATCGTCGTGAGCTCGCTGTTGGCACATCATCTGGAGGACGAGGAGATCGTCGCGCTGCTGAGGTGGATGGAAGCGACCGTGCAGGTAGGTTGGTTTATCAATGATTTGGAGCGGGCGGAGTGGAGCAGTCGGATGTTTGGATGGGTTCGGTGGCACTGGCTTGTGCGCCATGATGGGCCGGTGTCGTTCCGGCGGGCCTTCCGGAAGGAGGATTGGGTACGCCTGCTCACTGCGGCTGAGGTCCCGCGAGAGGCGGTGACGGTGGAGAAGTGGCGGCCGGGGCGGTTGTGCGTGGGGCGGTGCAAGTGACGTCGGTGATTCTTAAGCGTCTCGTTAGACTAAGAGATATGAAGCCTCTCGCCCCCGTCGCCCTCATGGCGCGCCTCATCACGTCTAACCATCTGAGAAGCGAATAATGCCAATTTCCACTCTGCTAGCGCCCAGCTCCGCCGGTACCAGATTCAAGACTGTTCTCTGGGTCTCGCTTGGTCTCACTGTGCTCTTCGTCTTCATTACCTCAGAGCTGCTCCTCATCACCGACTATCCGATGTACCACGCTTATCGTCTGCAGGTCATTGCCGACCGACATCTCCTCATCCCGCATACACTCGCTGGAATCTTCGCTCTTTTGATCGGCCCCATCAATTTCTCCTCGCGGATCCGCCAGCGTCACCTCCAACTCCATCGCATCCTCGGCCGCATCTACGTCATCTCCGTGTTTGTTGGTTCCTTCACGGGCATCGCTCTAGCAGCCGGCCGCCCGGGTCTTCCCGGAACCTCCATGCAGGCCACTGCCTGGATGGTCTGCACCACCGCCGCCTTCATCACCGCGCGCAACCGCCAAACCACACAGCACCGCCAATGGATGGCGCGCTCCTATGCGGTTACTTTTACCTTCGTCTCCAGCCGCGTCCTCAATCTCTGGCCGCGTTACTGGAGCCACCTGGGCGACGTTTTATCCGCCGTCGGCGTGATTGCGTTCACACTTGCCTCGCTCCTGATCGTGGACCTCGCCCTCAACTGGCGCGAGCTCACCACCCGTCGCGACTGATTCGTCGGCTAGGAGGTCATGAGATTTCAGGGCATCGTCATAAACGCAGGCGATCCATCTCGCCTCTGTGATCTAGACGTCGACATATGCATTTGTCCAGCCAGCGCTCTACCGGCTCCAAAATGACGATTTGTACAGAATGACGTGCTGAACTGTTTTGTGGACGTCTACTAGGAAGATGGAGTCCGCTGCAAATTGATTGAATATCCATTGAATTTGGAGGGAATGCCTTGCAAGACGAAGTACTGATCCTCGGTGGTGGAGTGGCAGGCTGTGCGGCTTCGATCGCGCTCGCTCGAAAGGGGCGAAGCGTCACGCTGATCGAACGCGAGCCCACACCGCGCCATAAGGTCTGCGGAGAATTCCTAAGCGGTGAGGCCCTTGAAGACCTGCATGCACTTGGCATCGACGTGGCCACTCTTGGCGCGGTGCCCATCGATTACGTTCGCCTTGCCGCAGCCAGACGCGCTGCGGAGGCTCCCTTGCCTTTTCCTGCAGCCTCGCTCACGCGCAAGGCACTCGATACAGCGCTTATTGCCGAGGCAGTCGCTGCTGGAGTCCGCGTAGAGCGCGGTTGCAGTGTGCAGTCGCTCAGCCGTACGACAGCCAACGTCTGGCAGGCTACGTTTGATGACGGCACCAGCCGAGAAGCCCCAACCGCCTTTCTCGCCACGGGCAAGCACGATATGCGTGGCCACAGTCGCCCGAAGGACCCTCACCAATGGGTCGCCTTCAAGATGTATTACCGACTGTCTGCCGCCCAGACCGCTGACCTGGGGGACGCCTCCGAGTTGACGCTCTATTCCGGAGGCTACGGTGGTATCCAACCGGTGGAAGACGGCATTACGAATTTCTGCTGTGTGGTGCAACGGCGGTATTTTGCAGGTGCAGGTCTCCGCTGGGAGGGTCTCCTTGCGAAGATGCAGCAGGACTGTCCCCACCTCGCGATGCGGCTTGACGGTGCGGAACCGCTGCTCGACAAACCAATCACCATCACTCATATCCCGTACGGTTACATCCGCCGCGCAACTGAGGATGGGCTCTACTGTCTCGGCGATCAGGCAGCCGTGATCCCCTCGTTCACCGGCGATGGCATATCCATCGCCCTGCATACTGCCCGCCGTGCCGCCGCTGCCTATCTTGCCGCGGAGCCGGCGCCGGTCTTTCAGCCAAAACTGCGCTCCGCAATGCTGTCCCAGATGCGTCTTGCCGAGGTCGCCGCCGACGGCTTAAACAACGCACTCGCGCGCGCTGTACTGCCATTCTGCCTCAGGGTCTGGCCCGGCGCGATGCGCGTAACGGCTAGACTCACGCGTGTCACCCAGCCCGCCGCTGTTGCTTCACAGGCGTTCGCCAACTGAAATCGAGCCACGCCAAAACAACTCTCGGCAGTTAAACCTTTTAGGGGAGATGATGCAATGAAATCCTTCCTAGTCATAGCCCTCGCGCTCATATTCGCTCCAGCCGCACTCGCCCAGCATCAAACCTTCGTCGTCAATCCAGACGCCTGCGAAGTCAAAATGACCCTCAAAACAACCCACGAACTTGTCAACGGCACCTTCCACATCCAATCTGGATCGATCGAGTTCGATCGTAGGGCACAAACGATATCCGGCAGCGTTGTCGTCGCAGCCGGAAGCGGCAAGACCGGTAACGACAGCCGCGATAAGAAGATGAATAAGGACATTCTGAAGGTGGATCAGTACACGACTGTCTCCTTTGCGCCCAAAACCTACACCGGGACAATCGCGCCCTCTGGCGACTCGACCATTCAGGTGAGTGGAGTGTTCACTCTGATCGGCATTGCTCACGACCTGACGATACCGATGCAGATACACATGGATGGATCGAAGGCAATGGCGAGGGCTCAATTCGTCGTTCCCTATGTTCAGTGGGGTCTCAAGAATCCGAGCTTCTTGATCTGGAAAGCTGAGAATGACGTAGAGATGGATATCAATCTGGTTGGCCAGATTTCCAACTAACCGACCATCCTGTTTGTGCGTTGAAATAGGACGATTCCGGTCTAATTGCACTCGCCTTTTGTTGAACTCAATCGGAGCTACAAAGAACTATGCCCAATTCCGTGTCTCTCCCCTCACTGACACGCAGACGTTTCACTCAACTTTCTGGAATGGCGGTCGGATCACTCGCGCTGTCCAGCGCGGCCCGCGCCGCGGCGGCGCCGGACGTGACGCTTGAGATTGCGCCGTACACGCTGGAGGCTTCGCCGAAACATCACATACGGACCGTAGCTTACAACGGCCAGATTCCCGGCCCGTTGTTCCGGATGCGTGAGGGAGAACCACAGTCTGTTGAGATTCGGAACCTAACGAGAGATTCGGAGGTCGTTCATTGGCATGGCCTCTACTTGCCGCCGGATATCGACGGAGCAATGGAGGAAGGCACGCCAATGATTGCGCCTGGTGCGTCTACGCGCTACACCATGACCCCCAGGCCAGAAGGTTTCCGCTGGTATCACACACACACGTTCGCGGGGAAGAACCTCACCAAGGCGCAATACGGTGGACTGCATGGTTTCCTGTTAATTGAAGCGCATGACAACCCTGCTGCTTACGATCGGGAGGTCTTCCTTGGACTCCATGACTGGAACGGTCAATTCCTGAGCAGTGACGACGGTTTTATGAACCCGGTCTACGACGTGGCAACGATCAACGGCAAGATGCTCGGCTCTGGAGATCCTGTAAAGGTCAAACAAGGCGAGCACGCCATTATGCACATCCTCAATAGCAGCCCGACCGAGGTTCACTGGATTTCGTTCTCGGGGCACAGCTTCAAGGTGGTGGCGCTGGATGGAAATCCGGTAGCCCAGGCTCAGACAGTTTCCATGCTTCGGCTCGCACCCGCGGAGCGCGTCTCTGCCATCGTCGAGATGAACAATCCCGGCGTATGGATCTTGGGTGAAGTCCGCAAGCATATTCAAGCCAGCGGAATGGGCGTTGTCATCGAATACGCCAACTCTTCCGGCAAGCCGGTGTGGACGCAACCGGAGGATCTTGTGTGGAACTATCGCCAGTTTGCAGCGGCAGGCGATGCCGCACAACTTCAAGACGCAAAAACGATCGAGCTCGTTTTTGACTCCAAGTTCCAGGGGCACGGCAATGAAGAGCTATGGCGGATTAACGGTCTGGGCTATCCGCAGAATTCAGAATCAGAGCTCGCGTTTTTGTTGCAGACCGGACAGCGTTATCGCCTAGTTATGAAGAACAAGAGCATGGATGATCACCCGATTCATCTGCACAGGCATACGTTCGAGATTCGACGGCTTGAAGATGGCGCTGAGATCGCCGGTGTGCGCAAGGATGTGGTGCTGGTACACGCCGGTGGAACCGTCGAGGTAGAGTTTGTGGCTGACAATCCGGGCAAGACGCTCTTTCACTGTCACCAGCAAGATCACATGGATCGAGGATTCATGATGGTATTTCGCTATGCATAGTTATTTTGGGAAGCTCCAGAAAACGTCTCGCTCCGTCAGCTTGCTGCTTGTCATGATTGGCTGCTTGCTCTTAGGTTCAAGAGCTGCACACGCTCAAGGAAACTACGAGATTCAAGTTTATGGCGCGGACACCGTCCCGCCCAAGAATCTAATGGTCGAATTGCACTCGAACTACACAGTCTCCGGCCAGACAAAGACGATCGACGGGGTGTACCCAACGAATCACCAGGAGCACGAGACCCTCGAACTCACGCAAGGGATCAACAACTGGGCAGAGGTTGGTTTCTACGTTTTCACAAGTGAACAGGATGGGCATGGAGTTCAGTGGGTCGGAGACCATATCCGTCCTCGCATAAGAGCTCCGGATAGTTGGCACCTCCCGGTAGGGCTCAGCCTTTCGACTGAGGTCGGCTATCAGAGAGCCGTCTATTCGCCGGATACGTGGACATGGGAGATCCGCCCCATCGTCGATAAGACCCTTGAGCGATGGTATTTCGCCTTTAATCCAGCTCTTGAACGGACCTGGCACGGTCCGGATGTAAAACAGGGACTCGGCTTCTCACCGGCAGTCAAGGTCAGTTATGACTTTACGCGTCAGATAAGCAGTGGTCTCGAATATTACGCGGACTACGGACGCATTGGATCCTTCGATTCGTTGCATGGCCAACAACAGCAGATTTTTGCCGTGACAGATTTGAATGTCTCGCCGAAGTGGGAGATCAACATTGGCGTCGGTATGGGTTCTACAGCTGCAACCGACCACTTGATCGTAAAAGGAATTCTCGGTAGACGCTTTGACTGGGGAAGAAAGTCTGCAGTCGAGTAGGCTAGTGCTCACTGATGTTTGTCAAGCGATATGGAGATACGGTGACGGAAGCGGACAAGAAGAGACTACTTTCAGCGCTGGAGGCCAACTGGCAGGCGGAGATGGAGGGTCACTATACCTACTCTGTACTAGCCAAACGAGAGGATGATCCACAACGGCGGAATGCTTTACGAGGTCTGGCAGCTGCGGAAAAGCATCATGCCGACCTTTGGGCTGGACGCATTTTGGAACTCGGTGGACAGACGCCTTCGTACATGGGTGATGAATCTGGGCAGGCCGACTCTCTGGCGACACGGGTAGGTGGAGGAGACCTTGCTCTGCGCCGCCTTGAGATCGATGAGGGGCACGATATTGCTAAGTATGGGAAGCAACTGAAAGCGCTCGGCGATGAACCAAGCATTGCGATCCTCCAGGAAGTGATCGCCGATGAACGCGAGCACTACCAAACTCTGGCAAGTCTCATCCGTTCGCGACGTCCATTGCCTGCCATGACTCCTGAACAATCTCAGGAGGCGCTCGATAGCTTGTTGAATGCCCGCAAGGATGGCCACCCGCAAGCGGCAGGCTGGGTGGGCGATGCCATCTACGGTATCAACGATGGGCTTGGCTCTATCTTCGGCATCGTCTCCGGTGTTTCGGGGGCGACTCTAGGCAACAGCCACTTCGTTCTCATTGCTGGCTTAGCTGGTATGGTGGCGAGTGCGCTTTCCATGGGATCCGGCGCCTATCTCGCCGCGAAGAGCGAACGCGAGATCTTTGAGGCAGAGTTTGCTCGGGAACGGGCGGCCGTTGAAGAAAATGAAGCGGAAGCACGCGAAGTGCTTTCTCTCAGCTACCAGATTCGTGGCCTTCCAGAAGAAGATGCTGAGCGCTTCGTAGAACACCTCGCGAAGAATAAAGAGCAGCTCATCAAGGCCTTGGCTCGGGAACGTCTCAGCACGACCGAAGAAGCGTTAAGCAAGCCAATGGTTTCCGCAGTCTCTGGAGCCTTATCCACTGCGATCGGAGCTTTTATCCCTATTGTTCCTTTCTTCTTCATGGCGGGTATTCCGGCTGTAATCGTCGCTGCAATCGTCTCACTAATCGCGCACTTTGTCGTCGGAGCTGCAAAGTCGCTCATCACAATTCGATCGTGGTGGAGCAGTGGTCTTGAGATGACGGTTGTCGGGGCCGTTGAGGGCGTCGTCACATACGTTATTGGAATTGGCATAGGTCAAATAGGAGCGAGGTAATAGAACTGAGCAGCTTCGTTTTGGCTGAACTAGATTTCGGCTCAGAGTCCGTGGGCCTTGTAGGCCAACCGGTAAAAGATGCCCCCCTAAATTCAGACGGGCCTTGGATCTGGACGAGGCTTCATACTAGCTTAATGTTTCTTCATTATCGTATCCCGATAACGAGATTCGATAATGAAGGATGATCCGAACAACCGCGATCTGTACTCCGGCATGATTCGTCTTCACATTCTTCATCATGCGGAACATGAAGCCATCTTTGGGGCCGGAATGGCGGAGGAGCTTGCCCGTCATGGATACAAGATCAGCCCTGGGACGCTCTATCCGATCCTCCACGGTTTAGAAAAGCGCGGCTATCTCACATCAGAGCCAGAGCGATCCGGTAGGAGTATTCGCCGCTTCTACAAGATTACGGCTTCCGGTCGCCGCGCGCTGAAGACTGCAAAGCTCCGGGTCCGCGAGCTTTTTGGAGAGCTCATTGAAGGCAAATAGTACATTCATCCGAAATGCCTGCGGGATTCGAGAGGTCGCTGTCGGCTGCTTTCTCGTGGCCGGTACCTCTGTTGCAGTTATTGCCCAGTCCTCGCCCGTGGCTACTCCCGCTGTGCCGTCCGATCTCACGATTGTTCAAGTCGTTCAGGATGCCGAGCAGAACTATCCTGCGATTCATGTCTCTGAGCAGGATCTCAACGCGGCTGTGGCAAATATCCGGTTAGCAAGGACTGCCTATCTTCCACGTCTCGACGGGATTGTAGAGATCAACAGGGCTACGCGAAATAACGTTTTCGGCACTCTGCTTCCACAGAATATGCTGCCAAGCATGTCCGGGCCTGTCATTGGAACGAACAATGCCGGCTCCGTATGGGGAAGCGCTACAGGGCTTCTGATCAACTGGCAACCATTCGACTTCGGTTTGCGGCACGCCAAGGTGGAAGCGGCATCGGCAGCACGCGACCGAGCGAACGCCACTGTGCAGAGAAGCGAACTTGAAGTCTCCGGCGCAGCTGCGGATGCCTTTCTGACCGTTCTTGCGGCTCGTCAGACACAGAATTCCGCTCAAGTTGCCGTCGATAACTGGGAAACTTTACAGAAAAGCATCCACGCTCTCACGGCCGCGGAGCTGCGTCCTGGCGCGGACGAATCACGGGTTGAAGCTGAGAAGGCAGCTGCGAATACTCAATTGGCCCTCGCGACAGAAGCAGTCGAAATGGGCGAGGCAACACTCGCAAAGTTTCTCTCGAAGCCGGACGACATAACGAAACCATTCAACTCCGCCCGGCTTCTTGGAGAGGTCCCTATGGGAGTCGAGGATGACGGAGCATTTCATCCAGAAAACACTCCTGCGATGCTGGAACAACATGCAGCCGTCTCCCAATCGGTTGCGGAACTTCGCGCCACGGACCGAAGCTGGGTGCCGCAGTTCAATCTGGAAGCGGCGGCTTACGGCCGAGGCACCGGCGCGGAGACGAATGGAGAGCGCCTGAGCGGAGCTAACGGTCTCGCTCCAACCGTAGGAAACTACGCGGTCGGCCTGAATGTCACATTTGGCTTTCTTGACTTTGCCAGCATCCACGCTCGTGAAGCCTCACAAGCCGCCACGTTGAAGGCCGAGCAATCTCGCGAGACATTGGTTGGGCGGCAGCTCCAGGAGCAGTTTAGCCAGGCACGAGCTGCTTTACGGGCGATGCGCCGCGTTGCGAAGAATACTCCGATCCAGGTCGAGGCTGCTCGAACCGCTCTTGCTCAAGCTACGGCTCGTTATAAAGCGGAGCTGACTTCGATTGATGATGTAGCGCAGGCGCAACGGCTTGTAGTGCAGGCTGAGATGGATGATGCGATTGCGCGCCTGAACGTCTGGCGTGCGTTCCTCCAATTGCAGTCACTACGTGGTGATCTACAGCTCTTTCTTCAGGCAGCTCAATAGTTCAGGTGATCATTTGACATGCGTTTAGTCCTCGCAGCTCTGAGTCGTCCTCTCACGGTGATCGTTGCGTTGATTGCAATCATCGCAGGATTTTTTATGGCAGTTGGAAGGATGCGCATGGACATCTTTCCAGAGGTTGGCAATCCTGTGATCTATGTCGCCCAGCCCTACGGCGGCATGACGCCCGCGCAGATGGAAGGATTCCTTACCTACTACTACGAGTATCACTTTCTCTACATCACAGGCATTCAGTCGGTGGATAGCAAGAGTGTTCAAGGCGCAGCTCTGATGAAACTGACATTCCGCGAAGGAACGAACATGCAGCAGGCGATGGCTGAGACAGTCGGCTATGTAAATCGCGCTCGCGCCTTCATGCCGCCTGGTACGGTTCCACCCTTCATTACGCGTTTCGATCCTGGAAGTATTGCCGTGGGGCTTCTCCTATTTACGAGCAATAGTCACACGCAAGGCGAGTTGCAAAATATCGCTCTGAATCAGGTGCGCCCGCTGTTTGCGACCCTCCCCGGCGTCTCAGCGCCTCCCCCTTTTGGTGGCAACCAGCGCACTATCGTTGTGACGCTCGATCCTGACAAACTCAAGCAATATGGTGTCTCCCCAGAACAGGCGATCGCGGCGGTAACCAGCGGTACGGTCGTTTCGCCTTCGGGCAATCTCTACGATGGCACTCTGAATCGCATCGTTCGAACAAACTCGACCTTAGGGCCGGAGCTCAACGATTTGATGAGTGCTCCGATCCATCCTCGCTCTGGAGCGAACGTTTATCTGCGCGACATCGGAACCATCGAAAACGGGACGGATATCGTCACGGCTTACGCGCACGTCGATGGCCGCCGTACCGTCTACATCCCGGTTACGAAGCGGTCGGACGCATCGACCCTGGCAGTGATTCAGGCGGTGAAGGCAGCAATCCCCAGCTTCAAAAAAGTTATGCCGGATGACGTCGACGTGCAGCTTGCCTTCGATCAGTCCGGCTATGTATCGAATGCCATCAGTGGTCTCGTCAGAGAAGCGGCGCTTGGCGCGATCCTTACCGGACTAGTTGTCCTATTGTTTCTAAGAGACTGGCGCGGCGCTCTGATTGTCGTTGCGAACATCCCGTTCGCTCTCTTTGCTGCCGTACTCCTCTTATGGGTGACAGGTCAGACGATCAACATCATGACCCTGGGTGGACTGGCGCTTGCGGTTGGAGTCCTCGTGGATGAGGCAACGGTCGAAGTCGAAAACATCCATACACAGTTGCTTCCAGGTGTCTCTCGGGCGAGAGCGGTTCTCGAAGCCTGCCGCCGCACTGTTCTGGCACGTCTCCTCTCGATGCTCTGCGTGCTGGCGGTGTTTGTTCCGTCCTTCTTCATGAACGGAGTGGGACGACAGCTCTTTGTCCCGCTGTCTCTCGCCGTGGGCTTCGCGATGGGCGCCTCATACTTTCTGTCGAGCAGTCTGGTGCCGGTCTTCGCCACGTGGATCATGAGGGAGTCGCATAAGGGAGAAGAGAAAGAAGGCAGCTTCGGCAAGTTGAGAGCTCGCTATGAAAGGTATCTGAATGCCGTATTGGATCGCCGTTGGCCCATTATTATCGGATACTTCGCAGTGACCGCACTCATTCTCATTTTGGTCGCGCCTCGCATCGGAAGTGAGATATTTCCGGATTCCAATGGACCTGTTCTACGAATGCGGCTTAAGGCGCCCATCGGGACGAGAATCGAAGAGACGGAGCCTATGGTGTTACAGGCCCTCGATCTGATCCGCAAAACAGTGGGCAAGGATAACGTAGAGATCACCTCCGACTATGTAGGCGTTCAACCATCAAGCTACCCAGTCAATCTCATTCATCTCTTCACAAGGGGTCCGGAAGAAGCTCTCGTGCAGGTCCAACTCCGGCCAGGGCATCCGGACGATGAGAAGCTACGAGAGGATCTTCGCGCCGCGTTTCACAAAGAGATGCCCCAACTGACAGTGGCGTTCGAAGCCGGGGACATCATTTCTCAGGTTATGAGCTTCGGATCGCCCACGCCGATTCAGATCGACGTTCAAGGCGTAGATATCGACCAGGACTATATGTATCTCGCAAAAGTGGAAACCGAGCTTCGAAAGCTCGACTTCCTGCGGGACGTTTCCATCGTTCAGCCTCACCTCTATCCCACAGTCGAGGTGACGGTAAACCGCGATTATGCTGGCCAGTTCGGTCTGACCATGGCCGACGTGACGAACTCGCTGACGCCAGCTACAGGCTCGTCTCGATTCACAGCGCCCAATTACTGGCGCGATCCCAGGACGGGTAACGCATTCCAGATTCAAGTGCAACTCCCCCCAAACCGCATGCAAGGTCTTGGCGCGCTTTCTACCCTACCACTCATGCGCGATGGACAATCTCAGCCGCAGCTTGATCAGGTTGCCAAACTGGAATACGGGACGATGCCCGAGATGATCGAACGGTTAAGCGGGCAACGGATCGTGAGCGTGACTGCCAACCTGCACGGAATGCCTCTCGGAGAAGCTCAGAATCGCATCGCGACACTCCTGAAAAATCTTCCAGCGGCTCCAAAGGGTTCAACCGTTGCGGTACGAGGACAGATACCCGCCCTTGAAGAGACAATATCGGGCCTACGCACAGGACTCCTTCTGGCCATCGGTGCAATATTCTTGTTGCTCATGGCGAACTTCCAGTCTCTTCGTCTTCCTCTCGCCATTCTGTCGACAATCCCAGGTGTCCTCTGCGGTGTGGCTCTTATGCTGCTCTTCACAGGAACCACACTCAATATTCAATCCTTCATGGGAGCGATCATGGCCGTCGGCATTTCGGTCGCGAACTCCATTCTCCTGGTCAGCTTCGCAGAACAGGCAAGGTACCAGAATGAAGATGTCGAAACCGCGACGCGGACGGGAGCAACGAGCCGTATTCGGGCAATTTTGATGACAGCGACTGCCATGATATGCGGCATGATTCCCATGGCCATTGGCTTTGGAGAAGGAAGTGCGCAATCCGCTCCGCTTGGCAAGGCTGTTATAGGCGGACTCATTTTCTCCACCTTGACGACCCTCACGGTGCTCCCGGCAGTCTACGCGTTGCTGCAACGCAAAGCGTCGACCACCTCGAATTCACTCAACCCTGAAGATCCATCGAGCCGATACTATGTTCATCCATAAACGCATCTACCTTGTTTTCCCGCTCGTGTGCTGCCTCCCTGCCTTGTCTCAGAGCTCTGTGCACGTGGAGATGACAAAGGTCGAGAGCCGTCCATCCGCTCGAACGGTGCCTCTGGCTGCGGAGCTTGCTCCATTCCTGCAGACTGATATTGAAGCTCGCGCTCCCGGATATGTAGAGAAAGTGCTCGTTGATCGGGGCAGCCTGGTCCACAAGGGGCAGCTATTGGTTCAGCTCTCCGCGCCAGAAATCAATTCGCAGACGGCAGCTTCAGAAGCAAACCTCCATCAGGCGGAAGCCGAAGCTGCGCAGGCCGAAGCTCAAGAAGCCGCAGCCGAAAGCACGTCGGCGAAGCTGCAAGAGGCTGCTAAGACTCCCGGTGCCGTAGCGGGCAATGAACTGTTGCAGGCCCAAAAGCTGCGGGATGCGGCGCAAGCATTACTCGATAGCCGAAAGGCCGCGGTACGGACCGCGAAAGAACGTCTCCAGGCGAGCCAGGCAATGGAGTCGTATCTCCGAGTGCTTGCGCCCTTCGATGGAATGATTACCGATCGATTTGTGAATCCTGGAATGCT
>Ga0206959_10005_pt1 | contig 67999 bp, 56 predicted proteins | sample Alteio_BWOrgHeat_31_FD_152971 | JGI IMG/M metagenome (GOLD analysis project Ga0206959, IMG submission 152971) | Enriched cells from forest soil in Barre Woods Harvard Forest LTER site, Petersham, Massachusetts, United States -... | ecosystem: Environmental > Terrestrial > Soil > Temperate forest >...
GGCCCAAGGCTTCAGAGGGCGGCAGGGTCGTCAGAAAGGAAGAGATCCGCGCTTATTGGACTCGACAATGGGGTGAGTTCGACGGCCATGTTGAACCGCTGGCAATAACCGAGGAGGATGGAGGCAGGATCCGAGTCAGAGTGCACCAACTCGTCAGGAATCTTGAAGGGAATGTTCTTTCGGACAGCGAAGTTCTCCACATATTCACCATGAACAACTGTCTCATCGCAGCCATGGACCTCGGGGATGAGACCGATACAACGGGCCCGACTGCCGCATTTTCACATCGATCCTAACTGGCAACCCACCATGGACCTGCGCTACAGAAATAGCTGCAGGGAACCTATCCATTGTCCACTCTCGGGAGCGAGTAGATGACCTACACAACCCGTCGCGAGTTTTTAGGCACACTGGCGTTCGCATCGATCCGAAGCATCCTGCCTGCTTCGACGTGGGGCACAAGTGGCGTTGACTCTTCCGCTGCTCGACTCGACAGACGCGACTTCGCCCCTGTGCAGAACATGATCTTAAAGGAGATTGCGCGTGGAGCAGCAACTGGGGTCGCTGTCGCTGTCGCACACAGTGGACAGATTGTTTGGGAAGAGGGCTTTGGATGGGCGAATCGCGAGGCAGGCGTAAAGGCGACCTCCCGTACGCCCTTCAACCTAGCATCCCTCACGAAACCCTTCACCACTACGGCGCTCATGACCCTGGTTGCAGAGGGCAAAGTCTCTTTGGACGATCCCGCAAATAACTACCTTGCGAAAAGCAAGATTATTGGCGCGAACGGAAACGCGGATGCCGCAACAGTGCGGCGGCTAGGGGCGCACGTGAGCGGACTCCCCACGATGTTCGCAATGTACGATCACAACCAAGCCAATCTCGGTCTCAGCCCTGAGGCGCTCCTCACAGAATATGGAGGCCTCGCGTACCCGCCCGGTTCTTGTTATGAATACAGCAACATTGGTTTTGCTGCGCTGGGCGCCATCGCGTCGAACCTGACGGGAGTGGAGTTCGGGACTCTAATGACGGAGAGGGTCCTGACACCACTTGGCCTCGACGACAGCTTCTTCGGCACCAGTGTTGCGCGGCTTCCAACGGGTGCGGTGCGATACGATTCCTCGGGAAACCCAATGCCGGACTACACAACTGCGACGCCCGCGTCCGGAGAACTGTACGCCAGCGCTCACGACCTCGCGCGATTCGCGATGTTTAACATGAAACAGCGTTACCGAGCGCGGATTCTGGATGATCGCTGGATCGAAGAACTTCACAAACCGGTTTTCGTTGGCCCTTCGGGCGTCGCAACCACATTCGGCTGGTTTACCACACATCTGAAGTCCGGCGAGCAAGTGATCTTCAAAGGCGGTGGCCAGCCAGGAGTAACTACGGATCTCTCTATGGTCCCGTCGCAAAACCTTGCATGCCTGGTCTTGACCAACCGAACAGACGGGAGAGAGCTATGTCTCCGCGTGTGCAACGAAATCCTCTCCAGCTATTTACCCGAATGGCGTCAGCTGGAAGAGACGGCTGGACCTTCTCCGTCGCCATTCGTAATCACATCCAGCTTGGGCGGCCATTGGCAGGGAACACTCACAAACGACGGTGCGAAGATGCAGGTACGGCTGAAGATTGAATCCTCCGACTCGGCCACGCTGCAACTCGACGACAAATCTGCGGAGAAGATCACCGAGATGCATTTAGAAGGGTAGGGTTCCCAGGAGCGTCCACGGGTGTGATCGAATCCCCGGATGCAATACGCACCGGAGCGAAGACGCTCAGTCTCAAACTGATTCCGCACGAAGGAATGTTGGTGGGCAGGATTCTCGCAACAGACTCCGAAACTGTGATGCTGCCCTACGTTCTCAGCTTGAATCGAGCGTCCGCTTGAACGCAGTCCGAAGAGAGATAACTCTTGCCATTGTGCCCCGCCTCGATCCCGGCGAAAAGCAAGAGGCCATCACTCTATGATCAAAATGGAGGCCTTCCCTTGAATCGCATTGTTGCCTCGATCAGAAACTTCCGCGAGGATGCGCGCTTCGCCGTCGACAAGCTCGCGCGCCATGGCACTCATCAGGTCGTGCGATACCTGAGCGAAGAGTTGAACCCGTAAATGAGGAAAGCTGGGGGCCGCATTCTGACAGAGTGAACTTGGACAATCACTGATGGGACATCGGCGAGCGCCGGGAAGGAACACCGCAAATCCGAACCACCGCAAACGTCACCCAAACCTCGCCCGAGTTGCCAGTTCAGATATCTCGTGGAAATAAGGCAGCCGCGCCGCCTTTCGATCGAATGTCAATGTGTGGGAGCAGCCTGCCCAGGCATTTAGGGCTCCCATCAAGGCATCTTCAAACTCTCCGGTGCCTCGCTTAATCGCAAAAACAGCCTCGAAGACCTGCTGCTCGTTCTGGACTTCCAGGGAGTCTGCGGTAAGAAGCCTTTCGAGATGAGAGGCGACTTGGGAGGGAGTTTGCTTCAAGAGACCACGCAAGACCCAAACAATTTCGAGCACTGTAACCAGACTAATGAACCCTCGGGCTTGTTCACTCAGCTGTTCATCGAAGATTTTGTTGGCTTGACGCGTTTGTTTCGGGTCGTCCTGGAGCAAATAGCGGAGAACGATGTTGGTATCGAGCCCAATCATCGATGGAGGCGCTCTCTCGCACCAGCCTCGATTGCGATGTTCATCTCCTGAATGGAGAAAGGCCGCCTGGGTTTGGGCACGCTGCCTTTGAGCTTCGATGTCCGAATCTTTGGAAGAATGACGACTGTTCCATCAGGCTGAAAGAAGAACTTGAACCGATCTCCTGGTTTCAGGTTTAAGTATTCCCGCACTGATTTGGGAATAGTCGCTTGGTTTTTGCTGCTAAGAGTGGCTTCCATGGGGAACGCCTCCTGCTTTACATTTTACCAAAAGTAAAGCGTTCGTACGGATGCTGTTTGCCGCGCCCTCCGCGGCGCGTGCAGTACACCTCCAGCAATAGAGAAAAGAAAGCCTATCTGCCCGGTACAAATTTTGGTACAACGCTGGGTATCTAAGATCATTCTTGGCCGACACAGCTCGAGGTGAATTATCCGTAAGCCGTATTTATATGCGGTTGGAAAGACACTTTTCGGCGAACGGGCCGAGACCAATGGCAGTTTATTGTCCGAAACCTGCATGCCGCGCAGTTCTCCTTTAATTAGAAGCTGAGCCTGAACAAGCATTCGCGCCGCCCGCTCGCTTTGCGCGCCATTGGCTCGGAGTTACGCCAGTCCATCGCACGAAGGCACGAGTGAGAATGCTCGGATCGGTATAGCCGACTATGATAGCGATCTTACTGATCTCCAGCCTCGTATAGGCCAGCAATTGTTGAGCATACTCGCACCGCGTTTCGTCCAAGGCCCTTTGAAAGGGCAGCCCTGAGGCACGAAGCCGACGGTCAAGCGTGCGACGGTTCAGACCTAGCTGAGCCGCAATTGAAATAACAGAAACGTGACCCCTTATCAGCGCGGTTCTCAATTCTCGCCGCAGCTGAGTGACTATATCGTTATCGCCGGCATACCAGATTCCTTGCACACGCTTTTCAAGTACTATTCGATGCCGAGCGTCGGCGGCGGGAATAGGCTGGTCCAGCATTCTGCGCGGAAAGGCCACGGCGGTTTGATCTGCATTGAAAGAGAGCTTCACACCGAAGGAACTTCGATAATGGGCGATATTCTGCGGTTCGGATCGGGAGATTAGCACTTCCACGGCAGATGAGTAGCTCCTACCGGCAAGTTCGCAAAACACGGTCCACGCTCCCATGGCAGCGCCGTCGCAGATCATAGAGTTGCCAGGCACGTTCGGCTGGTACACCGCATATCCGAAGAACGCTTGTAGCTGATCTTCCATTAGATAGACGACGCCTCCGTGAGCATGGCGATGCTGATGTAGAGCGAAATCCTGCAGGGCGATGCGGAGCGTCGGCGAATTCCGCATGAGTTCGCCCAGCACTCCAAGACTGCTGATCCGGATCTCACGGCCAATATCAAGCCCAAAATGAGGACGCCCAGTACTCTCGCAGGACTCTGTCGCCAGTAAGCCCATCGCGCGGTACGGGATTGTTCCCTCTGGTTTGTCGAGCGCGTACGGGCTGAGCCCGGCGGCAGCTAATACTTTTAGAGGGTCTACGCCGAAGCGCCGCAGAAGTTGAGGCAAGTGACAGAGAAAGCCTACTCTTTGGAGGTTCTCGGGAAAGGCCTCTGTGGGCATGTCGTCAGCTCCGACGGAGCCGATCCCTCGAATATTTCGATGGCTGTCCATTAAAGTCAAGTCATTTTACGCTCGCCAGTCTATAGTTAGGCCGAACTCATCGATACGGGCAAGCAGCCACTCGTCTCTTATTCAGCAAAATGATTTCGTTTCTGGAAAGTTCGTAGATCGCCGGTCGTCCATCCGCGCGTCTGCTCCCCCTTCAGGAAGATATCCAGAAGAGTCTCTGATGCCGAGGCACGGCTTCGGTGGACTCGCGGCGATGGTTGTGCCTTGTGTTGAGCTGAAGGGCCGGTTCGCGAACTGCTAAATGTGCGAGCGTGTCGACTCGCAAGCTCTGCTGCCGCCTTCACAGAGGAGTTGCCAAAAGGCAACCGCCACTGCGAACCGCTTTATTGAAGCACTGTATCGATGCAGAAGACGAGCACCATTCCCACGGAGAATCACATGCAAAGAAAACACGGTTGTAGAGGCTTCGCGCTGTTAATGTCCATCGTTGTACTCCCGTTTTTCAGTCAATTGGTCAACGCTCAATCGCGAATTACCGAATTAATCCAAAGCACCGAGCGCGTTGCTGTGAAAGGCAGCAGTCCGAACCAGCTCATCGCGATGAGCAGAGATAACGGCCGCCTTTCCGGCAATCAAAAGCTCGGCCGGATGGTGCTATTGCTGGCACCTACGCCAGCACAGGAGCAGGCTGCCGCCGATCTCATCGCTGCCCAGCACGACGCTTCTTCCCCCTTGTTTCATAAGTGGCTGACATCCGCCGAATTCGGTCAGCAGTTCGGGATTGCGGAGGCCGATTCATCCCAGGTGCGCCGGTGGCTTGAGAGCCAGGGCTTCACTGTTCACCACGTCTCGCAAAGCCTTCGCTTTATCGTCTTCAGCGGCAATGTCGCTCAGGTCGAGAATGCATTTTCTACCCAGATGCATTCCTACAGCTACCAAGACAGGACTTTCATCTCCAACTCGAAAGACATTGAATTTCCCGCGGCCCTTCGCAACGTTGTCAAGGGGGTCGTTCGTCTGCATAGCAATCCGTCTTCGCCGGCCGTTGTGGGCGGAACGAAGATCCATTTCAATAAATCGGGTGGCCAATTCAGCTTCGACGATGGATCCCACGGCATCACCCCCGCGGATTTCGCCAAGATTTACAATGTGCAGCCGCTTTATGACGCCGGCATCAACGGAACCGGCCAGTCGATCGCCATCGTCGGGCGCAGCAACATCGACATTCAAGACATACGTGATTTCCGTAACCTTTTAGGCCTTCCGGTGAACGATCCTCAGATCATCGTCAATGGAGACGACCCCGGTATAACGCCAGATGTCGACGAGGCCACGCTGGACGTCACCTGGTCGGGCGCCGTCGCTCCGATGGCGAAAATCAATTTTGTCGTCTCCCAGAGCAATTTTGCCGATGGTGTGGATGTCTCTGCCGAGTACATCGTCGACAACAACATAGCGCCAGTCATGAGCATGAGCTACGGATCCTGCGAGAAAGACCTGGGTCCGGTGGCGAACGCTTTTTATCATTCACTATGGCAGCAAGCTGCCGCACAAGGCATTACTTCATTTGTGGCTGCGGGAGATAACGGCGGAGCCGGCTGTGATGCTCCTGCGGGCGGCGTTTATTCCTCGGGCGTCCTCGCCGTCAACGGCATCGCTTCGACTCCTTACGACGTTGCCGTCGGAGGCACCGAGTTCAACGATGCGAATAACTCCAGCAAGTACTGGAGCGCCACTAACGATCCGACCACTGGCGAGTCCGCGCTCAGCTATATCCCGGAGATGGCGTGGAACGAAAGCAGCAACGATCCGAACGATGTTTTGCTCTATGCCGGTAGCGGCGGCGTAAGCAGTCTCTACGCGAAGCCCAATTGGCAGACCGGCGTGGGTGTTCCGAAGGACGGCGCCCGCGATCTTCCCGACATCTCCCTCTCCGCCTCCCTTCATGACGGGTACCTGGTATGCCTGCAGGGCAATTGTGGCTTTGGTGATTACTTCTATACCTTCGGCGGCACCTCTGCTTCTAGCCCTGCGGCTGCCGGCATCATGGCGCTGGTAAATCAGAAGATGGGCGGACAGCCGCAAGGCATCGCCAACTACGTCTTTTATCGACTCGCCACGGTCCCCGGCGTCTACCATGACACAGTCAAGGGCAACAACAAAGTGCCTGATCCAGACGGTCAATACACTGTCGGCTACAACGCAGGAAAAGGCTACGACCTCGCAACCGGATTGGGCTCGATGGACGTCGCGGCCCTGGTCAATAACTGGAATGCCGCCTCCCAGGGAGCTAGCACCGCTGTAACCCTCGCACTCGGCAACGGACAGAGCGCGACTGTAGTCCACGGGAAGCCGATTACCTTCCAGGCGACCGTGGCCTGTTCTGGTAGCGGGATCTGCTCCGCGCCTACCGGAGCGGTGGCTCTTTCGGCTTCCTCAAACGGAGCGACCGTCGCAGTCGGCTCAGGCGAACTGACGCCGCTAACGGACAACAGCGTAGCTGATATCGTAACCTCCGTCGTCCCCGGCGGGAACTACAGCGTGAGCGCCCGCTATAGCGGCGACGGCAAAAATGGACCCGGTATTTCTGATGCGGTCCCAGTGACGGTCTCCGCCGAAAAGAGCCAGACCTTTGTAGGGTCGACGGGAGGTGGCACGTTCGCAACTGGTCCCATCTCGGTGGGATACGGTTTGTCATGGCCGGTGGCAGTGATCGTGGCAGGAAATTCAGGATACGGCTTTCCCTCCGGTCAGATAACTATGACTGCGGACGGCACACCCATCACCAATGGCGGAGTCTACGACTACGCCGCCGGGGTCTTTGCTCCCAGCACGATGACTTTGAACTACGGCGAGAAGAGCATTACGAAAGCCGGCCTTCCCACCAGCCAGTCAAGCACGGTGTCTTATGTTCTGCCGACGCAGATGCTCGGCGTGGGCTCTCACCAGCTTGTCGCGAACTATCCGGGCGATCCGAGCTTCCGTCCAAGCCACGGCACTTATACCTACACCGTCACTCAGGCGCAGGGGGTCATCGAGGATTTCTTTCCAATCGGAGATACGGTCGCAAACGCTCCTGTCCAGCTCGCAGCCCAGGTCGGATTCGCAAGTCTAGGCTTCGCCCCCTATGGTGGGACCATTACCGTCTCCGATATAACGACTGGTACACCTGTAGTTCTGGGCAAGGGCAAAGTTGATAGTGCGAAGTATGGCGGGTACTGGACGGCCACTGTCAATGTTCCCACCCCTGGAACACGTACGCTCAAGCTGGACTATGGTGGCGATAGCAATGTCAAAGGGGTGTCACAGACCTACTACGTACCATTCACCGCTACAGACTTTTCCAATGTGAGCTTGAGTGCCGATGTCACCAACTCGTTCGGCGGACAACCTGTCACCCTCACCGCAACAGTCACTTCAGGTCTCCCATTGCACGTTGCCACTGGGACTATCACCTTCTTCAACGGCACGACCGCGATCGGCGGCGTCAAAGTTCCCAAGAGCGGGACGGCCGTTTTTGTCACACGCAAGCTTCCCGCTGGCATTAACGTCCTTACGGCAAGCTATTCGGGCGATGCTATCCTGACGCCTTCCGTCTCAGCTCTGGCAGCGGAGACCGTCGCCGACTACGTCCTCCAGCTTGTACCTGCGTCCGTCATAATTAAGCAAGGTCATTCCGAAAGCGTCACTCTCAATCTCATTCCACAGGGTGGCTTTGCCAACCCGGTACAACTGGCCTGCTCGAATCTGCCCGTGGATGTCACCTGCAAGTTCAACAAGTCGACTATCAACCTTGACGGCATTGATCCGGCTACCGTTGCCCTGACTCTGAAGGCCGATGAGGCTGCGGCAGTTTCTCAAAAACCAATCGCTGTCACCATCACAACGACAAGCGTCGCTGGAACCACTCCCAAGAAAGCCTCGCTTGAGTTGACCATCAAGAAGTAGCAATAGCGTTATGTGGTTCATGGGAAGGGCGCCGGGGGGAGTTGGTGCCCTTGTTTCCAGAGAAGTTGCGACATGATAACGATTCGTAAACTGATTTCACAGTCGAGATGGCCTCAGTCTCCAGGCCCTCATTCAGTCAACGCCGAGTCAGGGGAACAAGAAAGCCCCACGCGCCCGCAGGCACGTGGGGGCCGATAAAGTTTGGGTCTGCGCCACCTCCATTACCTGCTCGTTGCAAGAAACAGGTAATGGCGGTGGGAGCTGGTTAGAGTCCTCCGCCGAGTGGAAGACTTATTGCGGAGTTGCGGGCGCATCGCTCGCAGCGGCTGCTGTCTTGTGGTGTTTCCTGGCGGGAGCATTGCGGGACACCCCTTGTACCTGGGTCTCGTCGACGGCAACGACCTCCTCCGGAACCTTGCCGCCAGGCGGTACCTTATAGATCCTGATCTTTCTGCTCTTTTCGGACCCAGTCTTTACCTGCAGGAGGGAAGGATCGATCTGCTGGCCGCCTTCGCCCTGGGTGAAGTAATACTTCACGTTCACCGCCCGCTGGCCCGCCAGCTGCGTCATGGTGGTCGTCTCTTCGTCCTCTGCAAAACCGACGATCACAAATGTATTGTTCGGTTCCTTTTGAATGAGCAGGGCTACCTGATCCAGGGTCGCCTTGCATTCGTTGTCGACGCGGCCAGGCCTGGTCGAGTTATTGAAACTGCACTCTCCCACATTCGTAGCTTCCTGCACCACCTCGGGTGGAGGCAGAGGAGCGACGTTGACCACGGCTTCGCAGGTAGCAGTCAATCCGTGAACGTTGGTCACCGTCGCCGTCGTAGTGATCGGACTTCCGGCCGGGGCACCGGTAGTATCCAGCGTCGCACTGCTGCCTGTGCCGCTGACGCGCCCGGCAGTGGCCACAAAGGAGTAGGTCAACTGGCTTCCATCTGGGCTTTGCGCGGTAACTGTCACCGTCGCCGAGTCGCCGGCCTTCACTGTGTCTGGGCTGGCAGAGCAGCTGGCTGTCGGCGGAAGCGGCTGCTTTACCGTAAAGCTGGCACTGCAGCTCGCCGTGTTGTTGCTCCTCTGCCTCTCATCGGTGGCGGTCGCCGAAACCGTATAGCTTCCAGGCGACAAGCCGGCGGTGGCTACGCTGGCAGTTTCGGTGGTGCCCGTTACGTGGCCGCCGCTGCTGGTCCAGCTATAAGTAATGGGACGCTTGGGATTGAAATTCTGCGTCGCGACCGTGGCCGATACCGGATCGCCGGCCATGATCTCGGTCGGAGAAACAGAGCAGCTTGCCGTCGGCGGGATCGGAGGTGCTCCGCCGAATGTGAAGACTATCCCGCCGACATAGCGAAAATTATTCTGGTTAGCGGTATAGCCAGCCACGTGGTTGGCCGAGAAGCGGGTCAGGAGGTAGTCCACCTCGACCGGCCGGATCTGGAAATTCCTGTTAATTCTGTAATCGATACCCCCGCCGGCCACCAAGGCGAAACCGTTGTTATTCCCGGAACCGGAGGTTGAACTTATGGCATTCGCGATCGTGGCGTATGCGTTGGTATGCGCTGCGCCAAACAGCACCTCGCCGAACGGCTGGAAATTTCCAGTATGCTTCTTGATCTGGGGTCCGAACGTGTAAGTGAACACGTTTCCGCTTACGGAGCCGGTGTAGTCCAGGTTGTTGCGAAGCTGGTTCCTCAGCCCGCTGCCCTGGGTATATCCCATAAAGTCCGCCTTGACGCCAAAATAATTTCCGAAGTTGACGTTAAACTGGCCGCCTCCACCGAATACATTGAAACTGGTAATGGGCGCCAAGTTGGGGTGGACATTGACAAAGGAAAAGCCAACCGGGATTTCCACCTTCGGAACGTCTGGAACGTCCTGCGCTGAAGCGCATACTCCGATTAGCAGGCCAGCAGAGAGTACGACGTATTTCATCATCATGGCGCCTCCTATTACTTTCCGAGCACTTTAGGAGTGCGGAGGCAAATCTTCTCCGCACAGCACAGCGATCGAGCGTCAAACGTGTCTGTCATGTCTGAGCGGTACTCGCAAATTCTCAAGTAATTGTGTTACGGAGGGGCGTAGTACGGATACTGGCACAAGTGACAGGGGGGCACGGCTGATGGCCAATCACGGGTGAAGGCCCGGCAAGTGACAAAGTTGTTCTCGACCATCCGTCTCTCGATACGCTCAGAAAGAAAGTATGTTACGAGACACGCTCTAACCTCCTTTTATGGGGGGACTGACACTTGTGACAGTTGTCGTCTTCTCCACAGAGACTTACCGTGGGACCTCAATCCGCCAACGAGCGCGATATCAGGCGCGAAGGAGTGAGGTGTATGCAAACAAAAAGGAAATTTTCGAAGTCCTCCGTGATGGGCATAGGGTTGCTCGGCTTAATTTTGGCTGGAAGCAGCACCGCCTTTTCGAAAGACAGGTATGAAACAATCGATGCCCAGGCTTACGGAACAGGTACGCAGTTGGGCGCAAACATCGGCGTAACCCTGAACATCTATGAATTCTCCACTCCAGCCGACCGGGCAATCCTTGTGCAGGCGTACCAAAAGGGACAGAACGAGGGGCTGTACAACGCGCTCTGGAAAATGAGAGCCGTAGGTCACGTCGAGATCACGGGCACATTGGGAAACGATTGCTCCTATATAGAGATGACCCCGACACCGACAGGCCGAAGGATTGTCTTTGTCACAAGTCGGCAGATTCGATTTGCGGAAGCCTGGACGGATAGCCAAACGCAATCCTTCAATCTGACCGCCGGGGTACTTGAGCTCAACGATCAGGACAAGAGTAAGAGTACAGGGACACTCTATCCAGCAGCACAATTGATACTTAACAAAGATGGCAAGCTGCAGTGGGACCTCAATCAGAATCCCTGGAGGTTATCGGACCTTATTGATTGGAAAGGCACCCCTGGGGTCAATTAGGACCGTTAGGGGACATAGCCTGGCTTTGATCTTTGTTGTGCTGACCCGTGTTCTACGACTTCAGATGGTTTTACGACCATGTAGCGAGGTAGGTTATGACGACTCACCGACTGTATATCATCAGGTGCGCGATGCTCGCGCTACCGCTCGTCGTGCTGGTGCATAATCAAAACGCATACGCACAAAAGAAAAACCCATACGCCTGCAAAGAAGCCGATCCAACAGCGCTTTGCACTGCTGCTAACACATGCGGATCGGCTTCAGAGCCGTGCTCTGTCGATGTTAAGCGCACCGCAAGTGCTGCCTCCGCCACTCCCAGTATTCCCGGCGCGAAAGGAAACTCCACCTTTTGCGTGAAAACGGGAACGCAGGTGACCTGGAAGAGCGACACTAAGCATCAGGGTTTTATCGTGGATATGGGACCAACCTCACCCTTCGACCCGCCTGACGACATCGTTGGCGGCTCCAACAAGTCCGTCACCGTGACGGCCAAAACGCCGGGGTGTTACCGGTTCTCTGCGGGGGCCTGCCTTTCCGGAGCGATCTACGGGATGTGTGGCAATGGCACTGCGGAACTGGTCATCCTCAAGTAAGCTGCGAGGATTCAGGTTCGCTCCTTCCTATCAGACGCTCGATATGATCACTGAGCAAACTCGCAATTGAGAGAGAAGGAGCGACCATGAATATGCGAAGAGGTTTTTCCACTCGGCACTCCGAGCATCATGCGACTCGCAGCCCTGTGCCTTTTCGCATCCGCTGTGCTGTCACTCAAAGCGCCAGTTTTCGCGATTACACCGCAAACCAGCACGATTCTCCGTCAGCCCCTCGATCTCGATAGCCGGTACATTTGACAAGTGGGAAGCCACACTTACGTTCACATCTCCGGATGTAACGACGGGCGTTTTGGACATCAAGATTCAAGCGGCAACAGTCAATACCGGAAGCGGCATGAAGAATGACAGGCTGAGGCAGTGACTTCTTCAATGCGCAGAATGACCCGTTGATTATGTTCCGTTCGACGAAAATTGTTCAGACCGGTCCAAATACGTATGATGTGCCTGGCACGTTTACGAGACGAGGCGTTTCTAAACCCGAAACCCTGGCCATGACTGTTTCCGACAAGGGAACATCGCATGAGATCAAGGGGACAATGGCCTTTGACCGCAAGGACTACGGGATGGACAGCGGCCTTCTCTTCATCAGAATCGCTAACCGCGTTGAGGTGACAGTCGACCTCCAGGCGAAACGCGTCAGCGGCCCCCCCGCTGGTTTTCAACAAATAACAATGTGGCTGCAAATTTTGCTGCTGCCGTAGCGCGATCGCCACCCTCCATACGATCGCTGGGAGAGAGACACTGCGGCCTCAGGCCGCAGTGTCTCTGGTTGACTTTGCTATCCAGTTGATAATCCAAGACAACCCAGACATATTCCCGACCCCAGGCTTGACGCCATCAACAGATCTTAGCCAAGTTATTTACCGCTTCGAAGAGTGTGAGGTAGTATTCAACACGCCCTCAGTGGTCATTGCTTGTCAGCTTTTGGTTTGCATCAGATCAACCGCTCTTTTACACAGAGCTCGGGAGCAAAATGGGTTTCGCGAGTGGTGGCGCTCGCCGCAACGGTCGCTCTGATGGCGGCAAGTTTGTCACCTCGATGCTTGCGCCGCATCGCGGCGTGATTCGCCTCTCAACATACCTTCTAATCCTACTCTGGATGTTTCTTGCCTTCGCTCATTCCTGGAGCCAAACAGCTTCGACGGGCGCCTTGATAGGTTCAGTGCTGGATTCTTCGGGAAGAAGAATTGCTCAAGTTTCGATTGAAGCTAAGAATCAGGATATAGCAATCAGTCGCTCGACTATCAGCGACGACGAAGGCCGCTTCGTCTTGCCGCTCCTGCCGCCAGGGGTCTATCAGCTGACGGCCACCAAAGCCGACTATTCACAGGCGCAAGCGATCTCAGTGCAAGTTGCCGTCACGGAGAGCACTCGAGTATCGATTCCGATGAAGGTCGCTGGAGTTACACAAAATATCGAAGTTAAAGCCAATATCTCTCAGCTGCAAGGCGATTCGGTCGCTCTCGGACGTGTCGTCGATAATCGCACGATCCAGGCACTGCCGCTAGCTTCGCGAAATTTCACTCAGATTGTCGACCTTTCACCTGGTGTCTCGACGGGTGTGAATAATGCCGGCGAATTGGGCGTTGGCGGTGGAGGGATGGCGCAAATCGATCCCGGTAATGATGGGATATTCGTCCACGGATCACGTTCCTATGACAACAGCTATGAATTCGATGGCGTTCCGGTCACCGATCTTCAAGCCAGCAATATTGCGAGCGGGGGAATTCCGATACCCAATCCAGACTCAATCCAAGAGTTCAAGGTCCAGACCGGTCTATTCAATGCTTCGTTTGGAGAACACGCTGGAGCCAGCGTCAGCCTGGTTACGAAATCCGGTACGAACAGCCTTCATGGCAGCGTCTTCGAATTCTTCCGCAACAATGTATTAAACGCGAACGACTACTTCCTCAAGAGCGCGGGTCAACCGCGCCCCAATTTGAAGCAGAATCAGTTCGGCTTCACGCTCGGCGGGCCAATTCGGCGGAACCAGCTCTATTATTTTGGATCGTATCAAGGAACCCGGCAAATCAATGGCCTGGCCTCGGGACAAGCGCGGATCTCGTGCGCGGCGACCGTGATCCTGCCTCCACTGACCAATGATCGCTCCGCTCAGGCGCTAGGGGCCTTGTTTGGCGGAAAGAAAGGAGCATTCGGCGGTGTGTCGATTAAGTCAGATGGCTCTAACATCAATCCAGTGGCGCTGGAAATCCTGAACTTCAAGCTTCCTGATGGCTCCTATCTCATTCCGTCTCCACGAGTCGTGAATTCTTCGCTGCCGCTTGCAAGTCAGGGGCTCAGTAGCATCAGTACGCCTTGTCAATTTAATGAGGATCAATTCCTCGCGAATCTTGACGCCAATCTATCGCAAAGCTCCAGCCTAGCGATTCGATTCATGTGGTCGAACGCCGCGATGAACGTGTCGTTTCCAGGCAACGGTTTGAATGGGACGGGCAATATTTCCGGCTTTCCCAGTAACATCGACAATCGATTCCGGGTGTTTTCAATCTCCTGGGTACAACTGATGAAACCGCAACTGCTCAACAATTTACGATTCGGATACACCAGCACACTTGGGTCGACTACAGCTGAAGCTCCGTTTTCATGGTCCGATCTCGGAGTTGCAGCCGGCACAATGAATAACGAGAATGGGCTGCCCAGCCTGGGGATCGTCGGCTCGATCAACCTGGCAAGCGCATATCCGCGCACTTTCGATCAGAAGCGTTTCTACTTTTCAGACATCCTCACCTATTCGCACTCTCAGCATCTGATCGAAATGGGCGGTTCTCTCTCTCGGATACTAAACGATGTGAATATTGTGGGGCTGGGGTCGTTGGCGCAATTTCTCAGCTGGCCCGACTTCTTGCTTGGGCTTGATGCAGACCAGAATGGAACCAAACTCTTCAGCAATGTCTATGCATCTCTCGATGATTATGGATTGCTTGCTCGTGAATACCGGAGCTGGAACGGGTCGCTGTTCATCGGAGATCACTTTAGGGCAACAAGCACACTCATGCTTGATCTTGGGCTGCGGTACGAGAGGATCGGCCAGTTGGGTGACGCTCTTGGCCGAAACGCCAGTTTTGACATCGGCCGCGTCGATCCGAACCCTCCAATTACAGGAAGCCTGGCGGGATACGTCGTTGCAGCGAACTATCCTGATGTGGTCCCACCCGGTGTCATTCGGGCCGGCAACAATGCTGCAACCCTGGGAAAAGGGCAGAATGGGCTTGCTCCGCGCATCGGCTTCGCATGGCAACCCTCAGGTTGGACATCCAGGCTCGCTATCCGGGGAGGTTACGGTATCTACTTTTCGCAACCAACGGGACAGGCGTTTTTTCAAGGCGTTCTCGGACCGCCTTTTTCCGTTTCGCGTTTCCATGTCGGTACCGCCAATGCCGCGGCCACGTTCAGCAATCCATTTCCGCAACCGTTTCCCACGCCCAGCTTTTTTCCTTATTTCCCTCTGTATTCACCAACTAGTAGCGTGTCGATCGACACGATTTCTCCAGGTTTCCGTCCTGCGATGATCCAACAGTTCGGTCTGAACTCTCAGGTTGAGCTCGCCGAAGACTGGATGCTGGAAGTCGGGTACGTTGGAACGCTGGGCAGGCATCTGTTGAGATATCGTTCTCTGAACCAGGCTCTCTCGGCCTCGCCGACTAACTCCATTCGAGGTGTCACTTCGAATACAGTGGCGAACATTGGCCAGCGGGTCCCGGCGCAGGGAGTCCCGCCGGACGCGCTGACATTGGTCGAATCTGCGGGCACCTCTTCTTACAACGGTCTGGAGGCCAGTTTGACCAAGCGGTTTAACAACGGACTTCAAATGCTGGCCTCCTACACATTCTCCAAAACATTGGATAGTGATGGTAATAGCATCAATGGGACTTCAGCCGGGAACACCCTGACCAAAGGAAATCAAAATTCACCAGAACAACGCTGGGGCAGAGCAAGTTCTGATCGTACGCACCGTCTTATATGGAGCGCTGTATATGCCTTTCCTTCGCCAAACGAGGGTGTGCCGAAAGCTCTGTTGAGCGGCTGGTCTACCTCCAGCGTGCTCACCTTGCAATCCGGCACAGCGCTCACAATTGCATACAGCAATCTGACGAATGTTTTTGGCATCAGCGAAGACCGGGCCCAACTCGCGCCCGGATGCAGCAATTCGAATCTGGTGACTGCTGGATCCGTCAAAAGCAAGCTTGAGGGATATTTCAACACGTCATGTTTTACAACGCCTCCCGTTATCGGTGCCGACGGCATTGGGACCGCGTTCGGAAACAGCAGAACAGGAATTGTTAATGGTCCTGGGCAGTTCAATATCGACCTGGGGGTCATGCGCGTAGTGCCGATTCATTGGCCGAAAGAAGGCGGTAGTCTTCAATTCCGAGGGGAATTCTTCAATATTCTGAACCATCCTCAGTTCTCGAATCCAAATACAACGTATGGATCATCTTCCTTCGGTATTATCACCAGCACGTCAGTAAATCCTCGAGTGGGGCAGCTGGCGATGAAGCTGGTCTTCTAGACTGGGGCATCACACTCTTACGTCGCCCAATGAGGATGAAAGTCCCCCAGCAAGCCGAAAAGACTACCAAGCGGGTATTCCGGAGCGCTACAATCCTAGGCAATTCTGGCAAGTTGGCGGGTCAGCGGCCCCGCTGTGTATCACTGTCGTATTTCATGCTACCGCCCGCGATGACCAACAGTGTGTAAGCAATCTGCTGTCGAAAACCGGGTAATCACCGGTAGGCAGTGCGGCAACTCAGCTCCAATGTCGGGTATCACCGAAGAGTCTGATGATGAGAAGAGTGCGAATCGAGACGGAATGTGATTCTTTCCGTTGGTTTGGTTTCCAGGGGCTGTCTCCATGCCTATGGATTCCAGCTCTGGGTGCTTTACTGTGCTTTCTTGGCGGCGTTCGCGTCGCGGCCGGGCAGAATACGAAGAACATACTGGTCCTGTATAGCTTTAGTGACAACAGCCTTTTTGGTCCCTCGGACTTCCTCGAGTCGTCACTGCGGGCTCGTGTTCCATGGCCAGTCGACTTCTATGTTGAGTCCTTCGAGAGTCACCGATTCGACGATCCGGAATATGAGAAAAGCGAAGTTGAAACTCTACGACATGCATATGGCGCGCGGAAACTAGACCTCGTAATGGTGGGAGCATATCCGGCGCTCCAATTCGCTCTGAGACATCGTGACGAGTTGTTTCCGGGCGTGCCGATTGTTTTCTTTGCCATCGAGGTCAGAAGGTTTGCCGGGCAAAAAATTTGGCCTGGAGTGACTGGCGTAACGGACATTGTCGATCTTCGAGCCACACTCGACCTCGCACTCCGTCTTCATGCGAATACCAACACCGTCGCGATCATCACGAGCAGCTCAGCATTCGATCGGTACTGGTTGGGTGTGATGCATGCCGAGCTTCAGCATGATTACAGCGCGATGAAAGAAATTGATCTGGTTGGGCTCTCAGCGGATCAACTATTCGAGAAGGTCGCCGGGCTTCCGCCCCGGAGCATCGTTTTGTTTGGACTTGATCCAAAAGAATCAATTCAGCCTGCGGTCGGAGCCTGGGAGATACTCCGGCGGGTTGGACAACGTCTGCCAACCTATTGCGCCGTCCCGCCCGGCTGTGTGGATCACGGAGGCATAGGCGGAGTTTTCTACGACGTCGAAGAGCAGAACTCGTTGGCTGCGCAACTGGCAAGCCGGGTGCTTCTTGGCGAACAGCCAGAGAATATTCCCATTGTGAAGGGTAGCCCTGATCGATTCTATGGGAACTGGGTGGCGCTTCAGCGGTGGCACATTCCGGAGTCAGCTTTGCCGCCCGGCAGTGTGATCCTGTATCGCGAGCCCACCTTCTGGGAGCGTGATCGGAAGTACATCATTCCCGCCGTCATGCTGATTGTCGCCCAGGCGGTGCTGATCAGCGGACTGCTGTGGCAACGGGCACGGAAGCGGAAGGCGGAAGCAGTGCTCCGCGAGAGCGAAAAGCGTTTCCGGGTGATGGCGGACACTACGCCGTCCCTGGTGTGGATGTGTGATCCGCAAGGCAGGATCACGTATCTGAATGAGCGGCGAATTGCGTTTACTGGCCCCGACCCCGACGCCGGGTATGGCGACACGTGGACTGATTACGTTCATCCGGATGATTTGAAGAATGTATTGGACAGCGTCGCCCAAGCCTTGAAGGCACGCCAGCCGTTTTCAAAGGAGTACCGCCTTCGCCGGAGCGATGGAGTTTACCGTTGGATGTTAGATGTGGCCTCGCCAAGAGTGAATGGGGATGGATCGTTCGCCGGGTTTATCGGCTCGGCCATCGACGTCACCGACCAGAAGCTTGCCCAGCAGGCGCTCGAAAAGGTGAGCGGTCAGCTGATAGAGGCTCAGGAGAAGGAACGCAGCCGGATTGCAAGAGAACTGCACGACGACATTTGCCAGAGACTGGCGCTCCTATCGATGGAGCTTGAGCAGGCGGATCGAGTTTCGCACCAGTCACCCGAGGCAGTGAAGAAGAACCTGGAAGAGATCCGGAACCATTGCTCTGAAATTGCAGGTGACGTGCAATCTCTGTCACATCAGCTGCACTCGTCGAAGCTCGAATATCTGGGGGCAGCAGCCGCCATTCGGGGGTTCTGCCACGAGTTCTCCAGGCAACACGAAGTCAGCATCGAGTTCTCGGAAAATAATATCCCTCGACATCTGCCCAAAGATATTTCGCTGTGCCTGTTTCGAGTGACGCAGGAAGCGCTGCACAATGCTGTGAAGTACAGCGGGGTAAGCGAGTTTCGAGTGGAATTGACTGCAACGGCAGAGGAGATTCAACTCATCGTGAGAGACGAGGGCAGGGGCTTTGACGTAGAAGAGGCGAAGAAGAGTGGCGGATTGGGACTTCTGAGTATGCAGGAACGAGTGCATCTGGTACACGGAAGTCTCTGTGTCGAATCGAAGCCGGGGACGGGCACAAGCGTCCTCGCCGTCGTTCCTTTAACTGCTGAGAATCGGCGCTACTCAGAAGATGGGGCGGTCGAGGAAACCCTAAGTACCACGGGGATGGTATGAAACGAACCAGCATTTTGTTGGCTGACGACCATACGATGATTTGCGCCGCCCTCCAGAAACTGCTGGAGCCTGAATATGAGGTGATCGGCTGCGTTGGAGACGGTCGTGCATTAGTAAAAACCGCAGTGGACCTCAAGCCAGATTTGGTGCTCGTTGACGTGGGCATGCCTTTATTGAATGGACTGGATGCAGGTCGAGAGCTAAAAAAGCAGATGCCTAAGGTAAAGATCATTTTTCTTACCATGAATCCCGATACTGAAGTGGCGAGCGAGGCTCTCAGGATCGGAGCCTCGGGTTATCTGCTGAAGAACTCGCAGGCGGAGGAGCTCTTGCAGGCAGTCCGTAACGCGGTTAACGGAATTTCATACGTCACTCCGCAAATCAGTCGCGCGATGGAAAATAGCTTCATCCGCGACCCAAGATCGCTAAGTCGCCCTAAGCACCTGAGTGACCGGCAGCGCGAGGTGCTGCAAATGCTGGCTGAGGGCCGGGCAATGAAGGAAATTGCCTATATTCTCCAGATTTCCCATAGAACAGTCCGCTTCCACAAGTATCGGATCATGGAAGAGTTGGGAATCACCACCAATTCGGAGATAGTGCAATACGCGATCAAGCATGCGATCATTCCTCCACCTTAATTGGACACCCATCAACGGGAAGCGCACCTTTTTCAGGGATAATTGCCCCCTGTCACCTTGGACAGTAGGCAGCCCTTCCCCGAAGTAGAAAAATGCTCATTATCTGCAGCTAAGAACGCGCGGAGCATATGGGTAAGATTCGGGTATTGCTCGCCGACGATCATGAAACTGTCCTGGCACGCGTGCGCGGATTACTGTGCGAGGACTTTGATGTCGTTGGCGCTGTGAATAATGGGCGGGACGCTGTCGAAGAAGCTGAACGTCTTGATCCTGACGTGCTGGTAATTGATATATCAATGCCAATTCTGAACGGACTGCAAGCAGCCCACCACCTAAAGGCCAAAAACCGCCGGGCCAAGATCATATTTTTAACGGTATACAACGATCAGGAATTCGTTGCCGCTGCGCTTTCAGCCGGCGCTTCTGGGTACGTCACGAAGTCAGACATTACCACCGATCTGGTTCCCGCAATCCGCGAGGTTCTCCAAGGCCGCACATACATCTCTCAGTCGATACCGCCGTAGCGGTGCCTTCAGTGGCCTTTCAAATCAAGAACTGGTTCTAATAGCCGAAGCCCCATCTTCATCGCAGAAGTTTTTCTGATCTGTATCGTAATCGCTTCTACCTCGTTCGAACCCATCTTGCGGCCTAAAAGGTAAAACACCTGTCACAAGTGACAGTTTCCGGAACTTCCTGCCTGTAGTGAAGTAACGAACAAGCAACAAATCGCCGTTCACGAATTTGCAAAGGAGAATGCCAATGTCGTTCCGATCGAAATGCCGGGTAGCATGTCTGATTGCCATTGCCACTGTTTTGAGTATTGGTATGTCGCAAAGTATAGCCGCCCAGGATGACGTCTTTCATATCGTCAAAGGGGTGGTCAAATCCGTGGATAAGGACTCCAAAACCATGGTGGTCAAGACCGCTGATGGGACCGAACATACCATCAAATGGACAGACAAAACGACTGTCACAGGCGGTAAAGATTTAGGTAAAGATATTGGCGAAGGCAGCAAAGTGTCCGTCAAGTACACCGAGAAGGCCGGAGAGAAGACCGCGGTCGGTGTAAAGGACGTGGGCAAGGCCACCGCCAAAGCGGTTCAGTGATTTGATTGGGCTGCGGTCGACCTAGAACGCTTCTCCAACCCCCACGCCCCAAGTGAAATTGTCTTTGCCCCATGCAAAATCTGTCCGCAGATTGACATGGTACTTTTTGCTCAGCATGTAGCGGATGCCAGTGCCGCCACTGGGCAGCAGTTGGTCGGTTCTCCACTGACCTGCGCCGGGAGCGACTGCACCGACACCGCCGAATCCAACCAGGCCGAAACGCCACGGCAAGACCAGTCGATACTCTAGCTGGGTTGCCCACATAAAGCGATCCAGGTACCGCCCGGCCGTGTAACCGCGAAGCTCATTGTTCGCGCCATAGATGCAATTACCATAGAACGGGGGCGAGCCACCCGTGCCGCAGAAATGAAAGTTGTAAGCGAGCACCTGCTTGTCCGTGAGGCTTGCATACTTATTGAAAGTGAATTTGTAGGATTGGAACGAATACTTGCTGCCCAGGTCTTGTGCAAAAAAGTCGCCGGTGAAGTCGATCACACTCCCCTTTAAGGGATAGAAGCGGTTTGGGCGACTATCGCGCCACACCTCGACGCCGAGCGCTCGGAGATCGGTATGGAGTCCAACATCTGGCGGAATCGGCGGTATTTTCTCAGAGGTCGGCTTCAGCGTTATGAACGAGCTTCCGTTAACAAAACGGACGCCAACATAAGTGTCCCAGCGAATATTACGCAGGAGCTTGAAAAAAAATACCTGCCCCGATTGCTCCAGGGGCAGTTTGAGCCCGGCATTTCCGTTTTCGAAGCCCACGCCGTAGAGGTTGTAATTCAAATTTCCATGCGCATACACGGACTCCATTTCATAGCGGGCCTTGTCGAGGTAGAGATCCGCGCCCAGACCAAAGCCACGGGTCCCATTGTCAGTAATCAAGCCAGCGGCACCCACGACGGACGGGGTTAGACCCCGATCCTTTGCTGGAATGGGGGTAATGTAGCCCATAACCGGGATGATCCCCGACCCCAGCGCTGGGCTGACAATCGGTAGCGGGGCAACTACAAATGAACCGCTATGCTCTGATTCTTTCTTCTTCCTGTTCTTTTTATCTTTCTTTTCAGATTTCTGCTCCTCTTCTGATTTCTGATCGGACGTCGTTTGGTCAGAGGTTTTCGATGAGGAGTGTTCGTGTATCCCTTCGGAATCTTCTGCCTCTACCGCCGGGAGCCGAGCAGTCGACGGCATGTCGCCACCAGCAATGCCCGCCTGTGCGGGGCAAAGACGAGCTCCTCCCGCCACGTAAAACAGAAGCAAGAGCCAGATACGAATCTTACTCAAGGCTCTAACCGTATTCACGAAGCCCCCGCCAGAGTAAGTATCCCTTGAATGCATGTTTTTTCCGCCAAAAGCCCTGGGTCAGGCGAGTTATCGTGCGCAGATTTTCCGTTCAGTGCTGCTCGTAGTTGTCGATAAGCTCCATGAGACACCATAGAAATTCCTGCGTCACCTGTCGCAAGTGACAGTTTTCTCCAACTAGCCCTTGTAGTGAAGTAGCAGGCGAGAAAGAAGAGTGGGTTTCACTCAAAGAGTTTTTAAGCAGAAGCGAAGAGAGGATCTCCAATGAAATTGGATGGAGAGAATTGGAAAATAGCAATGTTCCGGTATGCCGTTGGCGCTGTTCTGCTAACCGGCTTGCTTAATGCGGGCGCTCAACAGTTTCAGGTTGGTAAGAAGGCCAAGGTCACGGGCACGATACGATCGCGCAACGGGGATTTGGTCACGATCAGGGAGAAAAAGACCGGCGCCGTCATCGATCTTATCGACAACACAAAGATCGAGCGTAAGAAAGACTTCCGGCTGCGCCGAGCAGACTTGAATATCACCGCCATGGTGCCGGGCCTGACGATTGATGTCGAGGGCATTGGCAATGCTAATGGGCAGCTCGATGCCAATAAGATCGTTTTTGATCCCAACGTGTTTGCAATTGAAGTGGCTGAGGAACAGCAGATCCAGGCTAACCAGGCTGCAGTCACGCATGCGCAGGCAACGGCGAATCAGGGCGGAGTCGCGGCAAACCAGGCGCAGACTTCGGCGAACGTCGCACAAGTGTCGGCTGACGCGGCCCAGATATCGGCAAACCAGGCCGGTCAAGCGGCTGCTGCTGCGGGCACTATTGCCCTTACTGATGCCCAGGCAGTTACGCTCGTGAATAAGCGCGTTTCCGATCTTGCCGACTACAAAACGGCAGGGGAGGCAGACCTGTTTCTTAACACGGGGCAAGCCACATTATCCGATGCAGACAAGGCCGCTCTTAGCAAACTGGCGAGCGACGCAGCAGCCATCCAGAATTACATGATTGAGATCGCTGGCTACGCCTCGAGCACGGGGACAAAGGCGGAGAATCTAAAGATCAGCGGCGAACGGGCCACCGTCGTGGCGAACTACCTCCGTGATTCTGCGAATGTACCGATGAGGCGCATTCTCTTACCTGCAGGATACGGCGCCAGCCATCCGGCCGTTAGCAACCAAACCTCCGAAGGGCGCGACATTAATCAGCGCGTCGATGTGAAGGTAATTGTGAACAAAGGCATCGAAGAAGGTTCGGCGATGTAACAGGGGATGAGGCGACAATCGACGGTAAACTTAAAACTGGAAGTGTGAATTGCCTTTCTGATTCGATAGGCGTGTTCAACTAGCCTCACATCACAGTCGATGGGCTACCGAATGAACACGCCTTTCTTCGTGTGTAAATAAGATGTCGACTCGAGATGCGCGCAAGGCGGATTCAACAGTCACTCGACCTTCTGCAGCGAGGCGGACTGAAAACTCACTTGAAGCCAAAAAAAAGTTCGGTCGCCGGAGTTCGAAGCCTCGCTCTAGTTATCGGGTGTCAAATCAAGATGCTGATGCCCACCTGACTAACAAGGAACTCCTATAAATTAGGCTCGTGAAGATTGGCCGTCCCGATAAGATCCCCAAAAAGTATGGAGGGGACACCGAGAAATGCGTTCTAGCTTTTTGTCTTTTTCTGACTGCCCTGTCCCAAGTGACAGTTGTGGCTCTGGAGTATGTGCCCTACCTTCATGCCTTACTGAGGCTGCAATGGATCGATTGTCCTCCTCGTCGACGGCCAACCAGATTCGATTGGAAAAGGGGAAAGGTATGAATTGTGGAGAGAGTGTTGTCCTGCGCGTCCCAAAGCTCTTCGACTTACACGCCGATCCGTTCGAGAGGGCCGAATACGAGGGGATTGACGACTCGCATTGGAGGATTGATCGCATATATCTGCTCGTTCCGGCGCAAGCTTATGTGACTGGCTGGCTGAGTAGCTTTAAGCAGTTTCCTCCTCGACAGCGACCCGCCAGCTTCAACCTCGACCAGATTATGACCCAACTGGCAAACGCAGGAAATTCAGGAAACTGAGCGGAGGGTAGTGCAAAGGACCATGATGTAGACCACTCTATCACTCGAAGGAAACAAACCATTACGAATTAGGAAAGGAGTTACCAATGAAAAAGTTAACAGTATTCGCGTTGGCAGCAAGTATTACTGCGTTAGTCAGTTCTTTGCCAGCAATGGCACAGACCAAAGTAACCTTCAATATGCCTTCCAGCTTCTATGCAGGAAATGCGAAGTTACCTGCAGGGACCTACGAGCTAAGACAGATGCAGGGTGAGCCTGATGCCCAGATTCTTCAAAATAAGGCAGGCACGCACACCGTAATGCTGGACTCCCGACCATCTACAAAGACATCAAGCGGGAAGCCCGAGCTACTTTTTAATCGGTACGGGAATACGGATTACTTGGAGGGTCTGTCCACCTCCAACGGTACCTCGATTGACTTTCCAGTTTCTACCGCGGAAAAGGTCGCCGCCAAGAAAGACACTGCCAAACCACACACTGTGGCAACCCAATAAGCTCAGGGGCCGCAAAAAAAGGAGGAGCTCGGAAAAGGAAGCCGAAGGTTAGTGCAGAAAAGACCCGATGTGACCAAGCGCTATTTCTTCAGAGGCGGAAAATGAACCCATTTATGAAAAAACTTTCAGATGAAGGATTGTCCAGACGTCAACTGCTGAAAATGGGGCTAACGGCTACCACCGCGAGCCTTCTGACCGCAGGTGTAGAATTTGCTCTTCTGCCAAAGCATACTCGCAGGATCGGGGCCCATTGCCTTCCTGGAACGACGGGCCAGCCAGGAAGGCGATCCTGCGCTTTGTTCACACCACTACCGATTCCTCGAGTCCAAAATTTGTCCCGCCCGCGCAGCGAATCGCCACCTTCGACCAGGATGGCACGCTCTGGGTGGAACACCTTATGTACAGTCAGGTGGTTTATTGCTTCGGTCGGGTACCCACAGTTGTGAAGGCGAAACCGGAGCTCGTCAGCGTTGAGCCTTTCAAGACAGTATTGGCGGGCAACCGCGAAGCCATCGCGAAGCTGCCGATGGACGACCTCTTCAAGATTCTCGCTGCCATACTCACCGGCATGAGTGTCGACGACTTCGGAGCTCAGGCCAAAGAGTGGCTCGGAACAGCCTGCGATCCGCGCTGGAAAAAGCCGTACACAGAGCTCACCTATCTGCCGATGATTGAGCTGCTAACGTATCTGCGCGCCAATGGCTATAAGACCTACATCGTTACTGGAGGCGGTCAGGATTTCGTCCGGGTATACGCCGAAGAAGTTTATGGCATTCCACCTGAGCAGGTCGTCGGTACCGTCGGTGGTACAACCTACGGCTACGACAAGAGCGGCCACCCGTTTCTTACCAAGGAGCCGAAGGTGCTCCTGAACGACAATAACGCCGGCAAACCGGAAGGTATCCACCTGATGATCGGACGCCAGCCTTATCCAGCTTTCGGCAATTCAACGGGCGACCGGCAGATGCTGGAATACACAAAGGGCGGGCGACGGCGAGAGGCTCGCCATGCTCGTATTGCACGACGACGCGCAGCGTGAATGTGCCTACGGACCGACCCAGGACCTCCCCGACACCAAGGTCGGCACTCTCACCCAGGCGCTCTATGACGAAGATAGCTCGAAAGGCTGGACCGTTATCAGTATGAAGAACGACTGGACGCGGATCTTCGCTTTCGAGCAATAGTGAATGGCCAAGACCACCACGAGGCAACTACAAGGAGCACGATGATGAAGCAAACAAAGATTACGAGAATCGCATTACTCACGGCAGCGTCATTGGCAATCGTTCTGCTGCTTTCGGGTATTGCCGCGGCGCAGAGCAAGATCCAGGGCGTGATCAATGGACGCAACGGGCCCACCATGACTGTCCAGACTCAGGACATGGGAAACGTGGTCGTCGTTCTCAACGACGGCACCGAAGTGGAAGATGTATCGGGCGTCTTCCATGCTCGCAGGAAACAGATGGGCGTGACCGTTCTGGTGCCTGGGCTTCAGGTCCAGGTGCAGGGAAGCTACAACGCCCAGAACCAGTTGGTGGCGGACAGGGTTACGTTCAATGGCAAGAATCTGCAAACCGCTACCGACATTCAAGCGGGCGTGGCCCCTGTGGAGCAGCAGCAGCAGGAGCAGCAGCAGCAACTGGCGCAGCAGCAAGAACAGCTCGAGGTGCAGCAGGCCAAACTTCAGCAGGAGCAGGCAGCGGAAGCGGCTGACGCGGCGAAGATTACGGCGAACAAGGCGGCCATCGCGGCGGTTAACAAGCGTTTTGGCGAGCTGGGTGACTACAACATCTGGGACGAGGCCACGGTCTTATTCGGAAACGGCAAGGTCGCGGTTGACCCGCAGTATCAGCCTCAATTGCTGGCGCTGTGCCAGAAGGCGAAGACGGTCACCGGCTATGTGATTCAGGTAAAGGGCTACGCATCCGCCGTGGGCTCGGCAGCCTTGAACCAGAAGCTGAGCCAGGAGCGTGCGGCCAACGTCACCGATTTCCTGGAACAGAGTTGCGGCATTCCTTTAACAAACGTCCTTGCTCCTGGCGCGATGGGCACCAGCAGGCAGGTAGCTCCTGACACAACGGCGGAGGGACAGGCTGAAAACCGGCGCGTCGTAGTGCGGGTATTGCAGAACAAGGGTATTGCCGGCACCTAGGACGAGTGACGTCCCCGGAGCGAAAAGGAGAAAGGATGAATTTATACAGCAAAACTCGTCTATTTAGGTTCGCTGGTCCTAGCGCTGTGCGCGTCTGCGATGGCTTAACAATCCGCCGATCTTGTCTCGCCTGACCAGACAGAGAGCACTTCCGCGCCGCAAAAAACAACTGCTCCGCAGACGCCGTCCGAGCGGCGATTCCTCCGCGACTGAGCTTGCCGTCGGAAAGTCCGTCAATGAGCGTAGACATTTTTTGTAAAGTGAGAATATTCTGGCTCCCTTGGCTGCCGTTTGCGATCGCGCCGAGCAGTATAGCTCGGGGTTCCTGCATGCGTTTCCGCAGCAGCAGCATGAAGTGGAGTTGATGGCAGTTGTCGAGCATAATGTTACGAGTATGGCAGTGCGCCTTTCACGTTTCAGAACTAGCTTAGCTAGGAAACCTGTCCAAGTGACAGTTGCCATCGCGACCAAGAAACGCGATCCTTGAGTATCGCTCCTTTCGAGAATTATTGACTCAAACGGGCTGGAGCTTTTCACTCCCGGCCCGACTCTTGGACATCGGGTAGAGAGGACCAAAATGAGATTCCGACGGCCTCATTTCGCATTGTTGAAAAAGAAGTTTAGCGTCGCTCCTCCCGCATTCCAGTTGTGAGGAGTGCATGTGGGGCAATGTTCTCGCCGGTAGTAGGTTTCCAGCATGAAAACGCGCTTGTATGGCAATTGAACACCCCCCGTGTACCATTCCTGGTCCCATGAATCCTTCGGGCTGTCGTAAAAGAACTCGGCTGTGCCGAAGGGAGTGAAGCGGATGTCGTGAACACGAAGGTCAACTTCAGCCACCACCATGTTGCGATAGGTTGTCGAGTACGTTCCGTTGATCCAACGAAGCTCGGTCCAGTTCCTGTCGCGCAGAAGTAGTCTAGACACCGGACGAAGGCTGGGGGTCACGTCGAAAGTTATCCGGTTCTCGTTGGACACTTCTCCGGAATGAGTCGTTCCAAGGTATTCATACCCGCCACCTAAAAGAAGATAGTGCTCTTTGTCTGGATCGATGTTCTCCCAGTGCGGCCTTAAAATGGGTTTGATTTGACGACCGATCGCCGCCGCTACATACCACTGCTGGAAGGGATAACCTGCCGCCTGCTCCAGCCCGACGAACGAAAGCACGCGCCAGTTTGACACCAATTGCACATGAAAATCAGCTTCCGGCCACGCTTCATTTTCTGTGGAGGATATCGCTGACTGACCCGTGGCGCGTGAGTGGCAAATCATCGACAGCGACAATCCAAGAAAAATCCCAACTAAAGCGGACCTGGCTGTCATATGTCGCCCCAGGAGACAGAAGAAATCATCAAAATGTTCCCTATTTCGCCGTGCGTTCTCGGAACCCAGGCGCGTGATTGTTCCCATCAAATGCTCAAATCGGAGTCTGACGAAGAAAAGAAACAACCACGGCTGCGGCTTTCTTGGGCTCCGTCACAAGAAACAGATGGCCTGCGCCGGGGAATGAGACGAGCGTAGCTCGCTCACCGAGTTCTTGCTTCAGCAGCACTGCATTTTCTGGAGGTGCGATCTGGTCATTAGTTCCTTGCAGTATGAGATATTTCGCTTTTCCCGGCGGTGCCCACCAATCCTTTAGGGGCGTGTTTTGCATCGCTGTCCTTTGTATTCCCGCTACCTGCGGGGCACGACAGGGCTTGATGGCTTGCCACGCCATTGGAATCTCGGCAGCATTGCCAACCATGTATTTCATCTGGCTCAGAATGTCTGCATCGGTCGATGCGGGATTGAAAATCGCCTGTAAGGCACGTTCTCCGGGCGGGTCTGGCGGGACCTTTCCGCCTGCAGCAAACAGGAGGACACTGCGAACCAACTCTGGATGATCTGCGGCCAAAGTTCGTGCCACACGATTTCCAAACGCGTGCCCGGCGATGTTCACTCTTCCTAGCCTCAGCGCTCTGATCACACCAGCGACATCTGCGGCTAGCGTGTGTAGAGTGATGCCTTCCCCGGGCCCCGAACTCTTTCCCGAACCTCTGAAATTGATTCGAACCACCCGATATCCGGCGTCAGCAAGATCGTTTGAGAGTTCCTGCATATAGCCAACTGTGAGTCCTCCGAAAGGTAGCAAGACAATTGACTCACCCTGACCCTGGCTGAAGTACTCAATGTTCGAGTCGGCAAGCTTTACCACGCCCTCCTGCACAGAAGCGTTCGACGGCGCTCCCTGCGTTGGCCCGTCTCCGCTCGCGTACATCGTCAAAAGATTGGGAGTCAGAACGAGAAGGACGGCCCAGCTAATAAGTTGGCATGATGATGCTGCCATTCCAGCTGCCCTCTGTAACTTCATGTCACCGCCACGCAGCCCGCCACGATTGATTAATTCTGAGCCACACCTCATTTCTGTTCGAAACTTCCGCGTCGCAAGCATCCCAGCCATCGATCTTGAAAAGGATGGAAGTCTCATCTGTTCCAACTCCGGTCATGAGCGGAGTCTGCGCTGCCGACGAGCCTGGTAACACGACTGCTAAGGCTGGAGCCGTTGCAAGGAGTGTCGCTCCCTGAATAATGAAAGCTCTTCGATCGATCATCATGTAGTTGATCTCTCCGACGCTGGTTTGTCCCCGTAAGTCCTGGCTAATTGCGAAAAATGAAAGGCGTTCGTTGCTCCCCAACGATCCTCGGCAGCCGCGACAATCTTTGCTGCACGCTCCGACTCTCCAGCGGCGACTGAGGCTTCATACGCCTGTTCGAAGGCCCGCATTGTCGGACGGTTTGCGAGGTTAATGCTCGCGAGTTCGAAAGCTCTTCGCGGATCATTGCCGCTGTCGGCATAGAACTCCGCACCATGGTCAGCAAACGCGAGCAGATGTTTTTCCAGAAGAGACTCGAAGCCGGATCGGGCGGCTTGCATCTGCTCTTTCGCCTCCGCGAATTTTCCCATCGCGACCAGCACATCGGCCAGTCGCCAGGATACTTCGGGATCACCGCTCACAGCGACTGGCATCAACAAGGCTTCCGCTTCGCCCACCAATTCGTAGCGCAAATAGATTTCTGCCAGATGTACACGTGCCTTCACATATCCTGGTAAATATTGAATGGCGTGCTGATACCAGCCCGCAGCCCGGGTCGGTCGGCCTCCGGGAACCAATTCTCCCCACAAAACGCCCAGCTGAAAGCAGACCCATGCGACAGCGAAAGGAGACGTATCGTGATATTCCCTAAGCGCACGTTGATAGATCCGGTCAGCCTCGTCAAACTCGCGAAGATCGGCGTACAACGCAGCTAGTGGGACTAGGTCTTCCAAGCGCTTTGACTTCGCAGCGATCCACCGTCTGGCTTTAAGTACGACTTCCAGGTCGATTCCGCAGGCTTGGTCGATACTCAAAGAGAGGCGATTTGCATCCTCAGACAACTCGCCCCAACCTCCAATCTCGTCGAGATACCTCTTTGCTTCAGCAAAACGGTGCCCCATAGACGCAATCTGAGCACGGATGAGGGTGGTTCGGGGCGACTCCGCCTCCACACGATCCAAATGCTGGACGAGTGTGTCGAGGCGGTCGAGCGCACCCATGTCGCCGACGAATTGCGCCGCTAATTGCTCCTGCTCGACGGTGCACTCCGCTATGCCCGGCCGTAATGGATCGCGCCAGAATCGGCTCCAGGAATGTTTCCGTGCGCTCTCCAGATTGTTGACGGCGATATCCCCGTCTGTCAGTGGATACGCGAGATCGAGTTCCGGCGCTTCGATCATTTCAGGGCTCCAAAGCGTTTTGTCAGGGCATCGAACCCTGTTTTCATCAGGGTGGCAACGATGGTCCTTACGACAAGGGTCGCTTGGTTGTCAGCAAGAAACTGAACCCGCCACTCCACGGAGCTTCCGCTGTCCTTTGGCTTCAGATCGAACGTTCCCGTGTAATCCACAACCCCAAGTCCACTCACACTTGTATAGCGATAGAGGCGTTGTGAAGTATCCTCCGCCTCGAGGCGCTCAATAATCTGCTTGCCATCGATCGTTTCGATTGTGCGCAACTGCCCGACACCTTTGCCGGTGAGCTTTACGCTGGCAATCAGTGGATGCCACATTCCACCAAATTGGCCGATGAGAGCCCAGACCTGATCCGGAGAGGCCGCGAGATCAACGTTGTCGGCAACAGTCTGCAACTCCGTATTCGGCGAAGCCTCGTAAGGAAATACTTTGAGGCCTGGCTTCGTCGCGCCCGTTGCTCCACCTTGCATGAACTCCTTGTCGTCATTCACCATCCAGGTGATCATGATGTCGACCACATTGGCGTCAACCGTGCGTCCGCCACCCGTCGCGTAGGGTTTTCCTCGAAGTGTGCTTTTCTCGATTTCAAAAAAACTGGTGTCACTCGTCGGCTTGGAGACGTCGAACAACAGGAAATCATCGAGATAGACATTGGCCGCGGTGTGCAGGGCCCCGGACGACCAATCTGCCTTCCCGTCACGCATATCCCAGTTAGTCAGACTTTCCACCAGCTTTTGGTGAAATACGGGCTTCAATTCTTCTGCGATCGCAAAGGGTGTTTGCTGATTCCATAGGTCGCGGAGATCGTCTGTCCCCTGAATCCCAGGATTATTCAGGCGCATGTTGGTCTGTTCCGGACGGCCAACCCAATCGTAACGGGGAGGGTTTACCCCGATCGGGCTGGCGCGTCCGGGTAACGGGGTGATTTCGGCGATCACCCCAAAAAGCGACCCTTCACTTGGACTGAGTACTCGTTGCGTGTCGAACTCGACGACGATCGCAAGCACATTGTCGTGTTGCAACAGATTGGGAAGCTTCTTAAGCACTGCGGGCGCCCACGCGAGATTGAACGGATCAGAGCGCAAGCCCGCAAATACGCGGAAAACTCCATCCGCAGTCGATGCCCCCTTCTCATCGTTGACGACGAACGGTAGCATCTGACCATCGGGACTGGTACAGGTGCCGCGCTGCACCGGCTTCGAGTCGCCATTTGCGTGTTCAAGAACATCGAACCGGAAGCTGAAGCGATACTCTTTGTCGCTTGGCTTAAATTTCGCGTCCTCGCCAGTGCCGGCCACTGTCATCCTGCGAACCACGATCGAGTGATTTACCGCGTTGGAGAACATCGCGGTCACACCCGCCGAAGGGAATACATTCGCGGCCAGCACCGTGTGAGCAGGATTTTCCGGGCTGGTGAACGCGAACAGATCGGTGAGATCAGTTGCAGGCTCACCGATCTGCCGTGGTCCATCTACATGGTCTGACATTGCTCCCCTCCTCTGGCGATCCGTTCAGCGTTGCGGAGCTTCCGGTTGGTTCGCATACTTGGCGTGTCCGGTGACCGCGTTCGGTGGCCCGCCGAATGGCGTCACCCGGCCTGCTTCCTCAGGAATGGACTTCAGATATTCGACAAGCGCCCAGCGTTCTTCGTCGGTCAACAGAGGGCCGATGACGCCATTCCCGAGGGGAGCGTTCTCGAATGAGTGCCCGGCATTCGAGCTTCCAATGAGTGAGGTGTCAATGAGGTAGGTTCCGGATTTCCCTGAGGTGTCCACACCCACCTTGACCGGATCGAAGTCCCGCCCCAGATAGAACTTCTTTGTGCGCTGCGCCGCCGGAAGGAGCATTTCATAAAGATTGGGCACCGACCCGTTGTGCATGAAAGGCGGCGTCGCCCACACCCCGTCGCGTGGCGCGGCCTTGTAGTGGGGAACTTGAGAGGGACGTGGGACAGGAAGTTCCCTGTAGCCGTGCATCTTAACGGCCTCCTCTTCGGTCTGATTGACCTTCGACAAGGCAACATCAAGAATGCTTTCCTGCAATCCGACGTAGAGGTAGCCGCCTGGAATAAGCGCCTTATCCTTGAGCGGTCCGGGGAGATACGGAGCCAGGTGAGCAGTCTGCACAAACGGCCTGACGTCCTCGAACTGCATCCGATCTGTGCCTACATAGCTTTCTGGCACCAGTCCAACTTCAAGGAAGCGCTTGCCGTACTTGTTGGGTTCCGTCCACGTATAGGGATACGAATTGTGGCACTCCGCACAGTGCTTGGCGAAGAGCACTTTTCCCTGCGCCGCTTTGGCGCGATCAATCTTTCCAAACACTTCTTCCGGCCATTTGGGAGGCGCCAGATGATTCAGCCAGTCCTCAATCTCCTCGAGATTCTTCAGGCGAGCATTCGAGTCGAAGAGACCTTCTTCAGGGGACTTGGCCGTCAGATTCATGGACATGAAAACACCCATGGTTTCGGTAAGGTTACGATTGATTGGATCTTGTTGCACGCCGCGCCATTGTGTCCATGAGCCCTGCGGAGAATTCCAAAGGAAGGGAGGCTTGGTTGGCGCGAGAGCAGCAGACCAGTTCTGAGGAATATCGGGCGCTACGGAAGTTACGCGGGCGACGATCAGAGCGATGGCGTCCATTCGCGACGGTCCCCAGGGGTAGGGAGTGAGCAGAACGCGGGTCCGGAAATGATGGACACGATCGGCGGTACTTTCGAAACGTTGGCGCAGCTCGCTCTTTGCGTCCGGACTGGAAGTTCCCATTCGCGCTGCCAGACGATCAAACTTTGCTGCATCCTTCAGCGTTTCCTGTACAGCGTCATCGAGAGCAGATACATACGCTTCCAGGTCGAAGTGATTTCCGACTCCGCCGTCGATACGAACCCGTTTCCCTTGATAAAACAGCTCCGTATTATGGCAAGTGGCGCAGTTTATCCCGACGTCTTCACCCTTCCATGGACCCTCAGTCGTCACGGTCTTACCCAGCCCGATTGGCAAGCCATCTGGGTTCCATTTGGGGTCTGCCGGGTCGGGCGTCAGGCCATACCGTTCGCTATTCGCATCTGAGCGAAAAAGGTCCTGGCTGCCTGCGGCCTCGAGGTTAAGAAAGATGTCATACGGCATCACCGTTGTGCCCTGCGAGATGTGGTAGTACCCCTCCCGAACGTCTTTCGACCACCCCTGATCGAGAAAAATGACATGGTCAGTTGAAGCCTGCGCCGCCGCGGCGGCTCGCACAGGTATCATGTGCTTCAATGCGTACGCGCCGGAGAGAGACACGGTCAATGCGGCGATGCTCCAAGCGATAATCTTGTTTCGTTGCATGAGACCTCCTGGTAAAGACGACCTGGAATTACTGGCCCTGAATTTCCGACGCCAAAGCTGTACCCTCCCGTTTCCGGATACCTGGCCCAACATCGACTCATCCCACACGAGCAACTGAGCCCTGCCTGAGACAGAACAGGGAAGAAACCGCGAGTCCCAAATGAAGTACTACTGTCGGCCACAGGGCTATGCCCGTCAAACCCGCAGCCAGCCGGGCTGAAAGGAGAAGGGCAACGAATACAGCATCATAGAGGAGCATCGCCATAATCAGCGCCCTCGCAGCCGAGGTGTCGCTTGCATCTCGTGCCAGCCAGCATGCGAATCCCATCGCGAATATTGCTCCACCAAACATGCGGAAGGCATAGCTTCCGGCTGTATCCAACGGCGCTCCGAGCAGAATGAGAAACAGACTGCTCGGAAATAACGCAAATGCCAGGCCGGCCAGCATCTCGACAGCGGCTTTCGCAAATAGGAGAGTCTTCATAGAACTCCTGATAAGCCTACGACTTTCATTTGCGCCTTTTCCTTCCTTGACCTGCGATCTCACTATAAGCGTCGGTCGTTGCCAACTGTCACATGCGACAGGGATACGCGACGAAGTAAATCTGTCCGATCGGTTTCGCGTTTCATTTCTTCCCCCGCTGCTCCGCTTGCTGGCATTGTTCACACCACTCAGGACGCCTGGTGAGAGATCGACAATCTGGGTGAAAGTGCGCGTTGCCAGAGGTAGTGCCTGGATCGAGCGATTGTCTACGACACGTCCAAGCGTGGCCGAATAGCTCTGAAGTTGGGAGACGTCGGCCTGAAAACTAGTCTCCCTGTCGTAAGTGACAGTTGTGCCTCAGATATCTCTACCCTACCCTCATTTCTGTTAAGGCTTTAAAGACCGACTCACCAAGCAGAAATAGACTAAAACTCCGAATGCGCTAAGCACTTACGCCTGTGGGCCCTGGCATTGTGCGGGGATAAATAGAAAGTCTTACTTAGGAAGGTCTGGATGGGCGTTCTTGATGTAGTTTCGCTCGCAATCCTTGCGATCCTACTCGTAGGCGCATTGTTTCTGATCCTGATCGTCGCCGCGATCCCAGGCGTGCTGGCAAGGAAACGCCATAGTCCCTGGGCAGAGGCTATTAACGTGGCTGGATGGATCGGTGTCCTTTTGCCGCCGATATGGATGCTAGCGTTAATTGCTGCGTTTGTGCGTCCCCAGGTCGGCGAAGGGTCGCAAATCGCAATCAGCCAGGATGAGACTACCGAACTCGCTGCGACGATCGCGAAAATCTCGGAACGCGTCACCGTTCTGCAGAAGAGCATTCACTATCTCAGTGCGGGCGCTGGAGGCGTACGTCCATGATCGTCGGCGTCCTCATCATTGCCTGGGTGGTAGTGCTCAGAATCATGTACCAGAAAAAGGTAATGGAGGACCGCCAGAAAGCCGGTCTCGTGACCCCGGGCCCTGCAAGCTTTGACATGCTCAAGAGACAGCTGGCAGAGGTCTCCGACCAGCTGGCTAGAGCTGAGGACGATTACCAGCAGCTAGCCCGGCGCGCGGGAGGCCAACACTGATGATTGCAATCCTCGGAATAGCCTATTGCCTTGGTGCCTACCTGGTCTTCGTCAAGTTCCGCCTGATCAAGTTCAACCTCTTCTGGCAGGTGGTTGTCGGAATTGTTGGCTTCTTCGGACTTCTAACGATTTTGTACGGGATGAATTACACACAGCCCTTTTCGATCGGCGGCACTGTTTCCGGGCTTACTACGCAAATTGAAGCGCGAGTACCAGGAAAGATTATCGAGGTGGACGTCAGGGATAACTCATCGGTAAAGAAGGGGGACGTCCTCTTCAGGATGGATCCTCAACCCTACCTGGACGAGCTGCATCATTCACAAGCTGAATATGCCTCGGCACAGATCAGGACCTCTACCGCAATTCTTCAGGCCACTCAGACGTTGAACGCGGCCAATGCGCAAGTACAAGGCATCAAGGCGGAAATCCTGGCGACTCAGGCCTCTATCAGAGCAGAAGAGTCCGACCTTGATTTAAAGAAGACACGGCTCAAGGAATACTCGGAGCTGAAGAGCAAGAACGCAGGTAGTGAATTTGAGGTGGAGAAATACGAAACAGATGTCCAGTCCGCTACGGATCAGATCGCGGCCCGGAACCAGCAGTTGGCTGCCCAGCAACAGCAACTGCTTGCGGCGGAGGCCCAGCAGGTTCAAGCACAAACCGCGCTGCGGGAGGCCATTCAGATACAGCCAGAGCTTCTGGCGCAAGATGCAGCTAAAGTGGCACATGACCAATGGAGTTTCGACCAGACAACGGCGATCGCTCCAGATGATGGTTACGTGACACAGGTTACCGTTCAGCCGGGCACAATGGCATCTATCGGACCGGTCATGGTCATGGTGAACGAGAGAAATACCGCGCTTCTCAAAGTTACCGTGATGCAGAACTATGTCAACGTCATCAAGCCCGACGAAGAAGCTGAGGTCGCTGTTCCAGCATTGCCCGGAAAAATCCTCCACGCCAAAGTGGTGAGCATCGAAAGAGCCACCGGTAGTGGTGCCCTCTATCCCGAGGGCAGGCTTAAAAGTTCCTATGAGCCGACACCACCGGACCGCATGTTTGCCATCCTACACCTCAACGAAGACATCAAAGGTGTGGTCCTTCCAGTTGGTTCGAGTGGATGGATCGCAGTTCGGGGGGAAGATTGGAAGGATGTCTTCATCATTCGACAAGTCATGATGCGTTGGTACACATGGTCTAACTACGTCTTTACCGGCTATTGAGTCAGTCAGCCAGGTGGAATGGCATGAAGAGAAACACCGAGGTCACAGTTCGCAAGGCATTGCTCGCGTTGAGCCTCGCGATTCCTTTGCTGTTTTTGAGTGCCTGCGCGGTCAAAAAACCTCCGTCCACATCGCAAGCGATTAGATCTGCTCTTCCTCCCTCGACGACGATCCCGGAAAACTGGACCAGCCCCGCCACGGACTCTGCTCCCATTGAGACTGGATGGCTCAAGGCCTTTAACGATCCACAGCTGGAAGCGATCGTGGCCGAGGCCCTGAAGAACAACCTCGACCTTCAGGCAGCATCGACCAGAATTGTGGTGGCCGCGAACATCGTCACCGAGGTTCGCGCACAGATGTTGCCCATCATTGGAATTGCGGGCGCCGCGGCCACCGCCGGCATGTACGACGAGGATGGAGGCTTCTTAGGGAAACACCGCAACCCGATCAAGAACTCGTCCAGCATCCTGGGCGCTGCCTCCTGGGAACTCGATATATGGGGAAAGATTCGCTCGCAAACAGCGGCATCGAGGGAGGGGCTTGCCGCAACGCAGGATGACTATCAATACGCGCGCATGTCGTTGGCAGCGACCACAGCGAAGGTCTGGTACCTGGCGACGTATGTTCAGATTCTTCAAAATTACGCTCAGCAGAACATCAAAACCAGTCAACAACAACTGGACGTCGCGATTGCGCAATTCAAAGTGGGGAAAGCCGAACAACAGCAAGTGGATCTCGCGCATGCCCAGCTGGCGCAGAATCAGGCCCAACTGGCGCAATTCACGAGCTCTTATCTGCAGATCGTCCGAGGACTGGAGGTGCTTCTTGGACGCTATCCCTCAGCCGAACTCAGGACTGCCGCCGCCTTGGCTACGCTGCCCCCGCCTGTACCCGCCGGTCTACCATCCCAGTTACTCGAACGGAGGCCCGATGTAGTGGCCGCGGAGCACTCCTTCAATGCAGCTTTTCACTTAGTTCAAGCAGCCAAGGCCGCGAGACTGCCAACCATCAGTCTGACGGGCGCAGGCGGATATGCGACAAATGCCCTCATACAGGATCTCCGCTACCAGCCATGGACGTGGACTCTTGCTGGACAGATGTTGGCTCCGCTTTACACGGGAGGCTATTTGCAAGCCCAGGTCCAGATCGCCAATGAGAACCAGAAAGCCGCCCTAGCGCTATACGGCCAGACCGCTCTTCAGGCATTCGATGACGTCGAGGTCACTCTGACCAACGAGCGCTATCTGAAAGATGAGGAGAAAGATGCAAATGACGCTTTGAAGAACATCGAAGACGCATTGTTTCTCGCTAAGATCAAGTACACCGTGGGCCAGACGGATCTGTCTCCGGTGCTGCAGCTAGAAGATGTCGTGATCGCGACCCAGATGGCAAACACCTACGTGCAGCAGGAACTCATCGCCAACCGCATCAACCTCTATCTCGCTTTGGGCGGAGCGATCTAACTGCTGAACAGAGGGCTATGTCATTCGTCAAGGATCTTCTCGAGAAGCCCGCTAAGTTCACCACCGCGTATACGGTGGTGAAGCATCCTCTATCTAGCGACCGGAGCGTTGTCCATCACATGGCCGAGAGTGGTCCAAACGCTTTTTATGGATGCAGTTTTTTCGTGAACTGAACGAATGCGACACGCGAAGGTACTGGCCCGAGCTATTCTAAGGTCACCCCTGCCCCGGAAATCTGTTCAGCACTGTCACTTGTGCCAGTAGAAAGGCACGGCTCTTCGCGGTAATTTCATAGCGTCTCGCAACATTGCATGTATTTGCGATTGAATTCAAGAGCCGAGTTATGGTTGTGTTGCACATTATCCGAGCAACGATTGTTCTTCTGCTAACTCTTCCGAGCGGACGCACGTGGAGGACGACATGGAGTCGATATTCACCGAACTGAAGAAGGTTCTCGCGTATTTGCTGAGCTTTCTTCTGATCGTGGTAACCATCCCCGAGAGTGGTGCCTGGTCACAGAGCGCACAGCCGCAAATCCCGTCAAACGAAAGTTCCTCACCCGACAACACGTCATCTTCGTACACCGGGCAGGGCGCGCCGCTAACCGCGGAAGAGCTAAATTCCGTTGTTTCACCCATCGCTCTTTACCCTGATGCGCTCGTGGCACAGATTCTGGGTGCGGCCACCTTCCCCGACCAGATCGCGGTAGCCAACTACTGGTTACAGCAGAACAAGACTCTGACAGGCAGCGCGTTAATGCAGGCCGTCGATAAACAGTCCTGGGATCCGAGCGTAAAAGCACTCACACAGTTTCCGACCGTGTTAAACAATATGGCACAGAATCTCTCGTGGACGTCGCAATTGGGAGAGGCATACCACAATCAGCAGTCTGAGGTAATGTCGGCTGTTCAAGCTTTGCGTAAGCAGGCCAAGGCTGCCGGCAACCTAAAAACCACTCCCCAGCAAACCGTGAAAACCGAAACACAGAATGGACAGGACGTCATCGTCATCCAGCCAGCAAATCCGCAGGTGGTATATGTTCCGAGCTACAACCCGGCTGTCATTTACGGAACACCCTACGTTGCTCCGGGGTACAGCACAGGTGATCTGGTGGCGACGGGGCTGCTTTCCTTCGGAGCCGGAATTGCGGTTGGAGCCATGATGGACGGCGGTTGTTGCGGCTGGGGATACAGCGCTTGGCATTGCAATTGGTACGGTGGCGGTGTGTATTACCACGGCGGAGCTTATTACGGGAACGCTGCTTGGCATGGCGGCTACTACGGCGATTACAACAATTACGGCAATCACTCGAACTATAACAACGGATATCAGCACTATGGGGACAACTACAACCACAACACTAACTACAGCCACAACACCAATGTGAGCGGCAACACGGTCAACGTCAACCATGGTGATACCGGCGCCTCGGATTCGTGGAACAAGTCGGGATGGTCAAATTCCGACGCCGCTCGCGGTTGGGGGTCGCAAGGCAGCAGTCGTTCGAGTGCCTTCAGCGGTTATGGCGACCACTCCGGGTCCAGCTTCGGAGGAGGTGGCTGGGGGGATCGGACGTCCAGTTCGAGAGGTTGGGCCAGCCGCGGTGGCGGCGGCGGTTGGGGTGGTGGCCACTTCGGCGGTGGCGGCGGTTTTCGGGGCGGTGGTGGTTTCCGGAGATAGTCTCTGCGGGCTTCAAAGTTGCTGATTCATTGTCTGCAATTGAGTACTGAAAAGGAAATCAAGGCTGGCAAGACGGAGGACTGCAATGTCGCTGACTCAAAATATGACTTTCAGGTCGAAGACCCTTGCTGCGCTCTTGTCCGCTACGGTCCTGGTAGTGTCATGCAGCAAACATGAAAAAAACCAGGCGACGCAAAATACATTTGCGTCTCCGGACGACGCCGGCAAAGCGCTGGTCACGGCGGCAAAGGCAGGCAACGGTGATGCGGTTTTGGCCGTCCTGGGTCCAGGATCGAAAGATGTGGTTAGCTCGGGAGATGCGGCGAAGGACAAAGACGACCTCATGCGGTTTGTGTCCGACTACGACGTCATGCATCGGTGGCGCAAAATGGAGAACAGAAGCCAGCTGCTAATCACGGGCACCGACAACAAGGCATTCCCCCTCCCGCTAAAAAAGAACGATGCCGGCCAATGGTATTTCGACGTAGAAGCGGGAAAGGAAGAGATCTTGGCGCGCCGGATTGGCAGAGACGAGACTGCGGCGATTGATATCTGTGGGGCGATCGCCGGCGCTCAGCATCAATACTCATCACAACATCATGATGGTGGGAATCAGTACGCGCAGAAATTCATCAGCGACGAAGGTAAGCAGAATGGTTTGTACTGGCCGGAGGTTAACGGTCAACCCAGAAGTCCGCTGGGACCTCTCGTCGCCTATGCTACAGCTGAAGGATATAAGGTTCAGCAAGACCAGCATCATCCCTTTTACGGCTACTACTTTGTCATGCTAAACAAGCAGGGAGCGGATGCGAAAGGTGGGGCGAAAAGCTACATCGTTAACGGCAAAATGACTGGCGGATTCGCAGCCGTTGCCTATCCTGCGCAGTATCGCGATTCCGGAATCATGACCTTCATCATCAATCAAAACGGCACGTTGCTTCAGAAGGATCTCGGAAAGTCGACGGATGAGATCGCTTCGGCGATGACGGAATTCAACCCTGATAAGACTTGGAAGATTGTTGAGCAGTGAGGGCGCATTGCGCAGTTGCGCCGGTGAGTACAGAAGTTCTCAGAGAGTACCAAGCGCATCGAGATCTAACAAGATCTCTGGCGAAAACGTCTCGAGCAGGAAGAATTCTTAAGAACCTTAGATCGTCCGAGCATTGGGGAAAAATCTTTAAGAAGAACCGCTGATCGCGCATCACAGCGCGAACGAAGCCTTATAAGGCACATGAAAACCCCCTACGAGGCTCGTTAAGGAGCCCCGGTCACCCGTGTCACCGCAAACAGGAGGCATGAAATGTCCAAAGAAAGAGCAACGATCGGAACCGACGGACTTGCCCTTCCAATTCTGCCTCCAGAGCGCGACGCGAGGGTTTGGGCCCGGCTGGTGCGCGTGATGTTTTACCTTCCCGGCTTTATGGCCCTACTGCTTATCAAGGCGGGCGAGCCGGTGAGTTTTGGCATCACCGTGGAACTGCTGATGCTCTCCAGTGCTGCCGCCATCGTCGGCGGTTTGTATATTGGCTCGGAGTCATCAGGTGCAGGCGCTGACCCTTCGTCCAAGGTCGGAACATGGAGCGGGTCGCTGGTGCTCGAACTGCTCGCGGTGGTGCCTTTCCTGTGTGCGGTGCCAACGCTGTTCCATGAACTGGCGCACAGCCGGCTGCTGCACGACCTTGTGCCGGGTGCTGTTGATATCCCTCTCGGTGCTTCCGCACTGCTGCCGATGGTAGCCATCCTGCCATTCCTGCTTTATGAGCTTGCCGGTTTCGGCACTGTGAGCTTCATCGTCCCAAAGCCCTTGAACTGGATCATCAACGCCGGCATTCTGTTCTTAATCACATCTAGCTACATCGCCAACCGCTTGAGAAAGTATGAATGGGAAAGGAGATCCGCCGGGCTTCTGGTTGTCGCGATGGTGATTATCGTGTTCTACGGCGTTCTCAAGCTGAAGCGGATGCAGGCGATCTATGATGCCCATTGCCCGCCGAAGCCTGCGAAGTGACGAGGCAGATGAGCTGAGATGAGATGAGCTCTAGCTACTTCTCTCCAAGAGCCGACCTAAGCATGTGATGGTTCTTCGAAGCTCGACAAGCGTCCGTGCGCAGTAAACTCTGTCGTGCTTCGCATCCGAAACCTGTTGCACAATGTCGTTCTGCTCTACGGTGTGTTGCTGCTACGTGCCTCTTCTAACGCGGCTGATTCCGGATTCTGGGACATTTTGTTCCCCACACTCGCAAATTTAGCTTCGCTGATCTCCACTATCACGCTGCGACCCGCCACCGGTGAGTTGATTGCGGACACCCAACGGCAGAACCCTCGGATCGCTCCCTTGATATCCTCCATCTAATTCCTCGCACAGCAGCCTTGTAGCCAAAATGCTAGTTTTGGGAGTTAGTTGTGCTGGCATCGGCTATATCGAATCAGCCGGAATGGAAGCTGATCGTGGCCCATCCGACCCATCAGGTATTGGACCAAGGCTTGCAACAGGAAGAATTCTTGGCGTGCCGGATCATCTAGTCATTGGGGAAAAATCTTCTGCGGACGAACCTCTGATTGCGCATGACCGCGCTCACCGCAGACAAAAGGTCGGATGCGGCATCGGCTTTAATTACGAAGCCCGACGCGCCAATTCTCAAGGCCTCATCCACCAGGTCCGGATCGTTGTGCGAAGTTACGAAGATGATCCTGGAGTGCGGTGAAACTTTGCGAATTTGGCGAGCGGCTTCCAGGCCATTGAGATTCGGAAGGCCAATATCCAGCAAAACCACGTCAGGCTGCAATGCTGCGCTCTTCTCAACTGCCTGTAAGCCATCGGAGCCTTCACAAATGACTTCCATATCTTTGTATTCTTGAAGCATTGAGCAAATCGCGCGCCGCCACGGCCCAGAATCATCCACGATAAAAATACGAACTGACGCCAACTTTCTGATGGCCTCCTTTAGGGCAGAAGTTCACCTAGGGCCATCATTGGCCGTGCTGAACTGATCCCTCTAAGGATGACACGCAGTGTGGATTCCATCGTTGCTCAAGAGCAATAATGGCAGGCAACGAATTGCAAACATAGACAACAAGAGAAGCCGAGATCAGGCTTCGCTGAACACCAGGGCCTCGGGCGAGCGAAGCACGATCTTGCCCCGGCTTTTGGTCAGAATGCCTTGGCGCTGCCACTCGTTCAAAAGGCGGCTTGCAGTGAATATCGTGATGTTCGCTTCGTTGGCCAACTCCTCATTCCTGACATCGAGTGCAACGCCGTCCTCAACCCTTTGTCCCATCCCGTTGGCCAGACTACCGAGCACCTGGGCGAGCCGTTGGCGCGCGTTCTGGCAAGTCGCGGAGATGTGGAGAGCCCGATACACCACAAAATAGTCATAGGCTATTAACAGCGCGTTCTCGATCAATCGGGGATATTGAGCACTAAAGGACCGGATTGTGGCTCGGTCCCACACAAGGGCGGTGCTATTATTCACAGCTTCCGTGCTTACAAGATACGCAGCAGGCTTCGACAAGAATGCTGCTGCGCCGCACACTTCGCCGGGCGGAAACCAGAAAATAGAGACTTTCTCACCCTGGGGCGTAATGCAGAAACTACGGGCGCGCCCGTTGACCATCAGGAATAACTGGTCAGCAGGATATCCTTCGCGCGCCATCACGGAACGCGCCGAGAATCGACGATGGCTTGCAGCCGCCACGATCGAGGTGACTGCGGAGGGAGCGAGGCCGTCCAGGAATCTCGGTTTGAGTTTTCTCAGAAGGGCCACTATCTCGGCTTTGGTTGTTTCGGAACTAGCCATGGATTATCGCCCTCCAACTCTTCTATCCAATCCCGTCAACCGTATTGGTGTTCGGCAACTGCCTTTGGCTAAGCGTGGCGGCAGGTTGGAGCTTTGGTCTCAAAGTGTACGTCATGTATTGAGTCGTTTGTCAGCACGAGGCTATTGCGCATCACCGATGGCCTACCAATTCCGGGCCCGCTGCCTGTATCCTAAAAATTCTAGGTTCCAGATGAGTAGAGACCGTTGGATGGACAGGAAGATGAGGTTTGTTCTGGCAGCCTTGTTCTTCCTCCTTCACGCTTCCGCTTCTTTTGCCCAAGCCGTCACACAACAAAATCAAACGCAGTCCGCCCTCCGGGCAAGAGTCATCGTTTTTGTACATGGCCTTCACGGGAGCCGCGAGTCATGGCGGGCCTCAAACGGCGCCTATTGGCCAGATTTGATTCAGACGGACCCGCACTTTGCCTATTCCGACGTTGAAGTTGCGGAGTATCCCACGCCTGCGTCGAATGGCAGGATGTCCAGCGTGCAGCTGGCCGACATCCTCTGGGCTCACCTTAAGCAGGATCACGTCTGGGAGCATCGCGAGGTGGTTTTCATAGCGCATAGCCTCGGTGGCATCCTCGTTGAAGAAATGCTGTTGAGACATCCCGCGGAGGCGGCGAGCGTCAAGTTCATCGTGTCCTATGGGACCCCGCACGAGGGCTCGCCGATCGCCCGGATAGCTTCCATCTACGACAAAGACCCGCTGCTCAGTGATCTCAGCGATGCCAGTAGTAATGCTTTCCTAACGCAGTTGGAAAGCAACTGGCGAGGACACGATTCCGTAAATGGCATTCATCGGTTCTGTGCCTTTGAATCCGAAGACACGACTCCGGAAAACGGATTTGGACGCTATCTGAAGACCCATGCACGCGTGGTCGGCTACTTCAGTGCGACCTATGGATGCGATGTGACCACGCCGCCACAAGAGATCCACGCAGATCACCTGCACATGGTTCGGCCGCTTGACCGGATATCGAGCGCCTATGATTTTTTCTACCGCGTGTACCGCGACAACCCGATCCTCGAAGAACAGGTTGTCACCCGAGACAACGTAATTGCGGGCCTGGAAGCAGGTTGCGACCGAAGCAACGCGAATCCCGACTTGCACGTTCCGATAGCTCTCGATAGCGCTATGCATGAAAAAGTGATTACGGCGGCCGCCTCCTTGATCAATACGGCCGACCTGCGGGATGTGAATCCCGACCCACCGACCATCACCAAGATCGACCCTGACGGAGTGGCGCATGTCCATTACGGATTCAGCGGGCCGGGCAAGAAACTCTTCGTTTGCCTCGGCACCGCTCGCGCGTCCTTGAAGGTTCAATTTTCAATCGACCGGCAAGTACCGGTGCGCGAATCGAAGAATTGACCCCGGGGATGGAGCCAAATCACGGCCAACTTCCGAATCGCAGACATCACACTCCAGTGGCCACGTTGCGCTTTACTCGACGACCTTCGATTCATGAGCCGTTAAATTACTGTAACTAAAAGACATCATGCGGAGCGGCTGGCAACGTAATAGAGCGACTTGGAACACTTGGTCGTTTCCCGTAGGGTTAAAGTGGGGCTGGATCCGTCAGCTTTTCGTCTTGGGGCGTGGAACATGGCAGTGATAGTATAGGGAATAAAAAGCGAATACGAATCCCGATTTCTCATCCGTTTCATTGTAGAAATCGACGCGATGACTGAATTAAATCTCGAGATTCCGAGTGGCCTGACCCTGCGAACCGAATTGAGTCTCCGTGCTCTGAGGTTCGCTAAAACTCATGGCCTCGTCTATGAGCGAACCGATGGCACGGTTCCCGGAGTGCTCTTTGCGCAGGATGACAACGGTTGTCATGGGAACTTTCACCCACTTTCCTATCAGATGATTTCCAGTCATGCGCAATGGAAGCTACGACTAGGCAAAGCCCACACCGCATTCAAGAGATCGAGAGCGCGTGCGAACTGGCATTGGAGGGAATTGGATTGTGCCCATAGCTCCGACGCGTTACTCATGAATATCTTCTGCCATCCTGGTGTGGTGACGTCCGCGGTCGTCAGGGCGATGCTCGGAGTTGAATCAAAGACGGTGCCGGAGTTCGGATTCAAACCACGAATTCCTTTGCACAAAGGCAAGCGCGACAACACAGAGATCGATATGAAGCTCGATCAATCGTTGGTTGAAGCGAAGCTCACTGAATCGGACTTTCAATCGGCAGGATTTGAGCTTATCTCCAGATATCGAGATGTGGGGAGTGTGTTTGACCTGTCTGAGATTCCGTGCAGGAATGGAAGGCATTACAGTTATCAACTCATAAGAGGGACTCTGGCGGCATATGCGACCGGCTTCTCGTACTGCATTTTTTGCGATGTTCGTCGTCCTGATCTGATCGAAGCATGGTATAGAGTCATGCGGGCGGTTCGGCTCGTCGAGCTTCGCTGTCGCCTCAAGCTGCTTACTTGGCAAGAACTCGCCGCAGTTCTACCAGATGATCTTCAGCAGTTCTTGGCTGCCAAGTACGGCGTTGTTCCCGCGTGACTTCGAACAGGTACGGGCCGGTCACGAAACCGAAATCGAGTGCTCAATTGCATAGTGGTGGGAATTCGTAGTCCCTGGCCAACATGGTCGACAATCTCGGGGAACATCTGGCTGCCGTTCATTAGCAACGGTCTGGGGCGTTCAGAAAGGCTCGAGCGGAGCGCCGACAGCTACGCTCCCAGCCATCTTTCACGCAGTCCAGCTTTAACCAGGGAGTGCTGGAAGAGTAAAAGCTGGGATCTGGGGGAATGTCGACAAGAACGAAGCCGCAGGCGCCGCGGACGCCCCGTGTATCACTTTCGTATCACAGGTGCATTTTTTAGTGTCCGGCGTGGATACGCTAAGGTCTTTGTTTTGAATGGTGAGCTCGCTGGGGCTCGAACCCAGGACCCACGCCTTAAAAGGGCGATGCTCTACCAACTGAGCTACGAGCTCTCACCCTTTCCAACTTATCATAAGACGCAGCCGGCGGCGCGCCCTTGAAATCAGACACGGCGGCCGAGTGAGCGATTCATTTGCATTGAACAGGCTGCCCTTTGCCACTGATCGCCATTGGCATCCGCCTTCCGTTCGTTCCGTTCGTTGCACAATGCGTGTCCAAGTTCATGGGTAACGGCCAGGTTCAGCAGGTCGTCCATGCTGAGACCATTGCCTTGATCAGCTGCACCCGCCTTGTTGTGACAGGGCTAACCAGCGCTTCCTCGAAGAAGATCTCCCGCCGGTCGAGAACCGTAAACGCCCGACTGTCGGGGTCCATCCGGTGCTGACGCTGGAGCGCCTTCCAGTCATCCAACTTGACCAGAACCCAGGTCCAGTCGCCGAGCGGCCAGCCCCGTATCTGTCGAGTAAGGGTCTGAGAGCGCTCACTTGCTCATGGCATTGCTGGGTCGAATATCCAGCGTTGCAGACGAAATGTCGCGAAAGCGCTGACGCGGTTACTTCTTTTGGGTTGGTCCGGGCAACGGTTTGAGACGCTGAAAACTGGACGGCACAGGTCAGAACTAAGGCTGCAAGGCTGAGTCTGAAGCTGGACTGCATTGGGGCACCTCCATGTGATTGCCATAATTTGACGGTACTTCCGAGCAAACTCACGTATAGTGGTTCACGTCGTGGATTAGAATTCATCTGGCCGCTCTGATGGCAACAAAAAGGATGAGGTTTATGTCGAGAAAACTCACACTCAGCAGCATACGATTGGCTGTTCTCTTCCTCGTGGCGTCCGCCATACTAACGCCATTAAGCCGCGCGCAAGCACCTGTTTTCGTAATTACGCCGGTGTCAAGCACGGTTGTGTTCAATGTGAAGTCCTCGGTCTCTATAACCGGCAAATTTGACAAGTGGGACTCCACTCTCGTGTTTACATCCACGGATATCAACACTGGGGTATTGGATATTAAGATTCAAGCGGCCAGCGTGAATACCGGAAGCAGCATGAAGGACAACAAGCTGAAGAGCAAAGACTTCTTCGACGTCGCGAATAATCCGTTGATCACGTTCCATTCGACGAAAATTGTTCAGACCGGTCCAGCGGTGGCAGGTAAACCGCTTAACTTTGAAGTCGATGGCGATTTTACGATACGCGGAGTGACAAAGCCGGAGAAGCTGTCGTTGGTCGTTTTCGGCTATGGGACGGGCACCGGAGAGATCAAGGGCACTATGGCCTTTGACCGCAAGGACTACGGGATCAATGGCAGCATTCCCTTCATCAAGATCGCCGACCGTGTCGAAGTGACGGTCAACCTCAAGGCAAAGCGCACCAGCGGGCCTCCGGTGAAACTTAGCCAATAATCAGCCTGGCAATTTCCGGCTGGGTGCAGTCTGTGTGGACGAGCGCGTTCAACCGCCGTGGCGCAGCAGCAGTTCATCCCCTTCGTCGTATCCTGTCGGGATCTCGATTCCCTTCACAGATGCGTGCGCTTGCAGTAAAGGCTCGATCCATTCGGGCGCGCGCCGCCGCTTCCAGTACGAATCCACACAGGCTTTTATGGCGAGTTGCAGAGGTGTCCTGCCTTTGTCGTCAAGTGCGTTGACTTCCGCACCGTGAGCGATCAGATCCTTCACAGCCGACGGCCACCCGCGCCATGCCGCGACATGCAAGGCTGTGCTGTTCTTCGCGATGTCGAAGTACGGATCGCCTTCAACATAGGTCGCATTCACATCCACACCCAGTTCGAGAAGGCAGTGTATGCCCTCGACGTTTGCATTCCCGGCAAACTCCGCCAGCAATGTTCCTCCCTCAGACAGCAGTTTCTGAACAAATTCCAACTCACGCGAGGCCAGGTTCTGCGCCCCGTCGTGATCGCCCAACGCGCAAGCACCGATCAGCGCATCCACCCCCTGAAGATTCAGAGCAAAGCCATGCTGCTCAAACAGCCTCAGCACATCTCCGCGACCTCTACGCGCTGCCATCATGATGGCTGTTCTGCCGTCCTGGTTACTGGACACTTTAGGATTGCCACCGAAATCCATGAGCGACTCGATCATCACAATGCCGTTATCGCGCCGGATCGAGTGTTGCAGCGCGCTGTATCCCCAGATCGGCATTGCATTGGGACTGGCTCCGTGTTCAAGAACCATCCGCATACCAACCTCATCGTGCCAGTCGGCTTTGCGCACGAGCATGGTTACCAGCGATGCGGGAGTCAGGCTTCCGCTCTCGAGCACAATCTGCATCACCCTGTTGTCGTGGCCTTCGGGCACGTGATACGGAGTCTCCTCATCATTCGGATCTGCGCCACGCTCTAGCAGCAGCCGGGTCAGTTCGGCATGCCGTGCGATTCCCGCCGCGCCATAGATAGCGCTTTCGAATGTCGGTCGCGGTGTCGGATGATCGATCATTTCGGTCCATCCCGTCTTCGCGCTCGCTCCGGCATCGAGCAGCGCCCGCGCCGTTCTCACAAACGCCTTTGAACGGCTTTCATCGATGCGCAGGTAGCGCGAGAAGCAGAGATACGTAAGCGCATCCCATCCGTGCGGACCTCCGGTTGCTGTCGCGCTCTTCGGGTCCCGTTGCAGGAGGCCACGCACCGTTGTTTCATCCGCGAGAATTGCCGCCGTGTATATGTTGCTCGTCGCTACGTGTGGATAGCGCTCAAGGATCATCCCTGCATGATCCAGCGTTCCCGAGGCGTGCCAGCTGTGCCGCGGTGTGCACGCAACTTCGATGAACGCCGCCACGGGATCGCTCATCGAGTCGACCGACTCGATGATACGGATCATTTCAATGTGCTTCGCGAATTTCGGCCAACTCTCAAAACCATGCTCCCGCGCAATCACCAGTTGCGCGTCGGTGAGATTCACGGCTGTCGCTGCTGCATTCGGTTCGGACAGTTTATGAAAGCGCGGATGGTTTCGCCGCATGCGTGCGATCGCATCCGTTGCATGCAGTTCACACTGCCGCGCGAGCTCTTTGGCTTGTTTTTTGTATTGTTCGAGATTGGGAAGGGCGGGTAATTCTCGTTCAAGCATACGAAGCTCCTTTCGTTGCGTACCTGGGAGTCCGCATAAGTCAGGCTGAAAGAAGATTCGTTGAGGTTGTCGAAATGAAGGTGGGCACGGCCCTTTCCGCGGACTGGATGCGCCCTTCGCGCTCGAATCCACAGTAAAAAATTTTGGCCATGAAGTCAATTCTGCCGAATGGAGCAATGAAAACCGGGCGCCGCCGGTTGGGCATCATACAGAATTTACCTGTATACATACGCTATGACATACCTGCGCCGTTTCGTCATGCTCTCTCGCGCCTTTGGAGCAATTCAAGCGTCCATCGCCTTGCTGGTGCTGCTGTCGTGGGTGCATTCATCGCGAGCCTTCGCGGCGAGTCCTGACCTCCAGACTGTGCTGACTGGCTCGCGCCAACGTATTCAGAACTTGGACTACCGCGTGACCGGGCGGCTCACACGGGTGGAAGGCGATGGCAAGCGCACGACCTACAAGTTTACCGGCAAGGCTCATTGGTTTCCTGATGGCCTCCGTTTGCTAACCGTGATCTCGGGGCCGTCTTCAGAGAAGACAAGCATTCTGCTCCACATGAGCGTGAGCGGGCACTTGACCATCGAGGCGATACTTCCCGGCGAGAAGGCCGCCAGCGCGTTGCCATTCGAACGTTGGAACGACCCACTCGTGGGAACAGACTTCTCCTATGAAGACATGGTAGAGAGCCAGTTCTTCTGGAAGAATCAGGAACTCCTGGCGCCGGAGAAATACGGCGCCAGGGATTGCTTTGTGCTTAAGAGCACGCCCGGCTCTCAGGACCGGACTCACTATGATTCGGTGACATCGTGCATTGACCGCAACATTTTGTTCCCTGTGCATGTGGTGAAGACGCTTCACGGGACGGGACAGCAAAAGGAATTCATTTACTATGGCCTGCGGCAGATCGATGGCGCCTGGTCTGCGTCACAAGTGGAGGCAAAGCTATCTGGCAAGCCCGGCTCCTCGATGATGGTAATCGAAGGGGGTTCGGGCAAGGCAAAGCTTGGACTCAAGGACTTTGCTCTCGGCCCGTCCGGCGCTCAAGGAAAGAAAGCAAATTAGGGACTGCTAAGGGCCCTAGTCTGCAGTGACCTCAAAAGGCTTGCGGGCAACGAAGAGGCCGCAGACAAAACTACCAGAGGAGTAACCCGCGCGCATGGCCTGGAATGCTTTCAGGTTAGTCACAAGATGCCTTCCCATTTTTGCGGCAAGGGCCCAGAAGGATTTGTCGCGGATCATATCCACACCGAGATCCCATGATTTCGCGCACTGACGTGACAAATCCTGCCTGTGGACGATTTGCAGGCCGCTGGCAAGGAGATGGGATTCATAGTCGTCCATAGTTTCGAGTTCCACATACATTCCGCGCTCGATGGGTTCGATAAATCTGCGTGTTTGCGCAGTGGAAAGGTCTGCTCTCTTGAACCAGTCCGTGAGCGCAAAGGTACCACCCGGTTTCAGAAACCGTGCAGCATTGGCGAAGAAACTCCGATGATCGTGATAGTGGGAGATGGACTCGACGGACCAAAGAAGATCAAACGGCAAGGGGAAATCGAGAGCTTCGGCGTCCATCAGAAGGAAACGCGCGTCCAACTGAGCAGCAACTGCCGCCTTCCTGGCCATTTCCACCTGCACTGGGGAGATAGTGATACCCGTTGCCGACGCCTGGTACTTCCGTGCCAGGTAAAGGCTGCATCCCCCGAAGCCACAACCGATATCGAGCACTGCGGCGCCGGTCTGGACATTCGCTAACTCTGCGAGGTGCTCCATGAGCTGGAGCTGCGCAAGTTCTTTCGATTCGTCGCCGCGAATCCAATAACCATGATGTATATGTTCGCCCCAAAGCGATTGGTAATAGGGGCTGACGAAATCATAATGCTCGACAATTTTTCGCTTGTCATTGGGCCGCGGCAACGTGGCCGACTGCTTGCGGAATGGCGCGGTGCTCATAGCGATTGTGCTTGAATGACCTCATATTAGAACGTGCAACAGGCCGAGGATACATCAAAAACACTTAGAGCTCTTGGAAATATCGAAGCAGCTAACTGGAATCCTCGGAGGCTGCCTGCATTTGCCCGCCAAAGACAACCCGGATGCGGGCAATGTTGACTTGCTTTCGCAGTGCGACCTAACTAACATGTCCGCGTGGCTGCTTGAATCGGATCGTGGCGCACGGTACTCCAGATGGAAATTCATAACCCCGAGACAGGCGCCGCCTCCCTGGTGATGAATCTAGGGGCCAGACCCAAGCCCCTATCCCTATTTCGGTGGTTAGCAGTCCCTATGGGGCTGGCAAGCATGGCTGCCGCATTGCCCGTAGCCCTGCTTTCCTTCGGATGCTCCGGCGTGGCCATGCTCCTCAGGAGGGTTCGTCCCTTACGCGATACGTATGAATTTCTCTCCCGAGCGTACGACCGGATCCTCGATCGGCTCGGCAAAGAAGTTCTGCTGGACCCCCGAGACACCCCCGCTCTGCGACTGATGGTCTCTCTTACCCTTACCGCCGTGCCAATTTTCGCGATCCAACTCGTTCTAGGGAAACCTCGACTGCTGCTCGTGATCGCCTTCTATCTTGCTCTTTACGGTCTCAGGTTCCAGCGGTTTGTGAGGATGTTCAGCGCCAGCCACCTGGAGGCGCACCGACGCCACGGGTTCTTTTCGGGGAAATACGAGAAAGTCTTCGGGCGCTACCTCGAATTCTTCCTGGGGTATTTATATGGGAATGCTCCGGAACTGGGTCGGACGGCTCATGTGTGTCTTCACCATAGAGAGAACAGCGGACCCGACGACACTCGCAACAACATGGGCTACGATCGAACGAGCCGACTCGATTTCGTCTGGTATCTCTCGGACAACACTTGGACGGTGCTGGGGATTGCTCCCTACGCCTATTTTCGAGCGAGAGGCGATGAAAAGAACCGAACACGCATGCTCTGGGGAATGGCGCGCTACTATGCGTACTTCGCGGCTGTCTTTATTTACGACTGGAGAATTGGAACGCTGTTCGTCCTGATTCCTCTTCTTTGCATGAATTTCATCAACGCAATCACCGCATGGGTCCAGCACGCATTCTGTGATCCAGAGCGGCCTAAGGATTATTTTGCGAATTCGGTGACGGTTGTGGACGAGGTGAACTTCTTGAACGAAGGATACCACCTCTGCCATCACCACCGTGCCAGCCTTCACTGGACCGAGATGCCCGTCCATTTCGAACGGCTTCGCGACAGGATGAGAGAGTCCGGCTCGCTGGTCTTCCGGGACCTGGATTTTCTGGGACTTTTCCTGGAGTTAACGCTGTTTCGCAGAATGGATGTGCTTGCCGAGAAGCTTGTCCCCTGGGAGCCCATGAATCACGAACAGAAATTGGCTTTGCTGATGAAGAGGACCAGCCTCAGGACTTCTGACTAAATCGAATCGCTCAATGGGTTGTTGCGAGGCCTTGTGCTGGCATCTAAGCATCCACGGTGTTCGCGGTGGGTGTTCCGGCGTTAGGGGATAACCTCCTTTTCAGACGTTGTCGGGGCCCCATATAAGCCAAAAGGCCACCAATTCCAGTCGCCGGCAAGTTGCAATAGAGCCGGCCCAACAACCATCCGCACGACTGTGGCATCAATGAACACCGCCACGGCGAGCGTAAAGCCCAGCATCTGGACGACCAGAAAGCTTCCCACGGTGAATGCAATGAAGACGGCAATCATAATTGAAGCAGCGCTCGTGATGAGCCCAGCCGTGCGCGCCAGGCCCTCGATCACTGCCGATCTCTCGGATAAACCGCGCCGCCGCTCTTCAAGGACTCGGGCGACCAGGAAGACCTCATAGTCCATGCTCAATCCGAAGACGATGGCAAACGAGAGAATCGGCACAATCGGGAATACAGTGCCGGTCGGTCCGTCGAGACCAAACAGCCTGCTACCGTGGCCTTCCTGAAAAACGAGAACTAACGCACCAAATGAGGCGCCAACTGAGAGCAGATTGAGCAGAATTGCTTTGACAGCCGCAACTAAAGAACGTAGTCCGATCAGGAGCGCCAGCAAGCTCCCCAATATGACGCCAACGATCACCTTCGGCAAGCGTTCCTTCGCCACAGCATCATAATCTGCATTGAGCGCGGGAATACCGCCAACCCGCAGCACGGCGCCGGGGACGCCGGTTATCGCCGCGACATCGGAGGAACGCACCTCTCGTACCCATCGTATCTGTTCGTTGGGCGAAAGATTGGCGGTTGGCAGCAACTCAATCAAGGTAGCCTGGCCATCGCTGCGCAGAAAACCCTGGCGGATCGCTTCGGGCACTTGGTCGACAGCATCCGCAGTGTCAGACATTCCCGTAAGGGTGGGAAGAGATAACACCTCTTGCGCTCTGGGATCGCTCTGGAAGCGCTTCGTCAAGCGGCTGACGGCAAGCCAGCCAGCCGCTGAGAGCGGCGGAGACTGTGGCGGCAACTCCACGATCACGCGGATGGACTGCACAATACCCGACCGCCCCATGCCCTGGAGCGTGTGCAGCGCTTTCACCGACTCGGCTGTGGCCGGGAGAGAGCCACGGTCAGGAACCCCGGAAGAGATTCTGTGTGCCTGGAATGCAAGGAGCGATAGCGGAATCCCGGCGACAAGCAGAGCTATCCATGGCCGGTGGGTTACGATGCCGCCCCACCGCGCCCACCGCTTACTTGGCGCGCACAGGCTGTCCTGCGTTTTGAATCGTCTGCCTGGAAGAGGCACTCTGGCGGCATTGACGCGATGTCCCAGCAGACCAAGCACCCAGGGCAGAATGAATGTACACAGCATGACGCTCAAAACGGTTACCAGCAGGCCAGCTATCCCGATGGAGCGCAATTCGCTGATGGGCACAATGAGCAGCGCCGAAAATCCGATTGCAACTGTTGTGGCCGAGACTATCAGCGTCCCCCCCGCCTGCCGGGCAGCAAGATCGGCAGCACAGCCGGGATCATATCCTTCGGCCAATGCTTCGCGGAACCGGCTCACCATCAGCAATGCATAGTCGACGCCCAAGCCAAGGCCGAGCATCGTGGCCAGATTCTGCACCAGAATTGACAGATGCAGGTGACGCGCGAGTAGCGCAGCCGCACCCATCGCCATCGAGATTGAGAGTACTCCAACTCCCAGCGGCAATACCCCGGCCACAAGACTGCCGAAAGCCAGCAACAGCAGCAGGAGAGTTATCGGCATCGCTCGTTCCTCGGCATGCCGGACGTCGTCTGCACTGACCTTGCGAATATCGAAGTTCAGTGGTGTTTCACCCGTAATCTCCAGTTTGATGTTGGGGTATTGAGACCTCAGTTGACCTTCCATCCAGTCTGCTTTTGTCCTCAATTGGGGGACCAACGCCTCGACAGATTCAGCCTGCGGGTCCAACCCTACGATGATCAAGGCTCCGCCGTTGTTCCCGGTAAATAGAGGATCAGGCCAATCCACACTCGAGACGGCACCCGCCACTCCAGGCACACTACGCAATGAACTGGTTAAGAAGCCTAAGGCATCCGCGCCTTTTGCCGAATCCGGATCGGGAATACCGCTGATCACCAGAACGACGCGGTGGGCGTAGGAAGACTGGAAACGCTGCGCCAGTTCCAGGTCAACTTTTTCGGATTCTCCGCCCGTGATATGAACAGCCGTCTCCAGACGACGTTCGACCCTGAAGGAAAAGGGCAGCAGCGCAAGTGCCATGACAAACCCCGACATCGCCAACCAGAATCGGCGGCGAGCGGCACCACGGCCAGTCTTCGAGCTAGGCATTACCATGGAAGATCAGGTTCGTTTCCTGATTTGTCTGAGAGCAACGAACGACGTCGGTGATTGGGCACATCCACAAATATAAATATCAGGGTGTCAAACTGGATGAAGTTCCCGCCGAAAGAATTTAGATGCGTTGTTCACTCCACGCAGTTTCACGGCAGGGGTAAAGGCACAGGAGGCACAGAGCGGCTACTATCTGCCGCCCGAGCTCCTCGCCGAAATGATAGGGGGTGGATCTGGCCGTCGCCGTAGTCCTTGCAGACTTTCTCTAGCTGGACAGTGCTCCGGGTCATTGGTGACCCATTTGTGGAAGGATCCTCATTAAATCATAGAGAGTGTACCACCCCTCGAGTCCCCCGGAAGAATGTGCGTTGTTTACTGTTCAGCTTGCCTCCCGGGCTTGGCAAGAGACCCAAATGATAAGAATGGGCGATGCGGGCGAGGGCTGACGTACCCACTCAGAAGATAAGTATTGCCAGCTTCCCGGCCCGCCACGTAATAATAGGAAAACCCTCCAGGAATTTTCGATTCGGACGAGCTGTGGAACCGTTCCTAAGAAATCCTTCGGAAGGATTCCGTTTATTTGAGGTTCTGTTGTGGTCGTATTTCAGCGTCTGCTTGTCTTGTGCCTTGCCCTTGTTCCGTTCTCTGCTTTTGGATTGGCCGATTGGCAGCAACCCACTCCTGAAGAATTGAAGATGGCCTCCGATCCGGCTGCGCCCAACGCTCCGGCGGTCTATCTTTTCCGCGAAGAAACAGTCGTCGATGACTATCACATGCACAGCATGTACGCGCGAATCAAGATCCTGACCGAGAAAGGCAAGGAGATGTTCAGCGACATCGAGATACCCTACGAGGCCACCAATTTTTCTATTACCGACGTGGCAGGCCGAACGATCCACGCCGACGGCACGGTGGTGCCGCTCACAACTAAGCCGATCGACAAGCTGGTAGTCAAATCCGGGAAATATAAGGTGATGGAAAAGGTCTTCAGCATGCCGGACGTGCAGGTAGGTAGCATCCTCGAATACCGCTGGAAACTGCGTTACGACGACAACCACTTTTCCTCTCCCGCCTGGTATATCGCCCAACCCGTCTTCGTTCACAAAGCCCATTACCACTTCAGTCCGACCAAGTCCTCGGTGACCATCATCCACACAGAGCATGGCCACCAGGATGTGGTGAATTCGCTGGGGTACACCTTTAGTCTGCCGAGCGGAGGGAAGGTGATGGAAGTGAGGGATGGCTACGATCTAAACGTCGAGAATATTCCTGCGTTGCCCGACGAGGATTTCATGCCACCCTTCCGCAGCTTGTCCTACCGAGTGATTTTCTACTACTCCCCATGGCGGACAGCCGACGAATATTGGCGGAATCAAGGCAAATACTGGTCGAAAGATTTCGATCATTTTGCCAATCCCTCGGGCAAAATACACGGCGCTGTGCAGCAGATCGTGTCTCCCGGTGATACCGACCAGCAAAAGGTCGAGAAGATTTATGCCGCAATCATGAAGCTCGAAAACACGAGCTTCACTCGCACACACTCCGCTGAGGAAAACAAGGCCGAAGGCCTCAAGGTGAAGAATGCCGACGATATCTGGGAGCAGAAACGAGGGACCGCGGATGAGATTACCCGGCTGTTCATCGCCATGGTCCGCGCATCCGGCCTGAAGGCTTATGGAATGACCGTTGTGGATCGCGATAAGAACGTGTTGCAGGCAGGGTATCTCGACTGGGATCAGTTGGATGATGAACTGGCGATTGTCCCGATCGGAGGCAAGGAAATCTTTTTTGACCCCGGACAACGGTACTGCGAATTCGGCAAGTTGCACTGGAAACATACCATGGCGAACGGAGTGCGCCAAACAGATAACGGAACACTGATAGCGATCACTCCCCCACTGACCTACAAAGACAACCAGACAGATCGCATCGCGGACCTCGGTCTCGATCCAGATGGCAAGCTACACGGATTTATCCGCCTGACAATGACCGGAACGGAGGCCCTGAGCTGGCGTCATGCCGCTCTGGAGAGCGACGAAGAGGAAGTAAAAAAGGACTTTGAAGACGATCTGCGGCGACGCATGCCGCCGGGCGTAGAAATAAAAACGAACCATTTCGTTGGGTTGACCGATTACAGCGCTCCGCTGCATGTGCAGGTAGACGTCAGTGGAACTCTGGGCACGTCGACGGGCAAGCGGGTCTTCCTGCCCGCGGTCTTCTTCGAGGCGAGTGCGAAGCCGCTCTTTGTTCAAGAGAAGCGCGAAAATCCCATAGACCTGCACTATCCATTTACGGTGCACGATCAAGTCACCCTTGCCCTTCCTCCAGGCATGACAGCGGAAAGTGTCCCGAAAGAAAATTCGGTCCCGTTTTCTCCGTTCGCGGACTATATCGCCAAATTCGCGATGCAGGGCAATACGTATGCATATGGCCGGCTCCTGCGCCTGGCTAACCCTTTCTATAAGGTCACGGAGTATTCCGACCTGCGCAGCTTTTATCAGAAGACTAACGCCGACGACCAGGTACAGGTCGTGTTGAAGGCCGGCGCTGCACCAACCACCGCTGCGGTACCTTCCGGGAAATAGCCAATGAGACTTTGTACGATTTCGGTTTTTCTCGTAGTGTCATTCGTCGCCTGCGGACCTGCCGGGGCATCGACGCCGCCCTTTCCGGATTGGGTTACGCAGGTATCGGCGGCGGCGCTCCTGGACCATTCAAAGGATGCCAAGGCAATCGTACTGCTCGAAGACAGGCTCATCATGGTCCAGCCGGATGGTCGCGCTGTCGAGCGTCGCAGGGAGGTGGTCAAGATTCTTCGACCACAAGGCCGGGAGTATGCCAAACCGATGGCCTGGTTTTCAAAGGATGAAAAACTGCTGTCCTTTCACGTCTGGAGCATCGGACCCGATGGGCACCAGTACACGATGAAGGACACCGAGTATCAGGAGACCGGCGCTGAGGGCGGCGGCCTGCTGTATGAGGATGAACGCGCCAAGGTTGCCTCACCTCCGGGTATGGATCCTGGGGGGGTTGTTGCGTGTGAGTTTGAACGGCAGATTCGTCCCTATATGAGCGAAGAGACGTGGGGCTTTCAGAAGACGATACCGCTCGTCCGTTCCGTTTTTGAGATTGATCTGCCGTCGGGTTGGAGTCATCTGGCTGTGTGGTTCAAACATGACTCAATTCAGCCAACAGAAGTAACTCCCGGGCACTTTCGGTGGGAGGCGGCGAATATTCCGGAAATCAATCTGACGGATGTTCCGCTGGCTCCCTCGGAGCGTTCTCTTGCCGCGCGTATGGTGGTGCATTACTCGCTGCAGAATCTGCCCCAGGGCGACGCGCTCTGGGCGAAGATCGGGAACTGGTATGAGGATCTTGCCGCGCCCCGTTCCGAAGGTACTTCTGACATCGCTACAAAATCCCGATCGCTTGCGACGCCGGATGCCGATTTCACGCTGCGCATTCAGAAGGTGGCGAAATTTCTACAGGAGGAAGTTCGCTACGTAGGAATTGAAATTGGCATCGGAGGATTGCAGCCGCATGCCGCCACCGATGTCTACCGGAATCGCTATGGCGACTGCAAGGACAAGGCAACGCTCCTTATTGCAATGCTTGATGCGCTCGGCATTCGCGCCACCTGGGTGCTGGTCGACACGCACCGCGGGTTCATCGATCCACGAGTGCCGTCTGTTGACGGCAATCATGCCATTGCGGCGATCGAGATTCCAAAGGGCTATGACGATCCCTCACTGAAGGCCGTAGTGACAGCCCATACAGGCAAGCGTTATCTTATCTTCGATCCGACAAATCCTTACGTGTCGATTGGATTGCTTCCCGAGTACTTGCAAGGCGGCTATGGAATTCTGGTTGCGGGCGGTGACAGCCAGGTGATCGAGTTACCTATCCTGAAACCTGACAGTGATACCACGACACGCGCCGCCAAATTCGAGCTTGACGCCGATGGAACACTGAAGGGGTCAGTGACAGTTACACATAGCGGCGCCTCTGCATGGGGTTTGCGCGAATTTTATGCCATGAGCAGCGACAAGGAGCAACGCCAAAACCTCGAACAGTCTCTTCGTCGCGATTTTTCGTCGTTCACACTGGGTTCGCAGAGTGTCCAGCACGTTCGCGATCTCAATCAGCAGCTTTCTCTGAAGTATGAGGTGACGGCCAACTCTTATGCGAAAGCGGCCGGCTCCTTACTGCTATTGCGCCCCCGCGTTGTTGGCTCCGATACTGAGGAACTCAACGATAGGCCGCGCAAATATCCGATTCAGTTCGAGGCACTGGGCGACTGGAAGGATGACTTCGATGTGCGTATTCCTGCCGGCTATGCGATCGACGAGGTGCCTGACCCAGTGAATGTGGATGTGGGTTTCGCGAGCTATCGCAGCGAAGTGAAGATAGATGGCAGTACGCTGCACTATTCGCGCGAGTACGTCTTAAAGAAGCTCGATCTCGATCCGGATCAGTACCCTGCCTTAAAGAAGTTCGAAGCGGAGGTTAACACGGATGAGAACCGTAGCGCCGTTCTAAAGAAACAGTAACTGTTACATTTTTCTTCCAGCTTCACTTTTTTTCTCGACTCATGGGAACTACCTGAACCGTGGTTTCGCGCATTTCCGCGAGGAACCGGTTGATGATGGAGCCCCGCAGCAGAATGTCGAAGCGGGAACGAGCGGATTGTCCAAAGACCACGTGCGAGATGTTTTCCTGCTGCGCGAAGTCGATCAGGGTTTCGGCAACACTCTTTCCTTTAAGCGTCACGACTCTGGCCCCGAGCTCGCGCGCCATGCGTTCGTACTCCTCAAGCCGCGCAAAGGCCTCAGGATCGTCATGCCGGTGATCGCTGTCAGAGGTTTCAACGTAGACGGCATACCAGTTGGTACCCAGCCTTCCGGCGATGCGCGCGCCGGCGCGCAGTAAGCGTTCGGTGCCCGAACGTGAGGAGAGGCATACCATGACCTTTTCCGGCATGGGCGCCTGCTCTAATCCTTGGACACGGCGGTATTCAGCGGCGGCGGTGCCGACCTGCTCGGCTGTCGTTCGCAGCGCCAGTTCACGCAGCATGTTCAGATTGCCTTTACGGAAGAAGTTGGCCAGCGCCTGCTCGACTTTCTCCGAGGCGTAGATTTTCCCCTCACGCAGACGTGTGCGTAGCTCGTCCACAGTCACGTCGACATTCACGACCTCGTCGGCTCGCTTCAGGAAGCTGTCGGGAACTGTCTCGCGGATTTGCGTGCTGGCCGAGCGGGAGACTGCGTCGTTCAGCGTCTCAAGATGCTGAATGTTCACCGCCGTCATGACGTCAATTCCCGCATCCAGCAGTTCGAGGACATCTTCGTATCGCTTGCGGTTGCGCGAGCCGGGCACGTTCGTGTGTGCCAGTTCATCGACCACGCAGGTATTCGGCTTGCGGGCGAGAATTGCGTCGAGGTCCATCTCGCGCAATGTGACTGAGCGGTAGGCGATCTCCTTTTCAGGAATGATTTCGAGATCGCCGATGAGCGCGGCGGTTTCTGCGCGGCCATGCGGTTCCACCAGCCCGATGACCACGTCAACTCCCTGTTTTTTCAGCAGGTGCCCTTGCTCGAGCATGCGGTAGGTCTTGCCTACGCCAGGCGCAGCGCCGAGGTATACCCGCAGCTTCGCCGGTTCGACCACAGGCTGTTCGAGCTCGATCATGGGGCTCATGGTCAGCCAATCTCCACTGGGTGGCGAGTCGGGGCGACAGTTGCGATAGGCAGTGTAAATCTGAACGTCGTACCACTTCCGAGCTTGCTTTCGACGGAAACCTGCCCGCCGAGCGATTCCACAAGACGGTGCACAAGAGCCAGTCCCAGGCCGGTTCCTTCATCCGATCCGCCGGTGAAGCGCCCGAAGATGGTGCGGAGCCGCTCAGTTTCGATGCCGCGACCGTTGTCACGCACGAAGAATTGAACGCCTTCCTTTATCTCTGTGGCCTCAAGAAGAATGATTCCGCCTTCTGGCGTGTATCGAAGTGCATTTACTAACAGATTGTCGAGAATACTCCGCAATGCGCGGCGGTCGGCGTTGACGTGTGCCAGGTCTGCGAAAGCGTTCAGCTGCAGTTCTATCTTTTTTGCCCGCGCCTCCTCTTCGTGGCGGGAGATTGCTTCCCGCAAAATATCCGCGGGGCGCAGCCGCTCAATCTTCAACGCACGGCGGCCGGTATCGAGTTCGCCGACCTCAATCAAGTCTGCCATGAGGTCATTCAGTTGCTCGGCCTCCTGCTCGGCACTGCTGACTAGCTCGGTCTGCAAGGGGCGCAGCTCGCCGGCGTGGCCACGTGAGAGTGCATAAAGCGATAGGCGCAGCCGTTGCAATGGATCGCGTAGCTTCTGCGAGGCTACCGATAGAAAGCGCGTCTTGAAGCGATCGACTTCCTGCAATTCGGTCACGTCTTCCAGTACCGTAACCGCTCCCAGCAGCTTGCCGTCACCATCGCGCATGGGCGTAGTGCGTAAACGATAGCTGCGTTGCGCTTTACCAATGCGCATGGGCAGCAAGGCAGCCTCGCCCTCGCTGGTCGAGGCGCGCTGCATAGAAACCGCCATGCGTACCGCATTGAGGATCTTCTCCCCCCCCGGAGTATTGGTCAGCACCATTCGGTCCGACGAGCCCTCGCCCAGCAATTCAATGGAAGCCTGATTGAGCTTCAGGACGTGGCCTTTTGCATCGGTCACGATCACCGGTTCAAAAATGGATTGCACAACGGCGTCGCTTAGGTGGTGTTCCATTTGGAGTCTCCCTGATTCGGTCTCGCGCAGATCGCGCAGCCGCACGGCCATCCTATTCAGTTCGGTGGCAATGGTGCCCAGGTCATCTTTCTGTCTCCACTCAATGCGTTGTTGCAGATCTCCCTGACCGATGCGTTTGGCCGCGCGCGCGGTGCGGCGGACAGGCGTTATGACAAAGAATGTCATGACGGCGGCAATCACGATGGCGGCGGCGATGCTTGCTCCACATGCGCTGATCAGCCGCGCGCGCAACCGTGCTTGCTGGCGCTCAAGGTTTCCAATGACGGCGTCGTGACGAGCCTTGAGAGCTTCGAACTTGCTGGTTAGATCGCCGCCTACCGGTTCAAGCTGCGGTGCGAGCCGGGCAAAGCCATCGGGTCCATGTTCAACTATCCTAGCGTGCCGGGTTTTCAGATCGTCCAAGGAGATAGTTGGATCAAAACGCGCCACTGTAGCGCTGGCTATGTTCAGGAGATCCTGTGTCTGGGTCGCCTGTGCAGTGAATTCTGAAGATAATTGCGGCGTTACTCCAGTCTCCAGCCTCGCCGCGATCAGCTCCTCCCCGGCCAGTGAGGCTCTCGCGGCAGCCAGCGCGGCCAACGCTGCATCGTCCGTATGCTGTGAGGCGTCAAGGGCGGCAAGCTGAACAAAAGAGGTTCGCACCAGCAGGCTCACGCCGGTCACCAGCGCGATGAGAAGAACACAGCCCAGAATGAGCCTTTGGTACAGAGTCAACATGGTTTTGATGGAAAGCGGTCGCGTAATAGCGGCGTGCCTTGTTCACACAGCCTATTGTGGGAAACTTCCGGTTGCAACCCTTCGTCGATCAGAGATTCTGGTAACGCTTCAATACGTCCTCCAAAGTTACTACACCTTCGAGTTTGCGCTTATTCGCACGGTTCAATACAGGCAGCAGAGGCCAGCGCGGAAAGTAGTGCAATGTGTTGTCCAGGCGCAGGTCGGGGAAGAGCATGGGAGTGCGATCCGGCTTAAGAACGCCTTCAATCGGTGTCTCGCCTGTCAGCGTTGCAGTAACGCTGGTCAATTCATTCTTGCTCATTGCGTACCAGGATCCGTCCCAAAGCTGCACCAGGACCGCTGACGCATTGGTCGCAGCCGTTGTCGCTGATACGGCCTCAATAGACTCCCTGCCGCTCACGACCGGTACATTCACCGGCCGCAGAGCGTCTTCGATGTGAAGTACATTTTCTTCCCGCTGCTCTTCCATCGAAGGTAGATCCAGGCCGTCCTGCTGGGTAAAAACCTCAAAGATCGGAACTGGCTGAAGGCTGCGCGAAAGCAGATAGGCGATCGTGTTCGCCAGAATAACCGGCAGGATAATCGAGTAGTTGCCACTTACTTCGAGCACCATGAAGACGGAAGTAAACGGTGCGCGCAGAAAACCGGCGAAGAGCACTCCCATACCTACCAGCGCATACGACCCGACGGTTCCAGTGAGGTGTGGGAAGTAATGCTTTTCAAAGGAGCCGACAGCTGCGCCCAGCATTGCGCCGACAAAGAGTGTGGGTGCAAACATCCCGCCTGGCGTGCCGCTCGAGAATGACAACGTTGTCGCCACGATTTTGAACACAGCCAGTGCCAGCAGCATCTGCCAGACGAATTGGCCGTGCATCGCCTCGTCGATCACCCCATACCCTGGACCCATCACCTGAGGAAAGCCGAAGAAGCCGATGGCTCCCACCATCAAGCCAGCCAATCCCGGTTGGAAGAACTGGGTCCAGCGCGGCAGGATGCACAAACGCGGCCGGAGATAGCCGAGCGCCTGGGAAAATACCAACGCAAAAAGGCCGCCGAAGATTCCCAGCACTGCATAGGCCGTCAGCTCGCGCGGGTCTCGGAGCGTAACTTGCGGAATACGGAAAAGGGGTTCGGAGCCCCAGAACCAGCGCGCTACCACGACACTGGAGATGGCAGACAAAACGACGGAGCCAAGCACGGCCGCGCTCCAGCGCCCGATGACCTCCTCAATCACGAAAAGAATCGCGGCGATAGGAGCGTTAAAGGCAGCGGCAAGTCCGGCTGCCGCTCCGATGGGGGCGAACAGTCGCAGGCTCTGGCGCGACAACCGCAGTCTGCGCGCGACCATCGACGCGACCCCAGCGCCAATTTGGAGCGAAGGGTCTTCCGGGCCAAGCGAGTGTCCGGCTCCGATGGCAATCGCGGAGGTAACAAACTTTCCTATTACCGTTCTGAAGGAAATGTAGCCGTTGTAGATGTAGAGCGCAGCCTTAGTCTGGTTAACGCCGCTGCCGCTCGCCCCCGGGAAGAACCCTTGCACCAGCGCCGCAACGATCAAGCCTGCCAATGTGGGTGCCAAAAGCAGCCGGTACTGTCCGGGGTGGGGCGCCGATCCAATAGTCAAAATCCTGATCCACTCAATGGCAATGCGGAAGGAGACGACCAGCAATCCTGACAGAACTCCAATGAAGATCGACAATACGAGAAAGAGCCGCTCGTCGCGGGTGGGCGCAATTTTATCCAGGTCGGGAGGGCGCTGAGCCGCCAACTCTTCTTTGATCGCCTGCTCTGCTTTCACTTCTGTTCCACCGCCTGGGGTGATTGCGCGATCTTCAGAAGCAAGGCATCATCGCCACCTGGAACTCCGCAGAACTGTGCTGTTTGCTTTTCGGTATCGAAGACCAGGCTCATGATCGTCTGCTCCAGTTGGGGGTCGCGTGCCAGCACTATAGGCGTCAGCCTGGAGGGAATCCGTTGCCATTGCGACTCGAGCTCCGCCAGGAAAGGAACGGGAGTTACTTTGTTCAGGGAACAATCATCCAGGCGTGCCTGCGCGATCTTGGCCATATACAAAATACGCTGGGCACGCTCTTCGACGCTCAAATCCGGTGTCGGAAATAGAGCCAGCAGATGTTCAGTGTCAGCAAGCATCTCGCGGCTGGCTGTACGGATAGCGTTAGGCTGCGATTGAAAGTCAGGATGGTTCACGGCTCGTTCGAGATATTCGCGGGACAGTTCGAAGCGTCCCAGTGAAAAAGCTAATCGTCCCGCGCCTTCTAGGGCTTCGATCGGGCCTGGTTTTTGCTGCGCAATGCGGTGGTAAATCTCAAGCGCGTTCGCGGCGTCCTGCCCTTCTTCCATCATTCCGGCGATTTGCATCTTGATCTTCGGATCGTCCGGAGCATTTCCAGCGGCAATGAGAAGCTGCGTCCGCGCACGAGGATAATCTTTTCGGTCCAGCAGGTAACGAGCCAGTTCCAGCCGGACGGAGCGCCGTCTCTCATAGCCATCGCCTTGCCATCTTCCGTCCAACGCACGCTGGTAGAAGTCGATCGCCTTGGACTCATCGCCCTGTTTTGCGAACAGTCTCGCCAACTCGAGATTGATGACTCCGTTGCCCGGTTCCGACTCCAGGAGTGAACTGAAGTATGAGATCGCTTCGTCGGTGCGGCCCGCGGCGGCCAAGGCCATCGCCAGCTTGATTTCTGTTTCACGCTGTCCAGGACCATATTCAAGGGCCGAGCGAAACGCTTCGACCGCTTGCTCAGGATGTCCGCTGGCGATTGCTTTTCCACCGCTTGCAAGCCAGCTCTGCGTCAACTCCTGCCTGCGCCGGAAAAACGACTTGAACAGGAAGTAAGTGAGAACCGCCAACACCGCTGTGATCGCAAAAAGACTCAGGAGGGATATCACATCCCGCACGATCAGCTTTCGCTTGTAGAGCCGTTCTTCTGTCGTAAGCGGAGATTGCAGCTCAAATACAGCCATCTCTATTACCTTAGCTTTTCAGATGCCCTTGAGCCAACGCAGACATGTCCAGATTCGCCTCAGTGGCACTCGACGAGGTACGATCATCGAAGAGCTGACGGCCAAGAATAATGGAGACTAAAGCAGCGGAGTTCGACAGCAAGCGACAACAGCTGGATGATTCGCTCCGGCGGCTGGGGAGCGTCATCGTCGCATACTCCGGCGGAGTCGATTCGGCTTATTTAGCTTATGCGGCGCACCGTGTTTTGGGCGACCGGATGCTTGCCGTCATCGCCGATTCTGCGTCGCTTGCCCGCAGCCACTATCGCGATGCGGTCGAATTTGCGCGCCAGAAGTGCATCCCGCTGCGGACAGTCGAAACGGCGGAACTGGAGCGGGAAGCCTACGCTGCGAACGATGCGAACCGCTGCTTCCACTGCAAAGACGAGCTCTTCACGGTGCTCGAAGAGGAGCGCTCGAAGCTTGGCTTCGCCGCCGTTGCCTATGGCCTGAATGTGGATGACCGAAAGGATTTCCGTCCTGGTCAACGCGCGGCTACGGCGCATCACATTGCTGCACCGCTCGCGGAAGCCGGGCTGACAAAGGCCGACGTTCGCGCCCTGGCCAAACAGGCTGGACTCGAGGTATGGGACAAGCCCGCATCGGCCTGTCTTTCGTCTCGCATTGAGTATGGCCGCCGCGTAACTCCCGACGCCCTTAGGATGGTGGAAGAGGCAGAAGATGCGTTGCGGCTACTGGGGTTGATAAATTTCCGTGTGCGGCATCACGGAGCGGTCGCCCGCATTGAAATTGACGAGCATGAGTTGCCTTTGGCGCTGGACGCTGCGCGATTGCGGCGAATGTCGGCAGCGGTTCGCGCCGCCGGCTTCAACTACGTTGCCGTGGATTGCGACGGCTACCGTTCCGGCTCTATGAACGAAATTCTGCCCGTCGAGGTTCTGACGCGCGCGGGCAAAGACTAAAACCCTATGCGTATCGGATATCTGGAATGCTTTGCCGGCATTAGCGGTGACATGCTCCTAGGGGCGCTTGTCGATGCGGGCGTTTCTGCGGAACTCTTACGGCAAGTGGTCAGCACGCTCGCCGTTGGCGCTGAACTCGACATTCACGCGGTAGATCGGAGCGGCATTCGCTCGACGAAGGTCGATGTGCGAGTCGATGGCAAGCTGGCTGGAGCCGCGGACCATCACCACCACGATCATGATGAGCACAGTCCCACCCATGGACACGATCACAGTCATGAACACGATCACCGTCATGAACACGGTCACAACCACGCGCATTCACACGGCCGAAGCTGGAAACAGATCCGTGAACTGATCGCGCATGCCGCTCTGCGTGAGGACGCAAAGACGCTCGCCCTCCGGACATTCGAGCTTCTGGCGCATGCAGAGGCGAAGATCCACGGGTTGCCCGTTGACGACGTGCATTTCCACGAGGTGGGAGCGGTGGACACCATCGTCGACATCGTCTGCGGCGCTGTCGGCCTTTGCTCGCTCAACGTGGGTAGATGGTATGCCTCGCCGGTCAACGTAGGGAGCGGTTTTGTCGACTGTGCACATGGAAAGTTTCCCGTTCCAGCGCCCGCAACCGCGGAGCTACTGAAAGGAATTTCGACCTATTCGTCGGGGCCGAAGAAGGAGCTGACGACGCCCACCGGGGCGGCGTTATTGCGGGCGTTGGAATGTAGCTTTGGTGAGGCGCCGGGAATAGTTGCCGAGGCCATCGGATACGGCGCGGGCACGCGGAATCCGGAGCGATTTCCGAACGTGTTGCGGCTGATGATTGGCGAGATTGCCGAAGCTGGAGGGAATCGGGAGAGAGTCACAGTCCTCGAATGCGCGATCGACGATGCCACCCCGCAGGTTCTGGCGTATGCCGTGGAACTGGCGATCGAGAATGGGGCGCTCGATGCCATGGCTTCGCCCGTGACCATGAAGAAGGGTCGATTGGGTACGCTTCTGACAGTGCTGGCTAAGCCGCAAGACGCTACGGCCATCGAGGCGCTGCTGTTCCGGGAGACGACGACGCTGGGCATTCGGCGGAGGAACGACGAACGGGTGATTCTCGACCGGAGCTTCGTAACCGTCGAGACGGCCTTCGGACGGATTCGGGTAAAGGTTGCGAGCCTCGGCGGCGAGCAGTGCAACGCGATGCCGGAATATGAGGATTGCCGCCGGGCCGCGCGCGAACACGGGGTTCCCCTGAAGCTGATCATCGAGGCCGCTCTTGCCGCCTTTGCGGAGCATCCAGTTAAGGCATGACGCGCGAAACCATCCTCGAAATCCTGGAGGGCATTCAGCGCGGAG
>Ga0206959_10006_pt1 | contig 65279 bp, 42 predicted proteins | sample Alteio_BWOrgHeat_31_FD_152971 | JGI IMG/M metagenome (GOLD analysis project Ga0206959, IMG submission 152971) | Enriched cells from forest soil in Barre Woods Harvard Forest LTER site, Petersham, Massachusetts, United States -... | ecosystem: Environmental > Terrestrial > Soil > Temperate forest >...
CACAGCAAAGTCTTCGTGGTCCGGATAAACTTCCACCTGTACCGGCCCCGGCAGTTTCATACGATACTTCTTGTCGTAGGTCGCCATAATCGTATGCAACTCGGACTGTATATACGGTTGCAACAGCCTAGCCTCGGTCTTCTTCAGCTTCAGGATGGTTGATTCGTCACGGATTGTTTCGAAATTCTTGTAACTGTCGAGCAAACGCAGGCTATTGACCGTCGCAGCATTGCGATAGCCGTTGTTATAGCTCAACTCCAGCTCCTTCATCGGCTCGTCTTCTTTGCCAAGCCGCATCAGGTCAATGCCGAGCTCCGAATGAGCACTCCAGAGCCGGGGATTAGCCTCGATGGCCTTCCGATAGTAGGCGGCGGCATCCTCGTAGCGGTAATGCAGCTCGAGTTGGTCCGCCACCACTGCATAGGCCTCGCCATAACCCGGATTGACCGCAACAATCTTGGCGAACCATGGAGCCGGAGAACGATCGGCAAGCAACTCTGCAGCCGCGCGAATCGCCATCGCATCCAGCGCGTCATCCTCGAGGATGATCGCCTTGTCCGCTTCAGCGACAGCCACCTCGGGGTCATCATTCTGCAGAGCGAGACCGGCCATCAGTTCATGCGCTTCGGGGAGTTTTGGATCGAGTGCAATCGCCTTCGCTGCGTATTCCGTCGCTTTCCCGTCAAAGGTGTCTGCGGATACAATCGTGAGTCCGAGATATGCCGGAGCACTGGATGGATCTTTTGCCAGTGCTTCACGGAAAAGGTCGGCTGCTTCGCGGTTGTTGAAACGCTCGTGTAGCAACATCCCCCAACGTACTTTGTATAGAGCGCTGCTGCTTTCCGGCTGCGTTGCCAGGCGGAACTGCTCGTTCGCTTGCTGCCACTCTTCCAGTCCCCAGAACCCCTCGGCGCGAGCGTATGCATCGCTGCTGCGCGTTAAATGCTCAAAGCAGGCTTGTGCCTCCGCGCGATGCCCATGCTTGCGCAGTGACCAGCAGTCTGCGGGCGATGCCGCAAATACATATGCTGTCGATGCGCACATCTGCAGCAACAGAAGAGCTGGCGCGAGCTGTTTCATTTGTCGAGATCCTCCTGCACCTTCGCAAGTTCCAGCAGTGCTGCCGTCAGCTGTTTCTTGTAGTCGTCAGGACCCATTGCCGCTTTCTGATACTTCAGTGTGTCGATTTTCTGTTCTAACTCCTCCCTCTTTGCCAGCAAGGCGCGTTTTGCCGGATCATTTGCTGCCTGCTGACTGGTGCCGAGCCGCAGCAGCGTGAAGCTCGACATGAGCGCACCCTGACCATTGCCAGGTTCGCGCACCGGAGCGCCACTGCCTGTGTCGTCAAAAACCGCATGCTCTGTAGCCAAACGCTTCTGCGAGTCATAAAAAGCCGCCGTCTTTTTCGTCGCGTAGATGAAGGCTTCCATGCCACTGATGGAATCGCTCTTATCGGTATCGGCTTCAGGGTCCCGCAATGCCTCAACCCAGTACCGCACGAAGACCGTGGCGTTCTTTTCTGTACCTGATTTGGTGGCTGCGATCACCGCGCGTCCCGGCCGCTCAAGAGCTGGCACGGCACCCCCGCTCGCGGTGGTTGTGTCAACAATCAGCTGGCGTCTCGTCGGAATACGATTGCACATCGTCGCGATCTCGCCAGCGGTCACATCTGGACCTATCAGGTTGAACTTGTACTCAAAGCCATCGAAGGAACCATGGCCTATGAGAATGAGCACAAAGTCATCGTCTGCCTTGGCTTCGCGTGCCACCCCGTCAAGTGTCTTTCTTAGTTGAGATGCGGTGGCCTGCTTGCCGGTGAGTGTGTAGACGTGCGCAGTGCTGCCGCCAGTCTTGAATACTTTATCCAAATCCTGCGCCGCCGCCGTGAAGCGCTGTTCGTAATCCGGTTCCCCGCCCAGCCCGGCGACGGTAACGTAGTACACCGCGGCACGCGTTTGGAGAGCCAGTGCAAGAAACGCGGAGAGAACTGACATCCGTCTCAAGCGGCGCTTCATACCACACCCCATTTGCGCCGCAAGAGCCACTCGGCAATCGGTAGCCCAAGCAGAAATACAAAGACGACCGGCATGTTCCACAACTCATTTGTGGTCCGAACAGAGATGCCTGCTTCGGAATACGCAATATCACGGGGCAAGTTCTTCAGATCGGAAGGTTCCCAGTAACGTCCGCCGGTCTGCGATGAGAGCTGCTCGAGCAGTGTCCGATTCTGCTCAAGGTGAAAATTCTCGGCGATGCCATCCTCACGCTGGAAGGTGAGTACATCACTACCGAGTTCCTGCGGCTGAGCTCCTGCAGACGCAGCCGTGACCTCAGCCAGATATGCTCCTGGTTTTTCCGCGGTCCATTCCGCCTGATATAAGCCCGGCGTGTCTCGCGACGGCGTGAGATCGATCAGCGCATTTGCGCCCGCGGGCCCCACTATGTTTGCTGTAACGTGTGCATCCGACGCGGGCTGAAACTGGCGGTCACGCACCACCGCCGAAAGTTGCACATGTCCTGCATCTAGCAACACGCGCTGAGGTATGTACGCCGTTACGGGACCGGGAGAATCCGCCACTAGCCAGCGCAGTAGCTGCTGCCAAAACAGATCGTGGGACGGATCGCCCAATGCTTCACTCATCTGCCAGCGCCATGTGCCGCCGGTCGCCATAATCGCAGTGCGTCCGTGGCCATAGTTCTGGGTAATCAGCAGCGGCAGCCTGCGATGTCCGGCGTTCATCTGCGCCAATACACTGGCGCCCGGTTTGGGAGACCCCGCGTCCTCATAGTCGGCGAGATAGGTCAGTTTTTTCCAGCGGTCAGCGTTCTTTGCCGGATCATCCAGCAACCGCGTAATGGGGGAGTCCACGCCCGCCGCAGTGAGTTCCACTGTTGCCGAATTGCGATGGAAGTTGTTGCGGCCCGGAGGAAGAAAGGTCGGCAGCAGGTCGTTCATGCTTGACGCGCCCCAACCGCCGTCGCTCAGCGACGAACGTCCGCCCAGGAAGAGAACACCACCGCCGCGTCGATCGACATACTCGCGCAGTAACTCCTGCTGCAGAGGGTTGAAGTAGTCGGCATCGACAGAACCGATAATGATGCCTGCATAGTCGAACAGGTTCTCCGGGCGCACGGGAAAACCATCCGCCAGTTCGCTGGGATCGCTGATGCCTTGCCGATAGACCTTGTTCTCACTGGTGCGCAACATCGTGACGAACTGTACTGTCGGATCGTCCTCTTCGGCGCGCCGGATGAACTTGAACTCCCAGCGCGGTTCGCCTTCGATGTACAGAATCCGACGCTTGGTGTCGGTTACAAGCAGAGGCTGCGTCACCGCATTGTTATTTGGATTTTCCTCGCCGGCCAGCGGCTCGATTTCAAATCGAAGACTCTTCGCGCCAACCGTACCAGCGGAAAAGAAAAGCTGTTCCGTCTGCAGGACTCCATTGGGTGCCAGCGTTACCTCGCGCGCTGCCAGCCTCTTGTCTCCATCGCGCACCGTGAGCGTTGCCTTCTGACCGGCGAAGCCATCCTGTTTAAAGCTGAGCGTCGCGGTCAGTCGCGCGTTGAGGATCGCGCTCGAAGCAACACTCACGTCCTCCAACTCCACGTCATGCGCTCTATTCACTTTGCCAAATCCCACCGTATGGACAGGCAAGTGGCGATCTCTTAGCGACTGCAGGGCATCCACCCCGATCCCCGATCCGTTCATACCGGCCGTGTTCTCTCCGCCGTCACTGAGCAGCACGATCGCGCCAATGGGCAGGTCTGCAGTCTCTGCAGCAAGCTGCTTCAGCCCATCCCCAATGTGGGTCGCCGTTTCTACGGGCAGGAGTTTGTCCAGCCGATCCAACTGCGTGACTCCATTTCCAAGCCGATAGAGACGTACCTGAAAGGGTTTCTGCAATCCGGATAGAATTCCGTCCTGAAGCGCGGCAATAGCTGCAGCCTCGCGCGTTTTGCCATCGCTGTCCGCGACCGCCATGCTGCGAGAGTCGTCCACCACTACGGCGACGATGTTTTCTTGCGAGCTGAGCGCTGACACGGTCATCGCGGGCTGCCACAGCAACAGCAAGATGAGTGCCACGCAGGCCGATTGCATTCCCCATACGGCCCAGGCCCGCCAGGTTTGCAGCTTGGGCGAGGCATCGCGCAGCCGGCGGCGAACCAGCATGGCGAGTCCAACCGAAAACCCAAGGATCAGCACTGGCAGCAGCCATTTGGGCCACGTTGAGAGCAGCACAAACCGTCCTTTAGTAAAGACCGTGGCTGAGTATTTGAAGAGAAATTGAAACATTTACGCTGGGGCCCTGAATAAAGTTGTGCGTGCCTGCTGTAACTTCGCTCGCCTCTCACTACTGGCGAATCTAATGTGTCATGCCGTAGATGATGTAATCGAGCCCCACTCGAAAGGCCATCGACGCAAAGCGTTCCGGATAATTCGGATCGTCGGCCCACTCCCACGCGTCGCCCAGGTGCATGTTATGGCAAATAGCAACCATGATCCGCCCTTTGTCATCGCGGATCGCCCGCCACTTGGGCTGATAACCGTCTTTCTCGTACGTGCGTCCGGTGCGAATCCACTGCTCGCCCGGAATTTGCATCTTGTCATCCACATCGTAGAGCGTGTGAAAGATTTCGTCGCCGCTGGCAAGATCCTCAACTGGGCGGTCAGGCAGCACCTGTCGCATGCCGTTCATGAAGTTCTCCCAGTCCTCGGTCCCGTGAAAGTCATCCACCATCAGAAAGCCGCCCTTCAGCAGATACTCTCGTAGCCGCTTTGCCTCCGCGTCAGAAAAGGACCACAGGTGTACCTGCACTGCGTAAATCCACGGATAGTTGAAGATTTCGTCGTTGTCGAGCGTGACCACCTGCTCCGTAGGGCGGCCATCGATGCGGGTCAGCCGGTGCATGGCGATAAGAAATTGGCGGTCAGCCTTCGGATAGTCGCGCGACCAAGCAAAACGGCCCCAGTAACGATAATGGCCGTAACCGCCGAAGGCCTGCATATTAACGTTGTAGGCCAGGCGCGACCAGTAGAATTCAGCTTTGACGTTGGTTGCAGAGTCGTCGTTTCCAAAGCCGAAATCCGCAACTCGCTGATAGGCTCGCAACCCCACGCAGCAGCTCGCAATCAGTACCGATACCAGTGCGATCTGCCAGAGCTTCATGCGGACCTCCGCGAAGGGCGCTATGGGGCGAGAGTACCAGAAACACCAACTACGCTGTCTAAATAGACGCAGAGAACCGGTCGCTCGTCACTTCCCGCGCCTTGTCTTCGCTCTCTCGCACGTGAGACGATGCACGCACGCTGCCTGCGGGAGATCTATCAGACATGTCTATGCAACGTCGCGACTTACTCAAGCTCGGCGGTATGGGACTGGCGCAGGTGGTGATGGCGCGCCTGCCACTTTTCGCCCAAACGGACTCGGTGGCGTCTCCGGCCAAAGCCGACTACACGCTGCGCATCGCCCCCGTGACCGTCGAACTCGACCGCTCGCATATCCTCTCAACCATCGGATACAACGGCTCCGCTCCGGGCCCTGTGCTGCGGATGCGCGAGGGCAAACCAGTCACAGTCGAGGTCATCAACGAAACGGACTCTCCGGAATTCGTGCACTGGCATGGGATGTTCGTTCCGGCGGAGTTGGATGGTACCGAAGAAGAAGGCGCGCCCGCAGTGCCACCGCATGGCCGTCGGCGTTTTGAGTTCACACCCGGGCCGGCCGGAAGCCGCTGGTATCACTCCCATGCCATGGCAATGGACAACCTCCATAAAGGCTCGTATACGGGCCAGTTCGGCTTTGTTTATGTCGAAGCAGGCAACGATCCGGGCCAGTACGATCAGGAGTTGTTTCTTGCCCTGCGTGATTGGGAACCTTTCTTTACCAGCGTCATGGAAGATGATGACGACGATACCCACAACGGTCCCCTGCTGGAAAAGCCCACAACGTTGAATACCGATCCCGACGGCCTCGAGGTAGGTTCGATGACCTACTCGATCAACGACAAAGCCCTCGGTTCGGGCGAGCCGATCCGCGTCCGCGAAGGCCAGCGGTTGTTGATCCATTTCCTTAACGCCAGCGCCATTGAGAACCGGCGTATCGCGCTCGCCGGTCACAAAATGAAGGTCATTGCGATGGACGGCAACCCGGTTCCGTCACCACAGATGCTCGATTCTATCTTCGTCGGCGCTGGAGAGCGCATCGATATCGTCATCGAAATGAACCAACCAGGAGTCTGGATTCTAGGTTCAACAGAGAAGCCGATCCGCGAATCCGGGCTCGGTGTCATCGTGGAGTATGCCGGTCAGCACCGTCAGCCGCTATGGATTGACCCACCCAGGGCACCGTGGGACTACACGATCTTTGGAACTTCCACCTCCAGTTCGCAGGCGCCCCAACAAACCATCGAGATGATCTTCGAGAAGATCCCTCGTGGCTACGGAAAATTCAACTCCTGGATGATTAATGGCAAGCCCTATCCACATGAGGGTGAGTTCGTGTTCCAACAGGGCACGCGTTACCGTCTTGTAATGCGCAATCGCACTGACGATGCCCATCCGATGCATCTGCACCGGCATCTGTGGGAGCTGGCCGAGATCAACGGCAAGAAAACGGCCGGCGTCCTGAAGGATACGGTGGTCGTTCCGTACTATGGGCGCACCACCGTCGACTTTACTGCTGACCAGCCCGGCCTCTCGCTCTTTCACTGCCATATCCAGCAACACATGGACTACGGGTTCAAAGGACTTTTCGTCACCCGATCATCCTGAGCGTCGGGCTCTCAATGCGTCATCGCGTGGTGAGTACGTGCCCATCCCGAATTCTTCGGTGTAACCATGAAATCATGCACCGACCATCGGAGTTGGTTGAGACCCACACGATCACAATCGGCTGCCCAACCAGTAGTGAATGATAAAGGACGCTATCGCCAACAACCGTAAGCGTAGGAGGTTCCCCTCTAGTGAAGAGGGCTCCGATGGGCTGAACATCGGCACATGGTTCCCCTCCTCCAGTTCGTGTGAAAGTTACGGTGTGCCATTCGGCGATAAATTCTTCTCAATGAGTCTCAACGCCCTGACGTGACGTTCCGGACGGATCTTCGCCGCGAATGTTGTTGACTTTCCTGTCTGTCGGGACTTGAATCCCCTCACGCCGGCGTGCGGGTTGGGTTTGCAATCGGTGACAGCGGAGGGCAGTGACATGCGCGGCCACGTCGAACTTGATCGAACCGAAGTTCTTAATCGGCTTGGGGTGACCGAGGAAACGGTCCGGGCGCACGTGATGCGGGCTGATAACGTTGTGAATGCAACGCTCGGCCTCGATCTGCGCAGACCGGCCGATGGAACGGACGACCCGAGCAATCCGCCGCCCTCAGGGCTGTTCTACAGGCTCAACACCGATAAGTTACGGCACGACCTTCGCGCCCTACTGAGCTTCTGCCTGACTGGTTATTCGATGCAGCTGCGCCGCTACGGTCAAGTGGTGTTCGATGACCAGTGGAACTGGTCGAAGACGCCGGTGGACGGCGCGGTAGGCTGGACGGCGGATGTGCCGATGCACGTGGCGAGCGTGAGCAAGCTGATCACCGCCATGGCGATGACGAAGCTACTGGAGGACCACAACATCTCGCCGGATGCGCTGATCTGGCCATGGCTACCGCCGTACTGGGGAAGAGGCCCAGGGGTTAACCAGCTCACCTTTCGGCATTTGCTGACGCATACATCGGGGCTGGTTCCCGGGCCGGATGTTGCTGGCCCGTCCGACTTTCCGTCCATGAAGGATCAGATCGCCTTGGGAGCTGCGCCGGGTAGTAAATTCGCCTATCGCAACATGAACTTCGGGCTGTGCCGCATTCTGCTTACCACGATGGACGCGCCGTACCTATTTAACCCGATCTTCGGGGAAGTCCGGGACGATTACTGGGACCTAACCACAATCAAGTACTACGCGAGCTATGTGAATGACAATGTCTTCGCTCCAGTCGGGGTGACCTCCAGTTTTCTGCACACGGACGAAAATGCGCTGGCCTATCCCTATCCCGATCCGGCGCTCGACGTGCCGGGCTGGAACTCCCAGGATCTTAAGACGATGTGCGGGGCTGTGGGCTGGCACCTTTCGGTCGACGATCTGCTGTCGGTGATGGCGGCATTTCGGCGGCGGGGCTTCATCGTCGACCCAGTGATCGCGCAAAGGATGCTGGACAGGCAGTTCGGTCTCGACTTGAAAGAGGACACACCACTTGGCCGCATCTATAGCAAGGGCGGTTTCTGGAGTCTAAAAGTCGGGGACACTGATGGTTACTATGTCGAGCAGGCCAACGTCTTCTATTTGCCAAAAGGCATGGAATTGGTAATCCTGGCGAACTCGCCGTTCTGCAATCCAAACACTGGTTTTATGGGCAACGTACTCAATGCGATCAATGCAAATACCGAGAACATACTGCTCCGGCTCACGGTGACGGCAGTCAGCGCGCTCGCCACATACACGCTGTCCCGACGGCTAAACATCGTGGCCCGGCTCACGGTGACGGCGGCAAGCGCGGTCGCCACATACACCCTGTTCCGGCGGATGCGAGCTCGGGTACCCAGACTGTAGGGACCCAGTCCACCCAACGTACTTGCCACTGGCCACTCCGCGCTATGAATATGGCCGCTCTAGCTTAACCTTCAGCTTTCTCGTGCCCAGTCGATCAACTTGCCCAGCGGGACTAAATCGGCACTGCTGCGACACAAAGCGCCTTTGACATCTGGACGTGCGGAGAGCACCCCAGTCACCGCACTGAAGAACTCTGCAGCGGCTTTAAACAACAACCCAAAATGGCGGTGCCCGGACCCTGTCAGGCGCTGTCGTTTGCGACCGATATCGCAAGGCGATCGATCCGCGGCAGGCACCAGGCAGTGAACGTGGGGATGATGTCTCAAGTTCTGCGACCAGGGGGTAACACAGCAAGCACGCCGATGCGTGCACCGAGAAGACGAGGATCGGCGGCGATCTCCAACAGCGTCCCGGAAGCTGCGCGAAATAGCAGTGTATAGATGATCCGCTGGCTGGGGTTTAGATGGATTGGTTCAGCACTCGGTTCAGGCGCTGGACGAAGGTGGCGGGATCTTTCAACGGGACGCCTTCGAGCAGCAGTGCCTGGTCGAAAAGGAGCCATGCGGCGTCTTCTATCTTGCTGTTGCTGGAGTCGGCGAGCAGCTTTCTGATGATCTCGTGATCGGGATTGATCTCGAGTGTGGGTTGCAGCTCGGGCAGGTTCTTCCGGCCCATGGCTTGCATCATTTGGTGCATGCGGGCTGAGGGCTCGTCCTCGTCCGAAACGATGACGGAAGGGCTGTCGGCGAGGCGCGATGAGGCACGCACCTCCTTGACGGACTCGCCGATCGTGGCCTTGATCTTCTCGAGCAGGGGCTTGAGCTGTTCGGCCTTCTCGGGCGTGGAGTCGTCCTTGAGGTCTTCGGAGACGGAGGACTTGTTGACGGACTTGAGATCTATGTCGCCGCACTTGGTGACGGTCGAGAAGACGATCTCGTCGAGGTCGTCGTCGAGGATAAGGACCTCGATGCCCTTCTTCTTGTAGATCTCAAGCAGGGGCGAGTTGCGAAGCATGGACTCGGAGCCGCCGGTGATGTAGTAGAGTGCCTTCTGCTCGCGCTGCATGCGCTCCTTGGCCTCGGCGAGAGAGGTGATGCCTTCAACTTTAGTGGACTTGAAGCGGATGAGGTCGAGCAGCGTCTCGCGGTTGGCGTAGTCGCCGTAGAGACCTTCCTTGAGCGGACGATTGTACTCGGCGATGAACTGCGAGTACTTCTTGGGATCGTTGGTCGCGATGGTCTTCAGCTCTGAGAGGATCTTTTTGACGCTGGCAGTCTTGATGTTGGTGAGTACCTTGTTCTGCTGCAGGATCTCGCGCGAGACGTTGAGCGGGAGATCTTCGGAGTCGATGATGCCGCGGACGAAGCGGAGGTACTGCGGGAGGAGCTCCTTGGAGTCGTCCATGATGAAGACGCGCTTGACGTAGAGCTTGACGCCGCCCTTGTAGTCGGCCTGGTAGAGATCGAGCGGAGCCTTGGCGGGAATGTAGAAGAGCGTGGTGTACTCGAGTGTGCCTTCGGCGCGGGTGTGGAACCAGAAGAGAGGGTCTTCCCAGTCGCCCGTGAGCGATTGGTAGAACTCCCTGTAGTCCTCGTCCTTGAGCTCAAACCTGGGGCGCTGCCACATCGCACTAGCGGCGTTGACCTGCTCGGTAGAGCGGGTCTTGATGGACTCCTTCTTCTCGGCGTTCCAATCGCTCTTGTCGTAGGTGAGGAAGATGGGGAAGGCGATGTGGTTGGAGTACTTCTTGACGATCTCCTGCAGGCGCCAGCTGTTGGCATAATGTGCGCCCTCGTCATTGAAGTGGATGACGATGGTAGTTCCGGCGGTCTTGCGCGCATCGGCGCCGGAGACCTCTTCGAGGTCGAAGCCGGTCTTGCCGTCGCTAGTCCACTCATATGTCTTCTCTTCGCCGGCCTTACGCGAGATGACCTCAACCTTGTCGGCGACCATGAAGACGGAGTAGAAGCCGACGCCGAACTGGCCGATGAGGTTGGAGTCCTTGCGGGCGTCGCCGGAGAGCTGCGCCAGGAAGTTCTTGGTGCCGGAGCGGGCGATGGTGCCGAGGTGCGAGACGAGATCTTCCTCGTCCATGCCGATGCCGGTGTCGGAGATGGTGAGGGTCTTATTGGCTTCGTCGAGCTCGAGGTCGATGCGCGGCGAGTCGATGCCATTGCCGACGAGCGCCTTGAGCTTGTCGTCGGTGAGGCTGAGGTGGCGCAGCTTGTCGAGCGCGTCGGAGGAGTTGGAGATGAGCTCGCGGAGAAAGATTTCAGGGTGCGAGTAGAGAGAGTGAACGATCAACTGCAGGAGTTGGGAGACTTCGGTCTGAAATTGTTGCTTGGACATAGCATCTTTCATTATTGCCGAAAACGGAGGGGCAGTGACAGACTGCGTGTAAGTGATTTTAATTCTTTGGTCTGCCGCGGCGCCGCCAAAAGTTGATTAGTGAAGCAGGGCGGAGAGCACGCTCGCCGGTCGGGTCACAGGCAAATTCGGCACAGGCCCGCGAGCAACACTCCCATTGGAATCCACAAACGTCAAGGCATACGATTGTGCGCTGGAGGAATTCTAGATGAAGATCGGTGACAGTGCGAGATTCTTCATCGGAAAGGTCAACAAGTGATGTGGGTCAAGAAATTCTCGAATACGATCGGTAAGACAGCCGTGAGACCTCCTGCGCTGCTGGCGCGGGCAGTGCAACACGCCGTTAAAAGACGAAAGGCGGAAAAGTCAGAAGCCGACTTTCCCACCTCCCTTGAAATTCCCGCACATAACGCGGATGCGCACTTTCCCACCGCCTCTACTACCCCTGGCTAATTAATCAATCGGACACTTCATTTGATATGAAAAGCGAACATTTTCACTTGCTCACGACATTGACGGGTTGGCAACCAACCGGGAGTTGCAAATCTTCGCCACTACTTTTTTGCCTCAGAGCCGCAGGGAGGGGCGAGTCGGCTTGAAAAAGGGCCATTTGCGTAATCCATCCCCGTACCGACTCAAGCGTCTAAACAGTATGACCTTCCGCAGCAGGCTACTCGTCACGTTCTTCGCAGTTGCCATCACTCCCGTCTTCTCGACGAAGATCCAGGCGCAGACTCCTGCTCCGCCAACCCACCCCACCAGCACACCGTACACTGGCGATCTAAGTATCTTCGAGAAACCAGGCCGCGATCAGCGCCTTCAAATCGATCGCGTCATGGACCTCCTAAACCTCAAGGCGGGCGGCACCGTCGCCGATATCGGAGCCGGTAGCGGCTGGTTCAGCGTCCGCGCTGCACGCCGCGTTGCTCCCGGCGGCCGGGTCATCGCCGAAGACATCAATCCTCAAGCTATCGCTTACATTCAGCAGCGCGCCGAGCGCGAGCACCTTGACAACATCGAATCTCTTCTAGGCACACCCGACGACCCGAAGCTCGCGCCCAACTCCGTTGACGCGGTTCTGATGCTGAAGGTCTATCACGAGATCGCTCACCCGCAGCCATTGCTCGCCAATCTTCGCACTGCGCTCAAACCCGGCGCCCGCTTCGGCATCATTGACCGCAACGGCAACGGCGCCGACCACGGCCTTGATGAGGCCACCGTTCGCGCAGAGGTCGAACGTGCCGGCTTCCGACAGATCGCTCGATACGACTTCACAAAAGCAGACAACGAAGACTATTTCCTCATCTTCGAAACGCGATAGATCTAGTGCTGGAGAGAGAATCTGGGGTAAAAAGCAGAGGTCATCTGGACAGCGGTCGTGGGTTTATTAAGGGTGCATAAGACTTCCCATCGGTTCCTCAGGGCGCTTAAGGTGTCGTCCGTTGCCTCCTGTTTTTTGTTAGTTGCGCGTTTCTTTTTGGCCGCACGGCAGAGATCGCGGGTGCATTCCAAGGCTTGTTGTCGCCCGTGTCTGGGCGGCACATGCAGCTATTTCGGTACCTCCTCGTCCGTCGCGACATACCAAGGAACCTCCTTCGTCTGAAAGAGCTCTGCGCAACGACTGGTCAGATGCGATAGAACGATCTTTGCAACGCGCACACTGTGTTCCACCTCCTTGTCCCAGTCCACGTGGGAAAGGCCGTCGTTATGTGTGGGATTCCATCGAGCGGTCCGTATCGCAAGTATCAGGCTGGAGGCGATCAGCAGGGAGGGTCCAAGTTTCTGATAGTCCACTTCGCGCCGATAGCCGCCTACTTGTGTATCTCTATTAGTGGAAGTCATGCGAACGGACCTCCAGGGTTTGGTCAGTGAGAGGATGTAGTCGCGATGCTTTCACGTGAATCACACCGTCCTGATTCTGCAAAAGACCTTCGGCGAGGATGAACTTGCTGCGCGTCACGACCAGGCGTTCTCTCTCATAAAGATCGGGCGTCACGATGACATTGGCGATGCCAGTCTCGTCTTCCATCGACAGAAAGATGAATCCCTTGGCCGTGCCAGGCCGCTGCCGTGCGATAACACATCCTGCCGTCCGTACAAATTCACCATTCCTGCGATTCCGCAGCTCTTCTGCTGAAAGAATCCTCTTCCGTCGCAACGCCTCACGTCGATACGCCATGGGATGCTTCCCAGTCGTTAGCCCCGTGCTAGCGTAATCCGCTATCAGACGTTCTTCCGTGCTCATCTGCCGCAATGGCAGGCTTCCGGAGTCCTCTTGCAATAGCAGGCTATTCTGTCGGAGCAGCGGCCCTTCCAGTTTGCCCGCACGTTCGACCTGCCACAGCGCATCGCGGCGATGTGCGACTCCTTCGAGATTGTTCAGCGCTCCGATGCGCGCTAACAAAGTCAACTCCTTGCGATTGAGCAACGGCACCCGTGCGATCAGATCCACAACCGACTGAAACGAGCCGTATTCTCGGCACGAGTTCGCAATCGCTTCGGCGGATTGCTTACGCAGCCCTTTCGCGTAGCCGAGACCGAGGCGCAGAGACAAGCTTCCATCCGTCTCATGCTCAATCGTGCAGGCCCATTCTGAGACCTGAACGTCCATCGGCTTCACTCGCAATCCGTGTCTCTGTGCGTCCTTGACCAAAACGGCAGGCATATAAAACCCCATCGGCTGATTGTTCAGAATCGCGCAGGTAAAGGCTGCCAGGTATTTCACTTTGAAGTAGGCCGATGCATACGCAATCAGAGCGAAGCTGGCGGCGTGTGATTCCGGGAAGCCGTATAGCGCGAACGAGCTGATGTTCTGGATGATGTTCTCTTGAATTGCGGCATCGATGCCATTGGCCGTCATACCGGCCTGGAGCTTGCCTTCGAGATTCTTCATCCGTTCCCAGGAGCGCCGCATTCCGACAGCGCGGCGAAGCTCCTCGGCCTCTGCACCGGTGAAGTTCGCAACCGTCATGGCCATACGGAGTAGTTGTTCCTGAAAGAGCGGCACGCCCAGCGTTCGCTTCAACACCGGCTCCAGCGAGGGATGAGGATAGGTAATCTCTTCCTTGTTCTGCCGACGGCGCATGTATGGGTGCATCATCTTGCCGACAATCGGTCCCGGTCGAATGATGGCAACCTGCACGACCACGTCATAGAACTTCACCGGATGATTCCGCGGAAGCGACGCCATCTGTGCACGGCTCTCTACCTGGAACATGCCGACCGTGTCGGCACGCTGCAATGTGCGGTAAATTTCGTCGTCTTCCGGCAACTGAGCCAGATCGACCCTGTCGCCGTAGTGCTGCGGAATCAGCTCCAGACAATCCTTGAGAACAGCCATCATTCCGAGTCCGAGAAGATCTACTTTGATAATTCCGAGATCGGCGCAGTCCTCCTTATCCCACTGGACAACAGTGCGATCCGGCATCGAAGCCCGTTCCAGCGGAACAACGCAGTGCAATTGACCCTGGCAGATCACCATGCCACCGGAGTGCTGTCCGAGATGACGCGGCAAATTCTGAATGCGCATACAGAGTTCGAGGTACTTGGCGATACGTGGATGCTTCAGATCAAAACCCGCATTCTGAAACGAGTGCGCCATCGTGTCAGTCGGCCCACGCCATTCGAAGTGGCTCACTAAGGTGGATAACCGCTGTAGCGATTCTTGATCGAAACCAAGAGCTTTGCCTACCTCCCGCGCAGCCGATTTGCCTCGGTAAGTAATGACATTGGCTGTCATGGCCGCGCCGAGTTCGCCATAGCGTTGATAGACGTATTGAATCGCCTGCTCGCGCTTCTCCTCTGAAGGGAGGTCGAGATCGATGTCCGGCCATTCACCGCGGCTTTCACTGAGGAAGCGCTCAAACAACAGTTCCATACCGACCGGATCGATGGCTGTGATTTCAAGCGCATAGCAGACGGCCGAATTCGCGGCGCTTCCTCGACCTTGAATCAGGATGTCGTGGCTCTTGCAGAACTGCACGATGTCCCAGACGATGAGGAAGTATCCAGCAAATCCCAGCTTTGCGATCAGAGCAAGCTCATGTTCAACTTGCTTCTTCGCCCGTTCCAGCAAGCCGTCATCGCGCTTCGCTCCGTAACGCTGAACCACGCCCTCTTCGACGCGTTTGCGCAGAAAAGTATCCATCGTGTCGCCTTCTGGCACTGGATAGCGCGGGAACTCATAACCCAGATCGCTCAACTCGAATTGCAGCCGCGACGAAAGATCGATTGTGTTCTCCACTGCTCCGGAAACATCACGGAACAATGCCGTCATCTCGCGTGCAGGACGAAGATGGCGTGCACTATTCTGAGACAGAAGACGACCAGATCGGTCGAGTTCCGTGTGATTGCGGATAGCGGTAAACAGATCCAGAATCTCCCGGTCATACGAAGTCGCGTACCGCACGCCATTTGTCGCAAGCATGGGCAACTTCAGAGAAGCGGCGATGCGGATGGCAGCCTGGTTTCGCCACTCCTCCTCGCGCTCGCGATGGCGTTGGAGTTCGACATAAACATTTTTGCGGCCGAAAATGCGAACCAGTCGCTCGACTCTCTCTCGACCGGCTTCTTCACCGCTACGCATCAAGGCGGCGGCGAGTGGCCCCTCGTCGCCACCCGTCAGACAAATCAGGCCCGAGGCATACTGTTCGAGATCTTCGAAATTGGCTGCGCCTTCCTGCTTCGTCGTTTCGCGCATTTTGAATCGCGTGATGAGCTGACAAAGATTCTGGTAACCTTCGCGGGATTCGCAGAGCAGGGGTAGACGGGCAGGCTCAGTGAGGTGCTGATGTGGCAGCCACGCAGGGGGCGTGAGGCGTGAGCCAAGGCTCGATACCGAAACCTCTGCTCCAATATGAGCGCGAACATCGTTCCGCTTGGCACTGGTATGAAATCGGGCGGACCCGTACACGCCATTGCGATCAAGCAGAGCCATCGCCGGCATCTCCAGCTCGACGGCACGTTCGGTGAGTTTTTCGGGATCGGATGCACCTTCCAGAAAGCTGAAGGCGCTGGCAGCGTGCAGTTCGACATAACGCTCAGTCATAGAGGGCCGCCATCTGCCATTGGTTCTGCATGAGGTCACGCATCATGCAGCAACACAGCATGGCCCCGTTCTGTGCCCGGGCAACCAGATCCCATTGCTCCGATCCCCAGAGCGTCTGATTCCACCAGTCGCCATCAGTAAGCCACGGCCCATAGGCCTGCTCTACCGTATAGCGTCGTTCACGAAAGAAGAACATCCCCGGTCGAGAGTCTTGCAGCGTGACGGAAGTCGGCTCTGGCGGCCGAAGCTGTCGCATGGAAGCCCGCGGCTGTGGAGGAGCATTCTCTACAGAGTCCTCAGGAGGTAGGGTGAAGGGCTCCATGCGAAAGCTCTCAGGCGCATGCGTATCTTGGAGCACCGCGCGACCGACATTGCCCTCGCCCACAATGGCGCCGATACGGGCAAGGGTCACATCCAGCCGTGTCGCCTCGGGAAGCTGTGGAGAGAAGAAGCCGAGTTGTACTTTGCTGGTGCTATCCGGCTCGGCGTGCAGTACTACGGCCAGGATGGCCGCTTGAGGCGGATGTGCTTCGAGGTCGAGGTGCAGCAGTTTAATCCAGAGCTGCTTATCGGTGGAAGGGAGTGCAGGCCGCACAGTACGGGCATGAGAGCCACTACCATCGAGTTTCAATGTGAGGGTCACAGAACCTAGAGCCAGAACGCGTGCCCTTGCTCGCAGGATCAGTTGATCCAGCATGATGCCAACAACGAATAGTAAAGAGTCCAACAGCTCGACAGGGGCATCGAGTTCCATCCGCTCTTCGAGCGTGAAGACTGGTTCCATCGGCTGAAAAAGATGCGGCATCTCGCCGCGTGCCAATTGGCGAAGGCGTTTGCCCTCCTGGCCCATGCGGGAGATCAGTTCCGTCTCCGGCAGAGCTGCCAGCATTCCCAGCGTGTGAATACCCCATAGAGCAAACGTCTCTGCCTGTGTCTCTGTCAGATCGAGAACAGTGAGTGGCAGAGAGGATAGCGCTTGGGCCTCGGCTCCCGATGCGTTCACCTGGATGGGATTGCGTTGCGGACCTTCTTTCGCAAGACAGGCCGCGGTATGGAAGTTGCCACTGACAGCAATTTGGACAGAGATGCCAAGAGATTTCACGCGCTCGAGCAGACTCCGCGCCAGCATTTCTGGTGGGCCGAACAGGCTCCTGGTCGCGGCGATGTCGATGCCACAGAGCAGGGCTGTATTTTTGCTCAGGTTTTCAATACGGGGTGAGAATGCCCCAAAGCATTCGAACAGGATGCTCTTGGTTGCCGTCTCCGATTCGATAGAGCGTGACAGGACTACCGGCTCTGGGAAGGTATCGACCTCCACCCGCGTCATACCGGGTTCGATGCCGAGCAGCCGTGCCTTTGTGTTGAGCGAGCAAACCTGTTGCAAAGGCGCTTCGCCTTCCATCACGACACAGGGTTTGCTGTGCAAGTCCGGCCGCAGGCGCAGGAGCGCCTGCGCTGGAAACTCCTTCGCATAGAGACACGCATATAGTTCCGTAGGCTTCATCATCAGCGACCAGCCCATGTGGTTCGGCTCTCCCAGCTTGCGGCATGTATGCTCTGTGGTGGTTTACGGACAGGAACAACGTTGGTTTCAAGTTGTGTGAACCGTCGACGCGCCACTTCGACACGCGGCTTGATCCCGGTAAAAACAGTGGCTTCATGACAAATCGCTTCTGCCGGTTGGAGGCGAAGCAGTAGTTCGGTGCTGCTCTTTGCAGACGAATGCTGCGTCAGAAGCAAAATACTCGACTGCGTTCTTTCCGCAGCGGCACGATAACGGAACCAGGTTGCCAGCGGTACTCGCGAAACGAACTCCGGCGCCAGACTTCCCATGTCGAGCACAATCGCACTGAAGCCTCCACCATGGAGAAGCAGATCAGCAGTCCGTAGTGCTTGCTCAATCCGAGGCCATGGCATGAAGGAGGAGGAGGCCCGGAGTGCAGTCATCAAGGCAGATTGACGGCTCTCCTTCAAAGTCTGCTGTGTGTGTCGAACATGGCGCTGCGCCTCCGCACACCGCGGAGCTACTGGCTCTGATCTCAGCAAACTGCTAACAGCATCCGAAAGCCCTTTGACCTCACTGCGCGGATGTTGCCCATAACCTCCGCCATGTAGGCCTTTCGTTCGAGAAGGAGGATCAAGATACTTTTCCGGCAAAACAAAGTTGCGACTTGCTTGCCGTATACTTTGCTGGATCACACCGCAGCGAACCCAAAGCAACCGGGTAAGGTCGACGCCTGCAGCGGCGGCGGAGAGAGGATCAAAGGCGTTCGAGGCATCGATCCATGCGCAGACCTTTGACGACTGTGTGACCTGCGCTAGAAATGAAAGTGCCACGGATGTCCGTCCAGAACACTCAGGACCGACCAGCTCACTGATCGCTCCGACCGGCAGCCCGCCGTTAAGCACGTCATCCAGGATCTCAATACCCGTCGCCACTACTGGGCGCATCATCTTCGGAGGCGGGGTAAGCGCCGACGGGATCTTCTGCGCGAGCGCTGTTTCAATTTGGAGGCGGAGTGCGGAGGCGGAAGGCATAGATTTATTCGCCTTATATTCGCCTATTCTAGACTGGACATGTCAACCAGCATCTGCCCCAAGCCTAGTGCAAAACCATCTAAACTACTGCATCCAAAAGGGAAATAATTAATCAGGTCGCAAACCGTACGCTTGGTAAATCGTTCTTTCTTGGTCGGGACTTTCTGCCGGACGAAGGCCACGAAGGAATGAACCATGTTGCCATCCTGACGCACAGGCTCTGGGATCACCTTGCTGCTGATCCGAGTTGGTCGGCCACACGCTGCGGGTTGCTGGAGAACCATACACCGTGGTGGCATTCTTCAGCCTGGTATCGCTGACCGTAACATTTTTCCAGATGGCTATACCCCTAGCAATGTCCGCAACTTGGCAGACGGCCCAAGGGCATGAGATTCAGATCAGGGAGAAAGGACGACAGCAAGTTCGCCTCTCAGATTGACATCCGGCTCAGGCGGTGAAATATTTGTGTCGGATGCCTACCCAAAGAGATTCCGACGACCGTATCGCCCTGTTGCAAGGGACGTTGGACTGCTCATTTTGAAGACTCTTGTGCTGGTGACATGTGGCCAGGGCGTTGCACGGTCGATCCAACGCCAGTCAGAAGAGGCTTTTTTCGTCGACCATGGTTCACTCTACCTGGCCCGGCTACGGCTCGAAGACAAGAAGTGGATCAGCGCAAAGTAAGGCGGAGGCTGACAAGGGCGATGGAATTGATTTTGAGCGCTAACGCCGGCCCGAGCAGCGAGGAGGCCTGAGGATGTTCAGAAGCAAGCGTAGCCCAGATGATTTCGCTGAGGAGATCAAGGCGCATCTGGAACTCGAAGCCGATGAGCTCAAACATGAAGGGGTGAGCGAAGATGAGGCACACCGGAGGGCGAGAGTCGAGTTCGGCAATGTGAGCACGGCGCAGGAGCGCTTCTATCTCAGAAACCGGGTGGTGTGGTTCGACAATCTGGTGCGCGATATCAGGTTCGCGATTCGCCAGCTTGTCAAGAATCCAGGCTACGCCGCCGCTGCCATTCTTACGCTCGCTCTTGGCATCGGCGCGTCCACATCGATCTTTTCTGTAGCCAATGCTGTGCTGCTGCGACCGCTTCCGTATCCGAATGCCAAGCAGGTCGTGCGCGTCTGGGAACAGATGCCCAACGGACACCGACCGAACCTGGCCGAGTCCAATTTCGAGGATTTTCTTACACAGAACAACACGTTTGCGAGCCTGGCCGCCTACGACTACGGGGTCGTCTCTGTTTCCGGCACCAGTGAGCCGGTACGGGTGAACGCCGCAGCCGTTTCCAGTGGCTTTTTCCCCACCCTTGGTGTGCAACCGTTGCATGGCCGTCTTTTTGCAGCGGACGAGCAGCGCCCGCATGGGGCGCCGGCCGTGATAGTGAGCTATGGCTACTGGCAGCGCTACCTTGACAGTGCAGCGGATCTCTCAAAATTCCACGTGGATATCGAAGGAAGTTCTTACTCCGTGGTCGGTGTCATGCCGGCGGAATTTGACTTCCCATCGGGCGTGGCTGCATGGATTTCGCGTGATGTTGATCCGCCCCACCCCAGCCGCACAGCGCATAACTGGCGCGTTCTCGGCCGTGTCCGCGATGGCGTCACGGTTGCCCAAGCGCGCGCGAATCTCAGCGCGATCGCTCGCCGTATCCGGAACCAGTACGGCACCGAGGTAGACCTCAACGACGCTGCCGTTGTGCCTCTTTCCGACGCGATCGTCGGCGATGTGCGGCCTGCTCTCTTAACCCTTTTGGGAGCCGTCGGCCTCCTGCTCCTGGTCGCCTGCGCCAATGTCGCCGGATTGCTGGTGGCGCGAACTTCTGCCCGCTGCAAAGAACTGGCCATCCGTGCCGCCCTCGGCGCCGGTCGTGGTCGTTTGATCCAGCAGTGCCTCGCCGAGTCGTTTACGCTTTCGCTCGCGGCAGGAGTATTGGGCATTCTGATGGCTGCCGTCTGCGCTCGGCTTCTTCCTGCCATTCTTCCGGCAAACTTGCCGCGCCATGAAGGTATCGCCATCAATCCCGCGGTTCTTTTCTTCGCTCTGGCCGCAATTGCGGCGGTTGCCGTGGCCCTCGGACTCTTTGCCGCCTGGCGTGTAGGCCGAAGCGACTTGCAGGATACCCTCAGCGCCGGATCCCGCGGTCATACGGGTTCGAGAGTCAGTCAGCGCCTGCGCAGCCTTCTGGTCATCGGCGAGATCGCCACCACGCTGGTCATTCTGGTGGGAGCTGGCCTGCTTGGCAGGAGCTTCCTGCGGCTCATCGCCACGAGCCCCGGCTTTCGTCCGGAAAGCCTGATCACCATGGAGTTTTCGCCTCCTATTTCGCAAGGGCAGGATGGCATGGACCAGGCCGCGATCGCGCGCCAGGTCCACCTCCTGGACGATATTGTGGCGCGGCTGAGCGCTGTTCCGGGCGCAGCAAGCGTGGGTTTGGCTGGTGCACTTCCTGTCGCGGCGGGCGACAATCTCGCGGACGGCGTTTTCGTGATCCTCAACGGCGACAAGCCGCCCGCCACTTTCGATGAATTCGGCCGGATGGCACAGATTCATTCCCAGACGGGGCACGCCCTATATGACGTCGCCATGAGGGGTACTTCCAGACCTTGGGCATTCCCTTGATTCGCGGGCGCATGTTCGGCGGCCAGGACACACTCAACACACCCAACGTTGCACTGATCAGCCAGGCGTTGGCTCGCCAACACTGGTCCAATCAGGACCCCATCGGGCAGACCATAGAGTTCGGCAATATGGACGGCAACCTGAATCCGCTCACCATCGTCGGTATCGTCGGTGATGTGCGTGCGAGCGGGCTCGATAGTCCACCGAGTTCGGTCATTTATGTCGATTACCGTCAGCGCGGGATGAACTCGAATGCCACGCCAACGATTCTCCTGCGCACCACCACACCTGAAAGTGAGATCATTTCCCCCGCGCGCGTTATCTTTCACGACCTGGCTCCCCAGGCCCCCGTCAAATTTTCTACCTTTGCGGTGGAAGTGGACGGCTGGCTCGCCGATCGGCGCTTTCTTCTCCTTCTTGTGGGACTGTTCGCCGCTGCGGCTCTTGTCCTGGCGGCCGTCGGTCTCTACGGCGTGGTCGCTTTTTTCGTGACGCACCGCACGCAGGAGATCGGCATTCGCATGGCAATCGGCGCCCAGCGCAGTGACGTTCTGTGCCTGGTGTTGGGCGAAGGGGCACGCCTAGCCGCCTTCGGCGTTGTAATCGGCATCGTCGTATCGTTCGCGTTCACCCGTTTGTTGTCCAGTCTCCTTTTTGGCATCAGCGCCACCGACCCATTTACATTTGCCGGCGTCGCGGTGCTTCTTTCTCTCGTCGCGCTTGCGGCGGCGTACATTCCCGCGCGTCGAGCCATGCGTGTCGATCCTGTAACGGCACTGCGTTACGAATGACGCCTTCCCGTTAGCAGCCAAGCCGACGCGTCGTGGCCAGATTGGCTCAGGCGCCGATGACTACTCGTGGAATGAATTTGCGAACGATTTCTTGGTTTGCCAAGAATGCGCCAATGATTGCGAATTACGTCCCTATTGATTGATACAACGAAGAAGGTGCTTGTTACAGATAGTGAACTGGCCCGTCTCCTGTGTCAGGATGAAACGGTCGAGCGGATCGGCCCGAGGTTACGTGTACGAGATACCGTGTTTAAAAATCAAGCATCCATTTACCGAGGACAATCTTCCGGACAGTGACTTCCCGGAAGAGGACTTCTGGCCCGAATAATTTCGGATTATCCGTGATCGGTGTAGATCCTTATTAGACGTTCGAGAGACGAAGCTGTCAGTTTTCGGCTAACTTTGCAACTTTGCATGCCACATCGATCTCGCGGACGATTCAGGCTTCATTGGAAAGCCAGCGACAGATAGAGTCGAATGAGCCTATAGGACAAGGCGAGCCAAACGGATCGTCGATCCGAAGCAACGGGGTGTTCACAGGCCGTTGTCGATTGCACGTTCCATGATGCTATGGCCGTGTCTGGGCCTCTCCTTGCTGGACGGAAAGTTGTGAGGTGGGAGGGGTCGAATAGAAGCAGCTTCCTGCGATACTCTTGTCTGCAGTTTCAAATGATACGTTTCCAAAATATGGGTCGGCGTTCTGAAAGAGAATGGGCATCGGGGGCAAATTGGGCTGCTTGGCCGCCACAAAGCTATCCGGCATATGGATGTTGAAGCCATAGCAGCCGTCCGCCGGGCAGTCGATGTCTTTCGTTGCATACGAGCACACCTGGTCATCGACACCCGGCGTGCACCCGCTCCCGGCGGCGGGATTGCATCCGCAGGAACTGGTCTGGGTATTCCAGGAGCAAAAGCTGGTCGGTTGACAGAAAGTGCTCTGCTCCGACGGCGCGAGGTCTTTCAGCCCGCTCAAATCCACATTCACGGTCAAAAGACCGGTCGTCGAGTTATAGCTACCGAAGGTAGCCCAAGAGCTGCCTTCGTACTCTTGCATTGGGAAATTGTTACCGGGGATCATCACGCGTGCAGGCACAATCGCTGCCTGTGCCTGCGCCTGGGTCAGCCCGGTGCCGATATACAGGCTGTAAGTTTGCTTGGTTGAATTCTTGGCGAAGAGCAAGAACACGTCATAGACCTGGCTGGGCTGAAAAGCATTCATGAACATCACTTGAAACTGAGTCGGCCCGGTGTGCCATTGACTGTTGATCGGAACAGTTGTATCGATGTAGTACTGACCATGGTTAACCGTGAGAGTACTGCGCTGCGCGCTTGCCTGGCCCATCATTTTGATGGAGGGCCGGGAAGTATTAATGTTGTTCAGCTCCGGCTGCGTCACAATTTGCCGATACAAAGGCACTCCATAACATTGCGGGGTTGAGCATTGCGTATCCCAGTAAGTGGTAGGGAAGGGAGCGGGAGCTGGATTGGGAGGAGGAGGGACTCCGCACGAATTATTGATAGCGCATCGAGCTACGATGGCTGTTGTGAGGTACTCGTAGGGACTGGTGGACGCTGTGGCGCCGCTGAGGCTCCCACTCTCTATTGGCGTCGCCGGCGGCAGCTGCCCGCTGGCGCATTGATCGGTGACCATTGGCGCATTGAAGAACGGGTCCTTTGTGACGGAGATCGTCGGTCCGGAAGAGGGTGTTTGCTGAGTATTTTTGGAGATAAGACCGGTCAGGGTGGCATCGTTGTCCGTCAACTCCGTCTGGCGGTCAATGTCCGTAAAACTGGTAGCGAACATGCCAGGGTTCCACGTGCAGTAAGTATTTTGGATTTCCGAGTTGTTTCCGCTCGGGTCAAATGGATCGGGAAGCGGCTGGATGACAAAATGGCGGATATCCACGTTGTTAAACACCAGATTGTCCGAGTTGAATGCCGGCGGATAATAAAAGCCATTCGGTTGTTTCCATGCAATCGCCGCGTTCGGCAAGACACACTTGTTGTTGAGATTATCGGTGGGCTTGGACATCGGCTTGCCGGGCGGCGACAGGATCACGCCGACCTGATAACCGTTCCCCCAGTTCAGGCTGACGCAATTTCCGGGTTGTGCATTCCCATCCGCCGCCCTGCAATTCTCGAGCGTGCCGAGCGTTGTCGGAGTAACGTCGGTATAGATATTGTTGTACTGGCTCGCCGGCCCATCATAAATATTGAATAGCCGCTGGTTACCGCCGAAATTGGATAACTGAAAGCTGACCCCGTCTGTTGCTGACAGGCAATATGATCCGTTATAGGTACATTTCAGCTGCCCATAAGGATTAAATGGGCCTGCGTTGGAGGCGTACGGGTTGGCAGGCACTCCGTCGCTTGTGTTTGGCTGCGTATTTCCGACCAGGATGCTGTCCTTCAGCACCGACCAGAAGCCCTGAGCTGCATCCGAACGAGTGTACCCTCCGCCACTGATGAAGGTCAGGCCCCCGTTCTGAACATCTGTAATGGCAGAGTTATCGAGGAGGTACCACCATCCTCGCAGCCAGATTGCGGCCAGATTGGTCTGCGCCCAGTTGAACGATGTGGTGTAGTGATCAATGACCGTAGCCGCGCATGTACCCTCCTGGCCGCCAACCCCGCTGCATGGAGGCGCCGTGCTGCAGTCGCCAGATGTGTTAGGTGGATGTGCGCTGTCACAAAGAGTGGCTTTTGCGCGCGCGAGATTTTCCGCCGGGTAAGAGTCATATGTCACAGAGTTCGGGTTCGGAACGGAGTACAGTTGGTTCTCCGACGAGCCGGGGCCGAAAAATATCCCATTACAGGGGCTGGTCTGGCCCACCGTGGAAATGGAATTCATGGCCGCCGTGCAGGAATTGCCCTTGAACGTCATCAACGGCGCGCCTCCTAATAACCCGCTCTTCAACCCCTGCTTCTCCATGCCGGCATAGCTCGTCCATGTCTCATATTTCGACGGGCCGCCTTGAAGGAGTCCTACCTCCTGACCGTTTTGTACACCCTTGAAGGAGTAGCCTCCAGGCACCATCCAGTAACAGGCCCCGCACGCTTCCGCTCCGACCGCGGCGTTGTACTCAAAATCGTTCCAGTTATTCATAATCCAGAACACACTGGGCGTCGTGACATCGGTGACATATGGAGGTATATCGGGAATTTGCCCATTCACATTCGCCGGTTGCCCCCCGATAGGAGTGAGCGGAGCCGCTGGTAATGCGTTGATCTGGCTGACTGGAAGGTCCAGGATTCCCGGCACCATGCGCGGGTTGGTGTCGGTATCAGCCAAGGCTCCCCGCACCGTGATGCCGGCGTTCGAGTAGAGCCGGTTATTGGTCTCCGTCGCATCTTCCAGATAGAACCCGTGCCCGATGGACTTGTAGCCGACATTGCGCGCCAGTGTGACCCCTTGCGTGGCATGCACGGTAATGAAACGCGTCATTGAATCCACAATCGAAGAATCGGCAACATATGTCCCCAGAAAATCCCCGTTAGGCTGGGGAACACTGCGGTCCATATGAAAATGGACTGGATAGTGACCTATGAGGCCTCCCTGGCCGAGCTGATAGAACTCCACGCCCTGCAGCTCGAAGGCGGTGAAACCTTGGCGCGCGAGGGTGTGTCCGCCATAATAGTTGGCCGGCGTGCCCTGCGCGACCGGGAAGTGATCGACGCCGCGGGTAAACGTGGGCGTCGCGCCCTCCGAGGCGATGACGATGCTCCGGGTGAGGAGTGCCACGATCGCGCGCGTTTCTATATTTTGTGGCGGAAGATTGGTCACGGCCATGTCCTGAACCGGACCGGGCGGGTTCGCTGGATTTTCCGCAGCCAGATTGCCGTAGGGATAGGTCTCACCATAGTGATGGTTATGCACGGCGTTCATCGGCGCTGGCGCGCTCGGATCAATGGTAATCGTGGCTGAGTTCCCGTTGTTCATTACACTTTTGATCACCAGCTCTTCTGTATGGCCGGGGAGATAGTCCGTTGTTGTTACAACGACGTGATCGCCCGCCGCCCAGGTGGGCACTGCGCGGTCGATGGAAAAAGCAGTTTCCCCTCCCGTCAGGGTCGTAGTTAGCCGCGCCCAGCTTGTGCCGGAGTCCGCCGGCTTATCTTCGATCGCTTCCGGCGTCGGTCCCGTTCCCATCCGGATGCCCTTCGCCCCGCGCAGCGTAAGCGATCCGCCCGCCGATACAGCCAGCACCTTGCTGCCGAAATATGTTCCTGAGTTTGGAGGATCGCTCAACTCCAACTGTTCGTACTGATAGAAGCAGTCCTTAGTCGTCGTACCAGGCTGGTTCGGTAGGTTGAGCTGAGTTGCCGGCGTACATGGCTTGGTGGGCATCTGCATGTTGGCCATACTGGGATTAGACCCCCAGTCGGTGTCCGAAACGCCGCAGTGACTCGGCATAATGGTGTCGCTTTGACAGGTAATGCTCGGAATACCATCTCCCTTGGCTCCCCACAACCAGATCGTCAATGGGCCGTTTATGGGAGAGGTCGTTCCAGCCTGGAGAGTTCCGCCCATCTCTACAAGGATAGAGTGCGCATGGAAGTCAATCGGCTTATCGTTAAACGTGAGCGTCCCCCCGTTCCAGATATTCACGTTCCGATAAGCGTAAGAGCCGCTTACATCACCAGCGTTGCCAGTACCGTCCACAATGCAATTAGTCCCGTTTATCTGGAGATCGATGGGCGCGGTCGCGTTGCCTCCGGGCAAAATGTGGCCGGTCTCATTGCATGTTTCCACCGTTGGCGCGGGGGCTGGCGAGCCCACCGGTGGGCCGGAGGGCGGGGAGCCAAGCTTTGGCGGGGCCGATGTACTTCCGCAGCCTATAGCCGTTGCCAGACAGAGACTAGCCAGAAGAAACCGCCCACCGCGCATGATTTCACGATGGCAGCTTCGCGGAACCCTATCCTTTGCCGATACTTTTTCCCGGGACGGCAAGAGACGAAATCCATTGAACACGGCATGAAGACTGCGGGAGAGTACCTGCTTTCGCGAATTCTTGAGCTTTGTCATTCGCGGCCTCCAATCGACAACATTGCTGGGATCGAGGGGCAGTCAACGGAGATGGGCTGTGAAAGGCGTTTGTTCGACGAAATAAAATTGACATGAGTATACACTCGGTCGCCCACCTATTCAGTTTTCGCCGGAGACGCACTAAACGAGCGCATTGGCTCTACATGAGGAACGCCGGTTGTTAGCGTGAATCGATGACCTTGTCCCCGTTGGGCTCGCGAGCCGCGTGCTAGAGTAGTCCATCATGGATTCCTATGCCGCGCTAGCACAGCTTGGTTTGAATCTTCCACCGCCCCCAAAACCTGGTGGCAATTACTGCTCTGCTAAGACGGCTGGCTCGTTTGTGTTTCTTGCAGGGGTGATTTCTCAGAATGCAGATGGAGTGATCAGCGGGACGGTGGGCTCGGATCGCACTTTGGAGGAAGCCTATGCCGGAGCTAGCACCTGTGCCCTGCTGCATCTGGCTATACTCGAGCAGCACCTTGGGTCGCTAACGAAGGTCAAGAGTATTGTTTCGGTGAACGGATATGTGAATAGCGTTCCGGGTTTTACCGATTCGCCCAAAGCCATCAACGGCGCGAGTGATCTATTGATGGCTGTGTTCGGCGAAGCTGGCCGGCATGTGCGCGCGGCGATTGGAGTGAGCGGCTTGCCTCGTAATGCGTTGGTTGAGGTGCAGATGGTTGTGGAGATAGAGGAGTGATGGCGCAGCATGTCCTAAGCGCCGAGCCTACGCATTCGCGGTGGAACGCAGACCTATCGCCGCGACTCACGATTGAATCCGGCGATGTAGTGCATTTCGAATGTCAAGATTCGAGCGGCGCTCAGGTTCGTCCCGGAATGACCGCTCAAGAATTGACAACGATTGATCGCGGCAAGATTCATGCTCTGACAGGCCCTGTGGCGGTACATGGCGCACAGCCCGGCGATGTGTTGCAGATCGATGTGCTTGAAGTGCGTCATAAGGGCTGGGGCTGGTCGAGTGTGCTTGAAGGACTGGGTTTTCTCCAGCAGCGATTTCAGGGACCATTTCTTTTTCATTGGGAGCTTGATGAAAATGAAACGCGCTCGCTTGCGCCAGCGGTGGTTCCTCTGCGGCCTTTTTGCGGGATTATGGGAGTTGCACCTGCGGAGCGCGGCGAGATTCGCACACGGGCGCCGGGTGTGTTTGGCGGCAATCTGGATGTGCGTGAATTGTGTGCTCGTGCGACTTTGTATCTGCCGGTGCTGCAGCCTGGAGCACTGTTTTCTTGCGGTGATGCGCATGCGGCACAGGGTGATGGCGAAGTCTGCATCAACGGGATTGAATGCCCGGCCGATGTGACGCTGCGTTTCAGGATGCATAAGGCTCAGACTCTGGCGGGTCCGATGCTGGAATCAGCGGGGATGCCGTCGAGTGAAGATTGGGGAAGCTGGCTGGTGTTGGAGTCGGCGACCGATGCTTTGGAAGCGGCGCGGAGCGCGACCGATCGAATGATTGATTTTCTGGGCAAGCATTGGGGTATGGAGCCGATGCATGCGTATCTGCTGTGCAGCGTGGCGATGAAGCTGCAATTGAGCCAAGTGGTGAATGAGCCGATGATTACCGTGGCAGCGGCTGTTTCGAAGAACATGCTGCCTCCGCGCGTGTTGTTTGAATAATGCGTGCTCTGCGCCTCTTACTCTGAGGAGATCTTAATGGTGGTAAATGATCCGGAAACGGTTGCGGAACTGCGAGGGCTCTATCCGCGTTATGAGGAAGCGTTGGTGAGCAATGACGTTAACGTTCTGAAGGCTATGTTTTGGGCGTCGTCACTGGCGATCCGGTTTGGCGCGGGTGAGAATCTGTATGGCGTGGAAGAGATCGAGGCGTTTCGGAAGAACCGTCCTGCGGTGAATCTTGCACGGCGGATGGTGCGGCTGGATATCGTGGCGTTTGGGAAAGACTTTGGGAGCGTAACTCTGGAGTTTGAGCGCGATGGTCCCGGCGGCGTTGTTCGAGGACGGCAGAGTCAGGTCTGGGTGCGGCTCGATAATGCCTGGCGAATTGTGTCAGCGCATGTGTCCACTCTGCCGGGGAAGTAAATTTTTATGCAGAGATGGTGACTTCGAGTGTTTGCATCGGTGCTGCGGCGAGACGGTCTGCCAATTCTGTTGACGATGTGAAGCGCCTGACTCGCACGAACCGCGCGCGCAGGACGAAACGCATTTCTGGTTCACGCAGAGGATAAGGTGAGAGCCTGAAGCTGCGTTCGGCTTTTCTCTGAACCGTGACCTGCTGAGCATCGCCATGCTCTGTACGAAGCGGGTGCAGCAAGGTTGCGGGTTTTTCGAAATCCACACAACTGAGCAAAGAAAGAATGTCTGTGGCTTGCAGCAATCGGAAGTTTTCTGTAAGTACTTGGTCGAGTTGCCTAGGAAAGAACTCGGCGGCGTCGAGTAGGTGCTTTCTCAATTTGCCTTGTAGATCTAATTGTTCGACGAGAAAGCCGTCCAGCAAAGGAAGCTGTTCAGGGCGGATCGTGCTGCGATCTGCGCGTTCTGAAAGCAGATTGTGCGTATGCATGGAGATGAGGATGGCAGCGAAAGGATCTTCTTCGGCCATGGCCAGGACAGCCTCACGACGGACAGCAAGATAGTCAGCGAGATCGATTTCCTCGAACGCCGCGTAGGTACCGACTAACTCCGTGGAGAAGGCTACAGGCTTTCCTTCAAGCGTAATAGCAGGCGCGGCGTCGCGCTTCAGCCAGCCGTTGTCATGTCGATAGATGCCGCGAAGCACGTGAGAGCGCGGTTCCGGCGCAGCGAACAGCACGTTGCCCCACGCTGCGGCGAATTCGCCGGCAAGATGCGCGTGGTCGGGATGCGTAATCAGCCACCAACCGTCGGAAGTTGCGAGGCGAATCATTTGTTGTAAGGGTCTCCTTAATGTCTGGCCGTATTCAGGATTCGCTGCCTTCTGAGTGGGCTGATTCGTGCCACTTGTGAAGAAAGAGCCATTCGAAAAACATCACGATAAAGAAGAAAGAAAAGCCAAGTATGGTTGCGGCGAAGACCAGGGCGAAGAGATAGTCGGTCTGGAGTTGTGCCATGGCATACAGGATAGAGTAACCGAGGCCGCCCTGACCGACACGGGTCGATCCGGCGAAGAGTTCGCCGGTGATGGCGCCGATGACGGCGATTCCGCTCGAAATGCGGATGCCTACGAAGAGATACGGCAGCGAGTGTGGCAGGCGCAGCTTCCGCAAGATCTGTCCTTGCGAGGCGTTGTGCATGAGGAAGAGTTGCAATAGGTTGGTGTCGATGCTGATGAGTCCTTGTGTGGCGTTGGCGATGATGGGCGCGAGGCAGATGATGAAGGTGACCAAGGCTACGGCGAAGAGCCCCTGTCCTGCCCACATGAGGATGAGGGGTGCGATTGCAACGATGGGAACGGTCTGCAGAAGAATTGTGTACGGGAAGAGCATGCGCCTGAGCCAGGGCAGGCGCGCGAAGATCAGAGCTATAAAGAGACCGCCTACGATGCTTCCGAGAAGGCCAGCCGCTGCTGCTTCGGCCGAGATCCAAAAGGAGGTCCACAATTCCGGAAAGCGCGTCACGATTGTTCGCCCGACAATAATTGCTGGAGGCAAAATGTAGGGTGGAATGTGCAGAACCCAGACCACAGCTTGCCACACGCATAACAGTGCGACGAAAACCACAACACCATTGACTGCCAGGAGCAGCTTTTTTTTCATGCCCGGTGTGCCTCGCGCAGAAGCCGTGATGCCTGGTTGACGAGCGTGTCGAATTCAACTGTTTCGCGCAGGGTGGTTGTTCTTGGATAGCGAAGGTCTACTGAGATGGTATGAGCGATGCGGCCAGGATGCGGTGACAGAATGACAACGCGCGATGAAAGGAAGATGGCTTCGGCGACAGAATGGGTAACGAAGAGCACGGTCCAGTTGCCCGCTTCACGGAGTCGCAAAATTTCTTCATTCATGCGATCGCGGTTGATCTCGTCGAGTGCTGCGAACGGCTCGTCCATCAGCAGGAGGCGTGGTTTGGTGGCAAGTGCTCGGGCGATGGAGACCCGCATCTTCTGGCCGCCAGAGAGTGCTCTGGGGTAGCTCTGGGCCACATTTGTAAGTCCGACTAGCTCCAGCAATCTGCTAGTGGTTTGAAGGGCATCTTCACGCGAGCGAGCTTCCAGTTCAAGGGCGAGGGCGACGTTTCGTTCAACGGTGCGCCATGGAAGGAGTGTCGCTTCCTGAAAGACAAAAGAAATCAGGCGACGTGCGTTTTTTGGTTCGAGGCCGTTGACATATATCTGGCCGGAGGTGATGGGCTCGAGCCCAGCGACGAGCTTGAGCATCGTGGACTTGCCGCACCCAGATGGACCGAGAATCGTCACAAATTCGCCGCGCTCGATGGTCAAGTCGATGCCTTGAAGCACAGGCGGGTCGGTAGCTCGAAAACGCTTGGCTACGTCGCGAAAAAGGATCTCGGGAATGGAACTCATACGATCACGGAAAGGCGTAGGGCTGAGGGATGTTCGTTGTCGTGATGAACGATGTGTGTGGAGCGGTTCCAGTTGAGGGGCGTCATTTCGCTGGGCGGGCCGTCGTTGCCAGGGTTGCGGTCGTACAGCGGGAATGCGCAGCCTGCGATCTCTAATCGCAGACGCTCGCCGGTGCTGAACATGCAGGAAGTGGGTTCCAGGTTGAATTCCCAGAGATGGATCGTGTCAGGGAGGTATGAACGGCTGAACAAGAATGAGGAGCGGGCGATGCCGATCGAGATGAATTCTGCTCGGCCTGAAGGAAGGACGCGAACGAGTTTGGCGGTGATGTCGGCGGAAGGGGCAGAAGTTGCGGCGTAAAGCGCAATGTGCGGAGCACCGAAGACGTGCAGTGATTCAGTCAGAGGCTTAGTGGTGTAGACAAGCGCATTGTTCCCCGCTTCGATTGCGGTCTGATCAAAGGGGCCCGGTTGTGATAAGAGACCTCCGGGCGCTGCGACTGGGACTTCGGGATCGTAGATGAATAGATCGGGTGGTTCTTCGCTGTCTGGTGTGAGAGCGGTGAGAGTGCCGTCACCTTTGAGCGACGGAGCGCGGCCCTGACTGTGGAGGTACAGCGTTGCTTGGGAGCTTCCACGCCAGTCGTCAGCTTCCTGCCAGGTATTCAAGCCCAGAACAAAGTGACGCACGCGAGGCTCTGCAGACCATGTTCCCGCGTCTTTCAGCCAGTGATCGAACCAGCGTAGAAGCAGCGAGTCGGTATCAAATCGGGCTTCTAAGTCGAAGTTGCCTTCGCCTGCCCGATCGCTCCAGGGAATGTGTATCCATGGGCCCGCAAGCAGATACTGATGATGGCGTGCGTGCTCGGAGCCGGCGTTTCGCCGCAGAAGGTCGAAGCCGCGCATGCTGCCTTCTAGATAGGTGTCATACCATCCGGATACGTGAAGTGCCGGAATTTTGATGCAATGCGCGCGTTGGCTGACATCCATTGAGGACCAGTACTCGCTTGACACGGAGTGCTCGAACCAGTCACGGACGTATGAGGGTAACGTCGGATCGCTAATCGAAGGATGAGCGCCGTAGGGCAGGTGCATGGCCTGTTCACGCACGTTTTGCCATGCAGTTTCCAAGCGAAAACCTGGATCATGCAATCCTAGTCGGCGGGCGTCTTCTTTCAGCATTTGCAGGCCCCAGCTTAGTGAAGACGAAAGCCGCAGAGCGCCGTTGTGATAGAACCATCCGGCGAAGAGGTCGCAGGCGGTCATCGCCGGTGCGATGCACTGCAAACCCTCGGGCTGTTCGGCAGCGGCCAGCAATTGGGTTGCGCCTTGATAAGAGAAGCCGTACATGCCGATGCGGCCATCGGACTCCGGGCGAGTGCGCAGCCACGCGATAGTTTCCGCGCCATCGCCGGCTTCATGGCGAAATGGATAGAAAGTGCCCTCGGAGCCGCCGCGACCGCGCACATCCTGAATGACGATGTTGTAGCCGTGGCGCGCGAACCATGCGGGGTGCGCGAAGACGACGGTTGACGCGATATCGCGTCCGTATGGCTGGCGCATCAGCAGCGTCGGTTGTGGTGCGTTACCGGGTGGGTAGTAATGATCGGAGACGAGCGTGGTTCCGTCAGAGACCTGAAAGCGCACGCCGCGTTCCAGCGTGACTCCCCCGCCGCAGTCGATGTGTATTTTGCTCACGCTTTGGATTACGCCCCGGCGGATGAGGTGGGTTCGCGGAATTCCAAAATTTCCTCGATCACAGCGGCAATTCTTTTGGCGGCTGTGGTGAGCCATCGCTCGCCGTTTTCGGCTGTGGCCGGGCGGGGATCGCCCATCACTCCACTAGCTGCGATGTCGCGTGTAAGCCATGCGAAGTTTGCCGCGCCGTTCTCGTGAGCAAGGAGTGATTTGTGCTCAATGGATGCGATGTAGTTAACCGTATAGGCCGAGGTGTCGACAAGCTCTGGGGTTGTGGCGAGGAGGAATGCAGTTTCAACTTCGCCGGCATGGAATCCGTAGGTACGCTCCTGCGGGTTGAGTCCTTCAAAGTTGGCACCCGCGGAGCCGAAGATGGTGAAGGTGCGCATGCCGAATTCTGCGCGGAGGTCGCGGGCCATCGAATCTACCAATGAGTTGTTTCCGCCGTGTGTGTTGAAGATCGCAACGCGTCGGAAACCTGCCGCTGAAAGACTTGCGCCCAAATCTCGTAAGACTGCTATGAAAGTTGTGGTGGAGACAGACAATGTGCCGGGAAAGCCGAGATGCTCATTGCTTTTGCCATAGCAGACCGGCGGCAGGGCGTACACAGGCGCTTCGGCGGTTAACAGATCGAGTGCGCGACCGAGCAGTTCGTTGTTGATCAGCGTGTCAGTTGCGAGCGGAAGATGCGGGCCGTGCTGCTCGATGGCTGCGCTCGGCAGAATCAGGAGCGTGCGGTCGCGTGGGAGGGCATCGACCTGTTTCCAGTTCAGGTAGGCGAAGTTTCGGCTGTCGGCAATGCGGGTCTTCATGCCAGGGCTTCCTCTATGCGATGAAATGTAGCCATCTTTCCCGGATTGAGCAGACCCTTGGGGTCGTAGCGATATTTGGCTTGAAGCTGCACATTGTCGGGCCGATAGCGGCCGCCTCCTTCGACGAAATTTACATGCGGGTTGGCCACAAATACTCCGTTGGTGCGGCAGGTGTCGATCATTGTGTTCAGATATTCGAGAGTGCGAAAGCGGACGACAGGTAATGCACCGGCGAAGACTTTGCCGGCGCCGTTTTTCATCCACTCGATGTGGTGCAGGAAGTCATCGCCGAAGCGCTGCTTGAGAATTGCAAGCTGCTCGCGTGCGCGTGTGACGTCGACGTCAAAGCCACATTGCAGGTAGGTCCATGCAGGGTCGGTTTTCATCGCCCAGAGAGTGGTGTGGTTCCATGTGTAGTCCGAGAGAAGAGGTGATGAACGCAGTCCACCGTAGGGAGCGCAGAAGGTTACTTCGCCTCCGGATGCCTTGGCAAAGGTTGCGAGTGGGGCTGCTTGAGAGTTGGCGATGAGAAGAAAGACAGACGTTGCACCATCGCGCGTAATATTTCGGACTGGGGAAAAGAATGATGGGATGGGCCATTCGAAGGCGGTGACAAGGCGCTTTGTCCACCCGGGATTGGTGGCGATTGCAGTGCCGAATTCGAAGGAAGCGTCGAAACTCGAAAAAGAAATGGCGCATTGCGCCCATTCGACTACGGGTGTCAGTGCGAGCCAGATGCGCGTCATGACGCCGTTTGTGCCCCAGGCATGAAGGATTTCGTGCACTCCGTTGCCTTCATGCATGAGAATTCGAGGCTCGGATTCCATGGTGACTGCCTCGAAGGCGCGGACTGTGTTGAAGTCGCGCAGGGCGCCGTGAGCGACGGAGCCGATGCCGCCTGAGCCTCCTCCGAGGAAACCGCCTACGGTTGCTTTGACGATGGTGGAGGGATAGCAGCGCAGTTCCCAACCCTGCTCGCGGGCCGTCGTTTCAAGAACACCGAGACGAACCCCGGGCTGGCAGATTGCAACGCCGTCCGAGGTGATGGACTCGATCTGTTCCATGCGCGTCAGATCAAGTACCACGCCACCATGCAACGGTACCGCTTGGCCATAGTTGCCAGTGCCTGCTCCACGAACTGTTACAGGCACGTCGAGCGTGTAGCAGAGGCGCAGGACAGCGCGAACCTCCTCAGCGGATAGAGGCTGGACTGCCACATCGGCGCATTTGCCGTCGAGCAGGGGACGAAGAATGGGTGAGTACCAATAGAAGTCACGCGAGAGACGTTCAACGATGGAGGTCTGTGTAATGACGCGAGAAGGATCGCCGAGCACTTCGGCGAGCTGTGTTGCGAGCGTCTCCAATCGCTGCCTCCTCTCTGAAATTAGGTTGACTTCTAAGCTGTGATTGACACTTCTTCTGCGGTGCTCCAGGTCTTGAAGGTTTCCTGCATCTTCGGATGGGTGAAAAGGACAACACATTCATCTCGGCAAACTGGCCCGGTGACCACGGTCGCGCTCATGTCAGATCGCTTGGCAACCTCCATGGCGGGGATATGAATCTGGCGACAGAAGCGATTGGCGTCGGCAATCGTGGCTCCATAGACGACGCGGTCAAGTCCTGCCCACAGAGCGCTTGCCATGCACATGGGGCATGGTTCGCACGTGGAGTAGAGGGTGTATTCCTTTAACGAATAGGAACCGAGTTTGCGGCAGGCGAGCCGCACGGTGCGAAGTTCAGCATGCGCACTGGGGTCATTGCAACGGGTCACCGCGTTGAGCGCACGCATCAGCCTTTTGCCGGTTGTAGTGTGGACTATCTCGGCGGCAAATGGCACAGGATGAACGTTCGCGAGTGTGCGCGCTGCCCAGTTGGCGAGAGCTGCCATGCGCTGCTCGTCTTGCTGGAGTATCGAAGCAGTCGGGCTCGATTCGCTGCAAGCTGCCATAGTTGAAATTAGCATAGTCTGCTGTCTTTTCAAGGGTGATTTTGATGCGTCACTACTCCTGAATGGCTGGTCTGCATAGAATGCACGTATGCCATCAGCCTCTGAAATCCCTTCTTCCATTCGAGATCTAACCGAGAGATATCGATCCGGTCGCGCCAATGTGCACGAGCAGGTAGAGGGGGCTTTCAAACGCGCCGATTCGAACGCCGGAAGGAATGTCTATCTTGCTCAGGTCGAAGCATGGACGTTGCGTGAGGCAGAGCGCCTGGATCCGGAATTGATTGTGAGTAGGCCGCTTTGGGGGATTCCGGTTTCGTTGAAGGATTGTTTCGATCTGGAAGGATTTGTTACGACGTGCGGATCACAGGCTCTGAGCATGGCTCGTGTAGCGGCAAGCGAAGATTCGGCAGTTGTTTCGAGGCTCAAAGATGTTGGTGCGGTGATTATGGGCAAGACCCACTTGCACCAGCTCACTTATGGCATTACGGGAGAGAATCAGGATTTCGGCGATTGTCTTCAGCCGGTTGATGCAACGCTGCTGACGGGCGGATCGTCGAGTGGTGCTGCTGCGAGCGTGCAGGAGGGTTCTGCAATGGCCGCAATTGGCACGGATACGGGAGGCTCTATTCGGGTGCCTGCTTCATTGTGCGGATTGATTGGGTATCGCGGGTCGGTTACGTTGGATGTGGTCAATGGGCGTGACCTCTGGAGCGGCGGCGAACATCTTGCTCCGAGCTTTGACACACTTGGATGGTTGTATCGTGATCTCGGCGATGGACCATCGCTTGGAGCGGCTCTGTTTGGATTGCCACAGGCAGATGCGCCTGAGCTGCGAGGGCTTCGCTTAGGGATTGTGGACGCTCAATTTCTGCATGACTGCGAAGACGAAGTTGTGGCTTCTCTCGAGGAATGGCAGGCTCGATTCCTGCGGCTGGGCGTGCATGTTTCGGTCTTTGATGCGTCGATTTGGCGTGACTCGATGGAGTTGTATGTGCCACTGCAGGCTAGCGAGGCGGCGGCTCTGCATCCCGAACCCCGGGATGGTTTTGAACCTGTCATTGCGAAACGGTTGCGTTGGGGTGCTTCGCTGGCATCGGGTGAACTTGCTGAATTGCGGAAGAGGCTTGACGTATTTAGGAGCGAAAGTGACCGGGTGTTGGCGGGTTTTGATGTTCTTTTGCTGCCTTGCAGCCCGACGGCGGAACTGCGAGCTGGTGAAGATCATTCGGGAGCGCGGATAAGGATTCTTCGCTACACGACTCCGGTCAGCCTGCTTGGCTGGCCGGCTATTACGCTTCCGAGTCGTCGCGGTGGACCTCAGCTTGTTGGGAAGCTGGGCAGTGATGCATGGCTGCTCGCGTTAAGTGTAGCGCTCGGGGATCAAGATTGTTCTCCGCTCAGCGGATGAATGCTAAGCTGCTGCCATGCAAATTGCGCGTTTTCTCATTTCGGCTGGTTTGTCTGTGGTATTGCTGGGCAATTTGGGCTGCCGCTCTTCGCAGAAGGCCGGTCTGACGATCGTTAAGCTGCAGGCGGATTGGTATCCGCAGCCGGAGCAGGGCGGCTTTTACGATGCTATCGCCAAGGGCTACTACAAAGGGGAAGGTCTGGATGTGCAGATTCTGCCAGGTGGCCCTTATATCTCCAGTGAGCCGCTGGTGGCGAGCGGAGCTGTTCAGTTTGGAATGGCGACGTCCGATCTCGTGCTGGAATCGATTGCCAACTCCAACGAACCGCTCATCGCGGTGGGTGCGACCATGCAGCATGATCCGCAGGGGATTCTGTTGCGGGCTGACTCGCCGGTCCATACCTGGACCGACTTAAATGGGCACATGGTTGCTGTGAAACCAGGTTCCACATGGTGGGAGTTTCTGGTGAAGAAGTTTCAGCTTGATCGGGTCCATGAAATACCTGCAACTTACAGCGTCGCCAATTTTCTGCAGGACCCGGGCTATATCCAGCAGGGGTTTGTCACTTCCGAGCCGTATTTTGCCCACAGGGCCGGCGTTCCAACGCGCATGCTGATGAATAGAGATGCAGGCTTCGATCCGTACCGCGTGTTTTATACATCAGCGGACTTTATGCGTGAACACCCGGAGATCGTTGCGAGGTTTGTACGGGCGAGTGTGCGCGGTTGGCGAGATTATATGAATGACCCGGTGGCGGCCAACGCCATGATTCTCAAGCTCAATCCAGCACTTAGCCCGGACTGGGAACAGTACAGCTACACCGCGCTCAAGAATGGCAACTTCGTTACAGGCGAGGACCGGAGTGGCGCCCAAGTTGGCCAATTCGATGCGAGCCGATGGCAAAACACATATGCTCAGATACTCGACCTGCAGGTTCTGAAGAGGCCAATCGACGTGAAGTCGGCATTCACGACGCAGTTTCTGAAGGAATGATCTGCTGTCCGCCTAACATCTGGTTGATCTGAACTGACGAAAACAATCAGTATGGAGCGGCACAGGGCGGTTCGCACCTTTCATGATCCCAGAAACGGATCCCAGAGGCTTTGACGCGTCAAATATGGGACGCCTCGGCAATACATGTGCAGCGACCTCTGCGATCATAGCGCAGGCCGTGGCTACTCGCTTCGCACCCGGAATAGCCAAATACTCGCTTCCAGCCGGGACTCATCGTGGAAAGGCGCTAAACCCTGTTGTTCTCGAAAGGACTACTGATGTAGGATCCTATTTCCCAGGCTCGAATCGCGCTGTGGCCGTAACGCGCTGGTTTACTTCTTTCTGAATCGTGGTCATATCCTGGTGCAAAAGCTGGCCATGGTCAACCTCAAGGTCACCGCCGACGTAGACCCGGTCGATGTCACGCTGTGCGGTGACCAGAACCAGGTTTGCATAAGCGTCCTCAAGAACGGCACCGAGCCGGGCGGGGTCGATCACTACGAAGTCTGCGAACTTTCCGGGCTCCAGGCTGCCAAGTTTGTTTTTTACTCCCAGTACATCAGCGCTGCCCATGGTGTGAAGCCATAGTACCTGGTAGGGGCTAATCACAGTCGCGTCTTCATACTTATCGCGGACTGCATAGAGGCCGGCGCGCATATTCTCGAAAGGGTCCGCAAGGTCGCCGCTGGCCTCCCCGTCTATTCCCATGCCTATGCGAATTCCAAGCTTGAGATACTTTGGGATATCGGCGACTCCGGATGCCATGCGGCCATTCGATAGCGGGTTCCATGTCATTGCGACATCATTCTTGACCACCTGTTGAAGGATGTAATCATCGGTATGGATAAAGTGTCCGAAGATGAGTTTGTTCGACAGCAGGCCGCTATCCATGAACCAGCGAAACTCAGCGCGCTCTTCACCCTGGGTGATCGGCTCAGGAGGTTCAAGGTAGTGGCTCTGGTTCATCAACGAAAATTGGTCCATGAGCGCCTTCTCCATGACGGACTGCTGGTAGGTATTGTTAAAGGCAGTCCCACCGTTGATCATCACGCTCAGAAAGTTTGATGAGGGTGGTTGAGCGGCAGTCCAATCGAGAAAGGCTTTGAGCCGCCTGCGCGCCTGATCGACTATAATTCCTGGCCGCATCATTCCCGGCTCATAGCCGTGAATGAAGCGGATGCCTGACTTCTCTTCAGCGCGAAACTGAGCCTCATCAAATGCATTGTCGCCGCCGCCCTGCCAATAAATGCGGGCGTAGTTGAAGTTATAGGCGGCAGTAATTCCGTTCTGCAGGTGATCGAGGGCACCAAGCAGACAGAACCAGTAGAGGTCTTCGGGATTGGCTTTTGCCGATCTCTCATAATAAAGATCGTCGATCCAGCTAATCAAAGTTTTGTCCGCGGCGATTCCACGATATGCAGCTTGCCAAAGATGGCTGTGAGCCGAAATGAAGCCGGGAATGATCCACTCCCCATGCGCATCGAATATCTGAGCTGCCGTGATGCCGGCGGGCGGATCGCCTGCACTGACAGCAAGAATTGTTCCATCGTCAGCAACAACAAGATAGCCCATGAATGGATCGCGCTGCCGAGGAGCCATCGTAAAAATGCGGGCATTCCTCACAAGAAGCTTAGCTGATGCGGCGACGAGTTTCGACGGAAGGCAAACGACGATCGTCAAAAGTGAAACCAGGAAAAAAGCTCGCCGCGAAACGATATTCGACTTCATGGCCGGGTGTGACTCCCTTCACCATTTTTAAAGCACAGTGAGATAGCACAGGATGTGATTTTCGAGTTTATAGCAGCTTGCGGGACAGTAACTTGTAAATAACAAACAGGCGCGCAGTCAAGACATAGGCGCCTCGATGGCTGGTAGACAGGCTCTCGGACCCCGGCCATAAGCCTGGGTAAAAACTTTATAAAATTGCGCGTAACTGCCGAATCCTGCTGCGTAGACTGCTTCCGCCAGGGTCTTCTGTTCTGGCTGACGATACTCCTGCCAAAATCGCGAGAGGCGCAGCGAATTTCTGTATCGGCTTAAGGGAACGCCAATCTGGCGCCGAAAAGTCCGGCTTAGGTACGATTCGCTCACTCCGCAGGCTTCCGCAAGTTCGCCCAGATCCTGACTCCAGCCATCTTCGCTCAAAAGCCTCAGTGCACGCCGCACAGCCGGGTGCAAAGCAACGGGATCACCTAAAACTCTTCCCGTGCGCCGGCTACGCCAGCAAAGCAGCAGGAGGTGGTGAAGTCCCGCATTTAACCCGTCGGGATCGCCGTGCTCGTAAGAAAATGCCGATCCGACGCCAAAGCCAGCCTCGCGGTTGAGCACATCGGGATCGAGCGACCCCCTCATCAACGAATCCATGGTCTTTCGGATCAGGTCGAAACTATCTGGCTCAAGCAGAGTGTTCAAAACGCCATCATGCTCATTTGTCTTGCGCTTCAAACCCGCATAGGCATCGGTCCGGCAAGACCGTGCAATGAGCGAAGGCTTGAAAACTGCTACATAATTCTGGGCATCATTCGAGAGATCTACCAGCTGATGTTCCTGCTCAGGATAAAGCCAGAGAAGGGTTCGCGGCCGGAAGGTAAATCTGCGCCCGCTCGACACGTAGGTAACGGTCCCCCGGACAACCAGATTCAACTCCAGCTCAATGTGGTGATGGCTTTTGAGTCTGGGCGGGTTTCTGGTCGATTCCACGAGGTAGAGAAAACCGTCATAGCCCTTGCGAAGTTTTAGGTCTTCCAGCACACGAACAAAATACGATAACTATTGGGCAGCTGTCGAGAAGACATCCATCTGGAGCGAATTGTAGCGTGAAAATAGGCGTTTGAATGGCAAATGGCATTTTCTCTAAAGTCTCGGTTCTTTGGCCGCCTGCCGGGCGGAGAATCCGTCGAGGCATGGACGATGACCGGTTCAGGCGGCCTGGAACTGGAGGCCATCACCTACGGGGGGATCGTGACACGACTCCTGGTACCGAATCGAACCGGTCGTCTGGCTGATGTGGTACTGGGTTTCAATGATCTCGACTCTTATTTAGCAGGCCATCCTTATTTCGGCGCCATTGTAGGACGGGTGGCGGGTCGCATCACTGGGGCCCGATTCGATCTGGATGGAAAAATGTACGACCTGGCCCGTAACGAGGCTCCCAATCATCTTCACGGAGGTGTGCAGGGCTTTGACAAGAAAATCTGGACTGTTACGCCGATCAATGCTCTGGGCGGAACGTGCTCTCTAAGTCTCACCTATAGCAGTCGCGACGGCGAAGAAGGTTATCCGGGCACGGTACGCGTTGTGGTCACCTACACGGTCACCGCCGAGAATGTGTTTTTGATTAACACTGAAGCTGTTGCAGACCGACCCACTCCCTTGAATCTGACGCATCATTCCTACTTCAATCTTGCCGGAGAGGGCTCAGGCCCTGTCTCGGATCACGAGCTCCAGATCAACGCGGATCAATATGTTCCCACAGACGAACACATGACGCTCGTCCCGCGCTATATGTCGGTGACCGGCCAAAGCAATGACTTCCGTGAAGGGCAACGCCTAGGCGCCGTAATTCCAAAATTATTTCAAAATCACGGCGATCTCTATCGAATCCGCAGGCCAAGCGCTGGTCATCCTGGCAAAGACCTTGTGCCTGCAGCCCGTCTTGTCGATCCGGGCTCCGGGCGCGCACTCACCATATCTACTACAGAATCGCATTTGCAGTTATACACGAGCACCGCTCTCGATGGTTCAATCGCTGGAAAATCTGGCGTTCCATACGTAAAGCATTCCGCGGTCTGTCTCGAGTGCCACGGCTATCCAGATGGGGCAAATGCCAGGCGTTTTTGTGACAATATTCTGCGCCCGGGACAGTCGCTGCGGCACACCACAATGTACGCATTTTCTACCATGGCTGTTGACGGGACGTCTCTCACTCCGTTCGCAGAGAACGACAACAAACAAGAGCCTCTCACACCCCCTTTTGTCGTCGGGGATCGCAGCCGTAATGGATCGCAGTCATGAGCCACAACGCCGCCGTCGTTGCTCCATCGCCTGCAAAAGTTGACTACAGCCTTACCGGCCTGAGTGCGGCTCAGGCAATAGAAATAGGTTTAGCCGAGGCCGACTGGTACCAATGCCCTGTGTCGCGCGAGACGATGCGCAAGCTTCTCGAGAGGCGGGATGGGCCGGCAATTCGCGACACCATTCTCTGGTTTGCGCTCATTCTGGGCAGTGGTTTCGTTACATATCTCCTCTGGGGCACATGGTGGGTGATTTTTCCATACATGCTTTACAGCGTGTTCTACGCATCGACCTCTGACTCCCGCTGGCATGAGAGTGGCCATGGTACTGCTTTCAAAACGGACTGGATGAACAATGTCCTTTATGAGATCGCGTCGTTCATGGTCATGCGCGAATCCGTAGTCTGGCGATGGAGTCACACGCGGCATCACAGCGACACAATTATTGTGGGCCGCGATCCTGAGATTGCAGTTCCACGCCCGCCGGATGTGAAAGCTATCGTCCTGTCATTCTTCAACCTTGGGAATTATCCAAAGTACTTCAGGCAGATCGTTCTTCACTCGTTCGACCGCATGTCCGCTGAAGAAAAGACCTTCATCCCAGAGATGGAGCTCCGCAAGTTATGCCGGAATGCTCGTATCTATGCCGCCATCTATCTGGTAGTCATCGGACTGGCGATTTATACGCGCAGCTTTTTTCCGCTGTTCATGGTGGGCTTCACAAATTTCTTTGGTACATGGCTCCTGGTTGTCTATGGCCTTACGCAGCATGCGGGCCTGGCTGAGAATGTCCTCGATCACCGTCTCAACTGCCGCACGGTGTACATGAATCCTATTCACCGGTATCTCTACTGGAATATGAATTACCACGTAGAGCACCACATGTTTCCGCTGGTGCCCTATCACCGGCAACATGAGCTGCACACAGCCGTGAAGGACGACTGCCCCACGCCCTATTCAAGCCTGTTTGCGGCATGGTGTGAAATTCTCCCGGCTGTTCTCAGGCAGGTCAAGGACCCCGTGTATCACGTAAAACGCAAGCTGCCGGAGCCGAAAGCCCGGCTGAACGATGGTGTCTACTCGTCGGCGGCAAAGCCTGATGCAGAAGGCTGGGTTGGAGTCTGCGAGGCTGCCGATCTGCGCAAGGCCGATGCCAAACGCTTCGACCACGGTAAGAAAACCTACGCAATTTATCGGGATGAAGAAGGCAAGATTTATGCAACGGCTGGGTTATGCACGCACGGCAACGTCCACCTTGCCAACGGCCTGGTGAAAGACAAGCAGATCGAATGCTCCAAGCACAACGGACGCTTTAACCTCATCGATGGCTCACCAGCACGCGCTCCAATATGCCAAGGGCTCTCTACCTATCCAGTCGAAGAGCGCAATGGACAAATCTTGATCAATGTAGCTCGCGCCAGAGGTGCGGGAGCCCGCGCTCAGAAATCATACAAGTTTCGCGTCATCAGTAATCGCAGCGTCGCAACCTTCATCAAAGAGCTTGTACTCGAACCCGCCGACACTGGGGAGAAAATCTCCTTTACGCCCGGAGATTATCTTCAGTTCGATATTCCCGCATACGCTACGATCCCTTTCCGCTCATTCGATGTTCCTGAACCTTTTGCTACGGTCTGGGAGAATCAGCACGTTTTCGATCTTGTCGCACGCAATCCTGTTGGGGCGAGCCGCCGGAATAACTACTCGATCGCAAGTAACCTCAAGACGGAGAGCGCGCTGCGGTTTAATGTACGCATTGCCACGCCGCCGCCGGGCCAGGACTGTGCCCCCGGTATCGGATCGAGCTACTTCTTCAGCCTGAAACCCGGCGACCTTATTTCGGCTATCGGCCCGTTCGGTGATTTCCACATCAAGCCTACTCAGCGGGAGATGATTTACATCGGCGGCGGCGCCGGCATGGCTCCGCTGCGTGCCCACCTCTCGCATCTTCTGGAGACGGACCAGACAGCACGCAAGATAAGTTTTTGGTATGGGGCACGTTCAAAACAGGAGATTTTCTATGAAGACTATTTTCGGGATCTAGCCGCTGCGCACCACAACTTTACCTTCCATCTCGCCTTATCTTCTGCCCTCCCAGTAGACAACTGGAACGGCTATTTCGGCTTTATCCACGAAGTTGTACGCGATAACTATCTGCGCAACAACACCAACCTAGGAGCAGCGGAATATTATCTCTGCGGCCCTCCGATGATGATCAAAGCCTGCATCAGGATGCTTGCCGAGATCGGCGTACCTGCGGGTCAAATCTCCTTCGACGAATTTTAATGACATCCAGATCGCACTTTTTCCACGATGGCTCTGAAGACGTTCCGAAACTGAAGGTCTATCTTAATCTTGATAATCTTGTCGATCTGCGCGCGGATACAATCTGGCCCGGACTTGAAGGGCTGGCGCGCTACCGGCGTCTAATGGACGACGGCTTTGAGGGGGTTCAGCTCACGACGAACGACCCTCCTCTCGCTGAAGCGTCCATCCCACACTGCGGACTCGATCGCATCAACACTCCAGCCGAAGCCGACGCAATCGCCGCGAGACACGCGGAGCGTGGTGATAAATGTCTTACAGTTCATGTTGGCTGGGGTCTCGAAGATGATGACGCTGTTTACCGCCTTGTCGAGGCTACTCTGGCCGCGTCAGAGAAGAATCATCTGCCCATCTTCATTGAAACACACCGGGCGACGATCACTCAGGACGTGTGGCGGACGGTTCAAGTCACAAGAAGATTTCCTGAGGTTCGTTTCAACGGCGACTTCAGCCACTACTACTGCGGTCTTGAACTGGTTTATGGCAATTGGGCGGAGAAGTTGGACTTCATGGAGCCAATCTTTGCGCGGGTTGGTTTCATGCATGGCCGCATCGCCAGCCCCGGCTGCATCCAGGTGTCCATCAAACCCGATGCTGCTTCGCCATCAGGTCAGACCAACGGCAATCCCGTTTATCATGACCACTTCAAAGAACTGTGGACGCGCGCCATGCTGGGCTTTCGCCGCAATGCGGCCCGTGGAGATGTGCTGATCTTCGCACCGGAATTATTGGCCAGCACGCATTGCTATGCCCGTCTCCTTCCTGACGCTTCGGGAAGGCTCGTCGAGGAATCCGATCGCTATGCCCAGGCCCTGATCTATAAAGATCTCGCCCACGCATGCTTTGCTGAGGCGGAGAGGCGCTTCTCAGGCACACGAAGGTGATCGAGCGGCATGAAGAGACCCGCCTTTAAGGGCGGGCCTATTCAGACGGATATAAGAGGCACCGTTCTCAAGCCTTCTCAAGCCGCCTTGCGCACGAGGGAATGCGGGTCGAGCACGAATTTCTTCGCGACGCCGGAATCAAAATCTTTGTAACCCTTTGGTGCGTCTTTGAGATCAATCACCGTGGCATTTACGATCTTCGCAATGGGCAAGCGATCATGCAGAATCGCCTGCATCAGCTGGCGATTGTACTTCAAGACAGGTGTCTGGCCTGTGTAGAAGCGGTGCGATTTCGCCCAACCAAGACCAAAACGTATCTTGAGATTCCCGTGTTTCGCACTCTCATCTTTCGACCCGGGATCATCGGTCACATAAAGGCCAGGAATGCCAATTCCACCTGCAGCTCGAACGATCGACATCAGCGAATTCAAGACAGTGGCCGGAGCCTCCTCACCATTCTTGCCCTGAGCCCTTGCTTCAAAGCCCACCGCATCGACAGCAGCATCCACTTCAGGCTGGCCGATCGCCGCGGCGATGAGATCTCCCAGTTTGTCACTCTTCGTGAGGTCGATCGGCGTGAAACCTACACTCTCCGCATGGTTGAGACGATCGCTATTCATATCGCCGATCAAGACGACCGCGGCCCCCAGGATCTGGGCAGAGGCCGCAGCAGCGAGACCCACTGGTCCCGCGCCCGCGATATAAACGATGGATCCGACACCCACGCCGGCGTTGACTGCGCCATGAAAGCCTGTTGGCAGAATATCGGAAAGCATGGTGAGATCTTTGATCTTCGACATTGCCTGAGCTTTGTCAGGGAATTTGATGAGGTTGAAGTCGGCGTAAGGAACCATGACGTATTCGGCTTGGCCACCAACCCATCCGCCCATGTCCACATAGCCGTAGGCTCCGCCAGCGCGGCCTGAATTTACGTTAAGACAGACGCCCGTTTGTTGTTCGCGACAGGTTCGGCAGCGACCACAGGCGACGTTAAAGGGCACAGTGACGAGGTCGCCCATTTTCAGATATTCGACGTCCGAGCCAGCCTCGATGATCTCCCCAGTGATCTCATGCCCCAAGACCAATCCGCTAGGGGCTGTTGTGCGCCCACGCACCATATGCTGGTCGGAGCCACAGATATTGGTAGCAACGACTTTGAGAATGACTGCGTGATTAACCTTTTTCCCGGCCGGGTTTTGCATTTTGGGGAAGTCAATGGACTGAACTTCGACCTTGTTCGGTCCGAGATAAACAACTCCGGAATTTTCCGCCATAAAATTTTACCTCTCTTGAAGGAATTTTAGATGCCACAGATTCGCTTCTGCAGGAGACGTACCTAAATTGTCTGACATCTTCGTGGCATTTTCTTGAGCCGAGTCATGCTATCCCCGGCATGAAGGGGGTGTCTTTTCGAAACGCGCACAAAAGTTTTCGATTCTTGTCTCTGCGCTACGTCTAACCAGTAATCTTTGAGGCGATGGCTCTGCGATCTGATTAATATTGGCCATAAGTGAAAACGCCAGGCGATCCAGAAATCAATCGATTTAAATCCCGTACGAATCGCGTACGGTCATTCGAAGCACCATTAAATTTGAGAAGGCTGAACAAAGAGAAACATGTGGAAGGGTGATCGAAGAGAGTTTCTCCAAGGGTCGGGGCGTGCCGTTGGCGGTGCAGTGCTGACGCTAAAAATGGATGCATTTGCAAGAGGAAGCCGTCTTTTTGGCGGCCACGCCCTTCTGACGAACCACTCATCCTCAGAAGCACTACCGCCGCTCTACAACACCAACATCCGAACCGCCATTGGCCTTGGCGATGAGACACCGGGAATCATCGATGAGTACGGTCAACTCGATTCACGGAATGCATCGGTGTGCCTAGATATTGGAAACATTCTCCGTGGTTCACCGGATCTTAAATGGTCTCAGTCTCTTGAAGAAGGATATCTGCCCATAGTCCGCACTGAGGTTAGATCCAGCCAGGGAAATGTGTGCTGGACTGCTTGCGCCACAAACGGGGCAAATATCGACGCAGACTGCCTGGAGGTTACTCGGGCGGATCTTCCGTCGACGTTTGAGCTCTGGTTCCCCTTCGCAACCAGGATCGAAGTAAAAGACAGAATTGTAACGGGCGGCGATCGAATTCTTGCAGTACTTCCGGCCTCGGCCAACGTCAAAGTTTCGCAGGCGAAATACAACCTCCTGACTCCGGCCAGGGAAAGCTGGTCCCTTTTTCGGCCGCCGTGGGCGCCCGCGCCCGCAGCCGGATCTGAACCGATTGCAATTCCAGGTTTGGACGTTGCGTTCTCCAGCGGCAGATCATCCTATCTTTTTCGTCCGTTGCGATATCGTTTTCCGGTACAACCCGGCAAGACGTATCACGTTGTTCTTGGTTTAATGGGGTCTAAGAGCAGTGAGTACGTTCTTAACGTTTCACAACAGCTTGTGAAATTGTCTGTCGATGACGTATCTGAGACTGTCGATATGGCAGACCTGGTTCACGGCAAGCCGTTCCTTCGCGACTTTGAAGTTAAGGCCTCTGGTAAGGAACTTCACGTGACGTCGGAGACTGATCCTTCCTCTACCTCTCCCTATCGCTACACACGCTTGAACGCAATCTGGATCTTCGAACACGCCGTTGACCTGAATCAGGTCCAAGCCGGCGTCTTGAGCGGCAAAGCCCTTTACTACGTTCGCTGCGGCGAGGAGGCCATGGAAGATCGCGCATGCGCGGTTAGATTTGATCTTCCCAGCTTGGACACGTCCGATCACAGAGTTTATCTTCCGTATGACCTCCATGCCGATAGTCATTCAGCGGTCGCAGATCTACGCGCCACTTCACCCACAACCGCGGCAAAGCAACGATGGGAACCCGTTCTTGAGAATGGTGCCCAATTTATTACAGGGGACAGTCGACTCGATAATCTTTACAGGACCTCACTGCTGAATATCTTTCTGCTCCGAACGAAGTATCCAGGTGCGGCCAACCAACGTCAGGACCTTTATGTTGTCAAACCGGGCGCCTCAATTTATAACGCATTCTGGTATCGGGATGGCGCATATATAACCGCGGCTCTCGATGTCGCCGGCCACTCCGAGGAAGCAGAGAAATCTCTGCGTCTCTTCTGGCAAACGGGACTTCCTGGCAATTTAGGAAGCTATGAACAGCAGGAATGCGGCGCTTGGCAGGCTCCGGTCGGCCAGTCAGATGGTCAGGGTGAGGTCCTGTGGGCACTCCTTCACCATTTCCAGATCTCAGGAGACGCAGAGTGGCTCAGAGCAGTCTACCCAAGCATTAGAAAGGGGGCGGCCTGGATCCGAAATGTGACCGAACAAACGAGATATCTCATGGAGAACGGCGAGCGGCCTATCTATTACGGGATACTGCCGCCAGCCGAAGGTGAGGCGATCGGTCAAGGCTATATTTACTATCACGATTTCTGGGCGGCGGCGGGACTTCGGATGGCGATCAAAGCCGCCAAAGCCATGAATGTAATGGACGACGTCAAATGGATGACCGATACCTACGATACATTTTGCGCCAACCTTGCTGCTTCAGTGAAACAGGCATTCGAACGAGTTGGCGGCAATAAGTACATTCCTGCGACTCCATATCACTCGGTCTCTCAGTTTGATATCTGGGGGTCGATCGCGGCTCTTTATCCGACGAAATTTCTTGGGCCCCATGATCCTATGCTTTCGCAAACGCTGGATCTAATGCGCAAAAATTGCCGGGAAGATGAGTACACATACTTCAACACGAAAAAGCTTTGGACGTATATTACGGCCGATTGGGCGATGTGCTACATGCTTCGCGACGACCTGGAGATGTTCTCCAGATTGTTCAACGGATATGTGGCACATGCCTCTCCAACGAATGGCTGGACGGAGGAAATGTTTCTGGATACGCGTTACGGAACAGGCGATATGCCGCACGGCTGGGCAGCAGCACAGTACGTCCACTTACATCGCAATGTCCTGGTTTACGAGGACAATGATGTTCTTCATCTCTCCTGGGGCGCAAAGGAAGCCTGGTTGAGCAACGGAATCAAAGTTCATCGGGCCCCCACCAAATTTGGCATACTTGGCTTTGAACTTCGTAAATCTGGCGAGACGCTCGTGCTCGACTATCGACTTACCCCGAAGGCTCATCAGGAGTCATGCCGCCAGGTCCTGCTGCATATACCGCCGTCCGGACGAAAAGCCCTGTCTGTTCGCATCAATGGTGCAGTAAAAAATGTAGGGCCTGATCAGCATGTAATTCAGGTGGAATGAGGAAATCGCTACCAGTCTTACTTCCCTTTTCAATAGCTTGGGTGACCACTGATGCTGGTAGTCCTCGGGGTTCGGTTTCCTGGGGATGATCCCGGCGCAAACATGCGCCGTAATATTCTGGGACCGAAGCCTTTTATCCGTTTGAACTGACGGTTGAAATTCGAGTAGTTGCCGAAGCCGACCCGGAAGCCGATGTCCAGAATGCTGTAGTCGGTATTGATGAGAAGCTGCGCCGCAGCTCCGACACGGAGCTCATTTAAATATGCCGTCATCGTGCGGCCGGTTGACCGTTTGAAAAAGCGGCACAATGACGCCTGATCCATGCGGAAACGCTTTGAAAGTGTCGCGAACTCTATCTCTTCGTGAGAATTCTCATGCAGATAGAGGCAGATTTCATCGATCCGATACTGATCGGCCACGCGAAAGGTGGGTCTTACCTTCTGGGTTGAAAGCACTTTCGCGTCAGTTTCGTCAGCGAGATCTGCAAGGACGGAGACAAGCGTGGCCAATCGCCTCGCGGGAGATTGAATTGGAAGTGTGGCAATGGACCTGGCAGCCTTGCGGCCGGTCTCAGTATGACCAAATGCAAGCCCATTCGAGGAACGCTGCAAAAGACGGCCAACAGCGGACATCTCTTCTAGTTCGAAAAACCGTTCCCCGAGAAAGTTCATACGAAATTGCACCACCACGGCGCGATGCGCTTCCGCATTTCTAGGTTTCGCGGACCCGGAGCGCCAAGTGTGCGGCAAGTTCGGACCCAGGAGGACCAAATCGCCAGGAACGTAATCGGCGACGCCATCGCCAACGAAGCGTTGACCCTGGCTGTTCAGGATGAGTGTCAGCTCGAATTCCGGGTGATAGTGCCAGCAGAAGGGGAATTCAGGATCGTTTCTCTCAAATGCGACAAACGAGGACGGTCCAGGGGCAACTTTCTCAAACTGCGGCTTCATACGGCGATCGGAGCCGCGGACATTGTCCGTCGCCATCCCAGGGATCACTACATTTCTGCGGTCTTTCTCCGCCAGATTCTGCAGTTCATGGAAATCGATGGGTTGAACTTTGACCTTGTTTAGCTCAGCAAATGGTATCCCGGTATTCGCCGCCATTCGATTCTCTCTACTTTCCTGTCCCAAAATGTGTCCGAGCCAATGCCGCTTCTGCAGCGTTGGGGGAGGGCCTGCTTCACATTTGGAGCGGTGTCTCGAGCGCGATCCAATGTTATCCCTGCTTTAACGGGAAGTCTTTTCCAAACGCGCACAAGAGTTTTCGTTTCTTGTCTCTGTGAAGACACCCAGGCTACCGGCCAAATCAGGATGCGCCGCGTCCAGAAGGGATGCTTTCAGCTCAACGGCATCAGTCAAATGCAGGTTTATCGGGGAAATTTTGTCAATTCCATACCCATAACAGTCAATCCATAAGAGGACATCTCTTGTCCTTGACGGCTACTGTTATCGCAAATTGATCAGAGATGGGTTTCAGGCAATGGCAAAGAGCATCCCTCCCCCTCCCAACACTGTTGATAATGGCCAGAATCCTGCATGCATAAATTATGCTTCGCTGAATGGCTACGAAGGTTTTGCGGGTCTATCTCCGCTGGTGGGCCTGCACACTATGGGCGAAGCTGCGACGACCGGATTGACTGTCAGCGAGTCGGTCGCCCGATTGAAGCGAGTGCACTGGTCACTCAAGAGGCTGCACCAAATCTTCGTATCACGTATTACGAGTGAGCCGGTCTATGAGCTCAAGATGGCTTTCAGCCTGCACGCGTTTTACTGCTCAGAACATGTCGGAGGGTTTGCCGCCCGTGTTCGCGAGATGCGGCAGCCCCCATACGGATTGGAGGTGTCGCCTCATGCATCCCTCGATTTATTTTTTGATGAGATACTAGCTGCACCCAACACACCGGCGTTACTCCTCGGAGTTTACGAATGGGCCGTGCCTGAGCTTATCCGCGCTCTCGAGAATCTGATTGCCGATACGAACAAGCTCTTTGATCATCCGACATTTCGGATCTGCCGTTTTACGATTGTGGAGATGCAGGACGTGCAGCAGTACGGCGTTGATGCCGTGCGCTGCCTTCTCAGCAAAGATGCGCGGGCAGAGCTTCGGCACTGGCTCGCCGTACTGGACCGCATGCTCGCCGCTGCGGGAGGCCTCGATGGCAAGAAGGAGCCAACCGAGGCAGCTGTTCCCAGGCACTTCTCGGCGGTTCCATATAAATACGATCCTGTCCCGAAACGCGATGATCGTTTTAAAGATCCATACAACATGGGCGTGAATGCCGAGGCGCTGCTCTTTGACGACAGCATTCCACCTTTTCCAAAGACGATCATGTTGTACTTCAAGCGCATGCGCGAGATCGACGTGCCCGAGATGATGGCAAGCATACTGGCGGAGACCAGCGGCAAGCCGTGGCAGTACTACCGCGACATGACGCGACAGCTATGGGATGAAGCACGTCACGCGATGATGGGAGAACTCGGATTTGTTTCCATGGGAATCGACTGGTCCACGATCCCATTCAATTTCACCTGGTCTCTTGGACTGAACACCATGCTTACGGCGAAAGAGCGGCACGGGGTACTGTACACCATCGAGCAAGGGCTTATGCCGAAGAGAACGGGCAAGCAATATGAGTGGGAGGTAGCAGTCGCTTCCGCTAATCCACTTACAACGATGATCCAAGACTATGACTGGGCGGACGAAGTTTTGCACGCCAAGATCGGCCGTGACTGGATTGTTTCGGAGATAGGCTCACAAGCGGAAGCAATCGCCTTCGGCGATAAAGCGTGGTCCAAAGTTCTGGTGGACTGGAGAAAATGGAAAGAGGACGGACTCACGGAACATCGCAACTGGTGGGCTGACGTCTACCGTGCCGCCTGCCAGCACCAGGGCATCGACCCCGATCCGCAGCTGCTTGCCTATAACACCACCTACGAGAAGGCACGGGCCGATCTAAAAGAAGTTGCCTCCTGATCCGAGCCATATTTCGGCTCATATCCGTTCATCCTTTTTGCAGATGAGAGCCTGTCACTGATCGCTCGAATCACTGCAAATCGCGCACATAATGTAATCAACTGTCAAAGAGACATCTGCATTTCAGCCGTGTTAGCGTTCTACTTCACCGGATAACGAATGAATCGGAGAGACACACTTAAGCTACTGCTTACAGCTTCCGGAGGTACGATCCTCTCGCCACCTTTTGCGGCGGCTTTTCAACCTGCCGCATCCCCTGCTCCTCCACCGGCTCTCGAGAAAAATACCGCCGGGCCAGTGTTCACATGGCTGACGCTCGGTGAAGTTAAACCCGCAGGATGGATCAAGGAGCAAATGCTCCGAGACCTGAGCGAAGGCTTCGCAGGACACCTGGGAGATCTCTGCCACGAAGCATCATCGGATATCTTCGTCAGTCATCGCAACAGTGCTGCTTCCGCCAATACCGGAAACGTTTACCACAATCACTGGTGGAACGGAGAAACCGAGGGCAATTGGAGAGCCGGATTCATCATGATGGCTTATCTGGCCGAGGATAAGCAGGCCATGCAGCAGGCCGATAAATACGCCCACCATATCCTATCATCGCAGGGAGAAGACGGTTATCTCGGGGTATTCGCTCCAGACCTTCGCTTCTCTAAGCCGGGCGAACTTTGGACACAGGCCTGTCTGATGCGTGGGCTACTTGATTACGCGGAGCTGACCGGAAACCAGGATGTGAGAAAGGCTGTAGTACGTGCCACAGATCTGACCATCTCTGAATACAGCCAGAGTAAGACTCCGGTGCCCTTCGATTACACGATCTCCGGGCAGGGGCTCAGCCACGACCTGATGATTTCAGATGTCATGGAAAGACTGTTCGATTTAATCGGCGATCGGAAATATCCAGATTTCACTGCAGCCCTCTATCAGAACATGAGCCGCAACACTACTACCGCAGATACCAGCCTTGCTTCTCTTCTCGATCTGGATTCCGGCTTTATGAACCACGGCGCCAACACCTTCGAAGCGATCAGAGTTCCTCTCTGGCTTTGGATCGCGACGGGACGAGAGGACCTCGGGCGCGCTTCCCGCAACGCTCTCGACAAGCTAGGCCGATATACAGAACCCAGCGGCTCGGATGTGAGCGGAGAAGATATCTCGAACCTGAAGCCGGATCCCACATCCACAGAGTACGAATACTGCGGCACAAAGGAGTTGCAGTTTACTCTGGAGTCGGCATTGCAAAAGACCGGCATAGCATCTCTCGGAGACAAAATTGAGGTGATATGGTTCAACGCAGCACAAGGCTCCCGATTACCGAACGGGCGTGCAGTTACCTATCTCACTTCCGATAACCGGCTCCATTGCGACGGTTTGTCCTCGGATGGAACGAAGCCGCAGATCAGAAACAAGTTCTCCCCAACCCATACCGATGTAGCGGTATGCTGCAACCCAAACGCCACTAACGTGGCGCCTCTCTTCGTTCGCGGCATGTGGATGCGACACGCTGGCGGTGGCCTGGCCGCTGTGCTCTATGGGCCTTGTACTGTGTCCACCACCGTTAACAATGCCCCTGTGCGCATTGAAGAAAAGACACATTATCCCTTCGACAACGTCATCGATCTTGAAATCCACACAGAGGGCGAGGCCGAATTCCCTCTTTATCTACGTGATCCGGCCTGGTCCCGTGGAACAGTCGTGAAATGCGATGGCGCGACGATTACCCGCGCGAGTTCCTATTGGCTAGTCAGGAAAAAATGGCAGCGCCGAGATAAAGTGCAGATCATCTTTGCGCCGACCATCCAGGAAGTTCCAACTGTCAGTGGAGAGATCGCTCTTCAGTATGGAGCTTTGATCTTTGCGCTACCGATCGAAGCCAAAAAAATCACATTGAAAACCTATGCGCAGCCGGGCTTTGAAGACTGCTACTATAAACCGTCAACAACCGAGCAGGAAGCCCTCGCCCTCCCCGCGTCCTTACAATGGCAGTCATTTGGATTCAAGCCGATTCCAATGGGCGTCGGCGTGAATCCATTGCGCCCATTTGATAAAGCGGTCATAACTTTGCAGGGAACCATGACAAGACGATCAGACGGAACACATGTGCAAACTACCCTGGTTCCTTTAGGAAACGCAGCTATTTTGCGCCGGGTTACCTTTCCGATCGGGTAGCATTCATCTTTTCCTCAGCAGGAGTATCGTTGACAACCTTGAATCGACGCACATTCGCTCACCTCTCCACTATGTCGATGCTTACCGCTGCATCGCGCAAACTCTTCGGCAGCATTGAGGCGCCATCCATTTTCAGTCAGGGCGGAGAGATGCGCGTCCAAGGCCAAAACTATATCTGGGAATATTCCCAGGCTGAGGATACCGTTCGTCTGCGCGATTCTCAGAAGCGGATCATCGTAGATGGGAAACTTCAACCGGCGGTAATTGTGGCTCCTGCGCATGACGCGTCCGGAAGACTATGCACTCCCGGCAAGGTGAGCGGCTGCCATGCAGAGCGAGATCGCGTGACCATTGAATACGAAAAAGTTAACGGTGGGGCTCGCGTTTCGGTTACCTGGCGCTTTGACGAGCATGGCATCTGGCTAGAGCCGGTAATGTATGAAACCCCGACAGCTGAGGATGTGGTGAGCCTCCACTACTTCAGCGAGGTGAACGAGGCGAGCCACCAGCCATCGCTCCATTCGACTTACCTGGTTGTTCCAGGGATCAGTGAGGGTTCCTCGGTCAGTCCGATCATTCGGGATTATATGCATCTCAACCAAAATGTCTGGCTGGGCCGGGGCAGCTTCATTCCAGGTCTTAATCAACAATGGGGGCTTCCCCTGCACTACTTTTGCGGGTTCAGTATTGACTCCTCCGCCGGCCTGAGAAATATGTACACCAAGGGCAGATCAGAGGCATTTACCTGTGGATTGGCAGACCTACCTTCCGGGGACCTGTTCCTGAATCTATATCAAGGCAAATGCAGCCCCTGGATCGATTATCGGAGCGACTTGTGGAAACATGTTCGCGGTCCCGGGAAATTATCGCTAGGTGCCACTTTGCTATGGTCGGTAGCACCTGATTATTACGAAGCTATTGCCGCGTATTATCGCAGTCTGCGGGAAGCTGGAGTCATTCATGTTCACCAGAACTCTCCACGAAAGACAGCCGTCTCCCTTACACCACAGTTCTGCACGTGGGGCTCTCAGGTTGATGAGAACAAAGAGCAAGAGCGTCTGGACGAGGCCTTCCTGAACCAGACATTTCAGGCGCTTAAGGCCTCTGGCCTGAAGCCAGGCCTCTTCTCGATCGACGACAAGTGGGAAGGAGCCTATGGCAACCTGGAACACTCGACGACTAGGCTTCCTCATTTCGAGCAATTTCTCGACAAGTTACGGGAGGAGGGATACCTGGTCGGACTGTGGGCAGCGCTCATGCGCTGCGAACGGCCAGCCGATATTGGCCTGACCGAAGACAACATGCTGAAGCGTCCGGACGGTACACCCTACTTGGCCAAGAATTCCGGCACCACCCACTACTACATACTTGATTTCACCCAGCCGGCTGTCGCAAAGGTTTTAAGCGACCTTGTGCGAAAGTTTATCCGCAGATATAAGCCGGATTTATTCAAGTTCGATTTTGGCTATGAACTCCCTGCTGCCAGCATTGCGGCTCCGCAGGACAAGAGGTGGACTGGGGAACTGCTGATGTGGAAGGGTCTTGATATTGTCATCAAGGCGATGCGAGAGGAAAATCCGGACCTGGTTGTTATGTATTACCAGCTGTCTCCCCTCTTTCTCGATTACTTTGACCTGCATAGCACAGACGATTTATTCCTGGCAGCCGGAGAATACGATCTCGAGGCGAATCGACGTATCTACTTCAGCAGCCTGTTTGGGCCTTTGGGAATTCCCACCTACGGCTCATCCGGATACGACTGGGCAAGCGCGCCCTCTATCTGGTTTGATTCGGCTGCGGTTGGAACGATCGGGTCCCTGAATGATTTCCGGGAAGATGAGCAAGGAGAAGCGAACACGCCGGAATTCGTCGCGAAATACAACGGCATCGCGAAGACATTGCGGCCGACAAACATCTTCAATATTGTGCCGCTCGGAGCAATTCCTGAAGCACCGACATTCGGAGCTCACGCTCACTCATGGGTAAGAATCGAAGATGGGCAACTTGTTCTTCTGGCCTTTCGCCCTCCTGTTCCGGGGGATGAAAACCTGCTTGCTTCAGAGAGAATTGACCCGCGATTCGAAGATGTTGTTCGTTCCACTGTACCGGTGGTAGTTGCCTCGCGCGGAAGAAGCAGCGTAACTCATGACGGGAAATTGGCCATCGTGCCTTATGGTGAGGACAAGATCACAATCCGCCGGGAACTGGGCGAGCGCGCCAAAATGATAAGTCACTATTTCGGAGGTACAGTCACTCAGGACGAAACTCTCATCCAGGGTGGCTGGCTAAAGGTCAACGCTGTCGCGCGCAGCGCCGAAGGAAAACCCCTTGAGTGGATCGAGGTACAAATCTCTTAGCGAGTCGATCATGCCGGATACCAAAACCTCTAATAATATGCTTTATGTCGTCTTCTTGGGCGCAACAGCAGCCCTGGGCGGGATGATGTTCGGATTTGATCTCGCCATCATTGTCGGCGCGGGCTCATTCCTTGTTCAGCATTTCAGTCTGGGTGATCTTGGCCTGGGGTGGGCGTACAGCTCGCTTTTGTTCGGATGCGTGGTGGGCTCACTCGCTGCCGGACGATTGACCGACCATTATGGACGGCAAAGGATCCTGCTCTTTGTGGCTCTGTTGTTCGTGATTACTTCGGTCGCAACCGGACTTGCGCCAACCTTTGCGATTTTTGTGGCAGCCAGATTTGCGGGCGGTGTCGCGGTCGGTGGCGTGTCAGTGCTCTCGCCGATGTATATCGCAGAGGTTTCCCCTCCACAAATACGCGGGAGAATGGGCGCAACGTATCAATTGTCCATCACCGTGGGCATCTTTATCTCTTATTGCATTAACTATTGGCTTCGCAACCATGGCCCCGGGAACTGGCGATGGATGTTCATCAGCGGCGCATTACCGAGCGTGCTTTTCTTCCTTACGCTGGTCTGGGCTCCGGAAACCCCGCGGTTTCTCTTCAAGATTGGAAGAAAAAGGGACGGGTTGGCGCTCTTGGCACGAATCATGAATCCAGAGGAAGCGGCCATAGAAGCAGCGGAGATTGAAGCGAGCCTGGGCGCGTCTTCCAGCGCTCAGGAAGCCGTGGATCTGCGGCCGATTCGCCGCGTTCTAATCATAAGTTTTGTGCTGGCAGTTCTGATTCAGGTCTCGGGAATCAATACGATTATCGATTATGCGCCGCTGGTTCTGGAGTCGGCCGGGTGGAAGATCGATGCAGCGCTCTTTTCAACCTTTCTCATCGGCGGCGTTAATGTTGCATTCACGCTGATCTCCTTCTGGACGATCGACCGGTACGGGCGCAGGCCCCTCTACATCGTCGGGTCCCTGGGCATGACGGGTGCGCTCTTGCTGGTGATTTTGATGCTGGCGATGGGCCGATTTGAGAGCGGCATTTTGCTTCTTCCGATAGCGCTCTTCACTGCTTTTTTTGCTTCCTGCATAGGACCGGTTTTCTGGACGCTCGTGCCTGAGATCTTTCCGAATAAGGTACGCGGCCGGGCGATGGTTGTTCCGGTAGTCACCCAGTGGGTGACAAATGCTATCGTGGTTCTTCTCTTCCCGCTCGCATTCAATCGGGCCGGCAAGCTTGCCACTTTTGCTTTCCTGACCTGCATGTCTCTATTGCAGGCATTGTTCACCTGGCGTTTTCTGCCTGAGACGAAGGGAAAGACGCTCGAAGAGATTGAGGACTTCTGGAATAGCAACCAGGCTATTTCGCAACTGCGCAGCTGAGGGGAAGCATTGATCCACCGGCCTTGCGGATCTTATTTCCATAGCAAACATATCCGTAAATGAATTCGCTTTACGGCTGACGTACGCTTCAATGGCGTGCGTCAGCGAGTCGGTGCCCGTGTCCGCAGTCAGTCGCCGCGGCATGGACATTGTAAGTTCGTAGTCGACGATTGCAGCCGAGGGTAAGAGCGCCGCGCCGGCAATCAACATTTTTTCTTTACTTCCAGCATCGGAGATGACTGTGAAACGAGTTCACTTCTGATCCGGTTCCGGCCGTAGTAGATATGGCAATGTGTGGAGGCCCGGCCTGCGGGATTGGATTTGGCACCTTGTAGTCACTGACGCAACCTCCATTTGCCCCAAGCATTCCAATCGACTTGGCCGTGTCGATCGACCTTTCGTCTCCCAGGCTGACGAGACTGTCATACCTGCCTGTGAGAACGGCGTGCACACCCTGATCGACGGCATCCGTAGTTGGATCCGCAACTACTCCGGCAAAGATCTTGCATTGCATTCCGCTTGTGATTCTCTGGCTCTGCAGCCTGGTGGGAAGACCGGAACCCAAGAGATGCCCATCTGTCACAATGAGTGGACGGCCGCACTTCAAGCTGGCCAGAATGCCTCTCGTAGAAAGCGCCAGCGCCTACTTTATGATCCGCGGAATTTGAATATCGGTTGTCATATGGAGCGTCTGATTTTATATCAGGACCGTAGCGCTAGGGTGACCGAAAAGAAAGCCGCTTCAACGGTTGGCAGACGCGTTCCGCCAAGTCCAAACCTGCTTTACGCCAAAGGGGCAAAACCGATGTGAAATCGGACACCTGGTTGCGGTGACATTCTCTCTGACTGACTGATCGAGAGGTCGGCTGGCGACCATCCCATTTAGTAGTAAAGCTTCAAGGCGAGCTGCAAAATGCGCGGATTGCCACGCGAAGAAGTGATTTGGCTGAAGCCCGAGGTATTCAGGAAATTAAGGTTCGCGGAGGGATTCGCAAAGGAATGCGAATTAGGAAGATTAAATGCCTCTGCGCGGAATTCTAACTTTATGGTCTCGTGAATCGGAAACTGCTTAAATAGGGACATATCCAGATTCTGAAATCCGGGACCTCGCACGGGAGTAGGACCACTACCCAATGGGGCAATGTTCAACTGGCCAATCTCGGTGGCCACGGGAGGATTGGCGAATGCGTTTGGATTGAGCCATTGGTGAACGTTATGTGGTCCACCATAGACGTTCTCACCCTTCACAACATCAGCGAAACATCCAAAATCTGCCGTTGTTGAAATCGGACAGTTAATTGTGAAGGGTTGTCCGGTCTGGTGCGAGTAGATGAAGTTCGTTATCCATCCGCCTATGAAAGCATTAACTACCGAGTTGATGTCATGCAGAAAAGCCTGATTCCTGCCGAAGGGGAGATTGTAGCTTCCCGAAGCATGAATAACATGCGTTGTGTCAGAAAAGCAAAGACCGTAATCGGCCGACTGGCCGAAGCCGGGAAGCCAAGGCGCTCTGTAGGCCGGCTGGCTTGCGATTGCACCTTCAGCCGAGCGTTGATCGGTCAGGCATTTAGAAAATGTGTAATTCGCCAGCACAGTTAGTCCAGCGCTAAACTGATGCTCATAAATTGCCTGCAAAGAATTATAGTTGCTTCTACTTTCAGTGGTCTCAAAGGCACCGTTCGGAGAGAGCGACGGAAACGGGACATGACCCTCTACTGTAGGATCAAACATGTTTGTCCCCGGAGGCATGATGGCTGAGGTCGCATTTTGCGTACTCATACTATCCAGATGCCTGCCCAAGGTGCCCACATAGCCGACAGAAAATGAATCGTGCTGGGTGAATTGATCCTGGACAGTCAGGTTAAATGTCTGCTGGTACGGTGTCTTGAAGTTAAATTGGCGCCCGTAAAATGTAAGGCCAGCTCCATCCACCTCGACTGGGTCCTCAAGATTCTGTGCAACCAGGGCATTCCCCATAACGGCGGTGGCTCCTCCCGGCACAGTGAGCGGGGTCTGGGAATTAACTGCATAGAACCTGACAGTGTAGGAGAAGGGATAGTTTCCTCCTATGTTGTAGCCGAATCCGATGTTGTTCAGAGCCCCATAGGTAATGCCATAACCACCGCGCACCACTACTCCGGGAGTAGCGCGGTATGCAAAACCAAGGCGGGGAGCAAAATTTAGCATTTGAGCGGTTCCTACCGCGTTATTTGAGGTGCACTTAAGCGCAATATTGTAGGAAGCGATCAACTCCTGGAAAGAGGTCGAAGTCGGAACGGTACAGCCCCGATTCGGCATGTAATACGTTCCCGAGTCTCCCGCGCCACCGCCAGTCTGAATAAAGTTTGCCTGCCTTCCGTGGATCTCCTGATAGGGGGGTGTAGTGATCCCAGCGGAGGCCAAGATTTAGAGTCAGTTGAGGAGTGACCTTCCAATCATCCTGAAAATAAGCTCCGATGTAGTAGCGCTGATCACTCACCTGAGCGTAGTTGGAAAGCCCATAGAACGACAATCCGGAAAGATTGTTGATTCCGCCTGGAACTGTTGAAGCAGCGGGCACAAGGAGTAAGTCACCAACGCCGGCATACCCTGAACTCTGGTTGGGAATGTCAGAGTATTGCCCACTCAGAGTGAAGGCTCCTCTACCATAGGCAGGCTGGATGAGGGGGGCATAGAAATTGTCCACTTGGAATCCGGCCTTTAAAGTGTGCGACCCATAGATTTTGGTCACGTTGTCCATAATCTCTATAGTTCGGATCGTACTCAGGGTAGGCATCCACCCGGCTGAGCCCAAACCTGTAAGAGAATCGATGTCGATAATTGGAAGGCCGCCGTTCCCAGGAATCTGTGGCACACCCGGAATTCCAAATTGCTCGGGGATGCCAAACGTATTGCCAAATACCGCGTTTAATCGTTCAACATTATGAATAAACCCAATGTGGAATTCGTTGGTGAGGCTGGGAGTAAAGATATGTGTGTAACCCAGGACAATCCCGTACCGGGGTCCCTGCTCGTATCCATCTCCATAAACCTGACCCTCGGCAAATCCCGGCAGGGCCGGCGGCGAGAATATCGTTTCGTTGCTGTAGCTGTAAACGCCGAAGAGGGTGTCCCTGCTGCTGATGTTTTCGTCGATTCGAACGTCAAACTGATTGAGGTTGTTAGTTCCGGCGGCAAACTGGAAATAGTTGGGAAAGCTCGTGCGACCAGGTGTGGGGCTGGGGTACAAAGCGAGGAGTTTGACCGCATTGGGATCGAGCCGTGACGGAGGAAGGATATTCAGGTATTGGGACAGGCTCGTAAAATCTGCGACTCCCGCGATACTCCCATTGGTGTAGAAAGGATCCCGAACATAGATAGCGCTGCTTGATGGATTGTGCAGACCAGAAACAGGATCGACCGCGCCAGCCGAAACCATGCGGGTAGTGGCAGGATCGAGAATTGTTGCGAGAGGATATATCCGGCCAAGCGCGTCGGTTTTTGTGCCGCTCACCAGACTGAAGTAGTCCTGAAAATTGGTGAAGTTGCTGCTGTGCATCAGAGCAGTTGGAACGCTCGAGGTGCTCGCCGACGGAGTATTGATCCTGGTGCCCTGGTAATCAAAGAAGAAAAAGGTCCTGTTCCGGCCGTTGTACAGCCTGGGGATCCATACCGGGCCGCCGACCGTGCCACCAAACTGGTTCTGATGATATGCAGGGCGCGGGGTATTCGTTTGATTTGCAAAGTAGTCGTTCGCATTAAATACGGTGTTACGGACGTACTCCCAAAGATCGCCATAGAGGCGGTTCGTGCCCGACTTGATCGCGGCATTCACGATTCCCCCCGTGGAATGGCCAAACTCAGCATCGAAGTTTCCCGTCTGCAGCTTGAATTCCTGAATGGCATCCGGCGGCGGCACAAATGCCGTGTATCCATTGTTGCCGCCAGCTCCCTGAATATTTCCGCCACCATAGATTTCGACGTTGTCATCGATTCCATCCAGGCGAAAGTCATTCTGAGTCCAGTTCTGGCCCATGACATTGAACTGCGCGTTGCTGGCGCCTGCGGTAGTGCTGGTACCTGCAGCCAATAAACCGAGGGTTGTCCAGTCACGGCTCTGCAAAGGCATGTTGTTGACTTGTTCTTCATTGATCGTCTGACCAACCGATGCGTCTTGTTGCTGCAATAAGGGGGTGGCCGCAGTCACGGCGACTTGCTGACTCACAGTTCCGACGGCAAGACTTACATCGACTGTCAGGTAATCCTGGATATGAGCCTGAACGCCGGAACGAATAAACTGGCCGAATCCAGGAGCATCAACCCTCAACGTATACGAGCCCGGATTGACGGCTTCGAAGACATATTCACCAGATGTACTGGAACGCACGGTCTGAAGAATACCTGTCGCATCGTTTGTGATCGTCACGGTAGCGTTGCCTATTGCCGCACCACCCGGGTCCGTCACCCTCCCAACGATTCGCCCAGTCGCAATTTGAGCAAATCCATCTGAGAACGGGGTAATCCATACCACGGAGCAAACAAACAGAGCTATGACGACAGCTCGCTCAGGTAGCTCCGTTAGCGTTTCTGCCCAAAAACACCTTGCAACCTGTATGCGGTCGGAGATTGCCGATGCTTTCAAGCCCGCGTGTCTTGTCATTGCGCTCCACCCCTGTGGTGACCCAAGATCTAGTCGGTCTGGATTTATAGGACCGGAAAGTGGGAGAATCCTACCTCGGATGGAGGCTGCTGTCCTCATCGGGATTGACATCTTTATGCACTCAGTTGACTCCGCTGACGGCATAGAACGGCGATCGCAGTGTCAATGAACTTGAGGTTTTGGTGGCTTCATCTAGTGAGTGTGTATCAATCCCACGTTCATGACGAACGGGATGCATGCCTGACGAGAGAAGGTAATCTTCTATAGTCTGGCTCGCATCCAGACCGATCCGTGTGCGCGTGGAATGGTAATAGTCATAAGCCTTCCGCGATATCGAACATTTTCAGGTTTCTTTCCAACCCCGGTACCATTACAGAAGGCTGGAACTCTCCTTCAACGGCATCCGAAAATTGTCCGCACAATCACTTCTGCAAAGGAGCCTGAGGCGCTCTCAAAGTAATCCTGCAAGTCCAAGGCTTTTCTTCCCGGATAGGCTTTTGTCGCAACGTAATGCGCCTGGCCAAAGGGCCCCTCACGAGTGGCAGGTGTAACGCTTCTCAATCGATCGAGTGCTTCGGCTTTTCGCCCTACTCTGAAGATCGTTTCAGCAGTAAGTGCCGGCCATGCATCATAAGAACCCGTCGACCCATGATCCGGCCTCGTAGATAATTTTGGCCTTCTTTGGGAGGGGCGTGGACCCTGAGACTAAAACCAGGCGAGACGGTGTCGTTCGCGACGTCTCTTTGAGCATTCATCTTAATTGCTTTTAGTGTCGGGATGAAACACTCGCGAAAACTGCACCCGTAGACATCAGGCATCGGCGATTTGGAGTCTTTAGCCTGGAGGCATCGAGCCATATAGAATCATTGCGGATGCGTTACCTCGTCCGGCTAAAGAATCCGTCGTGTGGAATATAGGTTTGCAGTGAGGAGATTCTCCGTAACCAAGGCCCTCATCCTTTCGATGCTGTTCGGAGGGACATTATGCCTGCTCTCTTATCCGCAAAATATCGCCGGCGAAACAGGTTGCAATGAAGCGCATAGCACGGCTCGCAGCCTGGCCGAGACCGGAGATCCAACTCAAGCTGCTGTTCGATTGGCCGGCATCTATGCTAGGTGCCCGAGCTACGAGAATGGACGCGATCTTGCAGATGCCGAAATTGGCTCAGGCCAATACATGAGCGCTATAACGCTTCTGCAGATGTTGATAGAGCAACAAAACCGCGCTGAACTCCATAGCATGCTTGGCAAAGCGGAAGCAGCACAAAAAAACTACAAGGCTGCGGCGATTGAATACCAGAAGGCCGCAGAGATGGAGCCCAACGAAGCCAGCATTTTTGACTATGGCATGGCTTTGTTCCACCTCGATCACAATTCAGCAATTACGATCCTCCGCTATGGAGTCCAAAAGTATCCGCAATCAGTAGAGCTTCATGTGGGACTGGGAACGGTCCTTTATGCGGACGGGAAGTCGCTCGAAGGCGCTGAATTCCTCTGCGATGCTGAAGAATTGAATCCCTCCGATCCGCACCCCATGGAGATACTCGCTGATACTGAAACCGTGCCGCCGACAATCGCATCCAGAGTCACATCGCTACTTGCTGGGCTTTACGAAAAATACCAGAACGACGGTCTGATCCTGTTTGATTACACTATGGCCCAGTCAGGCCGATGGTCGAACGACAAAGACGCTGTGCCTCCACACTTCACCGAGTCTCTGAAGACTGCACTACATTTAAATCCCCAGTTGCCTCAAGCCTATTACCAGTTAAGCCTGGTTTCGGCTCAACAACGAAATTATCCAGAAGAGATCTTGTTCCTGAAAAAGGCGGTTGCTTTGAATCCTGGGAATGAGGAATATCACTATCGGCTCGCATTCGCTTACAGGGACTCCGGAGACATGACGAAATTTCGTGAAGAGCTAAATG
>Ga0206959_10007_pt1 | contig 63481 bp, 41 predicted proteins | sample Alteio_BWOrgHeat_31_FD_152971 | JGI IMG/M metagenome (GOLD analysis project Ga0206959, IMG submission 152971) | Enriched cells from forest soil in Barre Woods Harvard Forest LTER site, Petersham, Massachusetts, United States -... | ecosystem: Environmental > Terrestrial > Soil > Temperate forest >...
GAACGCCAAACTCTTCGGCGGTCTCCTTTACAATCCGGGTCAGGGGAGCGTAGTGGGTGTGACACACGAACGGGCACAGATGATGCACGACGTGATGGTTGAGCCCGCCCGCGAGCCAGCCCACGATCGGATTCGCCGTCGCATAGTCGGCTGTCGTCGCAAATATGTGATACACGCCGTCGTCAAACTCACCGCGGTCTGAGGGAAAGTACGTGCTGTCGACAGTGTGTGTCGTTTGGAAGACCAGCGCTACGGTCAAACCGATGATCAAATGGACCAGCAAGAACGCCGCAGTAACCAGCAGTGGAGATTTTCCCAGCACCACCACCGGCAAAATGAGCATGTAGGCGATGTAGAGCCCTTTTCCCGCAAAGAGGATGGCGTATTCTCGCGCCGGATGCCTGGTGCGCCTCAGATAGTCGTGGGACGGGAAGAAAAAGCACTCAAAATCCCTTACGAAAATGTAATCGAGCGAGAACAGCGCGTACAGGAACAGCGCGTAGATGTGCTGGAACCGCTGCAGGCGCGCGAGGGGTTCATGGGGCGTAAACCGAAGGAGGCCGCGTCCGGCAAGCGCGTCGTCTTCAGGGTGGACATTGATGCAGGAATGGTGGCCCCGATGGTGGAGGATACGCCACATGTACGAGTTGATTCCGCAAAGATCGAACACATAGTTCAGAGTCTTGTTTACGGACGGCACAGACGAGATGGCGTTGTGGTTGCTGTCATGCGCGATGTTCAGTAAAAGGAAAGTCTGGGCGAGGCCGCCCAAAACGTAGAGGGCGATAAACCTCCATGAATCCGGCTTAAACGCGTAGATGGCAATCCAGCTGCCCACCAGCACTGCCAGGCCTGTGGCAATCTTGACCCACATCGTGCGGTCGGCTTTGGGGGAAATGTTCTGATCGGCAAAGAACCTGTCGAGGCGGCGGCGCAAGACTTTCGGGAAGGAAGACGCGCCTGCCGGTGCACCCACGGGCCGCCGTGGCGAGCCTTCGGATGGTACAAGATCATCCATCTCTTGCTCTAGAGCGATCGTCGCTTGGGTCTCGGACGTCACGGCACCTCCAAAATCATTCTAGCCGGTCGGGCGCATCCCGTCTGGTAGAGTCGGTCGCCCAAGGCGGCAGCCAATCTGTTGCCCCGCCGCCGTCGAAAGCTGATGCTATCGCCAGAATTTATGGAGAATCAAGGAAATTCGGGTCCGTCTGGTCAGACGGACCCGAGGGGGATTCTCGCTTCTCGAAGAGGAAAATGCTTGGCATTGCTTTGGCTCTGCTAACATAAAAGCTATTGATCACGTACACCGACGACACTTTGAATGGGGCGATTGACGCCCAGCAAACCCCTCCAAGAATTCCTCGCCTCATGTGCCTCACCGTCGTGGGACTGACCCGAACCGAGCAGGCAAGCGCAGAGGGGCCATGCCTTCGTTCTCAAAATCGCGTTGCGCTGGCCTGCACGATAGTCCGCACTTCGAGACTCAGTCGTTTCTCACCTGGAAATGTCCCGTGGAGCAGCAAGACGTTTCGTATTTCTTAAGTACTGAGTTTTCCTATTTCACCTTCGAGGGCGTGGCCAAGCAATTATGGCGTCGATTTTAGACCAACTGGATAGGCTGGGAGATGAACACCCGCACAAACTCCTTTATTCGTACCTTGACCTGAACGGCAATCCAATCGAAAGCTACACCTACGCGTCGTTTCTCTGGCGAACGAAGGCGATCGCCGGACACTTGCGGAAAGAGCGTCGTTTCGCGTCGCAGGACCGGCTTCTGCTCGCCTACCCGCCGGGGCTCGAAATGATCTGCGCGTTTTTTGGTTGCGTACGCGCCGGATTGATCCCCGTGCCCGTCTATCCCCCGACTTCTCGTGGCTTCCAGAGTGCCCTGTACAAAATGGTCCACATCGCCAAGGATTGCCAGGCGGCCGGGATCTTAACGAGCAAGGACTACCACGCATCTCTGAAGACGAATCTCGCCAGAAGTGGAGTATCAGCTTCGGGCGTTGACATCGACTACATTTCCGGTCTTCCGTGGATCGTCACAGAAGACTTCGTGGATACGATTGCGGGCGAACCGTTTATCGACACTTCGAAGATTTTGTTTCTCCAGTACACTTCGGGATCGACGATGGAGCCCAAGGGCGTGATGGTGACGCACGAAAACATCCTGCATACCTATCCGCTCGTGATCGACCACCCCGACCCGGTAGTCGTATCCTGGCTTCCGCAGTATCACGACATGGGACTGATCGGGTGCTACCTCTATCCCGCGCTGAAAGGCGGCACGACGTACGGCTTCGCACCCATGGACTTCATTCAGCGGCCGGCCTTGTGGTTCGACGCGATCCAAACCTATCGGGCCACCGCCACGGCGGCCCCCAACTTTGCTTACGACTATTGCCTGCGCGCCGGGAGGCTTTCCAGGGAGACTTTGGAAGCTTGCGATCTCAGCTCGCTCCAGGTGTTGATGGTCGCGGCGGAACCCGTAAAACCGAATACTTACACACGGTTTTTTGAGGCATTTCAGCCCTACGGACTCAAGTCGGAGAGCTTTTATGCCGCCTACGGGTTGGCCGAGAATACTCTGGCGGTTTCACTCGGTGGCCGCAATATGGTTTCCGTCAACAAACGTGCCCTCGCGCTGGGGAAGGCCCGCATGACGACCGAGGTTTCCGAAATCGGCGCGGCCACGCAGATTGTCAGTTGTGGGACTCCGCTCCCGAATATAGACGTTAAGATCGTGGATCCGGAACGGCACGTTGCTCTCAAGACAGGCCTTATCGGCGAGATTTGGGTCGCCGGAAGCGGCAAGTGTCTGGGTTACTGGAACAATTCGGAGCTGACGCTGAAGCAGTTTCGCGCGCGGCTCGTGGATGATAGCCCCTATGACGACGGCTACCTTCGGACCGGCGACATGGGATTCTTCCACGACGGCGAACTCTTCGTTTGCGGCCGCATCAAGGACATGATTATCCTCCGCGGGCAAAACTATTACCCGCAGGATATCGAGAACATTGTGGAGAAAACGTCCGGCCTCATCCGGAGCAACTGCGTCGCCGCATTCCAGATTCACGAAGACAACGAGCCTGCGCTGGCGATCGTTGCCGAAGTGAAAAACCCAAATGCGCTTCCGGAGGGCCGAAAGATTGCCGCCGCGGTCCGGAATTTTCTCAACGTGGAAGTGGCCTTGATCTCCTTCATCGCGCCTCGTGCGATACCGAGAACGAGTTCTGGGAAGATCATGCGCCATAAGACCAAGCATATGTGGCTGGAAAGTCAGTTTACGGTTCTTTCCGAGTTTTCGCGGGAGAAGGACGCGGGCGCCTTCGCGCCCGGTTCTGACATCCAGTCGCCCTTCGACGAATTGAAAGCCAGATACAACCTGACAGGTATGGAATCCTACAACCTCGTCGAAGCCGGGCTGGATTCCCTGGACCTTGTCGTCTTTATGCATGAGCTCAAAGAGCTCTTAAAGGATAAAGGCGCCGAGATGCTGGCGAGGCAGGTAGATATCGGCGTCATTCAGCGGGTGAGCGTAGCCGAGCTGTTTCAACTCGCCGAACAGTTGGAGCGCGCTCCCGAAGAAGCCCTGGTTTTGCTGCGTCATTCCCTGGCAGCGTTCCGTGAAGAGCAGCGCGAAGCGGAAAAGCAGATGATGAGCGACGATAGCAAGCTCATCTTCGCACCTTCGATACCTGTGCCTTCGCCGGAGATACCACTGATGAATCAAGTCCTGCTGACGGGTGGCACCGGCTTCATTGGACCGTTCCTCATGAAGAGTCTGCTCGAACAGACGCGGGCGAAGATCTATGTGCTCGTCAGGGCTTCTGACGAAGATCAGGGCATGCAAAGACTGCGGGCGGCGATGGAATCGATGGGGCCTTGCCCGGCACGGCTGATGCAGATGTTTGAGACTCGCGTGATTCCCATCTGCGGCGATCTCGGGCAGCCAATGCTGGGCCTGTCGCAGGACGTTTGGGATTTCCTCGCCAATGAAATGGACGCGGTGTTCCACAACGGCGCGACCGTGAACTACCTGCTCAACTACGACCGCATGCGTGACGCGAACGTGCTGGGAACGAACGAGGTCTTACGACTTGCGCTCGAAGGAAGGTGCAAGGAATTCAATTACGTCTCGACTACCTTCGTCTTTGGCTGGGCTGTCAAATCGGTCCTGTATGAGACCGACTTCAACAAGAATATGGAGCTTCTTGATTTCGGATACAGCCAGTCCAAATGGGTCGCGGAACAAGTGGTTGCAGACGCGCGCAGCCGGGGGCTTTCAACGCGGATCTTCCGGCCTGCTCTCGTCAGTCCCTCGATTACGGGCGGGGGCAACAACTTCGATATCGCTGTTCGCTTGGTAGCGTTCATGGTGAATCATGGCATTGGAGTCGATGCTCTGAACCAGGTTAGCTTCGTTCCCGCGGATATCGTGGCGAATAATATCGTTGCGATCTCCACGACTCCTGGCACGGCGAATAAGACCTACCACGTGGTGCGGGACGATTACGCGAACATGATGGATATTACCGGGCTCATTACCAAGTCGACCGGGCGGCAATTCGACATATTCAGCATTTCCGATTTCGTTCCCGAACTGATCCGGAGATGCCGGAAGGAAGACCTGCTCTTTCCGCTGCTGGATTTTCTGGTGGGCTCCGTGGACAACATCTCCGCGATGGAGTTCAAACGCTATGAGAGTTCTTCTTATCAAGCGGCCCGGGATGCCTCTGCGTGGGGCAAAGCGGATCCGTCTCTCGAAGATACGGTCAACGGCATTCTGAAATTCATGCATCGCAAGGGGATCATTTCGGTTGCGGCCCGTGAGCCCAACGCTGTGTTATCGCCCAACCGTCTGGCCTTTGCGGATGCATAATCCGTTACTGCTTTTGAAATGCCACCTTCTCGGTCACGTGCTGGCCGTTTCCAACGTGCCTGTGGTGGTTAGCGTCATCTGCCGCCCGTCAGCAGAAACTACCCAGCTGTCGTTTTGGGTCACCTGATCGTCTCGCCGGTATATCGAATCCACGGTGTGAGCATCGACAAGTGAAGCTGCAGGGTATCGTTGCGGAAGTTTTTCAGGTCGTACTGCTTTCCGTTAAAACAAGCGGTGTAACCGATTACGCACCGGCCCCTATTTCGCGTCTGAAGCCCGTCGGTACCAGCGGAGAGTAGGAATGTCCCTTAGCGGGCGACTTGTATGACATCATGAGTCTCGTGAACGTGCGCCGTTTCTGGGTTGCCGGAGTAGTCCTTGCCGCCGTCGTTGCGCTTCTTCCGTTCTCTTTTCACACCGAACGCCATTTGGAGACGGCAACCCGCGTCGAAGGTAGCCAAGCGGAGACTGTCCGGCAGGAGCTGGTCAGCCGTTTTCATTCGCCATTCGTTGATCGCGTGGTTCTGGTGATTCAGGGACTTCCTCCCGCGGATTCGCCGGAGGGCGAGCAGGCGTTAGAAACCATTGTTACGCGACTGAGAGAGGAACCCGGAGTGTCCGGCGTCGTTTCTTATCTCGAGTTGCATGATCCGATCTTCCTGGGCAAGGACGGTGGAACGTTTGTCCTGGTAGGCCTGTCCTCGACCGAGGGCCCAGTGGAGTCGCTCGTTCCGAAGCTTCACGAGCGGGCAAACTCTCTCGCCAATGAATTGCTGGGCAGTTACCCGGCCGTGAAGCTCGAACTGACGGGCGAACTTCCATTGAATTTCGACATTCGCAAAGCGAGCGCCGCGGACGTTCAACGCGGCGAGAGCCTGGTGATTCCCGCGACCCTCGCACTCTTGCTGGTCGCTTTCGGAAGCTTGGTAGCCGCCCTGATTCCATTGGCCGTTGGCCAGCTTGCCATCGCGACCACTCTGGCGATTAGCGGATTGCTAGCCCAGCGCTTCCACTTGTCCATTCTGGTTCAAAATCTGGCCACCATGCTTGGGTTGGGCCTTGGAATCGACTATGCGCTCCTCATGGTCAGCCGCTTCCGGGAAGCGATCTCAGCTGGGCACGATGGATCTGTAGCCTCGGTCATGGCGGCACGTCAGGCCGGTCATACACTCCTGATTTCATCTTCGACGGTAGCCATCGGATTTCTAGCGCTGTTGACCGTTCCCATCAGCGAAATCCGCTCCATTGGCGTCGCCGGATTCCTGGTGGCGGGAATCAGTGTGTTGCTTACAATTACCCTCGTTCCGGCGGTGCTGGCGTTGCTCGGCCCGCGGATTGATGCTGGCCGGATGCCGTTTACTCCGAAGCTGGATGCGCAGCGGGCCGCACGTACAGGAAGCCGCTGGAGGAAATGGGGAAAGGTGATTGTCGCCCATCCCTGGCTTGCACTGTTTCTGGCAGGCGCCCCCTTGCTTCTGCTCGCCTGGCAAGCCACGCGGCTGAATACCAGTGTCCCCAAAGGGGATTGGCTTCCGGAGTCGGCGGAATCAGTCCATGCGCTACACACCCTGGAACAGATGGATCGGGCCGGCGTTGTTTATTCGATGCGGGTCATTGTCGAACTGCCAGCGGATTCCATTGCGCAAACCGACGCGGGATGGAACACGCTGGATCGCCTCAGCAAGCGCCTCGCGAGTGACCCTCGTTGCGCACGCGTCATTTCTATCACCACGATTGCGCAGGGCGACCGTGCCTCCCTCACTGACCTCTCACCAGAGACGCGGCGCACGTTTCTGAGTAGTGACGAGCGGGCGGCGCTGCTTGAGGTGGTACCCGCGACCTCGGTTTCCCTGCGCGATCAAGTCGACTGGGTGCGGGAGCTCCGAAAGGCCGGCGCGGTAACTCTCACCGGAGTGCCCGGAGCAACGCTGCAAATTGGGGGCATCCCGGCACTCAATGCCGATTATCAGACGATTGTCACGGACCGCTTTGTGCCGTTGATGGCGATGGTGGTGGGGGCGACGCTCCTGGCGCTTCTGGCCGGGTTCCGATCGCTCTTCGTCGCCGTGAAGGCTATCGCACTGAACCTGCTCTCGGTTGCGGCCTCCTTCGGAGCCTTAGTCTTAGTCTTCCAAGATGGACGCGGGAGCAGCCTGTTGGGAGTTCCGGAGGGAACGGGCAGCGTATTCCCCCTTGTTCCCATCGTCGCCTTTGCCATCGTCTTCGGACTAAGCATGGACTACGAAGTGTTCTTGGTCGCGCGGGTTCTCGAAGCCAGGAGGAGCGGACTAAGTGAAATGGACGCAATCCCAGAGGGATTGGCTAGAACCGCAGGCCTGATTACGAGCGCCGCCGCGATCATGATCGTGGTCTTCGCGGCATTCACCTTCGGAAACTTCCTGGTGGTTAAGATGATCGGATTTACGCTGGCGGTCGCCGTTCTGATTGACGCGACACTGGTTCGTATTGTGATCGGACCCGCGCTCCTTCATATTGCAGGCGATTGGAACTGGTGGCCTGGTGGGCTCACCACATCACGCGGGGCGCCTGTGATCGCGAACCACGAATGACGCATGAGTTTCACGCTAGGCGCGTGCAGCCTGAATAATTTCAAGATAGGCGCGCGCGATATTCGTAATTAATGCCGGATTGCCTTCCGCAATCGCGGCGGCATTCACCAGATCTGCACCCACACCCAGGGCGCGCGCACCGGCCTTTAGAAAATCCGCCGCCGTCTGTAGAGTCACGCCGCCGGTTGGAATTAGCTGTAAGTGAGGGAACGGTGCGAGCAACGATTTCAGATAACTTGCACCGCCCATCGCTGAGCAGGGAAAAACCTTAACGTAATCCGCACCCGCTCTCCAGGCGGTGATGACTTCCGTTGGAGTAAGCGCGCCCGGGATCGAAATCTTGCCCAACTCCTTCGTCTTCGCAATCACATCGAGATGCAGGCTGGGGCTGACGACAAACTCAGCTCCTGCCTCGATCGTCGCCGCTGCCTCCGCCGCAGTCGTCACGGTTCCGGAACCGGCCAGAATGCTCTCCCCATACCGTTGCTTCAGATCGCGCAGAATGCTCAAGGCATCGGGCACCGTCATCGTCACTTCGATTACCGTTGCGCCGCCGGCCATCATGGCATCGACGAGTGCATGCGCCGCATGCTTCGAGTTCGCACGCAGCACGGGAATCAGTCCAACGCGTTCCAGAGTGTTCTTCGTTTCTGCCGACATACCTCTCCCCTACCTACCGCTCAATTCGCGCGGAACTGCCCTTCATCACGCGCTCCACTTCCGCGCGCGTGGCCATGCTCGTGTCGCCTGGCGTGGTCATGGCCAGTGCCCCGTGAGCCACGCCGCAGCGCACGGCCCACTCCACCGGTTTACCTGCGATCAGTCCATAGATCAAGCCCGAGGCGAAAGAGTCGCCGCCTCCAACACGATCCAGAATGTCGATATCGCGTTGGGCGACATGCACAATCTCGTCCTGATAAAGCGCAATTGCTCCCCACGCGTTCCGGCTTGCGGTGTGCGCCGTGCGCAAGGTCGTCGCAATCAGCTTCAGGTTTGGATACGCCGCTGCCACTTCGCGCAGCATCTTTTCGTAGCTGGCAATCGGCAATTCGCCGAAATCCTCGGCGACACCTTCGAGAGCAATACCGAGCATCGCCGAGAAGTCCTCTTCATTCCCGAGCAGCAGATCGACCTTTCGCACCATTTCTCGGTTCACTTCCTGTGCCTTCGTCTTCCCGCCAATGCTCTTCCAGAGAGAATCGCGATAATTCAAATCATAGGAGACGGGTGTGCCATGTCTACGCGCGGCATCCATCGCATCTGTGGCAACGAGCACGGTCGATTCAGAGAGCGCCGCAAATATCCCTCCGGTATGAAACCACCTCGAACCGTTCTGCTGCCCGAAGATTCCCTCCCAGTCGAAGTCGCCTCTCTTTGTCTGGGAAATCGCTGTGTGGCCCCGGTCCGAGCAACCGGCTGCTGCCCGCACTCCGAACCCTCGCTCGGTGAAGTTCAAACCATTGCGAACCGTGCGGCCCACACCGTCATAGGGAACCCAGCGAATCAGTGACGCGTCCACGCCGCCCTGCAGAATAAAGTCTTCTGCCAGACGCCCGACAGGGTTGTCGGCGAACGCCGTGACGATTCCTGTGCGCAGCCCGAAGCAGCGGCGCAGCCCGCGTGCCACGTTGTATTCGCCGCCTCCCTCCCAGATGTCGAACCGTCGCGCGGTATGAATTCGGCCTTCCCCCGGGTCAAGCCGCAACATTACTTCGCCGAGACTCAAGCCGTCCCAACGGCACGCATCAGACTTCACGACAATTGTGTTCATGCATCTTTCCTCGACCGCAATTGTGCTTCATCGGGTCATGATGATCTACATCGAAGACATTTTGTCGTACCGTATGGTGGTACGAGAATTTCTTTCTGTGAAAGATAGACGGCTATTCTTCACATTAGGTCTTGACTCTGTCAAGGGATGGGTTGCAACTTCCGGGTTGCTGAGTGGTGATGTGAAAGAATCGCGAAATGGTAACCCGACCCGCGATCTTCAAATGGCGACAGACCGGACCCGGATTCATATTTTGTGCGGTCTGTAGGTATCTTCGTTATTCTCTTTCACTGCGCGGTGTTGAGGAGCTGGCTGGAGGAGCGAGGTCTCAACGTCGATCACACAACGGTCTCGCTGGTGCTATTTGTATCAGGCCATCGATTCCACGGGTGCCACTATCGATTTCGTGCTGTCAGCATTGCGTGACGCAGATGCTGCCAAGCGATTGTTTCGATCCCATCCTCAACCTCGAGTAATCAACACCGACCTGGCACCGATCTACAGCTCCGCGATTCCCGACGGTAAGAAGGAAGGAACACTGCGCATCGTTGTCGACACCGACCCATGCAGTACTTGAATAACATCCTCGAACAGGACCATCGAGCCATCAAAAACGTCGAGTGAACGCCAAACAGGGATTCCGAGAGTTCCAGGCGGCCCGGCGAATCGATAACTACGCTACATTAACTATCCACTGGCCCAAAAGATCGGGCAATCCAATCAGCTGTGGTAGACTTTGCGACAGTATTTTAGATATGTCAACATTATTGTTGACATGATGATCTGTTTCTTGGTCGACGAAGCATTGAACGCGTCGGCCATAGTTCGTTGGGAGCCTCTTTTTTCGAAGCTTTCGGACTGTCGAGCCGGAAAGCCATTCGCCTGCTCAACCATGATCGGTAGCAGTTAGAAACGTTTGGAGGGTTAACATGAGTTTTGCCACAATCATTATCATAATATTCGGTCAGCTCGCGCAGGCGCCGACAACGTTCGACCTATCCGCTGACTTCTCTTTTCGCGACAATCCCAACAAAGTTTGGCAGTACGGGTATTCTGAAACTAATTCTTTAGCGGCGGATCAGTTTCGAGTCGACAAGCAATCGGATCGAGTCGACATGAAATGTGACTCGACTGGTTCGATTGGTTTCTGGCACCCGGCCGCGAATAGCGGGCCTGGCCCCGGCTATTATCCGTACGTTGCCTATAACACTACGAAGCACTCACAGGTGGGCTGCAAAGGATGGGCGGTACGTCCCGGCGAGGTCGCCATGGAAGGCAGCACCACCGGCCAATACAGTCTGGTGCGGTTTACGGCACCCGTGGCCGGAACCTACAAGGTAAGTGCCCAATTTGAGGGTATCCACTACGGATTATCTACGACCGACGTGCATGTGCTGCACAATGGTACGTCTTTATTCGACGCCGATATCGACGGCTATGGCGGTGACCCGGCCTTCCACAAGGTGGAGGGGGCAAGCCCGACGGCGAGCTATTCGGGGCAGGTTGAATTGAAGGCCAACGACACCCTGACCTTTGCGGTGGGTGTGGGAAAAGACAAAACGAATTCCAGTGATACAACCGGGCTCTTCGCTCAAGTCATCTTGCTGGCTGGCGCACCCCGCCACAAGCCGTAAACGCTTCGTCCATCACCCGTGGCGGTAACTGACACTTGATCGGGACGAAGCGCATGTTTTTGCGCTCGAGGGCTTCGGCAATCGCTTCGGCATCGATGAAGTCGTTCTTGTTCGACTTCACGAAAGGCTTCACGAACCGCGCTGCGATCAGCCGGGCGTCGTGTCCTTGTTGCGTAGAGCGCGGCCAAGAAAGTGAGCGCCAGATCAAACCGAGAATCTCCGGTTATCAATGGATGAGAAAATGGGAGCAGGTCACTTATATGACTTTGCAAATCCAGGGTCTCCAAGGTCACTCAGACCTCATTTGATAACAATGCCCGGGCGATCTTCGTAATATCCTGCGCTTGTCCGCGAAACGCCCAGAGTTGTGACCGATCTTCAATCAGACTCAGACCAGTCTCACCTCCAATGGCTGGTACGTGATACTCCAACTCACTGAACATTCCCCATTTGCTATTCACACTGCATGCCTGCGTAGAATATCCCCTGTCCTCGGGGTTCGTCCAGGGTACGTCGGCATACTCGCCCGATGGATTCACGGAAAAATTGCGAACGATCAGCGCTCGTTTGCTGCCTGTCTCATACGTGTATCCGATGCGACCTGTGGTTGCTATTGCGCGGACTCCAATTTTGTGTTCGCCGGCTGCGCGCATTTTGAAGCGGATGAGATGGTCACCGACTACGAGCTCCTCGGGAGGGGCATCTACCAGACCAAAGTAAACTCTTGGTTGGCTCTTGAAATAAGTCGGGATCAGAAGTTCTCCCTGGTGCGGCATTTGCGTAAGACTCCAGAGGCCAACAAGGGGAGCGTCGTTCGGATTTGAATCGAGAATTTTTAAAGAGGTCAGAAGAGTGTGCCCAGCATATTGCACTGCTCCAGTGTGAACTGTGGCATCGTGGCGTAAAGGGTTGGGAGCCTGCACAACGGATTTAGTTATCTCTATGTCTGCCCGTTTCCTGGACCGATAACCTTCGAGACTGAGCCGATTTGTCAGCGTGACGCTATGATTGGTCTTCGTCACTTCATAGTTGCCCGGATCGAGAGCCCGCGGTTGCCAATAACCGGCGATATCAATGTTTGGAAAAGCCGGAAAGAAGAAATCCACTTCCGGCGCAAGCCAGGTTCGATCGCCCCCGGAATTCTGCCAGTCGTCACTCGCATAGTAACTTCGGGCTGACTCCACACTCTTGAGCGCGGAGTTTGTCCATAAGAAGTTCTCCTCACTGCCTGGCGCGAAAACTCCGAGGATTCTACCGCCATATGGCAAAATCAGCAGCCGTGTTCCATCGTCGGTTTGGTAGAGTTCTGTAGGCTTGCCGACTGCGTTCAAAGTTGCGATGAGGTCTCGAAGCATCATCCTCTGCCCTATAACCCTGGAATATATCCCTTGCCAAATGTATTCGTGGACTCTTTCCTGAAGTCAGAAACCAGAGACATGAGCGCAGTTGTTCCTCCATCGGCGACGATGGTTTGCCCGACAATAAACGAGGCATCGTCTGAACACAAGAAAGCAGCCAGTCTGGCGATATCCTGAGGGGCGCCACAGCGCGCAATTGGGATTGCCTTGTATCCCGTTGCCGCAGCGATCTCTTCGGTGAATCCAGGAATGCACTGGAAATAATTCTCGACCGTGATCCATCCCGGGGCAATCGCATTTACGCGGACGCCTTTATAGGCTAACTCCACGGCTAACGATCGGGTATATGCAAGGATGGCCCCTTTCGTCGCCGCGTAAACGGAATGCTCAGGTACCCCCTGGAGTCCATGGACCGAGGACATATTGCAAATGACGCCTCCTTTCCCATGGAGCATGTCTTCCACGATTTTCTGTGTAAGGAAATACTGTCCACGAAAATTAATGTGGAACATTTTGTCGAATTGCTCTGGGGTGACTTTGAGAAAGGGGCGATTCATGGTAACCCCGGCATTGTTGACCAAACAATTTACACTCCCGTGAAACTCGATCGCCCTTTCAGCAAGCGCGACGACCTGCCCCAAGTCATCGAAGTCCGCTTGAAATGCTGTTGATCTGCGCCCCAGCGACCTAACTTCTTCCACGGCGGCCTTTGGAAAGTCATCGTTGTGGACATAATGGAACACCACATCGGCTCCCTGCCGTGCGAATTCCAAAGCTATTTCACGCCCGATCCCAGTGTCAGAGCCAGTTACCAAGGCTCTTCGTCCCTGCAACTTGAGTTCCTGAGCCATATCGATCCAACCTGCTTGTGTTTATTAGGAAAGACTTTCGCGGCCGCCCATTCAAATTCGCGCTTCGGGGTTCGACGAATCGGTCTCTCGCCAAGTTACGATACCACCCCTGAGCCCTGGTTCGGATCCAAATTGCTGGAGACGCGAAACAGCTCAGTGTTTCGATCCAAGACCCTGTGGGCTAAGACCGGTGACCAGGTAGTGAATACCTAAGCCAAGACATTATGACGACCAAAGCGTGCCTCTGTAACTCCGCCCGCGACAATACACAAACTATGGCTTACACAATATCATTGTCAACAATAATGTTGACTAAGTTGGACACCCTCCGAGATAATATGAGCGCTCCTTATTCTTCTTCATGAAAATCACCGCCATCGAGACAATCTACCTGCCCAAGGGCGTTACAGTTCATGTCGGCGCTATTCAATACCTCTGGGTGCGGATTCACACCGACGAAGGACTGATCGGCCTCGGAGAGAGCTATCCGAACGCCGAAGTGGAAGCCGCTATCATCCATACCCGTCTGGCTTCGGTGCTGCTGGGGCGAGATCCGAGCGAGATCGATCGCCTGTGGGCCGATATGTTTCTCGCCGTCTCCTACAGTGGCTGGGGCGGCGCCGAAATGCGAGCTATCAGCGCGGTTGACATCGCGTTGTGGGACCTGCTCGGCAAGGCCACGGGTCAACCGGTCTACAAGCTCCTGGGCGGCGCGTCACGACAATTCATCCGCATCTACAACACATGCTACGACAGGGTCGATTTCCTTCGCGAACCTGTCCAGCTTGCCAGGGAACTTCTCAGCAGCAACATCCTGGCCATGAAGATCTGGCCGTTTGATGCGATCGCCAAAGAAACAGCCGGAAATCATATTTCCGCTGAACAGATGAAGCGCGCGATCGAACCCTTGGCCCTTATACGCGAGGAATTCGGCGATGCCATCGACGTGGCGGTGGAATTTCACGGCTTCTGGAACCTGCCCTGTGCCATCAAGATTGCGGGAGCCTTGAAAACATATCAGCCCATGTGGCTGGAGGAGATGCTGCCGCAGGATAATTCGGCGTCTTATGCTGAGTTGGCGCGCTCTACCGATCTGCCTCTTTGCCTGAGCGAACGGCTGATGACGCGTTGGGGATTTCGTGAGGTTCTTGAAAACCGTTCCGCCCAGATCATCATGCCCGACATCTCCTGGTGTGGAGGCCTCTCCGAAGCAAAGAAGATCGCTACCATGGCGGAGACCTATTACCTTCCCATTGCGCCGCACAACTGCGGTGGTCCTATATTGCATTTTGCGTCGGCACATCTGGCAGCCAACGTGACCAACCTGTACATTCTTGAAACCGTCCGACGTCACTATCTCGAAGAATATGAAGGATTGGTCACTCAATCGCTAGTGCCTGAAGCACATGGGGGGCTGCCCTTACCTCCCGGTCCGGGCCTGGGCGTCGAACTGAGTGAGGCAGTGCTCACTCGTCCAGATGCGGTGAAGAAGCGAGCATCTATATAGCGCGTAGGGATAGCCGTCCTTGGTACAGCAAATACTCACCCGGCGGCGACGTTACCGTCGCGGGTGCTGGGGATTCTAGGGGCGATGATGTCCGCGAGAGCGGGACTTACATCAGGTGCCATCAAGCACTTGTTTCAGGCTGGTCATTCAGCATTGCGATCAAGGTGCCCACCGGTACCGTTTGCCCCAAGGCAACCTGAATTTGCCCCAGGTAACCATTTCCCATTGATTCAACTTCCATCTCTACCTTATCGGTTTCAACCGTAAATAAGGCGTCGCCCTTCTCAACCCACTCACCCGGATTCTTCAGCCAACTTGTCACTGCACCTTCTTCCATGGTGAGACCCAGTTGAGGCATAACAATTTTGTACGCCATTGTGACAGCTTCCTCTCCTATTTATTCATCATCAGATGAACTTCCTTGACAATGCGGTCGACTGACGGAATCATTTGATTTTCGAGAACCGGACTGAATGGATTTGGAACTGGTAACGAACAGATTCGCTTCGGGGTGACGTGCATCTCATCGAAGCAATCTTCTACTGCAATCGCTAGAAGCTCCGCAGCAAAACTGCAATAGGATGGTGACTCATCGATCACGATAAGTCGTCCAGTTTTCTTGATGGATTCTGTAATCTTTTGGCGATCCAGTGGAACGATGCTGCGTGGATCGATTACTTCGGCCGAGATGCCCTGCTCCGCCAGCAAATCCGCGGCTTTGACTGCGAGATCGACCATGCGGGACATCGCTATTATGGTTAAGTCCTGGCCTTCGCGCACCGTGCGAGCATCGCCTAGAGGAATTAGGTACTCCTCTTCTGGCACAATGCCTTTGGTGTTATAGAGAGATTTGTGTTCGATGAAGACAATGGGGCCCGGCTCTCGAAGAGCTGTCTTGAAAAGCCCTTTGACGTCGTAGGGTGTGGCTGGCAGCACAACTTTCAGTCCGGGTGTATTCGCGAACCAGTTATAAAAAGTATGCGAGTGATGCGCCCCGGCACTACGCACAGATCCCATGGCTCCTCGAATCAGGACAGGCGCCTTGATCTTGCCATTCGACATATAAGAAATGTTCGCAGCCTGCTGAATAATCTGCGTGATGGCTTCGAGGGCAAAGTCAAGAAAGACTTCGTCTACGATTGTCCGCGTGCCGGCCATGGCAGCGCCGATCGCTACGCCGGTTGCACCCAATTCGCAGATGCCCGTGTCGCGCAAACGGTGATCTCCAAATTCCTTCCAAAGTCCTCGTGTCTGCCGAAAATTTCCTCCGCGGGGACCAATCCCTTGTCCGATGTAGACAATACTTTCATCTCTGCGCATCTCTTCGCGTAGGGCTTCGACTCCAGCATCCGTGTATGTGATCGTGCGACCTTGCTCTGACATACCTCGCTTCTCCTCGGTCAAAACACATGCTCATCTACAGAATCCGGTGATGGCTCTGGACTCTTTTCGGCGAATTCAACGGCTTGATCGATAAGGCGCTCCACTTCATGATCCACGGCCTTCAATTCGCTTTCATTTGCAACCACGGATTCAATCAGCAATTTACGGGCGCGTTTTAGAGGGTCTTGTTCTTTCCAATGCTGAACCTCTTCGCGAGTACGATAGTCAGTACCGGGATCGCCTTCGTGGTGGCCAACGTACCGATAGGTCTTGCACTCGATTAAGGTGGGACCTTCTCCCGCGCGTGCGCGGTCGATCGCTGTCTTTGCTGCGCGGTGAACGCCAAGGACATCCTGACCGTCGACTTCTACTCCTGGAAGGCCGTAAGACTCCGCACGCCGGGCTACGCTGGTGTTCTTGGTTGCGCGCGAAAATGCCATTTCCGTGGCGTACAAATTGTTCTCGCAGACGTAGACGACGGGAAGGTCCCACACGGTGCCCATATTCACCGCTTCGTGAAACGAGCCACTGTTTACTGCGCCTTCGCCGAAGAAACTAACGACGACCTGACCGTTATGGCGCAGCTTGGCACTCAGGGCTCCCCCCGTTGCCAAAGGGATGGGAGCGCCCACAATTCCATTCGTGCCCATAAAGCCCCATTCGGGAGCATACATATGCATGCTCCCGCCACGTCCACCAGAGCTTCCTGTTACCTTGCCCCATAGTTCGGCCAGCACCACATTGGCGGGCACCCCTTTCGCCAGCGCGTGTCCGTGACCGCGATGAGTGCTAAACACCAGGTCTTTATCTACGAGATTCATGCACACACCGACAGCTACGGCCTCTTCGCCAACGTACAAATGTACGAATCCAGGAAGTCGCGCGTTGCGATACAGCTCTTGCACCTTGAGCTCAAACAGTCTTAGCTCGAGCATTTTTCTGTAGGCGTTCAGAAGCAATTCGTGATCGACTTTTCTCGCAAGACTTGGTTTCGCCATAGTTAACGCCTCCACGGGGTTCATTGCGGCAGCGGCAAACGCTGAGACGCGTGTTCGAGTTGTGAACGATAGACAGCAGTAAATAACTCAACTACTCGACGCCCGTCTTCGGCTCCCACCAGGGGCTCGCGGTCTTCTGATACGGCATCAAGGAAATCCGCAAGTTGCATCTTGTGGTAGTGAGTCATTACATCCCAGGGGCGCGAACGATCTTCGCGATTCCAAAGCTCGAGCTTGCTTTCTTCGCCGCGTATGGTCCAAATGTCATTAAAAGGCGGGTCTGTTGTCGCTGTAATGCCTGAGATGAATGGCGATCCGCTGTCGATCTCCGCTCCCACCGAACTGCCCGAAGAGCCATGTACGTGAATTTTTCCAAAGAGTCCGGGACGCTGCGAATTGCTGAGGACGATCGAACCCATTCCGCCATTTTGAAATCGGACAGAAGCGACCACAGTGTCATCCACTTCTATGCTGGGATGGTTGTAGTTATCCCAATATCCATGCAGGTCGATTGCCGGACCCATGAACCAACTGAGCAGATCGAGATAGTGAGGAGCCTGACTTACTACCACCCCACCGCCCTCGCCTGCCCAAGTACCACGCCAAGGATCAGAGAGGTAATAAGAAGGCTCACGCCAGCCCAGCATCTGTACAAGAATGAGAACCGGTTTGCCGAGCTTCCCTGCCTCAATAGCGTCTTTCATCCTTCGAACGGGCTCATACCAGCGACGCTGGCTGATAACGCCGAGCTTGACCCCAGCGGCGCGAGATGCGGCGATCGCCCGATCGCAAGAAACGAGGTCAACGGCTAGCGGCTTTTCAACAATCGAGTGAACGCCGGCGGCAGCGGCTATCTCGACCGCCGAAGGGTGTTGTGTATGCGGAGTGCAGACCGACAGCACATCCACCTTTTCATGATCCAACATCTGCGCGAGATCTGCATAACCCTTCACCTCCCACTTGGCGGCGAATGCCTCTGTTCGCTGCGGCGAATTGCTGCATGCCGCGACAAACTCTGAGTTCGGCAGTTCTCGATAAGCCAGCGCGTGGGTGTCGGCAACCTTCCCGCAGCCGACGATCGCGGTTCTCAATCGGTTAGAGTGTCTCTTCTGCATGATCCTTCAGGGTTAAGAATGAGTCGCTGTCACTTATAGTGCCCAGAGGTTATGAAGCGTGATCAAGAGACAGAGGCGCCGTCCGACTCGCCCGGACGATGGCGCAACTCCACTAGAAATCCAAGCTGTTCTTGCGTATCCAAGAGAGCCCATCGCGTGCCAGGCCGAATCCCGGTTCCAGACTGCAGCACGGTCACTCCTGATTCCGCCAATGCCCGAAGAACCGGATCAATATCCTTTACTTCGAACAGAACATGGTGGATGCCGCCGCCTGTTTCATCGAGGAACTGCTTATACGCATTGCGTTCCCCTTCGAGGGGTTGAATTAACTCGATCTCCACTTGCCCCAATTGGACAAAGGCCTGACTGATCAGAATGTGCTCCTCTACGTCTCGATATTCATACTTGGATTCAGGACGGTTGGGCCACACCACCGAGCGAAAGGGGCCAATGCCAAACAAAGAGCTAAGCAGCCGCGTCGTCTTATCCAGATCAGGTACAACAATTCCGATCTGTACGATCCGCTCAAGCTTCAACTCACTCGACGAGTTCGCTGACATGTATCGTCTCCACGGTTCAAGCCGCTATTTTCCAGCGAACGAGCTTTTTTTCGCTTGCTCTTGTTATTAATCCTTGCTGCTCCAAATACAGAAGATGGCCGTGCATCGGATACATCAATAACCATTGATTGTTCGCCGGCCAACTCCCCAACGCCGGTCCGCACTCCTCTATGCAGAGGCTCAGCGTGACCCCCTCTTTATGTCGCTCAAGCGCACGCCATACTAAAGACGCCGCGCTATCGACAAACCTTCTGGACTCCACCAGAAACTCCGACACTTGCGATGCGTGACACGTAGGCCAGTGGCCGGAATAGATCCATTCAATATCCAACGCTTCCAGGAATTGCAGAGTGCCCAGGTACGCAAGCACTGAATAATACGCAGGCGGCAAGGAGGCTTCACCGCCTGCGGTAGGGCAGTATCTACCATGTAGCGCATCGCCCACGAAGACTGCTCGATTGACAGAGTCATAAATGCCCAGGTGCCCATCGCTGTGTCCTGGAACGTGAAGGATTCTGAGCGAACGCTTCTCGTCGATAGCAATGTGTTCGCCACCGCAAAATGTGAGATCGATCCGCTGCGGCAGCCCTACCATCTTTCTCACCCAAGCGGTCGCCTCGGGATTCAAGCCAAGGCCCACGCCATGATCGGGGATCCACTGGTCATACCGCGTAGCAAATAGCCGGCCTGGGTCCTCGATGATCGCCCGGTCGCGCTCGCCGCATCCCAACATTACTCCGCCTGCAGCCTCCTTCAAAGATGCGTTTCCTCCATGATGGTCTGCATCCGCGTGAGTATTGATTGCCATCGTCAGTCGGGAGGGCTCAATCCCGGCTTGCCGGAAGAACGGGAGGATGATTTCGTTTGGGGTATACGATGCCCCGGTGTCGAGCAGAACGATCTTCTCGCCTACAAACAAGTACTGGAATAGATTTCTGTCTCCTACAAGCGACCGAATTTGGTAGGTGTTGGGAAATATTTCCATAACGCGTCGCTGACCTTTAATCGGCAATTGGCATCAGCAGAACAACGTCCTCGATGCCAGAGCAGAGCATACTCTCAAGTATTTCGAATGCCTTGGTGTCGCATACAGAACATTGAATTCCTACTGCTGCACGCAAGATACTAACGACAAGGGTTTGGTAGAGTCAACACTTTTGTCAACATTCGTTGAGCATGTGAGGACTTGAACGGCTGCCTCACACGGCAGCCACGATCAAAAAAGATTACGAAGAAAACTGCGGGTCTCAAGCGCGGTGTTCGGCGCGTCGCAAGCGAGAGCCGTGAAAGATTGCTACGAGTTTGTAGCGGTCATCGCGCCAGGTAGCCTCCATCAACGGGTAGAATCACACCCGTGACCATCGAGGATGCGTTCGACGCGAGAAATAGCGCGGGCCCGACAATTTCTTCCGGCTCACCGACTCGCCCCAGCGGAATATTAGAAACCCAGGTTTCCATCAGCTTGTCCGCATCAAATTGCCTATCGGCCATCACATCGATCAGCCCTGGGGTACGAAACTGGCAAGGAGCGATGGCGTTAACACGAATTCCTCTATCAGCCCATTCGAGCGCCAGTTGCTTGGTTAAGGCATTTACGCCTCCCTTGCTTGCGCAATAAGCATTCGCACCCCGACCCACGCCGACCACTCCGGCAATCGACGAGAAATTGACGATGACGCCGCTACCCTTTTGCAGCATGAGGCGGGCTGCAGCCTGGCAGCATAGGAACGTTCCCCGCAGGTTGATGTTGAGAACGCGATCCCACGTGTCGAGTGGAGTAAGCTCGGCGGGATCATGTTGAGGAATGCCTGCACAATTTACGAGAATGTCCACTCCGCCAAGTTCGCGAACTGTCTCGTCTACCATCGCAGTCACGTCCTGAGGAACAGCAACATTCGCCTTCAGTGCAATGGCACGCCTGCCCTTTTGGCGTACCCTGTCTGCGGTCCGCTGCGGATTGTCGATATTGAGATCAGAGGCCGCAATATCGCAACCATAGTCCGCAAATCCGAGCGCGATGGCCTCGCCAAAGCCAACGCCGGCACCAGTAATCAATGCAACGCGCCCGCTAAGGTCAAATAGTTTACTAATTGCTGCGAGCTCAATATTCATTGTTCAAGACTCCATGCGAAAGAGGATCATCCGTCAATTCGGATAGCGGGTCTGGTGCGTAAAACGAAGGGTGCCTTCGCTTCTCGTCATATCGATATTGCTGGCGTAGCCGAGAATTGCAATTGCCAGCACCAGGCAACTCACGCCAAAGATCATGATCTTGATCGGAGTCTTGCCGGTGTTCGCCCATTCGCCCGTGGCTACTCCCAGCACAGTGCTGGCTATAACAATGGCGCCAAGAAAGAGGGGCCATCCAATGACAGGCCCCAGAGCTCCTAGCTTCACAGTTGAAATACTGTAGAGGATGATGCTCCCAAACCACAAAAAGCCCATGCTCGCGGAGACAGGCCAGTAATACCATGTCCCCGCCAGTGTGAGTTGGCCCAAGGTCTTCCTCTGCCTCATGAGGTAATAGCAATAGATCACTCCGGGAACCCCCCCCGCGTAGAGGCATGGAAGCCAGACGGCGTTAGACATCATGGCTACACTGGCTCCGTGTTCTTGCGCCGCGCGCTGAATGCTGCCACCGAATGCGAGTCCAAGATTCAGCATCGAGCCCAATATTCCGGAAAGAAAGGCCAGCAATAGCCCGCGATGATAACCCTCGCGTGGAACGGGTCTATCCTGCTGAGTCTCTCGCTCCCTCCGGTAGCCCGCAAACCCGCACAATCCTACGCCGACCAGGATGATGAGAACACCGAAGAAAATCAGCCCGCCTTGACGCGTCATCAGGCGATCGGAGTGCTGGGCGACCAGGGGCGTGAGTGCGCCGACCGCTGCGGAAGTTCCCAGGCTGACCGCGAAGGTGATTGCCAGCCCCAGGCGTCTCAAGGCCAGACCCGTAAAGACTAATGCGACTCCCCAGCCGGCGCCGAACAGTGCCATTAAGATCAGAATCTTGAAAGAAACGGATGAATATGTGGACCAGAGATGGGGCACCGTGGCCATGGCGATCAGGGTAGGGACCAGCGCAACACCGAGTATCGAAAAGGCGAACCAGGAGTGCTCCCATTGCCACTTCTTATTCAGCTTCATCGGCAGCACGTACGCGGCATTCATAATCGCAGCGATGACAACCAGTAAGAGTGCTTGCGCGACGGGTGAATTCAATATTTTCTTCCCAGACCTGGCTCGAACACCGTCACCGTTTTGGGTGCCGGGACATGTGCCCAGGATTTCACAGATATCAAACCATCAACCGCCGACATTGGAGCATTCCGTACAAGGTTCTGTCAACACAGTTGTTAACACCGGAAACGAGCAGATTACGACTATCCTCCGCTCTCTAGGTAGAATCTCATTGGTATCGACAAAGCCAAGATTGCCGCGGAACCTTGAATCGAAGCCTAAGATTGCGCAGTCGGCTAAAAATGCCGCGTTAACTCGTCGTGCGCCCAATGATCGGGATCAAATGAAGAGAGTTGCGAGCTGCTCTTAAACACCTTCAGATAGAGCTTTTCGAAATATAATTCGACTTCCTTCTCTACGCGAGATTTAGGAGTCTTTGCAACCAGCCGGACATAGTCCTCATGGTTATCGCGACGGACCGACAGAGGAATCCGAGACGAATAAGCGCGCGCGATTATGAAAATGTAGGGATTCATCATTGAATTCAGCGTCCGGTATAACATCGGCTGCTCGGCGGCTTTCCAGATCGTGCGGTGCAGCTCCATGTCAGCATGGAAAAACTGCTCTTCATTGTTCTTTGCCGCGGCCGCTTTCAGCTTTTCCAGCGGCAGATTCAGCAGCTCTTGGGGGCGAATAGAAGTGTTTTCCCGCATGTAGTGCACACACAAGGCTTCCAGCTTTGCGCGCATTCGGAAAATTACGCCAATTTCGGCAGCGGCGATGTCGCGAATAAACGTTCCCCGTCTGGATGTAGTCACAACCAGACCATCACGTTCCAATCGTAATAGCGCTTCGCGAACCGGTCCACGACTCACACTGAGTTCGTCGGCGAGATCTCCCTCGATAATCCTCTGCCTGGGTCGCAGTTTACCTGCGAATATTGCCTTTCGGAGATGTGCTTCAACACGTTGGGTCGCGGGAAGATCCCGGATTCGCTTTTCGAGTTTTGGCTTCGGCATTGGCATTGGGCCGACTCGATTATACATGCGAACCATCGCTAGAACGCCGAGTCTTCATTAACGATGATTCAACCTGACAGACGGTGAACATAGCATGGAATATGGGGGAATCGACTCGAAAAATTGCGTCGGTGTCCCGCCGAAATTACCCTCCGCCGGAATGAGCGCTGTGAAGATGCGGTAAGTAAACGGGACGAAGCATCCGTGCGGGGTTCAAGCGCGGTCGCCGGCAACGGGTTCCGCGGAGCAATATCGAGTGGGTTAATGTCATTACCGTATTTGACACAGATTTATTGTCAACAGTCGTGTTGACAAATTTATGTTGACACTTGTCTTACGACTGCGATAACGTCCGCGACGCTAGGGTAGCGCACCACGTGAGGGCTCGTTTTGCATCTGACCAACGTGGTCACACCAGATCCGGAAGCACACTAATGTGGGCAAACTAGTGAGCACAAAATCCGAAGACCACGCTTTCAAAAGGAGACCACGATGAAGCCCCCCGTATATCGAATCGTAGTATTCATAGCAGTCCTGTGGCTCGTGCACATTGGCGCATTGCACGCGCAAACAGCGGTCACTGGAGCCATTACAGGGTATGTGAAGGACTCTTCGGGTGCCGTACTCACTCAAGCATCGGTGGAGGCGACGAATAACGCCACAGGAGTGACCGATCAGACAGTGACCAATCTTGTTGGGCTCTATCGATTCGCCAGTGTTCTGCCAGGGACTTATTCGATCACAGTCACAAAGGCCGGTTTTGAGAGACTCATTAGGCAGGATGTTACCGTCGATGCCGGAACAGTCGTTCCTATAGACGTCCAGTTAACGGTTGGTGCCGCAACCGCCACAGTGACCGTTACCGGTCAGGCTCCTATTCTTCAGACCGATACTGTAGAAGTCAGTCTAACCATTCAAGCTGACCAAATTAACAATCTTCCCACCTTTGGCAACAACGTCACCCGCTTGACGCTACTAGCCCCAGGGGTGTCTATGCCGGGTGGTCAACTCGACATCCATCCTGAAAACTCAGGCGAGGACTTTAACGTTAATATTAACGGGGGTCAGCCCAGCAACAACGCTCACATCCTGGACGGCGTAGACAATACAGAGGTGATCCAAGGCTATTCCCTGCTTGTGCCCACGAATGCCTCCATCCAGGAAGTAAAGTTCACAACGAGCAACTACGACCCCGAATACGGAGGCGTTAATGGCGGGGTATTTCAGACCACTACCAAATCAGGAACGAATACTTTCCATGGATCGGCATTCTATTACTATCGCACGGCCGGTTTCTTTGCTGCCGATTCCTTTAGCCAGCCCAACGGCGCGCCTGGCAACGTCTGGAATCAATTTGGCGGCAGTATTGGGGGCCCAATCAAGAAAGAGAAGCTATTCTTCTTTAGCGATTACCAGGGGATGCGAAATAACCTATCAACTTCCAGCCTCTACACGTCGCCGATCGCCCCATTTCGTATCGGCGACTTTAGTTCCGTCGCGGCAACCAATCCGATTTATGACCCGACCACCGGCAATGCTGACGGGACTGGAAGAACCCAGTTCTCGTGCAACGGCGTTCTCAACGTGATTTGTCCCGGCCGCATCAGTCCGGCTACTACGAATCTTTTGGCACTGGTGCCAGTGCCGACGAATCCCAATGTAGCTGATAATAACTTTGCGATCTCCCGCCCAGGCATTTTCGACCAGAATCAGGTCGATGGGCGCGTGGACTTTTTCGCTACTGACAAGACTCTCATTTTCGGCAAGTTCAGCTACTTTCATGCACACTTCCTGACCAACAACGTATTCGGCGTCTTAGGAGGCGGGCCACCGCTGGGCGGCATTCCAAACTCGGGAGACTCGAACGACAACGTCTACAGCGGGATGGTTAACTATCAGCGCACCTTTTCCCCAACTCTGCAACAGGATTTCCGTTTTTCCGTTTCGCGGATAAACATTTCGGAATTGCAACTGGACGCGGCTTACGACAGCGCGACCAAGGCAGGCATTCCAGATATCAACCTTGGCACGGTCTACACAAGCGGGCTGCCAACGCTTGAGGTTGACGGGCCAACGGGGGCTTTCACCATGGGCGACATAGGGCTCCCGTTTTTCGAAAAAGAAACTTCCTTTGAGTTTTACGACACCTGGACGAAAACAATGGGACGCCATGCCTTTAAGTTCGGCGGAGACTTCCATAAGTTCTACGGAATCCGGACTGACGTCAGCGGACGCGGCTCTTTCGATTTCTCGCAAAACATCACTGGCAATCCGGCCGTGCCGAACTCGGGTTTGGGTATGGCGAGCTTTCTACTCGGGCTGACCGCCAACTTTGGCAGGGACATCACGCTGGTGCAGCCGCAGGAAAAGCAATGGAGGCTGTCTTTCTACGGTGAAGATACCTGGAAAGTCACGCCAAAGCTTAATCTCATGTTAGGACTGCGATGGGACTACATCACTCCGATCTACTCGCCCCAAGGACAGAGCATTGGAAACCTGGATTTGAACACTGGTGACGTACTGTTGAGCAACTTAGCCGGTAAGTATGCCGGTGTTTCAACCCTAAAGACCGAGTTTTCACCTCGTCTCGGAATGTCGTACCGGTTAACAAACAACACGGTCATCCGCGGCGGATGGGGCCGCAGCTACTTCCTCAATCCATATGGGGCATCTTTTGGCACGCAAGGCTGCTGCTGGCCGATCAAGCAGAGTCAGGCATTTAGTCCGGCGAACCCGTTTGCGCCGTTACCCTTCACACTTGATCAGGGCCCTGGCCTGCCTGCTCCCCTTCCTCCTTTTCCCTCCAACGGCCTGATTCCGCTTCCGAACGGCTTCTCTCAAATCTTCCCAGGCGTCGGAAACTATCCTCACAGCTACAACGACGGGTGGAATGTGACATGGGAGCAGTTGTTTCCACATGACGTTTCCCTTACGGTTGCGTACCTGGGGAACATAGGCCGGCGCCTTTGGACCAACGTTGATGTGAATGCTCCCATTCCTGGACCGGGGACCTTCGATCCGCGGCGGCCTTATTTCTCTAAGTTCGGATGGACTACTGGTCAAACCCAACGGAACAACCAGCTGAACGGCTACCCGGAAAGCGAGAGCAACTACAATTCGCTGCAGACCTCGGTACAAAAGCGTTTCGGTAGCAGTTTGAACTTGATAAGTAACTTTACGTGGGCAAAATCCCTTGACGAAGGGACGTTTGGCCCACAAAATATATTTAATTTTGCAAGCAACTACGGAAATTCGGACGCCGTACGGCCCTTTTCCTGGATAACCGCGGCGGTATGGAATCTTCCATTTGGCCACGGCCAGCCCTTTGCAGGCGATTTGAACCGTACGGCAAACGCGCTTGTCGGGGGCTGGATACTGAGTGGAATCGTAAACTATGAAGGGGGCTTTTATTTTACGCCGACGCTCGCCAATAACGCCTCACTCAATTCCACCATCGCTCTAAGACCGAATCGTATCAAAGGCAGGAGCGGGATCGTGGCCAATCCTAATCGATTCCAGTGGTTCAACCCGGCAGACTTCACAGTGCCTGCTCCGTTTATCTATGGCGATTCGGGCCGCAATATTATCTTGGGCCCGCGCTTTTCCTCCACCGATCTATCGTTGCAAAAGATGTTTGCGTTCAACGAGAGAATCCACTTGGAACTCAAGTGGGATGCGTTTAACGCGTTCAACCATACCAATCTCCAAAATCCCAACGCTAACGTCGATACCAGTACGGCAGGACAAATCACGGGGATTGTTGACTACAAAAGGCGCATGCAGATTGGAGCGCAGTTGACCTTCTAAGAATTTCCCCTCCCCATTGACAAGACCTGCCTCGGCAAATAGTCGAAGCAGGTCTTATTTGTTAGATATATGCCGTATTTTTCTGCGTCTCACTTGCGTGTCGACGCGGCAAGTCGATGAAGTAGCTTCAGGCTGGCGCTGAGCCCGCGATTGAAAATCCATTTATGAAGACGGCGGCGCCGAGAATTAATATGACCAAACCTAAGAAACCGGCCTGCATGGATCGGCGCGAGTTTCTCCAATTTGCGGGCAGCGGCCTGCTGTTCTCGATAGTTGCCACGCGAGTTGCCAACGCAGGGGCCACCACCGAGAATGTGACGTTTGCCTCAGACGGGTTTTCTCTCACTTTACACTTCCCGCCGGGGGGTGTTGCCCAATTCAATTCGCTGCGCAACCTAAAGACCGGTTTTGAATGGGCCCGTGCGGAAACCCCGCTCGAACCCGTGTTCGCGACAGCTGGGAGACCTTCCCAGAGATGGACTTCCTTACCCGGCGCGCGCAATCACCATGTCGCCGGCGATCGCTTCGAATTCGTTTCTCAGGCCGAGGTCAGCGGGGTTCATACAGGCATTGCGCTGCAAGCCTTTGCCGACGCGCCCATTCTGGAATTTCAGGCTGAATTTCAGAATGTTTCGGAGACTCCACTCGTGGGCGTCACGGCATTCGGTCCCTTCCGTTTCGCGCTACGGGACGACCTCGGTCCCCTGCAGGTACACGCTATCCGCCGCAACGAGTACGGGTTGGAATCGATTCCCGTCAATGGCCCGGTGGCATTATCGGGAGGATATTGGAACGCGCCCGAGTATGGTGGGCTGTTGCTCCTGGAGGCTATCGGCAAAGACGAGTTCCTTCTCGTCGGAATCGAGTGGGAGCGCGGCTGGCGCTACCGCATCGAGAAAGAGGCCGGGGGGACTTGGCTCAGCGTGGATGTTGCCAATCTGACTTACGATATGGCACCGGGCGAGCGACTCCCTGCGCCACGAGTATTTCTGGGCCTGTCCCACGGTGACCTCGAACAGGCGTTCCACACCGCGCGGCATTATATGCAGCGGCACGTCTTCCCTGTTCCTCTGCAGAACACTCCGTGGATTGTGTACGACTTTTGGGCGACCGACGCGGAGGGAGTCCAGGAAGCACTACTGCACGAAGTGGAGTTTGCGGCCAAGCTCGGCGTGGATGTCTTTAACATGGATGCCTCTTGGTATCTCGGATCGTCGACGAAAGGGACTGGTGATTGGGGGAGCGGCCTTGGCCACTATACAGACGACCGGAAGAAGTATCCCATTGGACTCGCCAGCATCTCGAATCGTGTGCATGAAACAGGGATGAAGTTCGGCTTGTGGGTGGGGCCGAATGTGGTGGACACTCGGATCGTCGGCACCCTGATTCCAAAGCTGTGGATTGCGCAAGTCGACGGAAAAGTTCAAACTCTCCAGCCCTCTGGTTGGGAAAGCCCGGTGGATCAGGTGTGTCTGGGTTGCCGTGAGTACATTAATTTCTTGACGAATGAATTGACTCGCATTGTCCAGGAATTTCACCTCGATTGGCTGAAGTGGGACAACTCGGGGATTCCGGCCAGTCCGGCCAATTGCAATCGCGCAGACCACGGCCATCAAGCCGGCGACGGAAGCTACGCCGCGCTTGTCGGGCAGTACGAGATCTTCAGCCATCTCCATGCCACATTCCCCGATCTCGTACTGGAGCAGTGCGGATATGGCAGTCGGCTCGACTATGGGCTGGCGCGAACAATCCGGGCGAACTGGCTTAGCGATGCCAGCTTCCCCTCGGACCATGTGCGCCACAACACGGTGGTCGCGAGCCATCTCTATCCGAGCGCGTACAACGGTGCGTGGGTCGTTTCGGAAGATCCGGACCTTCAACGTAATGCGAACGATCCCGCCATGCTCGATACGATCTTTCGGAGTCGCATGATGAGTCTCTTTGGCTTTGGGACCATCAACGGGCAACTGAAGGAACGGGTTTCACTCTATCCTGCGCCTGTGCTCACGGCCGCGCGGCGAAATATGGAGTTATATAAGCGCTACCGACATCTGCTGCAGCATGACTGTTACCAACTGTTGCCGCCTGGTGATGCGGAAAAAGGGAGGGGCCAGGGCGAGTGGCAAGCCGTCCAGTTCGGCTCACCCTCCGGTCAGGAGGCGGTCATCTTGGCATTCCGGGCCGAGAGTCCACAAGAGACAGTCCAGTTGCGACTCCGGGGACTCCAGACCGACAAGAACTACGACGTAAACTTCGCAAACGAGGAACGTCCTGATTTGAAGGTGACAAGTAACGACTTGCTCACGAAGGGAATAACTGTTTCGCTGAAGCGGCCTCACATGTCGGAGGTGGTTTTGGTACGGATGAGCTGATTTTGGTTTGTTGAGGGCCCAGTCTTATAGGCACAACTCTAGTTGTCATCGTTCCCATCGTTGATACAGTTGTTGACGATCGAAGTTATGCTAGCCCATGTCGTCGTTTTCAATCTGACCAGCCTTCCGACCCTTCCATCGTTGTGACGCGCCTTGCTGTCTCGAGATGGCTCAAGAACCTATGCGGAGGATTCGATTCATGAAATTCCTACACCTTGCAGTCTTCACTGGCCTCTTAGTCGCCCATCTTGCTGCTGCCCAGGTATCCATCACGAAATCTGCTGCTGGCTGGGAGATGACTAACGGAAATATCCAGGTCGAATTGGTCCGCTCGTCAAACGCTGTGCAGCTGAAATCCCTGAAGCGGGTAGGCGGGGCCGAATGGACGGTAGCAGGTTCGCCGCTCGTGGCGTTTCCGGAGAAATCCAACAATCAATATCGTTTTTTAGACGATGAAATTTCCAACCTGCCTAAAGACGGCAAGCAGCTGAAGCTGCGTTTCAAGTCCGATTCCGGTGGCCTCTTTTCTCTAATGTTAAGACTGTACCCAACCGGGGCAGTCATTGAGTTGGGTGCGAATCTCGAAAACCTCGGCCAGCATAACCTCCTTCTCGATTCCCACATCGATCCGCTGTTTCTGACACTAAAGACTTCGCTGGGGGCCCTGAAGCCTTACTCTTCCGTTCAAGGCCAACACGGATTTCAACCGGCTGGCAACCTGTCGAGTGCTCGAGAGTTCCGCGATTGGATAGTCCTTGAAAATGACGCGGCGGGAGAGTCTGCGCTCATCGGGGGCGAGCCTGGCCTCGGCGTCCTCGAATGGAAGGCGACCACTCGTCCCTCGTCTGCGGGCACCATCCTCCGTGCGGGAACCCTGCTATTGAAAGACAAAGCAAATGATCCTTCTCCGGTCTTCGAGCTTGCCGCGGGCGAGACAGTTGAAATGCCGATCACGTTTTTTGCGCTTGCCAAAGGCGACACAGACGACGCAGGAAACGAATCATTTCGCTATCTGAAGCGATACGTATTTCTCACGCCTTTACCAGACGCTCCACTGGTCACTTACTGCATCTGGCTCACCGAAGCGAACAGTGAAGAGCCAATCCTTCGCGAACTTAATCTCGCGCAGCGGGTTGGATTCGACGTTTTCTACCACGATGCCACCTGGTATGAGGGAGCATCGGTCATTCCAGGGATGAATGACTGGACGAAGGGACTGGGCAATTACCAAGAGAGTAAGGAGAAGTTCCCACACGGCATCAAAAGTCTTTCCGATGCAATACATGCAAGGGGAATGAAGTTCGGGCTCTGGATTGATCCGGGGAATGTGGACGCAACACTCGTGGAGTCGGGCCAGATACCTGCAGACTGGCTGGCGGAGGTTGATGGCAAGACGCTGGGCGCCACCCACCCCTCTCTTTCTCCTACCAGGCAACTCTGTCTTGGCAACCCCAAGGTTGTCGCCTGGATAGAGAAACAGTTGGTGGATCTGATTGAAAGATACAACCTCGATTGGATTAAATGGGACCCTTCATCCACCGTGACTTACGAGTGTAATCGCACCGACCACGGTCATGGAAAGACGGACGGCGCCTATGCTGCCTACCGCGGGCGGCTGGAGATAATTCGCTATCTGCTGAAGCGCTTTCCGAACCTCTCTGGCTTTGAATGCGACCCCTCGCTTTATTACTCGCGAACAAACCCTGGGCCTCAAGGTCTTCTTCCCGGGGGATACACCAACGAGTTCATCACCGGGCCTATGGTCAGCCCAAATGTGTGGGGTTCACTCGCAACTGCGGGAATAGGCGACGCGGGAGCAGACAATCTGACAGGTCGGTGGTATAGCGCTTCTGCCCTCGATTATTACCTGCGCAAGCACTTTACACATGGAGTCACCTTCGGCAATATCAATGGCATGTCCTCGCAATTTCTGTCTGCAGCCCCGGCCGGCTATGTGGAGGCTTTCCAGCGCAATCTGCTGTTCTTCAAGCAATACCGCCATCTGCTGTTCGAGGATGTATATCATCCAAAGATTGGAGCCGTCGGATGGAGTTCGGTTCAATACGTTAAGGAGGATTCCACCGAGTCCGTCGTCTACATTTTTCGTGACAAGTCCGAAGCGGCTGATAGCACGATCCGCCTGCGGGGTTTAGATATGAAGGCCAAGTACCGCATCACAAGTTTGAATGACCGCCCAGGCCGAGAGAGAGTCCTGACGGGAGAAGCCTTAGCCAGCGGCATCTCCGTCCATCTGCCGAACGAATGGCTGGTCAACGGCGACGGTGCGTTTAATAGTGAATTTGTGAACCAGCAGCATTACGGCTCTGACATCCTGCTACTGAAGCGCCTTGACTAGCTTCGGATCAGACGTGAGTCGAGCAAACCGGGGCATGGCCCGGCAGCTTGGCCTGTTTGACGCGACCATGCTGGTAATGGGTGGCATTGTTGGCGCAGGGATCTTCATGAACCCGTACGTGGTGGCGCAACAGGTGCATACGCCCGCGCTGATTCTTGGAGCATGGGTTTTCGGTGGCATCATCGCAGTGGGTGGCGCATTCATCTGGGCTGAGCTGGCCGCAACGATGCCGGAAGTGGGTGGCCAATACGCTTACCTGCGCGACGCGTATCACCCGATGGTCGCGTTTCTGTACGGATGGGTATTGCTGCTGGTCATCCAGACCGGCGGAATGGCAGCGGTATCCATCACATTCGCACGCTATTTTCTCGAACTCACCGGGATGCACATGCAGGACTGGGTTGTAGCGATCGCCGCGCTGGGTGTCCTCACGCTGATCAATTGCCTCGGTGTGAAGGCCGGCGGACGAACGCAAAGTGCATTCATGATGATGAAAATTATTGCCATTGCCGCATTGGTGATTGGTGGGCTGACCCTCACGGAAAGGCATATGACAACCACTACTACCGTGACTGACCGGGCGTGGTCGCTGTCATCGTTTGGTGCGGCCATGGTGCCGGTATTGTTTGCGTATGGCGGATGGCAGACGGCAAGCTTCATTGCGGCTGAAGTGAAGGAACCAAAGAAGAACCTGCCGCGAGGGTTATTGATCGGAGTGCTCGGGGTGGTCACGCTCTATACCGCCGTGAATTGGGTTTGCCTGCGCGCTCTGGGGCCGCAGGCGTTGGCCGCGACCACTACACCTGCTACCGCCGTGATGCGCCTGGCTTTGGGCCAGCAGGGGGCGAAGTTTATTGCGGCAGCAATTGCTGTCTCAACATTGGGGTTTCTCAGCCAGTCGATTTTGACCGCGCCGCGCGTGTATTTCGCGATGGCAGATGACGGGTTGTTCTTCCGCGGAGTAGCGTGGCTCGCTCCCCGCACGCGCGTGCCGGTAGTAGCCATTGTCCTGCAGAGTGCCTGGACGATTGTGATTGCACTCTCGGGGCGCTATGAGCAGATTCTGAATTATGTCATCGCGATGGACTTCCTGTTTTTCGGACTGACTGCGACTACGATATTTGTCTTCCGACGGCGTGCGGCGCGAGGAGCGATGAACGCGAGCACCGGCTATCGCATGCCGGGCCATCCCCTGACAACGGCAGTGTTCGCGGCGATATGTTGGTGGGTGGTGGGGAATACGATCTACCGCTATCCACAGAACAGCCTCATAGGATTTGGCTTTCTGCTGGCGGGCAGTCCTGCGTATTGGTACTGGAGCCGCAAAGTTCGACTTGATCGGTGAACGCATGGGAGCGGTCTTCATCAACGATAAGGAGAGCAAGAGATGAATGGTTTGCAGGCAGATGCAGCCTCGCGTTACATGGCGTGGGCCAAGCTGCACTCAAACGCGCGCTTTAATATGGCGATCAGCGGGGTGCTGGATTATCCCCTGGCAGAGTTGCCAGTGCAAATTGAGGACCTGGAGATTGGAGGCACCGGCCCATATGGTTATGAGCCCTTGATAGAACGCCTAGCCGTGAAGGCCCGCGTGTCGGAGAATTGCGTTGTCTATACGCCCGGCGCATCGATGGCAAACTTCGTTGCGCTCACAGCTCTCGTGCATCGGGGAGATGAGGTATTGATTGAGCAGCCCACCTATGATCCGCTGCTGGCGATCCTCGATCACCTGGGGGCGAAGGTACGCCGCTTCGAACGCCGCGCGGATCAAGGATTCCGGTTGGGACTGGAGGAACTGGAACACCGACTCACGCCTGACGTGCGCCTCGTGGTTCTCTGCAACCTACACAATCCGAGCAGTGCTCTCAGCGACGACACCACAATGCAGCAGGTGGGCGAGATGGCGGCCAAAATTGGCGCGCGTGTCCTGGTGGACGAGGTCTATCTCGAGACCCTGTTCGACCAGCCATGGCGTTCTGCATTTCACCTTGGGCCGAACTTCATCATTACCAGCAGCCTGACGAAGGCGTACGGGCTGAGCGGCATCCGTTGTGGATGGATACTGGCGCAGCCGGAGCTGGTGCAGCGGATGTGGCAGGTTGTCGACTTCACCTACGGAAGCCCAGTGCATCCAGCGGAGCGGCTTGGGGTGATTGCGCTCGACAACCTCGATCGCATTCGCAATCGCGCCCACTCGCTGCTGGAGACGAATCGTGCGCTAGTCAATGCGTTCCTTACCGACCATCCGGAACTTGATTGCGAGCCCAGCCGGTTCGGCACCACTGTGTTTCCGAGGCTGAAAGCGGGTGCTGTAGCCGATTTTGTCAAAATGCTGCGCGACGAGTTCGAAACGAGCGTGGTGCCCGGCGGCTTTTTCGAGCAGCCGCAACATTTCCGCATCGGATTTTGCGGGACGACCGAGACAGTGTACGGCGGACTCGAGCGGCTGAGCGCCGCCCTCGAATCGTTTCGCCTGGTTCTACGGTGATCTCTGGCCACGAGCACGGAAAGATGCCAAGGGTTAATCCGCCGGCGAGAGGTGGAGTTTCTCAATTGCTGTCCTTGTCTTGAATCACGACCAACGGGTTCCACACTATGGGATCGGCGCGATTCTGACCGTTGTGTTTCACAATAAATCGCAGCTTGTCGCCTGACGATACGCGAAGGTTCTTAATCTCGTAGGCAGTTGCCTTATCGTAATTTGGGCTTACCTCCTCCCATCCCTCCGCCGGCCAGACCTGCTTCGAATTGAGCACGATCCGCACAAAACAGGAAGCCTGATTTTCTGCGCTGGGGTCTTTGCGGATAGAGCCCGAAGTGCTTGCCACGCCGGCCACGGGCACGATGAATGTCCGTGACAGGTCGTACTGAGCAGAAGGCTGCATCCAGATTCTTCCGATCCGCCCTAGTCCGGATCCGGTCCAACGTCCCTCATAACCCCCTTTGTCCCAGATCAATTCCCGGTAAGAGCTGTCCTCTAATTCCTCTTCGTATGCCCATTGTTTTTCGAATTGTGTGGGAGAGAAGTCTCCCAGGGCTTCATAAATTTGTGGTTGGCTTCCGTTTTTCTGCGCGGTCATGGCTTGACTGCGATTTCCATCGCCATCCACTGTCCTGATCTCGAAGACTGCATTAATGTCGTTGCGAGCAGAGTCGGAGTGGTCAAAGAAAAAGGTCCCTTTAGCAACCCTACCAATCAGCCTTCCATTCTTGAGGACCTCATAGTAGGAAATCCAATGATCATCCGTGCCAGGCAACCATGAAAGTTCAATTCCTTGCACTCCAAGATTTGTTCCCAGCCGCTTCGCTACGTTGGATGGCGGAGTGGGAGGGACGTGATCGGTCCCGGAGCCAGGAAAGTTGGGGAGGTTGAGAAAGATCAGTTCTCCGGCAGCAATCTTATCCAGGGTGATGCCGTCGGACATCAGCCTGGAACCAGTTTGTCGAAGGTGTACCCCGGAGATGCTCGCTTGAACCTCATAGGTCTCCTCAGGCATGAGTCCTCTCGGATAAATGACAACAGGCTGGGCCGAGACATCCAAATGAACGGGATGGGACAACCGGACATATTTAAACCCCATTGCGTCTATCGGGGCTCGGCTCATATCGAGGTCAACGGTGGCAAGCACTGCCCTATCTTCAGCTCGCACCAGCGATAGAGCATATGTTCCATGACTGTACCCGGGATCGAATTGACCGAGCTGGGTAACAGTCATAGGTTCATCAATCTGAAGCGCCATTCCGAAGAAGCGGTCTTGAGCACGCCGCTCTGCACCACGCTTAACAACCTTAGTAATCAGCGACTCGTCCCCCGTGCCTCTCTGATACTTCACATTCACTGGACCGAACTCCTGCCCGGGGACTCCGTAAAACCGGGTAGCCCCGTCGATGGGGTCCTCGTAGACTCCGGTCTCAAGGCTGGCCGCGGCGGTGGTCGACACCGTATTCATGTCCCCCGCGCCGCCGAGGTATCGGTCAGGCGAATCGCTTGAATGCTCTGTCAGTCGGCTGGTTACAAAGTAAGTCGTGCCGTGCTTGGCATGCTTTGTAAGAATGACCCCATGCGTGCCATCCCTATTCATCCGCTGGAAGTACCAGATTTCATTATCGTGATCTACCTTCGGGCGAAATACATGACCCCAGCGGCCAGCCACCCCCTGCGCTACGAGGTAGTGATAAATCTCCCAATCTTTCCGGATCGATTCCACATCCGAACCGTCACCTGGATCCCGGTACCATGTGGGATTCATTGCAAGGTGTATGCGATCACTGGCGGTGTAATAGGTCTGATCGTAATCCACGACGTTATGAAGCTTATCGGGGGGCACAACCAGCGACGTGTAATAGGCGCTGTATGGTCCAACGCCTCCGTCGGTATACTCGCCCGATTCCGCGAAGCGGGCAATGTCGTAGCTTATCCATCGTCCTCCTCCGTCACATGCGTCGATCCCGCTTTGGGGATGATTGCTCTTGAATTGCTGAAGCAATTGCCTGAAGTTTTGATCGGCGGCGAGAGAATCCGTATCGTTGGCACTTGCCGCCGGCGCGATATCGTAGCGCCACTGAAAATCTCCCCACGCGCTAACTCCGTCGTTGAGCAATCGGGTTTGCCAGTCCACGGTTGCTGGAATTGATTGCTCTAGAGTCTCCTGTCCTGGAATCAACCATTCCGGATGCTGCTGGGCAACCTTCGACTCCGGGGTTGCGAGGAAGGTGGGATACCATAACACCCATTGCATATCGTGCTTGCGAAGATAATCGTTAGTGCGCCGCCATTCGGGCGCATTCCAGTTGCCCCACTTGTCGTACCAACCTGCATCATCCCATAAGATATCCGTACCAGTTTCCCGGAGAAGATCGATATAGCGGAGATCGAGTGCCAGGCGTCGTCCCCAATTATCGGCGCTTGGTGTACCGCCTGCACCTACCCACGGTTCCGGCCAATCGACGGCCCACCGTGTCTTGGCAAAGTATTCAGGATTTGTGAAGTCCCAAAAATAAGCATATTGCCAATCGAGCAGTTGATTCCCTAGCTCATCCACTCCGCCTGAGAACGCCGCTATGAACGCTTTCGGCGTTTCAACTCGACCGCCGGGAGCCAGATCTTTCTCGAATCCAGCTAATTCCAACCGCAGGACCAGCGGCTGACCATCCTCGTTCCCGGCTTCGAAGCGCCAGTGTCCAAGGTAATCCCAACCCAACGCCAAACCTTCACGTCGGTTCTGATCGAGCAGAATTACCAAGGGCAGGAACCCACTGTAGCCCCCTGCTTGAATTCCTCCATTCGAATCCAGGATGCGCTGATAGCCTGGGCTCATAGACTCGGCTTTCAAAAGCTGGCTACCGTTGTAGTTCCCCCCGCCCGTCAGATAGTTGAATTGGAAATCCCGCGCTGCGGATCCAAGCACCTTGGTATGAAGGAAATCTACATCACTAATTCGCACCGGCTTGCTGGAGGCGTTTTCTAAACTCAGCCACTCCCGAATGAGGGGAGTTCTTGGATAAATTACATAATGTTTGGTTACGTTTATGACTGCGGATTCTAGCTCGATATCGAGTTGGAGTTCCCCTTGCTTACCTCGAACAGCTTGCTCACCGCGCAGTTTCCAGTACCAATTGGCCGCATTGACGTCCTGGCCATTTGCGAAAAATCGGACTTCCCCGGAAGCGTTGTCTGCATCCTGATATTCGCGGCCGGACCTCTTGTTGCGAAGTGCAACCAAACCGAATCGGCCGTTCGCAAGGCGAATCCTTTTCTCCACCAGAGACGTGCCCATAATCCATTCGCTGCCATCGCGACGAACATAGCCATCCTCGCTTTGGAGGCTGGTCTGTGGATGCGCCAAAGAGCCTGCCATGCACAGAATTGCCAACAGGATTGTGGGGCGTCTGCCGGATGATGGATTCATGCCCGGCCAGGCCAGCCAGTGAGGGTCAACTTTGTTGTGTCTTCGATTTCAAGCAGTCGGTTGTACTTCGCCAGGCGCTCGGAGTGTCGAATCGATCCGTTCTTGAATTGATCGACCTGCCAACCGATTGCCAAATCAGCTGCCCAATTGTCCTCCGTCTCTCCGCTGCGAACGCTGAGAGTGACGGACCAACGCGCCGCGCGTGCCTGCCTGTACGCTTCAAGCGCTTCGGTGAGTGTCCCAATCTGGTTGACCTTCAGCAGCAAAGAGTCACAAGCATTTATTTTGGCTGCACGCCGTATGCGGTCAGGGTTGGTGCACAGCAGATCGTCGCCTAAAGTGAGAGCTCTACCAGCAATCACTTCGCGGAGCCTAGGCCAGTTCTCCCAGTCGTCCTCGGCAAGTCCGTCTTCTACGCTCAAGATCGGATACGTATCGACCCATTTCGCAATTCTCCTGATCATGCCGGGGCTATCCAGAATCTCTGAATCGAGCCTGTATTGGTGATCCTGATAAAAATGAGTCGCGGCAACATCGACCCCCAGAAACACATCCCTGCCTGGTGCATATCCGGCCTTGTCAATCGCTTCCAGTGCTAAATCCAGCATCTGCTCGACAGACTTACAAGGCGGAGCCAAGCCGCCTTCGTCCGCAGTAAGGAGGCGCATCCCATATTTCCGAAGTACAAGCTCGGCGGCCATCTGATAAATATCGAAAGCTGACGCTAAAACTTCATCGATGGTTTGTGGAGAGATGGGAATGATCAAGACATCCTGGATGGAAACTTGGTTTCCCGCATGTTTTCCGCCACTGAGGAGATTGATCGTCAGGCGAGGCAGTAGGGCGACGGGAGAGCCCAACATTTCTGCGAAATGTTGGTAGAGAGGCACTCCGCGGTATGCGGCACAAGCCCGCGCGAAGGCGATCGATACAGCCAGAATAGCGTTCGCGCCGATGCGCGACTTTGTGCGTGTCCCGTCGAGTGCGATCATCGCCCGGTCCAATTCAAATTGCTCGATGAAAACTCGACCGGCGAGCGAGTCGTGAAGCACGCCGTCTATATTCGCTGCAGCGCGACGGCAGCCCAGCCCCTGGTATCGCTTGGGATCTCCATCCCGGAGCTCAAAAGCCTCAGCCGTACCGGTCGATGCTCCTGACGGAACAGAGGCAGAAGCACAAATCCCGCCTTCCAGAAGGCACGTTGCCCGAAGGGTGGGTCTGCCACGGCTATCCAGAATTTCACGGCCAGAGAGTCGCTCAATCTTAAGCATAGTCTTCTATCCTTTGAATGAACTGAGCGATCAGATCGGTCACTCGGGTAGGCGGGTTGGCCATGAATTGCAATATAACCTCCTGTTGTCTCTCTGATTCCCTGTGAGTCAGGTACTCTAACGGTGACTTTCCGATCACTCGGGCAAGAAGGCAGCCGAGCGTGTGGCGTACTGCGCGCGGCTCCAACGTCTGGGCCCACTCCAGGGAGTCAATCTCCCTACGGTAAACATTCCAGAAAAGCGCTGCAGCAGCGCCGATACGATCACGTTCTGACCTCAGATGGTTCGCTTTACTGAGAAAGTGCGTCAAAGCGAACCCTACATCGAACCCCGGGTCTCCGAAGTGAACCACTTCGTAATCAAGCAGAATTAGTCTGCCCCGATAGATCAGCGTATTTTTCGGACTGAAATCACCGTGAACCAGACTGTTTTTGTGACCTATTGTCTCTTGTACCAATGCACTTAGAAATACGGCGGCGGCAGGGGACTTTTCGGCGGCATAGCGGTAATACGGTTCCAGCCGTAGGCTCTCGAAGTACGTAGTATCTGCAAATACCTCGCGAATTTCGGAACCGGCCTCCGACGACTGACGGTGAATTGTGCCAAGGAGTAAACCAAACTGCTCGAAGTGATTCGAAACAATCTGGCCTGAGAGCAGGACCGCTTTCCAATTTTCGCTTTCTTTCGGTATCGCCTCCATGGCCACCAGGTGATTCGCAATGTCATCAAAAATGAAAAAAGGAGTCGTTCCCTTTGGGGCCAGAGCGTTAAGCCAGCGTATAGCTTTCGCCTCTACCCCGATCCTCTCCGGGCTGCTGAACCAATCTACGTCGACTCGTAATTTCGTTAGCGCCTGTTTAAGAACCCAACCGCTCCCATCTGCCCACGCGACCCTGACTGTCCGGTTCGAAACACCTCCCGCCAGCTTCTCGAATGAGACAGTCTCGCCCGCCTTTATGCGTCGCCGTTCGGTGAGGTAATGACGGAGGGAATCGAAATCCTCTATGTCAAATTCCATTTATCGCCTGGTCCTGGTCTGAACATTGCTCACCTACATGAAAGGGACTGCTCTTCTGCGATTTGTCCTCGGAGCTGCTCCAGCAACCGGCAGGCGTGCTGGAAACAACGTTCGATGGCTTACGTGCCAGCAATGCCAAATTCCCCCGGAAATTGACGGTCCGGGCCTCCGGGCGGGGACAGTCTATTATGTCAACAGTAGTGTTGACAATAGACTGAACGGTCATCTAGGCTGCTCGAGCCGGTTGTGCGAGCAACTCAAGGCAACGTTGAGAGTATAACCTTGGGAGAAATTTCCACATGAAATACTTGCTGACTGTGATCGTGTGCGTGGCCAGTTGCTGCAATCTTGCTTGGTGTTCCGACAGTGATCAGTCTTGGCGCTTGTCCACAGATGACACCGTGCTAACGGTAAGTGTGGAACAGAATATGCCAGTAATGACGCAGCTTAGCTCCGCAAAGGGTGACAGGAAGTGGCTGCTTGGACCTATGCCGGAGGTCCTGCTGCCCTCGATCATAAGGCAAGGATCTTCGCTGGCGACGAAGTGGCAATATGAAGGCGGTGCTTTTGATCCCCAGAGTGGTCAATTGGTGTTGAGGTTCTCGAATTCCGATCCGGCTCTGGAGTTGCAGTCAATTTGGCGGGCTCGCCCAGGGCGTGGCCCGATCGAACACTGGTTAACCATTGCCAACAATTCTGGGGGGGTGATCACGATTGGTCACCAGGACAGCTTGGTCCTGGGCCATTTAGCGATTCCCACGGACGATTCGATGGATGCCTGGTCGATCAAACGCGGTGCAAGCAACGCCACCAAAGAAGGCGGGACGGTGGTTCGAAGTGTAGGTCGAAACTCCGATGAGACGCTCACCAGCGATCCTACGGATGGCGCAAGCCCGGTGCCGTGGCTGGCGCTGCAAGTTGGCACGTCGGGCGGAATGTACGTCGGATGGGAGTTTTCTGGCATTGGTCGAATTCATTTTCATAGCATTTCTGACACAGCGAGTCAGCCCGTCACGGGCGCTGCGGCCGGGCCGGCCCAGTTAGGGATCGAAGTAGGGAACGTCCCAGCGTTCAAGACTGATGTTGTGGCAGGCGAGACATTTTTGGTTCCACCGGCCTTCGTAGGTTGCTACTCCGGCGATATCGACGATGGCAGCTATAGCTTGCATCGTTTCGTGATGGAACGGCTGGTGCCACGATTTCCCAAGGGGTATGCCTATCCCACTCTGGCCTACAACCTCTATCTCGACAGCGGAGGTGCAGATGCAGATGAAAGAGGCGTTCTCCAGAGTGCTGGGCTTGCGAAGGAGTTAGGCTTTGAAACCTTTGTCGTCGATGCGATGTGGTTCCCGCAATCGGGTGCCTGGTACTGGGATCCGAAGCGCTTTCCTCACGGGCATAAGACCATCGAGGAGTATCTGCACAGCCATGATATGAAGTTTGGCATTTGGATGGCTTACACGCAAGGTTCTAGTTCTGAGGATCCAAGGGCATTGAACGTCGTAAAGCATGCCGATTGGTTTACTGCTCCCCCCAAACTGGATCCTGAAGGTCATATCAACTGGGACGCCCTGATTGATTTGGGATATGACCCCGCTCGAGACTGGGCGGAGCAAGCCACCCAACGAGTTGTTTCGGAATACAAAATCGATTATTTCAAGACCGACTACACGCCCATCGTTACGCAATGCCAACAGACCAATCATCGCCATCACTATGGTGTGGACGTGAGCTACTGGTCTACTCTCGGCTACTACGCCGTCCAAGAGGCCTTATTGAAGAAATTCCCCAATTTAATCAATGAGGGATGTTCCGGGTCTGGACATATAAAGGATTTCGGAGATATCCAGCGTGTCCACACCATCGCGATGAACGACACGCTGTCCTCCTTGCCAAACCGTCAAGGCATCTATGATTCGAGCTTTGCCTTCCCGCCAGCAGCCCTCATGGACTACACGTACGAGAATTTTTACGACACGGTTTCCGATGCACCGGAGCCCTATTTGTGGCGATCATCCATGATGAACCAATGGCAGATTGATCCTACCCACAGTGCGTCATGGACGCCCGAGCAGCGCGCGAGGGTCAAGCGAGCGACCGAGATTTACAAATCCTGGATACGGCCCATTTTGCAGGATGCCGAGGTGCACCACGTCCTTCCCCGGCCAGATGGCTACCACTGGGACGGCATGTTTTATTGGAGTCCAAGCCTCAAGCGCGGTACCTTATACATCTTCCGGCCCAATAACGACCAGAATACGGAGCGCATTGCCTTAAAGGGACTGGTATCAGGCACAAGATATAACGTCCGAACCGAAGACCGTTCGACCGCGGAGGCGACTTACACTGGAAACGAATTGATGACCACAGGGCTATCGATACAGTTGCCTGGCAAGTACACCAGCGATTTGATCTATCTCGAGGAAGTCCGTTGATGAAGTCGGAATCTCGATCAGCACGGTGAACGTGTGACGTCAACAGGAAAACGACGATGCCAACGAACGATGACCTGAGTTCAACGCCAGTATTTGCGAAATTCGTGATTGCACGCGAACCGAAATTAAAGAGCCTGGGCTACGAACGAAACGCACCGGATAAAGTAGGTTCCAGTTGTGCGAAATGGCTCGCAGTTGCGATCCTCGGATTCGGTTTACTCGCGGACTGCGCGAAAGCGGCTGTCACGGGCAAGCTGGACGATACAAGTCTGAAGGCCTCATGGCTCCCAGATCATCTGCTGAACTCCAAGTCTCAACTTCCGTTCTCGTTCGTCTATGGCAGACAAGCATCCCAAGCATTGTTGAAAGTCTGGCCGAAGAAGACGGCAATTAAGGAACTCAACGGCGGCCGTACAGAATATACCGTCGTCTGGGTTGATCCGAAAACAGGCCTGCGGGTCCGTCTGAGAGCTGTGGGGTACGCGAACTCCCCTGTGGTGGAGTGGACGGCGTATTTTACGAATGATGGTAAGATCGATACCCCGATCCTCGATGATATTCAACCGCTTGATATGTCAGTGCCGCTTACCGGCAATGGCGTTCCCTCGGTCCTCTACTCCAAAGGATGCGGCGGAATGGATGCCTATGCGTTGCAGAAGCGGCCATTGAATCAACTCGAGTCGCTACACCTCTCGAACGAAGGAGGTGGCAAGACTGTTGAGACTATACCGTTTTTTGACATCGATGCCGACGGCCGCGGCATGATTGGTGCAGTCGGATGGCCTGGTAAGTGGGCCATCTCCTTTTCCCGTCCGACGGGAGCGGCGATTGTAGTCAGAGCCGGCATGGAAAAGACGCACCTCTCGCTACACCCTGGTGAGGAGATTCGGACCCCGCAAATCCTTCTGCTGCCATGGGAAGGGGATGATGTCGATGCCCACAACATTTTGCGGCGGCATATTCTCAAATACCACATGCCCCAATACGACGGAAAACCAGTGGTTCTCCCCGTATCCCACTTGGGATGGGGCGGGATGAAGACGGGCACGAGTCTGCGCCTTCTCGATCAGATCACGAAGGAAACCATCGGGTATGAGGTCTTCTGGATGGATGCCGGCTGGTATGGCGCGGATCGTGAGGTGGACGAATTCCAGGTATTCGGCAGGGAGGATTGGTTTTTGCACGCGGGAAACTGGCGAGTCAATAAAATCGCGCATCCCAACGGCTTAAGGCCGATCAGCGATGCGGTACACGCAAAAGATATGAAATTCCTGCTTTGGTTCGAACCGGAGCGCGCAGTCGTCGGAACGCCCCTTACGGTTGAGCATCCTGAGTGGTTTATCGGAGAAGAGGGGACGAACTTTGAAGGAAATGACGCCAGGCCCTTTGTTAGGTTTCGCCTGTTCGATTTCGGCAATCCCGCAGCCAGGAAATTCATGATTGATTTGATCTCAGAACTTATCACGAATGAAGGCATTGATATTTTTCGGCAAGACTGTAACTTCTCTCTTGCCTCATTTTGGTCCCAGGCGGATTCGCTTGACCGTCAAGGAATCACAGAGCTTCGCTATGTTGAGGGTTTGCTGGACTTTTGGGATGAATTACGACAACGGCATCCGCAGTTGATCCTGGATATTGTTCAGCGAGGCGATCTGGAGTCAATATCCCGTGGTGTAGACCTGAGCCGGGCGGACTACCCGGTTTCGCCAGATGCGGATCCGATTGGAAACCAGCTTAGTACGCAAGGCCTCTCCTACTGGCGGCCGCACTATGGAACTTTGCTTCAGATTCGACCACGCGATACCTATCACTTCCGCAGCGGATTCGCTCCTGGGTTGGCATTTGCCCTTTTCAACGTAGCCGGAACAAAGGAGCAGGTAGGTAGTTTCGTGGCACCCGGCTTCCCCTTTGAGTGGCTCCGGACTCAGGTGAAACAACTCAAAGGACTGCGGCCATACTATTACGGTGACTATTATCCATTGCTACCATGCAGTTCGAATGCTGCTTGCACCACGGGAGCAAGCAGCGAGCGCAGCGCAGCGTTCGAATGGGCCGCTTGGCAGTTCAATCGCCCCGAAGAGGAGGACGGAATGGTTCAGGCCTTCCGTCGGGATAAGAACAATGATGTGATGGAGAATCTACGTTTGCGAGGGCTGGATCCGACGGCGACATACGAGGTCGACGATCTCGACGGGAGCGCGTCGAATACCAGTTCCGGCAGAGACTTGATGCAGAAGGGTCTACATGTAGAACTTGCAGAGAAGCCTGGGGCAGCGATCATCATATATAAGAGGGTCCACTAGTCTCGCGAGAGCTTCTTGCCTGATGATATACGCCACAGCCTCACTCGCGCGCGAAGTGGTCGAAAATCGTCAGGCTGTTCCAAGGATGTCGAAACGTTCGCTAGAAGGAAAGGATTAGCTTCGTGTCCGACGAGAAACGCAGCTACCGGTCAGCAGCCTGGTTTGCAAAGGCAGACAAGGACGGCTTTGGGCACCGAAGCTGGATGCGCAATCAGGGCCTGCCCGGCGATGTGTTCGATGGACGGCCTGTGATTGGTATCTGCAACACCTGGTCGGAACTGACGCCCTGCAACGCACATTTTCGACAAATTGCCGAACGTGTCAAACGGGGAGTCTGGGAGGCTGGCGGTTTACCTCTTGAATTTCCGGTGATGTCGCTAGGCGAGGCGATCATCCGGCCTACGGCGATGCTCTTTCGAAACCTGGTTAGCATGGATGTCGAAGAGTCGATCCGGGCGAATCCAATTGACGGTGTGGTGCTCTTATGCGGTTGCGACAAGACCACGCCCTCCCTGGTAATGGGTGCCGCGAGCTGCGACGTACCTACATTGGTCGTTTCCGGCGGCCCCATGCTCAACGGCAAGTACCGAGGCCAGGACATTGGCTCAGGAACCGCAATGTGGCGCTTCAGCGAGGAAGTGAAAGCCGGCACGATGAGCCAGCAAGATTTCATGGATGCTGAAGCCTGTATGTCGCGCTCCGCCGGCCATTGCATGACAATGGGAACTGCCTCGACCATGGCTTGCATGGTCGAGGCGCTCGGCCTCGCACTCCCGCATAATGCTGCGATCCCGGCGGTGGATTCACGTCGTTTAGTTCTTGCTCAAATCGCAGGCCGGCGGATTGTCGAGATGGTCCGGAACGACTTGCGTATCGCGCGTATTCTGACCCGTCACGCATTCGAAAATGCTATTCGCGTGAATGGCGCGGTCGGTGGCTCAACCAATGCTGTCATTCACCTCCTCGCCATAGCCGGACGCGTCGCCCTGGAGGTCACCCTCGACGACTGGGACAATCTCGGCCGAGAAGTGCCCACGCTCGTAGACCTGATGCCTTCCGGACGCTTCCTTATGGAAGACTTTTATTATGCCGGTGGGCTGCCAGCGGTCATTCGCACGCTCGGAGAACGCAACCTGATCCATCGAGATGCTCTGACCGTTAACGGCAAGACTATCTGGGAGAATTGCCAGACCGCTGCTAATTGGAACACCGAAGTAATCCGCTCTTTAGAGAAACCTCTAGTCGCACACGGGGGAATAGTCGTGCTGCGCGGCAATTTGGCGCCTGATGGCGCCGTGCTCAAGCCTTCTGCGGCTTCGCCGCACCTCATGCGGCATCGTGGCCGCGCGGTCGTCTTCGAGAATATCGAACATTACAAGGAACGCATCGAAGATCCCGAGTTGGACGTGGACGAGCATTGCATTCTGGTACTGAAGAACTGTGGCCCGAAAGGCTATCCCGGAATGGCCGAGGTCGGCAATATGAGCTTGCCCTCAAAGGTGTTGAAGCGCGGAATAACCGATATGGTACGCATTTCAGATGCGCGCATGAGCGGCACCGCCTACGGAACGGTCGTGCTCCATGTTTGTCCGGAAGCCGCAGTCGGTGGAAACTTGGCTTTGGTGGTGGACGGCGACTTTATAGAACTGGATGTGGAAGCCCGGCGGGTGCATGTCGATGCTTCGGAGCAAGAATTGGAGCGTCGGCGTGCGCAATGGCGGCCGCCGGAGAATGCGATGAAGGGCGGGTACAGGCAGCTCTACCTCGACCACGTACTGCAGGCGAACACGGGCGCGGACTTTGATTTCTTGACGGGTTGCCGAGGTAACGAAATCCCGCGCGAGTCACATTGACGAGATGGCCTCGATCGAGCCCGGGCCCGGCTCCCAAAGCACCTACATTCACTGCCGACGTTTCGACCCTAGCGGGAGAAGACGATCTCGCTGAAGAAGGTAATTAAGATGAGTGGAAGACTTGCGGGAAAGGTTGCTCTAGTTACCGCGGCAGGACAAGGCATTGGACGTGCCACAGCTATCGCGTTCGCTGACGAGGGTGCCCTAGTCTGGGCCACCGATATCAACGAGATGTCGCTCGGGACCCTCCACAATGAGAGACCCAGTATTCAAACACGCCGGCTGGATGTCTGCGAATCGCGCGAGGTTGACGAAGTTGCCGCAGAGGTAGGAATGCTTGACGTGTTGTTTAACTGTGCTGGCTTTGTGCATCACGGGACCATTCTCGAATGCGCAGAAAGAGATTGGGATTTCTCCTTTGATTTGAACGTCAAATCCATGTATCGCACGTGCCGCGCCTTTCTTCCCGTCATGCTGCAAACTGGAAAGGGCAGCATCATCAATGTGTCGTCGGCCGCATCCAGCATCAAAGCCGCCCCCAATCGGTTCGCCTATGGAAGCACGAAGGCAGCAGTGATTGGGCTGACTAAGGCAATCGCTGCCGACTTCATTCGCCGCGGCATTCGTTGCAATGCGATCTGTCCAGGAACCGTGCAATCGCCGTCGTTGGACCAGCGGATCGCAGCGCTGGGGAATGTAGAGAAGGCCTATTCCGACTTTGTCGCGCGGCAGCCGATGGGGCGATTGGGTCGTCCCGAGGAGATTGCGGCTTTGGCTGTCTATTTGGCCTCCGATGAATCCAACTTCACGACCGGCCAGACCCATATCATTGATGGCGGCTTTAGTGTTTGAAAGCCAAATCGTCCGAGAGAAGAATTAAAATTGCCGCGTTACGGTTCGCCATTCGGAAAAGCTTTCAGAGCTGCTAGATTCTGGACAGAGTGCTGCCGTGTCAGCAGGTGCATCGCGAATGTCCGTGATGCCAGCGATTCGCTAGGGTTTGAACAAGGAATGGCGTCTCTGGCAAGAGATAGCTTTAAGGAACCTCTGATACCTAGGCTGTGTTCGGTAAGAATCCGAAGAGCGTGCTTATTTCGTTGAGAGGAGTGGGCTCGCGTTCGAGGAAAATCTCAATCATCGTTGTAGTGAAGGGGTGGAAGAGCGTGTCAGTTCCCTGGGCGAGGCCGGTAATGTCGAGCCTGATGGGTTCGGAGTCGGCGGCGAGGCGTTGTGGGTTCAAGTCCGTGCCGGTATAGGCCTCGTATTCGATGGTCGAAGTTCCGCTCGAGGCGATTAGCTCGATCCACAGAAATGTGCTGGGTCCGTTTTCTGTATTCAGGGTCAGCATGTCATCGGAGAGGCGAACGTAGAAGCAGCGGAAGCTCTGGTCGGCGCTGTAGCTCTTGGCGATGAGATTGATTTCTGTGGCGTCGTCTGCGAAGAGTGTGTCGCCTGTAAAAAACTTGAGATTGTAGTCGTCAATACCGTCGTCGTGGTCGTCCCGCACGCGCAGAACAAACTGCTGCCATCCGGCTCCTCCCAGGTCTCCGGAAACGCTTTTCGTCTTCATCACCTCGAGCGCGGGCGCGGAGTGACTCTGGGCGGCGCTGAGCCAAGCAGAATAGGCATCAGGGCTGTCGACTGTGTTGAGGAAATCGGCGACTCTCTGGACCGCGTCCGGATCGGGATCCTCAAGCATGGTGCCGTGATCCCTGCCGTCGATGGCAAGGATGGGCACGTTAAGCCGGTTGTCCTCCCAGGGAGAGATCGCGATGCGAACGGGATTTCCGTTGGCGTCTTTGATGATGTTTCCGTCGTTGTCGCGAAGACGCGGATGGCGGCGGAGGTCAACGCTGACCTTGCGGGTGTTGAGGGCGCATCCGGCCCAACGGACGGTTCCGTCGGTACCCGGTGCGCTGTCGAGCGCGCTTAGGCCGCCATATCCTTTGTTACCGATAAAGACGGCGACGTAGGGAGTGTCGGCTCCTTTGGAGTAGAGAGGGTCTTTGCAGATGAGGTCGCGATGGGAGAGTTCCCAGGTATATTCGCTGCCGAGTTCGAGGCCCAGGAGGACTTTATCGCCCGCGTTGAGGAAGTCGGGTCCAATGGTCTTGCCGCCTTTGACGAGCGCGCCGAGCCAGCTTCGGCCCTGCGCGGCCTGGGGAGAGCCGAAGGTCGCGGGCGCCAGCCCGACGAGATGCTTGAGGCGCTTGATGCGGCTATGAGGGTCGTCCCCGGTATAGGGATCGCCGGTGAGCCACTGGCGGAGGACGAGCATGCCTGTAGAGTGGACGATGGCGTCGAACTCCCAAGTGTAGTCATGGGGATCGGGATTGAGCGGGGAAATCGCTAATCGCAGCGCGCGGTCGAAGGCCTCGCCGAGGTCCTTGATGGTCACCTCATTATTGAGCGTGACGTAGTTCCCAACGCTGATCATCTCCACGGCAAAGCCCTCTGCCGCAAGAGCGTCTCTCCATGGAATGAAGTCGGTTCCTTGTGCGGAGTACCCGTGAAGGAGAAGCAGGCGGCGTTTTTGCGTGGATGCGAGCGCGGATGCGGGATCTGGCATGGTGGGCGTCTCCTGAGACTTGAGCTTCCGTCTTCGTCGGAGCGAGCGCTGGGAGCCTTTTCCGAGGAAGGGAATGATTTTGTAAACGCGAATCGTGGGGTCGATCCCGCCGCAACAGATGATACGGCGGAATCGGGAGTTTGGCTTGAAAATTGTTTCGCCGGATCGGAGGGGGTTTGATCCAGTAATTGCAAATACCCAAACCCTAGCGGCAATTACCAGTTTGCGGACGGACCTGGTTGGGCTCCTGTGTATGGCGAACAGCATGGTTTCTCTACCGGCTTAAATTCCATGAATTCGACCCGCGTGCCATCTGGATCAGTCAGGTCCAGTTGCATCTTTCCGTCGACGCCGAGTACCTGCGGGTTTTTGCCCGGTATGGGTTTCCAGCCGCGCTCCTCCAGTTTTTCCTGCAACTGCGCGACGCTGATGACGCCGGGCGCAAGATGATTGGCACTTCCGAGTTGAGCGAGAGAAGGGTGGGCAGGCAGGTACAGCATATATTCGATCCAGTCGGTCCCGTTCGGCACCTGCATCATCACCCAATCGACGCGATCATCCGGATTTCCGCCTTGCCAATATAAGTGAAAGCCAAGCAGGTCTTTATAGAAATGGTCGAGGGCCACGCGGTTACGGACGACGTAGCCCGCGTGCATGATATGTGAGCTCAGGCTTCGTGATGCCGAAGCCGGTTCAGCAAGCGGGTGATTGCCGTCCTGAGTGAACTCGACCTTGTTCCCTTCCGGATCAGGAACGAGAAAGGCTCGGCTTCCATCGGCTTTCACAGTAAGAGCCTGCGGAACGGAAACTCCATTGGCGCCCAGATACTTGCGCAAAGCCTCTGCGTCGCTGGTGGAAAATGCAATGACGTCCAAACGGTCAGCCAGCCCGGGAGAGGGCGGAGATACCAGCTCGACATATTGTGAATGATTGGCATAGAAGCGGACACCCGGCTTTGCCGCAGTGGGAGGCACCTGATCCCACCCAAGCAACTCCCCGTAGAACTGTTGGGATTTGGGAATATCGTCCGCGAAGAGCGTGATGTGCGAAATACCGGTAATGGCCGGTCGCGGTGTAGACGCAGGTTGAGCCATAACAAGACTCGGGAGAATGACAGCCATGGTTGCGACGATAGTCCTGAGCACCGTGGGTGACTTCATGCCTTAACAGCATACTTGGAATTTGGAGAAATTAGGCCTCTCATTCCGTCCCGAATCCTTGCACTTCTTGTGTCATCTAAAAACAAGGTCAATTGTGGAGGCTAAATAACATGGCGGCTTTTTGTGCATGCTGTGGAGCAGAAATTACCTTGAAAACCAAAGCGTGTCCCGCCTGTGGCACACCGCAGCACGGAATGTTACTGCCCGATCTCCCACCTGCCCTAAATAATATTGACAGGGACCCATCTCAAGAAGACGTGAGAACCGGTCGGCAGCAATGTGGGCCGCTATCGCGTAACCGACAGTGAATCACAGTCGAGCAGCCGCTGCGCTTTCCGGTGGATGGCAATCCTCTCGTAGCCGCCAACCTTTGCATCGGCGGCTCCACAATAATCGACCCGCAACGAAATAGATCCAATATTGATGCCGCCCTAAAAGAGAAATTTCATCGCAAATTCATCGGCCATGGACCTTCCCTCATGGAGTATGAGTCTCGTCGGATTTACCCGACACATGAAGGAGGAATTTTGTCAGTGAAAAGAGCTCCCCTTGCTGCAATCTTCACCGCTCTGGCTTTCGGAGCGTTGGTCGTACCCCAACCCCAGGCCCAGACCCTGCCCGTGCTTGCCATCGGGACGCTGGACCAGTCCCGCGCCGGTTCCTTCGTCGATCTTTCCGGGCTCACCTACAATCTCGAGAACGGCGTCCGTGCCAACGAACTCGGCGGATTCGGTTCGGCGATCGCCTACGCGTCTGGAGATACTTTCCTGGCCCTACCCGATCGCGGCCCCAATGCCGTTGAATTCGACGATGCCATCGACAGCACCGCCAGCTATGTCAATCGCTTCCATACCGTCAAGATGCACCTGGTCCCTAACACCACCGGAGCCGGCCTGCCCTTCACACTCACTCCTGAGTTGCAATCCACCACATTGCTCTGGAGTCTGACTCCTCTCGTCTACGGAAGCGGTGCGGGCCTCGGCGTGGGCTCAGGCGTTCCACCCATCAACAACTTTTTCCAGCACTTCTTCACCGGACGCTCCGACAATTTCGAGCCCAAGCGCAACTCCGGCGATCCCAACGATGCCCGTTTCGATACCGAAGGCATGCGGCTTTCCAACGACGGCGCTCGCGTCTACATCTCCGACGAGTACGGCCCTTACGTCTATGAGTTTGACCGTCTCACAGGGCTGCGCCTCCGCTCGTTCGCCTTGCCTCAATCCTTTTTCGTGACCAACCTCAGCCCCGTCGGTAATAGCGAGATTGCCGACAATACTGTCGGTCGCACCGCAAACAAGGGCATGGAGGGTCTGGCCATCACGCCTGATGGGCGCACTCTGGTCGGTATCATGCAGAATGCCCTGATCCAGGATGCCAACGAGGGCGGCGACGCTGCAAACCTGCTGCGCATCGTCACCATCGACATCCTTTCCGGCCGCGTCACGCACCAGTTTGCCTACCTGCTTACTACCGGTACTGGCGTCAGCGAAATCGTCGCTCTCAACCAGCACGAGTTCCTGGTCGACGAGCGCGACGGCAAGGGACGCGCGGACCAGAATAACGCCAAGGTCAAAGAGCTCTTCAAAATCGACCTCGATGGAGCCGTCGACATCAGCGCCATGGACGGCACCACTGCGACCACGCACGCCGTCGCCAAAACACCCTTCCTCGACATCGTCAAGTCGCTTACCGCAACAGGCATCTCTGCAGGCGACATCCCGGCCAAGATTGAGGGTGTTTCCTTCGGACCCGATATCAACGATGGAGGCACAAGCGTTCACACCCTCTGGATCGCCAACGACAACGACTTCCTCGAGACCACTACTGACGCCAGCGGAAATACGATTCCGAACCCCAACCAGTTCTTCGTCTTCTCGTTCACTGACGCCGATCTGGGCGGCTCGCAATTTGTGCCGCAGCAGATCAGGGAATTCCCCTGGTAACGTTCTAACTCCCGGCGCGAACATCTCCATGCGGGCATTCGCGCCGTTTACCTTTTCCTAGTGTGAAGAAGTCAGACCCGCTCCCTACCCCGGTGGCCAATGCATCGCGCGACCGCCCAGCAAATGCAGATGCAGATGATCCACCGTCTGCCCGCCATTGGCCCCGGTATTGATCACGACGCGATATCCATTGCCCAGTTTCTGCTCCTTCGCTAGCCTACGGGTCACGTCCAGCAGATGCCCAAGCAGATCCTTGTCGTTTGAATCTGCCCTGTCCAGCGAAGCCATATGCTTCTTCGGGACAATCAGCGTATGCACGGGAGCCTGCGGATTGATGTCCGGAAACGCATACGTCAGTTCGTCCTCATACAACTTCCTTGAGGGAATCTTTCCGGTTACGATTTTGCAGAAGATGCACTCCATGGCTCAAGAATGCCACGCCGCTCGCTTATTTTGCCAAATACTTCGGGTGCTCCCCCGCCCGCCACGGATCATAGCCGGCAGCAAAGTCCACGCGCGATGCCGTCGGCGGATGGCTATAAGTCCAGAAGACCACAAAGCGATTCGGTGAGGGGTTGTCGAGCCACATTTCGCCCAGCCGCTGAAATGAGTGCGCCATGCTGGCCTGCGCGTCCGGGACGAGTCCGTGGATCACCTCCTGCCCGTAGACATCGGCGGCATGCTCCTCCCAGCGGCTGAAGGCGTTGCCGATCGGCTCGGCCACAAAGCTCAGTACCGTCATCACCAACAGCAATAGCCCCAACGAGGCCCAGTCCTCCACCGCGTGGATGTGCCACGTATCCCCGTAACGTTGCACCAGCCACCGCATACCGCGGTACGCGATCCAGAAACCCAGCAACATCAGCGCTGCTGAAAATTCAATCCCCTTCTGAATGTGCTGCAGCACATAGTGGCCTTGCTCATGTCCATAAACCGCCAGAATCTCATCCGGCGGTGCGTGCTGAATCGTGGTGTCCCACACAACAATCCGCTTCGACGCGCCAAATCCCGTCACATAGGCGTTGGGAGCCGTAAATTTCTGGCTCGCATCCATCACGAACATCCTCGACGGAGGAATTTGCAGATTTCCCCGCGCCGCCACACGCTCCAATTGGTCCACAAGCGCCGGATCGGTCTGCGCCAGCGGCGAAAAGTGGTTGAATAGCGGGTCGATGAACACCGGCACGGCGTAAACTCCCAGCACCTCCACAGGCAGCGCCAGCAGCCAGAACCAAAGCCACCAGCGTCGCGAAGAATGCCGCATTAGCGCATAGAGCACCGACAGTGCCAGCGCACCAAAGATCAGAGTCAGCGCCGTCGACTTGGCAAAGTCGCCCAGCCACATTCCCCAGCTCTCGACCGAAATCCCGTACGCGCGGTACACGCGCTCCATCAGGAATGACACCGGCAGCCCAAGCAGAGACACGATCAACAGCCACACCGGCGCAATCATCAAACCTTGAAGCCACGCCTTACTGCTCCGCCGCTCCGCCCAGTCACGCATTCGCGCCCCTACGCGCCATCGGACCAGCACCCACAACGCCAACATCAGCCACGCCGTATCGCCAAAGTGTGCCAGCGTGCGCGCATGGCTCAGATGGATAGCCTTGGCTAACTTATCGGGAGGAAGTGTGTACGCCGCTTTCGTCGCGGTATCCAGCAGAATCATGGTTGAGAATGATAGTGGCTTGAAGAGTCGCTCAGCTTGTAGAAGGGGTCCACCCGGCTAGCGCAGTGCAGAGGCATGCAATCCGTCTTCAAGTGCACTGTTAGGTTCGATCGCGCCGGTTGTCATAAAGCGTTCCATTGCCTTCATGGCGCAGCCCTGGCCGCACAGGTGATACATCTCCGGGCTACGACTCTCGGCCACATTCCAGGGAAGCAGCGTAAAGCGTAATCCAGGCTGACCTTCTTCATAACAGGGGACATCGCCGAGCAGAACCATCCACCAGTGGTTGGCCTCACCCTTCTTTTTTCCACAAATATCGCAGTTGAATGAAACGTCCCAAGCCATATTCCACCCCTACTACCGCTTACAGTATCTGAGGATTGCAGTACGTGTCGACGCGGCCACTCGACAATACAGTAGCGTAGTTCCCCCTCCGCGGTGCAAGAATTTGTGAGTTGCTCACCAAGAAAGCAACTCCCAAATGCGCTTGTGCTCTGGGGAAAAGAGGGTCCATAGCCCTAATTGCAATAGTTTAGAGAAAAAAGCTACGCTTAACGGCTGGTTGCGGCGGCAGGGAGAATATCTTCTACATCTACCCATTGGGTCGGGTAGGCTCCGGTGTAGCAGGCCACGCAGAAGTGATTTCTTTCGCCGCCATCGCAGGCTTTTTTCAGGCCGTCAAGGGAGAGATAGGCGAGCGAGTCGGCTTCGATGTAACGACGGATCTCCTCGACGGAGTTGTTGGCGGCGATGAGTTCCTTCTTGCTGGGAGTGTCGACTCCATAGAAGCAGGGTGAAATCGTGGGCGGGCAGCTGATGCGGAGATGGACTTCGCGCGCGCCAGCAGAGCGCACCATGCGCACGATCTTGCGGCTGGTCGTTCCGCGGATAATGGAGTCGTCGATCAAGATGATGCGTTTGCCTTCGAGGAGATTGCGCACCGGGTTGAGCTTCAACTTCACGCCGAAGTCGCGCACACGCTGTTCCGGTTCTATAAATGTCCGTCCGACGTAATGATTGCGGATGAGGCCGAAGCGAAAAGGGATGTCGCTTTCGGCGGCGTAGCCGATGGCGGCCGTCACGCCGGAGTCGGGGACGGGGACCACAAGGTCGGCATCGACTCCAGACTCGCGGGCCAGTTGTCGGCCCATTTCTTCGCGGCTCTCCTGCACCCAGCGGTTGAAGATTTTGCTGTCGGGGCGGGCAAAGTATACGTGCTCGAAGATGCAGCTTGATTGCGGCATGCCGCTTGAGTAGCGGCGGCTGGTGACTCCATCGCTCGTGACCATAACCAGCTCACCCGGCTCGACGTCGCGCTCGAATTTCGCGCGCAGCAGATCGAAGGCGCAGGTCTCGGAGGCGAAGACGATGGTATCGGGGCCGTCGGGATTCTCGATGCGGCCCATCGATAGCGGACGGAAACCGCGCGGATCGCGGGCAGCGAAAATGCGGTCGCGGGTCATCATGACGATGGAGAAGGCTCCGTCGACCTGGCTGAGCGAGTCGGCGATGGCATCCACCAGCGTGCCAGCGCGGCTATGAGCGATGAGCTGGACAATGATCTCGGAGTCGCTGGTGGTTTGAAAGAAGGCGCCCTCGCGCTCGAGGCGGGCGCGCAGGTTGCCTAGATTGACAAGGTTGCCATTGTGGGCGATGGCAATGAGGCCCTTGGTGGACTCGACGCGAATGGGCTGGGCATTCAGGAGAGCTGAATCGCCGGTCGTCGAGTAGCGGGTGTGGCCGATGGCCATGTCACCCTTCAGCTTAGAAAGGACGTCATCGGTGAAGATTTCGGAGACGAGGCCCATTCCCTTGATATTGGAAAGATTCCGGCCGTCGGCGGTGGCGATTCCGGCGGATTCCTGTCCCCGATGCTGGAGTGCGTAGAGCCCGAGATAGGCCTGCCGGGCGGCGTCGGGATGTCCATGGATGGCGACGACACCGCACTCCTCGCGGAGCTTGGGGTCTTCTTCTGAACCCACCTTAGCTCCGCCTTCGGCTTCGCGAAGGTGGGCCACCCGGGACTCTCCACCCTCGATGCCTTCGATGAGGAGGAGGGGCTGGCTCACGCGAAGACCTCGTTGGCGGCGTGGTCATGGAGGGTGGATTCGAGGGAGGAGGACCAGGATTTGTAAAGATCACTCACCGTCGTATCGATCAGAAGCTGCCTATGAGGTTCGCCCACGTAGCCGATCGAAAACCGGAATGAGTCATGAGCAGTGAACCCTATATTTTGCCGAGAAATACCATGACGGTCTGCAAGTTCGCAGATTTGATCGACGTGTTGCGGGTTACAGGAAACAAGGACGGACGGTCCTTCCGCGAACAGTGACATGCTTTCTGGAATTCTTTCGAGTCGAATGCTGTTCACATCCATGCCAACCTTGTTGCCGAATGCAGCCTTTGCGAGTGCAACCAGCAAACCGCCGCTTCCTATGTCACAGCATGAGCGGAAAAGTCTCGATTCGGCTGCTTCAACAAGAAACCTTTGAAGATTAGCAGCAAAGTCGATCTCCAGCCATGGTGGCGTCCCCCACGTCCAGCCAAGTATTTCCTTTGCAAACTCAGAAGATCCGAAGTCTCGAAGAGCTTCGGGGAAGAAACTGAATTCAAAAAGCAGAATTGCATCACCGGGCTTTTGAAAATCCGAAGGCACAACCTTCGTCACATCCTCCAGAATTCCCACGACTCCAATCACCGGCGTCGGATAAATCGCCTCACCCTTCGTCTCGTTATACAAGGACACGTTCCCGCCGGTAATCGGCGTTCCAAGTGCGGTGCATGCCTCGACGATGCCATCGATGGCGGCGGAGAACTGTGCCATGATCTCCGGTTTCTCCGGATTGCCGAAGTTCAGGCAGTTCGTCGCAGCAACTGGCGTTGCTCCGGTGCAGGCGACCTTGCGTGCTGCTTCTGCTACGGCCAGAGTTGCTCCCTGCATAGGTTCGAGGTAACACCAACGGCTGTTGCCTGCCAAGGCCATCGCCAGCGCGCGCGGCGTTCCCTTGATGCGCATGACTCCCGCTTCTGCTCCCGGGCCTTGGACGGTGTTGGTTTGCACCATGGTGTCGTACTGTTCGTAGATCCAGCGCTTGCTACAGATGTTCGAGGACCCAAGCAGCTTTTTGAGGTCGGCGGTGTAGTCGCGCGGCTGCTTCAGCTGTTCGAGGACCTCGGCGGGGGGGTCGAGCGGGACGGGCGCTTTCCAGGTGCCGACGGGGCGCTGGTAGCGGGGCGCGTCGTCGGTGAGCGACTGATTGGGGATGTCGGCTTCGAGCTCGCCATGATGCAGGACACGCAGGCGCGGCTCGGCGATGACGGTGCCTACAATAGTGGCGTCGAGTCCCCACTTGGTGAAAATGTTGAATATCTCCTGCTCGCGGCCTTTTTCGGCGACCAGGAGCATGCGCTCCTGCGATTCGCTGAGCATCATTTCGTAGGCGGTCATTTTTGTTTCACGCTGCGGGACCTGGTCGAGATTCAACTCAAGGCCGACACCGCCGCGAGCGCCCATCTCGCAGCCGGATGAGGTGAGGCCGGCGGCGCCCATATCCTGGATGCCGACGACAGCTCCGGTCTGCATGGCTTCGAGGCAGGCCTCGAGGAGCAGCTTCTCCATGAATGGATCGCCAACCTGGACGTTGGGACGCTTCTGCTCGGAGCCTTCCTTGAACTCCTCACTGGCCATGGTCGCGCCGTGGATGCCGTCGCGGCCGGTCTTGGCTCCGACATAGATAACGGGGTTGTCGATGCCCGAAGCCTTGGCGTAGAAAATTTCGTCGCGGCGGACCAATCCTAAAGCAAAGGCATTGACAAGCGGGTTGCCAGAGTAACAGGGCTCAAAGCGGGTTTCGCCGCCGAGGTTAGGAACTCCGAAGCAGTTTCCGTAGGCAGCGATGCCGCTGACGACACCTTCGAGAATGGAGTGGTTTTTGCGCAGAAGATCGTCGGAGATTTCGGCGCTGTTCCCATGCCCCAAAGTCGGGACATGGGGCACCCGCTCGCTTTTCTCGATAGGTCCGAAGCGGAGGGAATCCATGACTGCGAGGGGACGGGCGTTCATGGTGAAGATGTCGCGGAGGATACCGCCCACTCCGGTGGCCGCGCCTTGGAAGGGCTCTATATAGGAGGGGTGGTTGTGCGACTCGATCTTGAAGGCGCAGGCCCAACCGTCTCCCACGTCGATAATGCCTGCGTTCTCGCCGGGACCCTGCACGACGCGATCGCTTTTGGTGGGCAGGCGCTTGAGGTGAACACGCGAGGACTTGTAGGAGCAGTGCTCGCTCCACATGACGCTATAGATGCCGAGTTCGGTAAGACTGGGGGTGCGGCCGAGCGCTGCCAGGATGCGGGAGTACTCCTCGGCAGTGATGCTGTGCTGAGCCAGAAGCTCGGGGGTGACGGTGACCGGTTGAGGGGTCACTGTGGATTCTCGATTCATGGCGTTGAAACACTATTGTCGCACGGGCGCGGCGGGGCGTGGGCTTGCCGGGAATTATCAGGAGCGGGACGTACTAAGGATTTGCCCGGCAAGCGCTTCGCGGACGGCGCGTATGTGTGCAGGAGTGGTTCGGCAGCAACCACCGACGGCATGGGCTCTGGCGGAGTACCAGCGAAGTGCAAGTTGGGCAAACTCCGAGACATTGGAAGAGCCGTACCAGCGGCGGTTCTCAGGGTCCCAGAGCTCGCCGGAGTTGGGGTAGACGATAACGGGTTTGGCGGTGGCGGTTCTCGCTTCAGCAATGAGCCTGTCGATGAGTTGCGGTGCGGTGCAGTTTATCCCTACGGCGACGACCTGGGGGATGGTGCAGAGAAGAGCAACGCATTCGGCAAGGCGTTCGCCGTGGGCGACGTGCGCGGCGTCTTTGCAGGTGAAGGAAACCCAGGCTGAAATACCGGGAAATTGTCCAAGTGCCGTAGCAATGGCGCGTGCTTCTTCCAGCGATGGCACGGTTTCCAGAGCAACCAGATCCGCGTTGGTGCCGGCGATGATGGCCAGGCGCTCTGCATGGAAGGCCACGAGATCGTCGAAGGAAAGTTTGTAACGGCCGTGGAACTCGGCTCCGTTATGGAGGGCCGCGCCATAGGGTCCCAGCGATGCCGCGATGAAGATGGGGCGGCAGTTTTCTTTGCGGTACTGATCGCGAGCGGCCAGTGCGATTTCGACCGATTGGCGTAATCTGCGGGCAGCGTCGGCCGGGGGGCGGCCGAGTTCGGCGTATCCCATTGCGGAGATTTGGTAGCTGACCGTCGAGATGCAGTCAGAGCCGGCGCGGAGATAGTCGAGGTGCACCTGGCCTATGACGCTCGGCGATGCATCAAGCACATGCGCGGACCAGAGCGGCCCAGAAATGTCGCAGCCGCGACGCTCGAGTTCGGATGCCATTCCTCCATCGAGAATGCGAAGCGCCTCGGGTAGCCGCGACGGTTCGAGGTCGGGTTGGGATTGTACTTTCAATGCGCGCGGCTGTCAGAGGGATGCGGGCTTTTCTGATATATTGAGGATAGCTCGTATCACCAGCGGGGACTACCAGGACTCTGTCTTGCGAGCATCCTTCCAACAACGTTCGGGGAGTGGCTCAGCCTGGTAGAGCACCTGGTTCGGGACCAGGGGGTCGGAGGTTCGAATCCTCTCTCCCCGACCATTCTTTTCTATAGGTTACATCCGAATCGATCCGGCCTGAACCCTGCGTTGTGTCGTAGTTTGTGTCGTAACCGCTCGCTTTGCTCACTGAATTAGCCCGACGAGTCGCCAAGCCGTCCAAAAGCCAAATACTACGCAAAGTGGCTTCAGGCGTTCACGTTCAGTCTGCGCTTCGCCCGCCCAACCAGGATGGCATAGCGCCAGACCGGAAGATCGTTGCCCCAGCGCTTGCATTAGGTGTCCGAGCCACCAGAGCGCTCTCTGCCGCGCTTCAAAAGGGAGCGCTTCGAATAGGCCGTTGGGAGGCCGGCTGCGGTATTTTTGCAGTGAAGCAATGCGCTTTGAGGTCATGACTCATGGTAGCCGGATTTCCAAGCCACGCCACTCCCCACGGAGGCGGGTCCCAGTTGCCGCGAAAGATTGTGCGCCCGCATTCGGGGCAACCTCTGAAGATGCTCACATATTCTTCAGGCGCGCATTGATATCTACGTTTTCTGCTTTGAGGTTTTGGTACTCGTCCAAATATCTTGAATGTCTTTGCGTCACTCCGAGATCATGCTTCGAGGGATTTTGCCTCGGCTCGGGATCCAGTTCCCAAAGCCTTATTTCGTTTTGGTGTCGAGCAGTTCCTGCTTCGACATCCCATCGAGTGTCTTGTCCATTTTCCCGCTAAACCCCATGCACTGCAACCTATCCGGCCCGAGCCAAAAGATAGGGCGCGTTTAGGGGCGCCCAAGTCTGTTTCTATTGGAGTTTCTAATCCATCTTGTACAAACGCACCGGCTTGGTCTGAGCAATATTAGACACATCAAGAGAAAGTGGTTCCTACGGGTGGCATGTGAGTGATCCAAAAAAAAGAGCCTTATTGTGCGTGGAAATCCGGTATTACCGGTTTTCCTGACGGGCATTGTGATTTTGTGGTATTTCTACCGTATTGCTCCCTGAATCACGATCATTCGATCACCTAAATGAGGTCTGCAAGGACAGCCCTTCCCTGCGGTGTCTAAGCCTATTCCCTCCGGCGAGTAAAAAGGAGTTCTTCGGTTGGTATTCGCACGTCTGCATTTCTGTCTGCCCTTAGCTGCGTCAAAATCCTCTCTTCTGCAACGCTTCACGATAAATGCCGTCTCCTCGCTAAGCAGGACGACGGTGTTACTCGGAGTAGTGGGTATTATCCTTTGCTCCACAGCTCATACCCAAACCGCCCATTTCAGTAGCGCCCAGAGTACAGTCGCATCCAGCGGCCTGGATACTCCCTCGGCAGTAGCGGTCGATGTGAACGGCAACATTTATATTACAGATTCAGTTAATAACCAGGTCGTGAAGGAGGCGCCTTCGGCCGCTGGCACTAGCCAGAGCATAGTGGCTAGCGGCCTGAATGCCCCGACTGGCGTGGCGGTGGATGGCAGCGGTAACGTCTATATCGCCGATTCCGGCAATAAGCGCGTCGTTAAGGAGGCTCCCTCAGCGGCTGGCTATACACAAAGCATAGTTGTGAGCGGCCTCAGCGGGCCTACTGCAGTGGCTGTAGATCCGAGCGGAAACGTCTTTGTTTCAGATACCTATGGTGGTCAAGTATTGAAAGAGATGCCCTCGAGTGGTGGCTACACACAGGCGTTAGTCGTGGAAACGGGTCTCCCCCGAGGTGTGGCGGTGGATGCGAGCGGGAATGTCTATATCGCTGACTCTTATGACGGCTCGGTACTTAAAGTGACTCCCGTGGGAAATGGTTATACCTTGACAGGAGAATTCTTCAACCTCGATAACCCATACGGTGTAGCGCTGGACGACAGCGGAGACGTCTACATCGCAGACACCACCAACAATCGCATACTGAAGGAAACGCTTTCGGGAGGCAGTTACACACAGAGTACGATCGACAGCCTGAGTCTACCATTCGCTGTGGCGGCGGACTGGAAGGGGAATATCTACGTTGCCAACACCGAGAACAACCAGAACCATGTTTTCAAGATTTGGCTATCTGGTGTGGACTTCGGCCCAGTCGCTTTGGGAGCTACAGGAGTCATCTCATTTAACTTCACCTTCGATATCACAAGCACTCTTGGCACTCCCGTTGTTCTCACGCAGGGTGTCGCAGGATTGGATTTTGCCGATGCCGGCACCGGAACATGCACCACCAATGGAACTAGCCATACGTACAGCACCGGCGACACCTGCACTGTGGATGTGACGTTCACACCGAAAGCGCCCGGGCCCCGTTATGCTGCGGTAGAACTTTTGGATAACTCTGGGAATGTGATTGCCACGGGCTATGTCCAGGGCACTGGAGTCGGACCCCAGGTGAACTTCCTTCCGGGTGCGGAGAGCACAGTCGCCGCTTCGGAGTCCAACGGCCTGCTCTGGCCACAAGGAGTCGCGGTGGACGCGAGTGGCAACCTGTATATTGCCGATTCCAACCACAACCGGGTGTTGAAGGAGACTCCGTCGGCGGGCGGCTACACGCAGAGCACGATACTGACCGGCAGCCTCAATTATCCCAATCAGGTCGCGGTGGATGGGGGCGGAAACATCTACATTGCGGATACGACCAATTTCAGGATATTAAAAGAGACGCTCTCGGCTGGAGGCTACTCCGAGAGTACCGTCGCCAGCTTTCCACCCATTGACGGGACGGCCCCGGTAGGGGTCACTGTGGATGGGAGCGGCAACGTCTATATCTCCAACTCCGCGGGTACTTTGTACAAAGAGACACTGACGGCGGCTAGCTACACCCAGAGCACCATACCTACAGGCCTGTCCAGCCTTGGAGAGATCGCGGTAGATGGAAGCGGGAACGTCTATCTCGCCGATAACAGCAGCAACAATCAGATCGTGAAGGAGACACCTTCAGCGACGGGTTATACCCAAAGCACGGTGCCGATCAAGGGCCTCGGTGTGCCGTATGGGATTGCGGTAGATGGACGCGGCAACCTTTACGTTTCCTATATCGCCACTATCAGCACGAGTCTGGTTTTGAAGGAGACGCTGTCGGGGGGAAGCTACACCCAGAGCACGATACAGACCAGTGCGCTCAATCAGCCGTTTGGGGTAGCGGTGGATGGCAGCGGTAACGTCTATATCGCCGATTCCGGCAATTCCCGTGTGTTGAAAGAGGATCTTGCAGACTCTCCGAGCCTGAAGTTCGCGACGACTGCCTATGGATTAGCCAGCACAGACAGCCCGCAAACCGTGACCGTGAGCAACGTCGGCAATGCCCCTCTGACATTTCCCGTTCCGAGCAGTGGGAATAATCCGAGCATCGCGATGAACTTTTCTTTGGACGGCAGCACGGCATCAGCATGCCCGCTATTGGAGAGCGGTTCATCTGCGCCGGGGACGCTGCCAGCAGGAGCTTTTTGCGTGTTACCTATCAGCTTTACGCCTGCAGCGGTCGGTGCTCTTAGCGGCTCGCTGGTGTTGACAGATAACAACCTGAATACGGCTGCGCCGGGCGACGCCATGCAAAGCATCTCTTTGAGCGGTATAGGGACTCAGGCCACGCCAACGATCACCTGGGCGACGCCCGCGGCGATTACCTACGGCATGGCTCTCAATGCGGCACAACTGGATGCAAGGGCATCTGTTCCGGGAACCTTCAGCTATTCTTCCCCGGCTGGAACGGTGCTGAGCGCCGGATCGCATCAGCTCACGGTGACGTTCACACCAACAGATGCAATCGACTACACGACGGCCATTGGGAGCATCATTTTGGTCGTAAACCAGGCCACGCCGACAATAATCTGGACGACGCCTATAGCTATTACCTATGGCACGGCCCTCAGCGCGACTCAGCTCAATGCCAACTCACCGGTGGCCGGAACCTTCAGCTATTCTCCGCCAGCAGGAACACTGCTGGGCGGCGGATCGCAGACATTATCGCTCAAGTTCACGCCGAGCGATTCAACCGACTACGTTACGGCGACCGCGACAACAACAATTACCATAGATCAGGCTACCCCCACGGTTGCCTGGCCAGCACCGCCAGCCATCACTTATGGTACTAACCTTGGCGCGATTCTGGATCCGCGGGCCCAAAATGGCTCCGCAACGATCCCGGGTACCTTCGCATTCACAGCTAAGCCCACCGGCGGGACTGCGATAGCAGTGACATCGGCGACGATTCTCGGGGCCGGAAACTACGAACTCACCGCCGCCTTCACGCCCACCAACATCAGCGACTACACCGTGGCGAGCGCGAGCGCGGTGTTGACGGTCGGCAAAGCCGCGGCCCTGGTTTCGCTGGGTTCTTCCGCTAATGCTGCTTTTCTTTCGAACGCAGTGATTTTCTCGGCAACGGTATCGTCCAGCGTCGGCACTCCAACTGGCACAGTGTCCTTCTATGAC
>Ga0206959_10008_pt1 | contig 62717 bp, 52 predicted proteins | sample Alteio_BWOrgHeat_31_FD_152971 | JGI IMG/M metagenome (GOLD analysis project Ga0206959, IMG submission 152971) | Enriched cells from forest soil in Barre Woods Harvard Forest LTER site, Petersham, Massachusetts, United States -... | ecosystem: Environmental > Terrestrial > Soil > Temperate forest >...
CCGTTCAGGAGCGCTTGGCGAGCACGTCACTTCAGCCTGCCAACCCGCCTGGAAATCCGTCGGACCAACCAGCCAAGTATTTCAAAGCTAAGTATTGGACCTGGTGGCTAGCGGCAGCGCTTTCGACGATGTTGGCGGGCACCGCAGGAACCTGGCTTGTCTTGCGGCATGAAGCCCGGGTTTCGTCTGTTCAATCCAGGGCGCCAACCGCCACGGAATGGTCTACCGAGCAGATCGGACCGCCAGCCGGTGAAGAGATTCGAATCCTCTCCGGCACGACACGTAGCTTTGTCGATCATGCCGGCAAGTTATGGAGCGCTGACAAGTGGTTTACAGGCGGCAATGCCGTAAGAAGTTCCGTGCTGCACATTTGGCGTACAGAGGAGCCAGGTTTCTACCGAACCAGCAGGCAGGGACAATTCCGCTACGACATTCCACTCAAGAAAGGAGTTTATGAGCTGCGACTTCATTTTGCGGAAACTGCTTTTGGTCCCGAATCAACAGAAACCGGTGGGGAAGGCAGCCGGCTGATGACGATCCGAGCAAATGGAAAGACGCTGCTCGCCGACTTAGATGGTCGCTCCGCTCCGATGTTAGCGTCGGGCATTGTTCCTGGCCGGTTTAACGGTGTCAATAAGAGCTGCTCCATGCGTTGTAACGGCATTTAACCTCCTCTCTTCTCTTCCACCAGGTCGCCGGCAAGCCTTCAGAAAGGAGACTCTTAGCGTCTTTGCAGCCCATTTTTCATGACTTAGCCCTGCCGCAAAACGGTGTAGTAGCGGCCGTAGCGTTGTCAGCGGAAAATGCCGGGCCTCTACTGGAGTCGATGGGATGAGCAAACTGTCCGAAGCGGCACGATCATTCGCCCACCTCCGGAGGCTCGCCTCATCGAGAAGAGGTGCAAAATGCAAGGACTTCTAAAAGTACTTTTAGTCGCAAGCCTGATGGTTTGCGCTGCCGGGCAGGCAAGGACAGACTCTGTTCCGGATGTGCCGAAGTCGCCGACCGCAGCTGCGAAGACGGCCGAGCTAAAGGGAGACCAGGCGCGCATCCAAAAGGATTACGCATCCGCCGTCGCTTACTATCACACAGCAGTCCGGGGCGATCCGAGAAACTCCATGCTGTATGACAAATTGGCCATTGCAGAATTCCAACTCGGTGACCGGAGCGCTGCCCGCAAGCATTTGACGCAGGCGGTTAATCTCGATTCCCGTAGTGTTGCCGCGCTTAACAATCTCGGTGTCCTGGATTTGATGGACAAGAAATACAAAGCCTCTGTCAACCACTTGAAGCAGGCGCTGGCTCTCGATGAATCGAACGCAACAGCCCACCTGAACATCGCGGAGGCCTGGATCTGTCTCGGAGAGGTGGACCGGGCGATGACCGAGTACTCTCGGGCGCTCGAACTGAATGCCGATATCCTGAACAGCGACAATGGCGGAGTTGTCGCGCAGGTCACTACCCCCGAGCAACGCGCCCGGATCTCCTACCTGATTGCAAAATCGTATGCAAAGAAAAGCAATCTCGACGGCGCTCTTGAATATTTGCGTCGGGCAAAGGATGGCCACTATCCGGATCTGGCGCGGGTATATAGCGATCAGGAGTTTGCTGCCCTATGGTCAGATCCGCGCTTGGAGAAGATCGTCAAGCGCTAAGCGTAACATGCGCCTATTGGAGATTCCATGCGGATGAATGATCTCAAGCTCATCGCATTAGTCTTTCTTGTTCAGCTTTGATTCCCGGCGCAACACGCCAGGCAGCGGCGCAGGCAGAGAAGGCTGCGTATCCGGCCATGGCTCCCGTAGATGAGTATTTGATCGCCGACCAGAATTCGGAAATCGCGTTGGCCCGCAGTGCTGCTCCGGCATCCATTTCAGACGGAGCCGAGGTGATGGTCCTGGGGCGGAAGGGATTCACGACCGCAGTAAAAGGCACGAATGATCGCAGAGGAGACTCCGAGCGCGCCGACGGCGAATGTTACGAGCATGATGGCGTTTGGTGCCGCGTAGAGACCAAAGCTGAAAAAGATTGTGGCCAGCCAGGAGACAACCACCACCAACAGGGGAAGTGGGATAGCCGCTTGCTGCATTTTGGAGAAACATGCTCCATTGCCTCTGCCGTAAGTTGAGGATCAAGGGATTAGCCTGGGCCACAGCGGAGGCTTGTCTTTCATTCTTGGGCTCCAAGAGCTGCATCTACTCGACAAGAATCTGGCCAGGAACTCGCGACGGGATGGTGTTTCGTTTCCCACGCGGTCTTGTTGCCGTGTCGTTTTCAATGTTGTCTCCCTTTCAATGGTGGCTTGGTTTTCGCGGCCCCCAAAACAGCACTGCTGTTGACACTTCGACAGGTCTCATTCTTCCAGCCATAGCTCTGTCTTCCCACAACGTAACGAACATCGGCAACTCACCTGCAGCCTTATTGGCCGGGCCGCATCCACACGGAATCGAAGTCTATAAGGACTGTGTTGACCGCTCCACTAGCAATATTGGCGGTTCGAACGGGATCTTGTCTGAGCGTCCTGGGATAGATCCCGAATCATGGGCAATCCAGAAGTTATTCGTCGTCCGTGGATTAGCAACGATACGCGCCAGTGTTCACTGACGTCTAGTGGGGGACTTTCCACCTGGAATAAGAGTCGCCTTTCCGGACAAGTGACCCTCTCGTGCAACTGTTGCTAACAGGCCTTAGCACGTTTCCAGAGCCCAGTGGAAATGTGATTTGACGATGATGCGCCAATTGAGAATGCCTCCGGAAGATGGCCAGAATGTCAGCCTATTCGGCTCTCAATGCTTGCATCGGATCGAGGCGTGATGCCCGCCACGCGGGAACGGTACATGCGAACGCAGCCACCGCGAGCAGCGTTGCGGCCACTGCGGCAAAAACCGCCGGATCGAGCGGCTTGATCTCATAGAGCAGGTCGCGCATCAACCGGCCGGCTGCCAGGCTTGCTGCAAGTCCCACCACAAGACCGAAGACCGCGGGTCGCATTCCATCCAGCAGCATCTTCTGCATCACGTGTTCGCGCTTTGCGCCCAACGCGATGCGGATGCCGATTTCGGTCGTCCGCTGCGCTGCGATGTATGACATCACCCCGAACAGGCCCACCGCGGCAAGGACCAGCGACAGTATCGCGAAAGCGACGAGCAGCGTTGTGTTGAAGCTCTGGTCCAGGGTCGATTTGCCGAGCAACTGGTTCATGGTGAGCACGTCGGAGACGGGCAGATCGCTGTCCATCTCGGCGACGATGCGCTCAACCGGCAGAGCGTATTGCTCCACGTTATGACTGGAGCGAACGACAAGCGTGCCGACGGTCTCGACGCCGGCATCCAGCGGGAAGTACATCATAGGCAGCGGCTTTTCTCCGATCACGGAGCGCGTATCGCCGACGATGCCCACAACCTCCGCGGTGTGATGCCGAAGCAAGGCATTGATGTGTTTGCCGACTGGGTCCTCGCCGGGAAAGTACTGACTAGCGAACGCCTGGCTGATGATGACTTCATTGGCCGCATCCAATCGCTTACCGAAGGCAAATGTGCGGCCGCGCCGGAGAGGAATACCCATCGAGGCGAAATACTTTGAATCGGCCCAAAGCTTATTGGCACTCAGTCCGCTGCCTTGCGGCAAGAGCGGGTGTTCGACAATAGTGAATCCCCAATCACCCCAATATCCCTGGCCGGGAGCGACCGTGACAAAGCCTGCCGCATCCACGCCGGGCAGACCGCGGACGCGCGCGAGCAGCGTGTCGAAAAAGTTGGCGCGCTGGGCCGGCTTGGGATAGCGGGCATCCGGAAGGCCGAGATGCATGGTGAGCACGTTTTGCGTGATGCAACCCATGTCGGCGGAGCGCAGCCGTTCGTAACTTTTGAGCAGCAGGCCGGCCCCGATGAGCAACACCACAGTCAAGCCGACTTCGATCGCCAGCAACACCTTGCGCAGCGTGGCTCGCGCGCTGCCGTCGCTCACCGAGCGCGAGGCCTCATGCAACGCGCTCAGTATGCGTTTGTCGCTGGCGCTGAATGCCGTGATCAATCCGGAAAACAGCGCGCATAGCACGATGATGCCGACGGTGAACGCAGCTACCATGCCGTCGATGTGGATGGAGTCGACGCGGCTCATGTCCTGGCGAATTCGCGTCAGCCATTGCAGCGCGGCGAAGGCCAGCAACAGGCCCAGGGCGCCTCCGGCGGCAGACAGCAGCAGGCTCTCCAACAGTCGTTCGCGCATCAGGCGCAGCCAGCCTCCGCCCAGCGCGGTGCGAATTGCCAGTTCCTTGCGTCGCGCCGCCGCGCGCGCCACCAGCAGGTTGGCCACATTCAGGCAGGCGATCAGAAGCAGGCAGCAGGTAGCCTCCAGAAGCACGTAGAGCGGCTTCTTGATGTCGCCCACGATGTCATCCAGCAACGGCCGGCTGCTGGCACTTCTGAATACGAATGGGTCGTTGAGGTGCGCATCGTGGATGCGACGGGAGATCAGACTCAGGTCGGCTGCGCCCTGCGCCGCGCTGACTCCCGGCTTGAGCCGTCCAACCACGCTAAGCATGTGTATGCTGAACGAGGTCATCTGTTCTTCGGGCCTGTCGTGGTAGACCGATGTCCAGAGCTGCGTGGATGAGTCAGGAAAATTGAACCAGGCGGGCATGATGCCGATGACGGTATAGGGCTGGGAGTCAAGATAGATCTTCTGGTTGAGGATGGCAGGATCGCCGCCGAAGCGGCGCTTCCACAGGCCCCAACTGAGCAGTACCGTGGCGCTGGCGGCGGGGCTGTCATCGGCCTGCGAATAATCGCGGCCCAGGGCGGGCTGCACGCCTAGCGTGCGTAGCAAATCCCATGAGAGCTCTGCGCTATCGAGCTTCTCCGACAGTTGCCCGCCCGACCCGGAGAGTCCGACGCGGCTGCCGCGCGCGAGTGCAAGACTGCTGAAACTCTGGTTCTGCTTCTTCCATTCGGCATACACGCCTCCGGAGACCGTGTTGTAGGCTACCGTGTCGTTTTCATGAAGGCCCGATTCGTAAAGCATGACGAGGCGATCCGGATCCTGGAATGGCAAGGGCTTGAGCAAAACGCCACGCACTACCGTGAACAGCGCGACGTTAGCGCCAATGCCCAGCGCCATCACCAGGATGGCGATGACGGTAAAGGCGGGGGTGCGACGAAGGGTGCGCAGACTGAAGCGCAGATCGCGTGCGAGGGATTCAAGCCAGTTCCAGGACCAGATGGCGCGAGTCTGTTCACGAATAAGAGCGGGATTGCCAAAGGCGCGCAAGGCTGCGTGGCGAGCTTCTTCGGGGGTCAGGCCGCGGTCGCGCTGCTCTTCTTCTTCGAGATCGAGATCGGAACGCAGCTCCAGCTCCAGGTCGACATCCCGCTTCCGCGATGGCCACCATTTCATCTCAGCTCTCCTCGGCAGCGGGCCACATCACGCGTGCGACAGCTTCCGCCATCTGTTTCCACTGCGACTCTTCGACCACGAGCTGCTTCTTGCCTTTATCCGTCAAGCGGTAGTATTTGAATTCCCGATTTCGGTCCGGTGCAGTCTCCCATTTGGAGACAACCCATCCGCGCCGCTCCAGGCGATGCAGCGCGGGATAGAGCGAGCCGTGCTGCATCTGGAGGAATTCATTCGTGCTCCTCTGAATGTGCTTCCCGATCTGGTGACCGTGTGCAGGTCCATAGAGAAGGGTCCTCAAGATGAGCATGTCAAGCGTTCCCTGGAGGAGCCCGACCCGTTGCTGCGCTTCCTTGGCCATAGAAGACAGTCTACCCACGATCTGGCAAGGATGGTAGACACTCGACTATTGATTGTCAACGGGACAAAGCAGGGCGTGAATTCTCGAATGACGACTTCAGGCCTTAGCACGTTGCCAGGCCAGCGATGGTCGAAACGCGCATTTTGTGATTTTGCGTAAACCGAGGTCGGAGGTTCGACAGGAGTTGCGTCAGGCGACTCGTGCTCAACCTCCTGTCCGGAGAATTAGACCACACATGCGGAGCCAATCAACGTCTCCAGTAAGGCGACGAATCACCCGAGAGAAGTGAAGGTACAGGTCTGCTGGCCGATTCAGGTCGCAGTCGCAATGCCCCCAAATTCTACCGCGTTGGCCCTGAAGAAGTCTTCCAAAGTCTGCGCACCGCTTCCCGTGACCGTGCGAATTGCATCGGTAGCGCCGCGAGCCTCCTCATCGCTTCGTCTTTCAGCGGATCGAAAGTATCGCCAAAGACGCGAAAGATGATCGAGCGCGTGAGGATTGATGTGACCCCTCATGGCCTCGGCCCACTGCTCATCCGTGATGCCGACATACTGTATCGGGCGCTGAAGCGCGGTGCTTAGTGTGTCGACGATCTCCTTCACTGTTGGTGTTGCAGCGATCAGATCGTACGCGCCCGCCGAGGGCGTCTTTGAATCGGCCAGCAGCGTGGCCGCCACGCGAGACACATCCTCTGCGCCTACCAGCGAGATTCTGGCGCTCCCGTCGCCCCACGGCAGAAACACCGTGTTCTGCTCGGCGACACTCTTTCTTACCAGCGCCCGCACGTTTTCATAGTACGGCGGCGCGTGGAGATGAACCGCTCCAACCTCCGCCCAGTCGAAGATGCGATCCGCCAGTCCATGTTGCATATTGCGAAAGCTCGGCGCCTTGCGCGCGCCCTGCAATTGCGAATTGTTGACCACAAGCTCGGTCTCCACCTCGCGTGCGGCCACAGCAAAGATCGTCGTCGCTTCCAGCAGCCCATCCGACACAGAGTAGGTAAAGTAAGCACGTTTTATCCCTCTCAGCGAAGCGCAGACGGAATCTGGGTCCAGGAGATCCCCTTGGACAACTTCCGCGCCAAGTTCCCGCAGAACATCGGACCTTGCATCCAGCCTATGAACGAAGGCACGAACCGAGATGCCTTTCTCCAGCAGAAGGGCTGTGATTCGGCGTCCTGTGGAGCCTTGGGCTCCGCCAGCCGCTCCCGTGACGAGTATAGGTTCAGACATCGTTCTTCTCCTTCATGAAATGAGTCTTTAGAAAAAGCACCGGCACTTGTCAGAGCCCCACTCGATCCGGTTGTGGATGCGAGGTCGATCTGAATCAGATTGCGACCGCATCGCCGATGACGACCGGAGCCGCCTTGCGCCGCGGACGCACCAGCCAATAGAGAGCGAGGAAATGCGTGATCATCAGCATGGGCACATAGAGAATCGGAATCGCGTATGCGGCGCCCAACTGCCCCGCCAGCGCCGGAAGACCGCCCTTGACGGCGTGGTAATAGCCGAGCAGGATGTCGCCCGTCCCAGCCAGATTGAAGGCCACAACAAACAACCAAAACAGGGGACGTACCCTTACCGTGAGAAGCGCCAATATGGCCAGTACTCCGGTTGCAAAGTCGCCGTAAGCAGCAAACGCAGCGAAGGCGCCTGGCAAATTGGGCCCCACAACGCCGGGAAGAATAAAGACGAGCCCGAAGAAGCGGAAGCTGTGTACAGTAGCGATGACGCGGTGCGCTTCCATCCGTTCCATCGACCTCAGCCTTGGCAGAACATACACACCGAAGCAAAGCAGACACGCGACATAACCTAGAACCAGATGCGTTAGGAAGATAATTTGCGGCAGCATTTGGCCTCCTGCCCGTATAAGATTATATGCATCATCCTATCGATTCAGATTTTCTTCGGACGGGCCGTTTGGACCCTGAGATGATCGCCGACATCCTATAATGAGCTATGCGTTACCGGCCCGAACACAAAGCCGAAACCCATCAGAAGATTGTGAAAGACGCCTCGCGTCGCATTCGCGCCGAAGGGATAACCGGCGCCGCGGTCTCAACCGTCATGCGGGACGCCGGCCTGACCCACGGAGGTTTTTACAAGCATTTCGCAAGCAAGGACGAGCTGCTCACGGAGTCGCTAAGCCAGGCATTTGAGGACATCGCGGACCGCGTTGCCCACGCGGCCGAGCAGTCCAAACCCGAGACGGCATGGAAGGCGATCGTCAAGACCTACCTGAGCCTGGAATATTGTGACCACGTCGAGTACGGATGTCCCTTGCCGGCTCTTGCTCCCGAGTTGGCCAGGGCCGACAAGACGATGAAACCCCAGATCTTTGAGGACCTGAAGAAATACAAGAGTCGAATGCTTCCCTTTATGCCTGGCCACCGAACCGCCGACAAAGACCGCGCCTTCATTTCCATCTTTTCAACCATGGTCGGGGCAATGGAAATCGCGCGGATGCTGCCAGAGCACGCGATGCGAGAGAAAGTGCTGGGGACTGCAAGAGAGTTTCTCTGCGCAGCTTTTGATGGTTGGAGTCGAATAGGCAGGGGCACAGACGCCAACGCAGGTACCCAATAGACCGGTAAATCAAGAATCCCCGTTCTCAAGTGACGCACCTTCTTGGGCCGAAGCGAGTATTGAAGTCATCCAGAGGTAGCATGTCGAATGGTTGCATCTAACGTCCACCTACGCCCCTGATAAGTGCCCAAACGGTTGTCCAAATGCTCCATCGGACTTACGCCGGAAGCTTCGGGAAAAGTGTGGGAGCCATCTGCGCCGCGAATTCCTTGAAGACGCGCACCGGCCGCGGTACGTAACGATTCCCATGATGGACCAGCGAAAGATTGAAGTTTGGGAAGTGCCACTTCGGCATGACCTCGACGAGGCGCCCCTCGCGCAGCAATTCGGGCTGCACAATCGGTGGCAGATCGCCGATCCCGACCCCGGCGAGCAGAGCGGTCGCCAGGCCCGCGTATTCGTTAATCGTGAGGTAAGGCTGGAAGGTGATCGTCTCCTTGTCTTTTCTATTCGACTGAACAAAGTTCCATATCTTCTCTGGCCTCCAAAACGAGAAGGCTAGCAGCCGGTGTTCAAGCAGATCTCGTGGTGATTTGGGCGCCTTGCATTTCTTGAGATAGGCAGGGCTCGCGACAAGCTGATGACGGTAGGTCAGAAGCCTGCGCGCAATCAGCAACGAATCCTCGAGTTCGCCTACCCTGAACGCCAGATCGACTCCCTCGGCGATCTGATCGACAATCCGTTCGGTAATGAAAACCTGCACGCGCACATTGGGATAGGACCCCTGGAATGCGACGAGCAACGGCGCAAGCAATGAGTCGGAGATGCTGGGTGGCGCGGAAAGCCGCAGGGATCCTGAGACGTTCGCCAGGTGGTTCGAGACAATCCCATCGACCGCTTCACTCAGTTCTGCGCTGTGCCGGGCATGCTCCAGCACTTCGGAACCGACATCGGTGAGCCTCAAGCTGCGTGTCGAGCGTTCAAGCAGACGGACGCCGAGTTGATTCTCCAGCTCAGCAACCCGGCGGCTCACGGTGGAGACGGGCATCTTGAGGCGGCGGGCCGCCTCAGAAAAGCTGTTCACCTCAACGACCCTGGCAAAGATCATCAGCGAATTGAGGTCCATCGTCATTATTCCAGTTATGGAAATGTGATTCCTAGTTTACCCCGCTTATCGCGCATACGGGATAAGCCTTATCTTTCTTTTGAACGCAAAACCAGACTCCGAGGGCTGAAATTATGAATGCAGACGAAAAGGCCGTCGCCGATGTGCTCGCGCAATATCAAGATGCGTTAAACCAATCAGACACCGATGCTGTGATGAAGCTCTATGCTACCGACGGCGTGTTCATGCCGCAGCACTTTCCGTCCAGCGTTGGGACCGATGCTGTTCGCAAAGCGTATCTCGCGGTCTTCGCAACTATCACGCTGAAGGTCGAGTTCACGGTCGCCGAAGTCGTGCATGTTGCACCAGCCTGGGCATTTGCGCGCACCAACTCGGCCGGAATAGTCAAAGTCAACGCGACCGGCGCCCGCAGTCCGGAAGCAAATCAGGAACTCTTCATCTTCCAGAAGATCGATGGTGACTGGAAGATTGCACGTTACTGCTTTTCGACCACGAATCCACCGCGCGCATAAAGCGGAATTAATCCACATCACTCATCGTCAACCACAAGGAGGCCTTTAATGAAGAGGCACACGTACATTCTCGCGTTTGTTGCCATGCTGTGCGTTCACCTATTAGCTCAGTCTTCGCAACAAGCATCGATGCAACTCCCACTCGAGGACTCATCCGAGGCCCTGCAGCAGTATGTTCCTGTTTTGCCCTCAGTAAAGGCGCAGTTCTGGAAAATCGATCCAACGCTTGGATATGCGGTCAAAAGCGCTGGTGGAGGCGTATACGTCATCTCCGACAACGGGTGGCAATCCGCATTTCTTGTAACGGATGAAGGCGTCATTGTCTTCGATGCGCCGGCGAGCTTCGGCAAGAGCATTCCCTCAGCCATTGCAAAAGTAACCAACAAACCGATCAAGATACTTATCTACTCGCACACGCATAAGGATCACATCGGCGGTTCGGCGGCTTTCAAGGACATCAAAGGTCTGCAAATCGTTGCACTGGACACAGTCGCCGATTTTCTGAAGGAAGTGAACGATCCGAATCGATTAGTGCCAAACGTAACATTCAAGATAGAGAAGACGATCTCGCTTGGCGGCAAGACTGTCGAGCTCACCCGCCACGATTATCACTCGAATGAAGGCGATCTCTTCATCTATGTCCCTCAGGCAAAATTCATAATGGCGGTTGACTGCGTAACTCCCGGATATGCTCCTTTTTCGGGATTCGATATCACCACAAACTTTCATGAGTACCTGAAGGTATTCGATCAGCTGCTTGCCTACGACTTCGACACCTTCGTAGGCGGGCATCTTACAAGCATCGGCACAAAGCAGGACGTCCTGATGACCAAGGAGTTCACGATGGACGTCTACAGCACGGTCAAGCGGATCCACAACGGCATGGATCAGGCTGCCTTTTGGTCTGAAACCGCGAAACAGATTGGACCCGACAATGAGTTCCTGTTGTTCAAAGTGCTACTGGACAAGGTCGTGGACGAATCGGTGAGGGAAATTCAACCTCGCTGGATTAACCGTCTGGCCGGCGTGGATGTCTGGCTGCAGAGTCATGTACGCACGGCTCTGATTTATGTTCGCTGGGATGACAAGGACTAGATGCGTCACAATTCAGCCCGGCGCCGCAGCGCTCAGAAGGGAACGAAAGATGCCGACGATGAGAGTCGCGGTGATTTACGAAGCAGGTGGGCCCGAGGTTCTGAAGATCGAGAGCCGACCGATCCCCACTCCCAAGGCTGGCGAGGTCTTGATACGGTCAGGGCGTTCGGTCTCAACCGCTCAGAGTTGTTTACGCGGCGGCGCCATTCTCCAGACGTCACGTTCCCGCGCATGCTGGGCATCGAAGCGGCTGGACTTGTGGAAGACGCACCAGAAGGCGAGTTCCGCAAGGGCGATATCGTCGCGACCGCCATGGGCGGCATGGGGCGGCAGTTCGACGGCGGCTACGCCGAATATACCTGCGCACCCGCAAAGCAGGTGCAGTTCATCAAGACAGGACTCGCCTGGGAAATACTCGGTGCGATTCCGGAGATGCTGCAGACTTCATGGGGCTCGCTCTTCAAGTCACTTCGTCTCCAAAAGGGCGAGCGTCTGCTGATCCGTGGCGGCACGACCTCGGTCGGTTTGGCGGCCGCAGTGATTGCCAGGAAACACGGCGCCGTCGTCGCAGCAACGACTCGCAATCCCGACCGCAATAAGCTGCTGTTGGAAAGCGGCGCCGATCAGGTGTTCATCGATACCGGCTCGATCGCCGAGCAGGTCAAGGAGGTTTGTACCGGGGGTGTCGACAAAGTTCTTGAAATGGTGGGTACGACAACTCTGAAGGATTCGCCATACAGGTTCCCTACCACGAGGCAGCGCTACGCTATGCCGACGTCCGAAAAACCCTACTTCTCAGTGTCTATCTGGCTGCGGTCAGATCGATTGCCAACAACGCCTCAGGTGTCAGGATCGCTCTATGAGCATCAGAAAACTGACCAATTACCGCTACTAAAAGACTTCTAAGAAGGAGGAGGCAGACACTCAACAATTGCTTCACGCAACACACTCCTTAATTGTTAGCAACCAGGTATTTCAGTGACAGGAGCGTTCTTTCGGGTAAAAGTCCCTGAATCCCTTGCTACTTTAAACTCGAAAACCGCTCTTTTATTCGCACACAGAATGTGAATTTTGTGTTTCTTGATGGCTTCCAGTGCCACCTCATTGTCCAGCCTGGCAAAGAGTTCTTCCTCGTTATGAGGTTGACGCGCCTGACGATGACCTGGAAACGGGGATCGCCGCGCATGTGGTCGAAGATGGGATCGACATTCAGATAGACCAAGGCGCTAGCGCGCTCGTTGACGGCTTTGTTCAGCCACTGCAGGCTGGAGCTTGTATCGCCTAGAGCCGCGTATACTGCGGCGATCTCCGCCGAGGAAATGTAGCGCTCGGCGGAAGCTTTCACCAGAGCATCCAGACTTGATCGCGACTCTGCACTGACGGTCACGAGCCATTTAGATGTGGGCGGCGGACCGGACGGTCTTACGTGGGCGAAGCGACCATGATGAGTCGCTGACGGCGACGGTCGCCTCAAGTGCATGGAACGTCTGAGAGGGGGTGGGAGCCGCAGCGAATCGATCCCAGCCCTTTCTCCGTTCACTGAGCGTACGCAGCCAGGTAGGCTTTGATCCATTTTCTGATTTTCGCGACTTTCGAGGGGAGAGGAGAAAGGCGAGCAAGAAGGGACGCACCCTTAAGATCAAAAAAGACCGCCGCTGTTCCCCTCAATAAGCGCATTACCCTGTTCTCACCATTTCAGAATTCCTGCGCTCGAATCGTCAACGCTGACTGACATCCCAGTATTGGGGCGGCGCGCTTGCCTTCACCTTACTTCCTGATGAATCCCATCTGCTTTGCAATTGCATCATCGACCATCCGGGCTGGAAGCAGCCTGGGCAGTGTCCAGTTCTTCAAGCGTTGCGGCACAACGGCATATCTGGTCTTCGGCTTCGCCGCGGTCAGTGCTGTATACACCGCACTGGCAAGTCGCTCAGGGGGCAACCCTTTGCGTCCCTCCGTCGCAATATATTTCCGAAAGTTTTCGATCGCTCCCCAATAAGGAGTCGTCTTGAACTCGTTCAGGTCCTCGGTTTCACCCTTGTCATACATGGCAGTGTTAACCGCCCCGGGCTCAATGATCACCAGATCGATCCTGAATAACTTCAGTTCGCGCCGCAGTGCCTCCGACATACCTTCAAGTCCCCACTTCGAGGCGGCGTACGCACCCAGGAAAGGCGGTACGACCTTTGCTACCGTGGAACTGATATTGACAATGCGACCCACCGGCCCCGTTCTCTTGTTGTCTGTACCAAGCAGCGGAGCAAAGGCTTGCGTCACCATCAGGGGACCCACTATATTGGCCTCAAGCTGGCGTCTGAACTCGCTCGGCCTCAGATGCAAAAGCGGTCCACTCACAACCATTCCGGCATTGTTGACCAGCCCTGCCAGCCTGTTCGAGCCCAGCAGGGCTCCTACTTTCTCACTCGCTCGTTGAATTGCATCCGCATCCGTGACATCCATGATGAGGCGCACATAGCGGTCTCCCATTTCCTTCTGAAGACGGTCAGCGTCAGTCTGCTTTCGTACCGAGCCGAAAACACGATAACCCTTCGAGATCAACAACCTTGTTGTCTCCATGCCTATACCGGTTGATACGCCTGTAATAACGACATCCTTAAACCTGGTCATGTCCGCTCCATCACCCTTAAGATGGTCACTGCACATCTTCATGGTGTTCACTGTACACAATGCCCACCTTCTGGTCAAGGTGTACACTGCGCACATGCCTTTTCCTTCCAAGACAGACCGAAACGCCATCCTCTCAGCCGCCCTGGAGGAGTTGTCGAGCGGCGGCATTCGCAATCTGTCTCTTCGGAACATTGCGGCTACTATCGGCCTCGCGCCGAACGCGCTCTATCGCTACTTTTCCGACCGGGCGGCGCTTGAGGCGGCCCTCGCAGATGAATGCGCCCGCAGATTAGAGATGGCTTTGCGAAAAGCTGCGCATGGCTCGGATGCGGCGAAAACAATCCGCAGGATGGCTGGCGCTTACCTGCATTTCGCAAGGGACAATCGTAATCTCTACGAAGTTTTCATGAGCTTTCATACGCCTGACCATGCCGGTTCGCCTCGCCAGAGCCTCTGGAGCTTTACTGTCGAACAGGTGCGGCGCATGACCGGAGAGACGTATGCGAGAGAGGCCGCGGTCGCACTCTGGGCTCTGCTGCATGGAACAGCGACGTTGGAGGCAGGCCAGGTGCACGGCGAAAACAAACCAGCTAGCGGCTTTGAGTTCGGACTGAACGCCTGGCTTCTCCTGGCCGAAACGCCATCGTCCGCTTCGCGGACGAAGAAGTCTGTGCGCTAGCCTGAACGCGCATCTCGTCAGCAACTCCGAGCAAAGCATCGAGGGCAACTCGTACCAAAGTATTGGCGACACCATCGTCCAATAGAGCCTCCTCTACAGGTACGGCTTAATCGCAAAGACGGAAGGCATCCGAACTCGTCTCGGCCGATATGGAAGAGGAGTTGGGGTCGCTGGTCAATCAGTGGAATGGCGTTTAAACTCAAAAACCCAAAGGTAATGAACATCCCCTAATTGGAATGTGTCTGTCCTTCCAGGGGCAACTCGACGAGATTTGCCCTCACTCGGTCTCCGATCTGTGCGCTCTTTAGCGTCGCCAGGAACTTCTTGGTGAAGTTCTGCTGCAGATGGAAATCCTGTGCTGCCTGTGACCTGTAAATCTCGTAAAAAACAAATGTATTGGGATCGTCCTTTCGTGCCGTTACGTAAAACGCTTCTACGCCCGGCTCCGCCCGCACCAACGGTAGGTATTGGCGTATGGCGTCGACAAGCTCTGCTCGACGCTGTGGCTGAATTTTTGCTTCGATCAGCATGATCACCTTTTCGTTCGTCATATTGGACTGCTCCTCTCGATTTTCATTGGCCGGGGTGTTCACAGCCTGCTTTGCCCACAGCCCGTACGTCGCCCACACGCTGGCGGCCATCAGCACCGCCACCATCACGATTCGGTTTATTTTCAAGTGTGAATCCTTTCGTTAAACACCATTCGGCGCTCCGCCGTACTGATCCGCGACATCTCCTAGACGAAAGATGAAAGACGCCTTTGGTTCACTAAAGCTCCGCGAGAGCTCGATGCACCATACTCACGGAAATAGCTCCCTCACCAACCGCTGAAGCAACACGCTTGACGCTCCCGGCGCGGACATCGCCCACTGCGAATACTCCTGGCAGGCTGCTCTCCAGCATGAAAGGTGGTCGCGAAAGCGGCCAGAGAGGACTCCGATCCGGGTCAACAACCAGTGGCAGATCACGTCCGGTGAGGATAAAGCCCTTCTCATCGAGAGCGACACGGCCTCGAAGCCAGCTTGTGTTAGGGGAAGCGCCAGCCATGATGAAAAGGTGATGTGCTTTGACCGAGCGCACCTCTCCGTTCAGCTTGTTGACCCAACTCACTTTTTCGAGAGCGCTCTCGCCCTCAAGATCGGCTAGTTCGGAGTTGCACAGTAGTTCGATAGACGGATTTCCGGAAATGCGCGCGATGAGATAATGTGACATCGATTCGGATAACGTGGCGGCTCGCACTAGCATATATACCTTGCGCGCGTGCTGCGAAAGAAAGACTGCAGCTTGACCAGCCGAGTTACCGCCGCCCACAACAATGACCTCTTCGCCCTCGCACAACTGAGCTTCAAGAAAGGTGGCGCCGTAATGGATCCCGTGCCCCACGAAGCGGTCCAGGTTCACGGCCGTTGGCTTCTTGTAGTAGGCGCCAGTCGCAATGACAATAGTCCGTGCGAAGAAGACAGTACCATCGTTCATGACGAGTTCGTAGGGGCGATGTTGGCACCTAAGTTGAACAATGGCGCGTGCCAACGCCATCTTCGCTCCAAACTTCTGTGCCTGCTTGGTGGCGCTTGTAGCGAGTTCCTGACCGGAGACCCCGGTTGGAAATCCTAGATAATTTTCTATCTTTGAACTGGAGCCCGCCTGCCCCCCGGGGGCGTGGCTTTCTATAACGAGAGCATCTATTCCCTCCGAGGCTGCGTATACGGCTGCTGCCAGGCCTGCAGGGCCCGCGCCCACGATGATCAGATCGTGAAGTGAACTATTGTCGATATTGTCGTTAAGTCCGAGGGAATCCGCCAGCTGTGAGGTTGACGGATTTCGCAAAACCATCGTCCCGTTGCCAATCACGATCGGTATTTCGGAGACAGCGATTCCAAAGCGGTCGAGGAGGTTCCGATAAGCATCGTCCATATCCAAGTCGATATAAGAAAATGGATGACCATTTCGGCTTAGAAATTCCCGAAGGCGCAGAGTGTCTGCAGAGTGTCGGGAGCCAATGACAACGACATTGCCCAACTGTCGGTCTATGAGCATAAGCCTTCGCAACATAAACGCGCGCAAGAGGATCTCACTCAGACTTGCATCGTGCGCCACAAAAGTGCGAAGCTCTTCGGGGCGAACCTCCAGGATTTCACCTGCTTGTATAACTCGGGCCTGCACTACGGTTCGCTGTCCTGCGATCGTGCCCGCCTCACCGGTGAACATTCCTGGGCGTAAGATCGTGACCAGCCGTTCGCCGTTGATAGTTGGCTGAACGATTTCCAAGCTGACGGATAAGAGGATGAAGCACGGCCTTCCCACTTCTCCCGGCCGATACAGAATCTCGCCAATCTCCACCCGGCGCACCCGTCCGTACGGCCGCGCACGATCTATCTCGGCCTCCGTAAGGACCGGCCACATCTGGTTCTCAGCATTGAGCTCAGCGGAGATCCGCTTCTGTTCGCTTAGGAGTCTTGCCTCTTGCAATCCGATAGATGCCTCATTTGCCGCTACGCTCAGAAGCAGGCTTTCGGTTTTCTCAGGGAAGCCTATCCGGTTAGATCCGAGGACGATCACGCCGATTTCGCCGTGTACACCCAACTGCGCGGGGACGATCGCTATGCCTTCAACCGCCAATTGGTTCCGTATTTGCGGGAGAGACCCTTGAGCGTAGGCAGCCAGGGGGTCGCCGAGCATAGTGCGGACTTCTTGGGCCGACAGGGTGATTTTGCTGTCCTCGGCGACTCGGAGAATCTCCACCGGCATCACGCCAAATGCGTCGCTCAACCGTGCGTAAGCGAAATCCAAGCTGAGCATACGGAAGAGTACATCCAGAAGGGTTTGAACAATTTGCGATGGTTCACTGCCGCGCCAGATAGCAGGCAGAGCGAGCAGGCTCGTTAGATCGTTAATGCAGCGCCGAAGGCGCTTGATTTCCTGGGCTGGATCTTCGAGCTGCTCTTCCATGTCAGGCCACCGCAGGTGAGCCTTTCCGACGAGACCGACGCTCGCGAAATTCGCTCAGGAATTCGTCTGGCGGCACAAAGAAGGGATTTTGTTGAAGGACGCCGCCGATGACGACCATCGGATGGGTCCGCATGATGTCAACGACGGCGTCTCCTCCAAACTTGCCGAGATGGTAGGTACAGATAACTGCGTCTTCGCGTCGACGCCAGAGCTCATTTACCCGCGACTCGAACTCAATCACATCATCCACATGCGATCCGCTTTCAACTGCCCAATCCATCCGACAGCAAATGCGCTTTAGCGGGAATTCGGTGCCATTGCCGCTGGCCAACTGCTCGAACGCCGAAATCATGCGATCCGCATCAAAACGGCCTTCCGGAAGGTAGACTTCGGTATCTGTCCGAATCTCCAGCTGTCCGCTTTGCTCCGCAACCGCTGTATCAATGCCCGCAGCCGTCAGGCGTTGCAGGTGGTCTTGACGCTGATCCCGATTAACAATGTGAATTGCCTTATGGCCACACTGGAATCCGTCTTTTATGAATGGGAGCAAGACCCGATACTCTTCGTCGGGGCTGTGGAAGAAAGCGCAGACATGACGTGTTTGGTCGATCTGGAAACCAGCAAAAGGAATGGGCACCGCGATCTTCTTCATAGCATCTCCCTCGATAGCAACGCCGCAATGCCTCCAACTGCAAAGAAGTATTCGAGGCTGCTCAGGTTGATCATACCGCTAGCCTTGACGAAAGCTCGATCGTCATCGTTCGCCAATCGTTGCCCGTTAGATCGTGCGATCGTAGAGTTGATGCTGGTAACCCTTGACCCATTCTTCTGACGAAGGAGGAAAGATGTTGAGGAACTTTCCCTCGCGGGAAGGAATCACTTCCACCATCTTTGCGATCATGTCCTTTGGATCGAGTCTTCCCTCGGGTACCCCGAGCAGACTGTCGACCACTTTCTTGAAGGCGTCGCGTTTGATGAAGTTCACGTCATCGTTGAGCCAGCGCAGACCAGCTTCCACCACAGTTTCGTTGAAACCGGTAAGGTAGGGTCCGGGATTGATCGTTTGGACCTGAATTCCGAAGGGTTTCAGCTCCTCGTACATCGCTTCAGCGATAGATTGCACGGCGTGTTTGCTCGCGGCGTATGCGGGAATGGGCGGGACCGTGAGAAGTCCAACAACGGAGGAGACGAATACGACCTTTCCGTGAATACCTGCCGCTACCCAGTTCCTCACTACGCGCTGTGTAAAATCCAAAGCCGAGAAGACATTGGTTTCGAAATTCTTCCTCACCAGTTCAACGGGGATTTCAGACATGGGGCCGCCCTCGCCAATGCCGGCGTTATTCACCAGAATGTCGAACTTCAATTTGAGCGTGTGGGCCACATCGTAAGGGTCAAGCAGATCGAGCTTCTCGACCTGTAGTGTTTTTAGGTCGAGCGAGCGAGCCTTTTCCCGCATAGCCGTCACTTGTGGCCAGGTCTGAACAGCAGCTGTTACGTTGTGCCCTTTTTGCGCCAGTCCGAGAGCGGTTCCTTCACCAAATCCGGAGCCTGCTCCCGTAATCAATATCTCTTGCATGTGAGTGATCTCCTTTCCTTCTGGTTAGGCATTCAATGCCGATTCACCGCTTTGAGCGACTGCATAATCTTGAGCCACCTTCCCCCCGGACACGCCGATACTCCCGATGATTTGCCCATCAACGGACTTAAGGGGGATTCCACCGGCAAACGTTATGAGGTTTTCATTGGAAAGCTCAATTCCATGCGCATCTGCCCCTGCTTTGCTGAAGTTATCCATGATTTGCGTTTCCATTTCGAACAAGGCCGATGTCTTCGCTTTCTTAATAGCCACATCGATCACTCCAAGCCATGCTCCATCCATGCGATGAAATGCTTTCAAGTGGCCCCCCGAATCAAGGATTGCGATGCAAACTGAAATTCCGAGTTCGCCCGCCTTCTGTATGGAAGCCTTCATGACTCGATCCGCTTGCTCCGCCGTAATTTGCATGCTCCTTGCTCCTTTGGGTCAACTCGATGAGTCGGCGACCATAGTATCAGGGGCGGCCGCGTGAAGGCTTCAAATGTCCATGAAACCAGAATGCAGCGGTGGGTCCATACGGCGCTTCACGGATATCTGATTAAGATTAGTCGAGAGGCGAATATCTCGCACAACTCTGTGGCTGACATCACTGCGCTCTTTAACCTCACTTCTGTTCTGTGATTTCTGGTTTGTCGCGCACCCGGAAATAACTCAAGAGTAAACACTTGAGACCGAGACGGCCGCCTTCTTCCAAGATAGATACCGAAAACGCCCTAGTGTCCATTGATCCGTTGGCGTTGAGCTGTCACTTTGCCGAATAGTCCCCATTTCCAGACAAGTGACCCTTGGTTCACTGTTGCCTCCAGGACAATGCGCTCATTGACGGTGGTTCCAAGTCGACTTCGGTCTCGGGGCAGGATTAGTAATGAAAAACGCCGTTGTCGTCAGCATCGGATCGCTTCCTATATGCCGACTTCTCAGTCGTTGTCGTGTCTCAGTGAGTGCATTGGCAAGATGCACTCACCGGTGTCTGCAAATCTCAGATGGGATAGTGCTTGGAGTTAGCAGCCGTCTCGGAGGCGCGGCCAGCGCCTGAGTGTCTATGTACTCCCGAATCTTCGTCAGTTTGCCTTTTCGAACAGTAATGTCGAAAACCCACCGTGGCGACGCCGATGGCCAGAACCCGGTCTCCCTGCGCTACGAATTCGGGAGGCTTTGGGTACGTCATTTCTATCTCTTCGGACGCCTTCTTGAACACATCCGCCAATCCCGCGTGCCCGCGGTGCGTGCCGGCCAGCGGCCAGTCCTCGCCTGGAATGATCCACACAATGCCTTCGGCGGCCAGCGCTAACAGTGCTTGCTTGTCACCGCTCCCGATTGCTGCGAAGAAATCTTTCACACTCTGGACATTCTTTTCGATGCTCATCGAATCTCTCCTTTCCTTCATAAAGTGTGTCCGATTGAATGGAACGTTTCGGAACCATCCTTCTCGGCCTGAATTACACGGTCACAAACCGATTACTGCTGCTTCTTGAACACATCCTGGAATATGAGCTGGCCCCAAGTGCGTCCGCGTGCGTGCACCAGCCATCCGCCCTCGTTCAGCTTTCCCAGCTTGACGGGTGCGAACCCGAGTTGTTTAGCCAGGTCCGCCACGGGAGCGACCGCGTCTTCGTTGTCGCTCGACAGGAAGACGACCCGATGCCCCCCTTCGATGATCGGATCGGTAGCCAGTGTGGCCGCAATCAGGTGGTTGAAGCCCTTTACGAGCTTGGCGCCGGTAAATGACGTCGCCGCAAAGGCCGAGGACGGGAGCCCGTCGAGTTCCTCAGGCGGGACAGGAAACGAGTTCATCGCGTCGATGATCGTCTTGCCTTTCCAACTCGGCAGCGCCTTCGCAACATCCCGATGTTCCCCGACGGGACCGCCAGAAAAATGATGTCCGCCTTGAGCGCTTCTTGCAGCGACATTGCAACGACAGTGGGCCCAATCGCCCGAGCCTGCGGGGCTAACTCCTCGGGTGGCCGACGACTCGCGACGGTCACGTTGATGTTTTTACGCGCAAAGGCGTGGGCGAGAGCCTGACCTATCTTGCCGAATCCTACAATTGCGTAGCTCATAGTGTTCTCCGATACCCGTTGGTGTTCCTTTCCCGCTGGTCGAAACCCGGTGAGTGCGTTAGCGACATCCACTCACCGGTACCCACCCGCCTCAAACGGCCGTCATGCCGCCATCGACGAACAACTCCACCCCGTTCACATAACTGGAGTCGTCTGAAGCGAGGAACAATGCAACCGTGGCGATTTCGTCAGGCTGTCCCATCTTGCCGCGCGGAATGAGCGACTCGAAGAACTCCCGCGCCTCCTTCGTGAGAACTTCTTCCTGCATCGGCGAGGTGACAGCCCCCGGCACCAGCAGGTTCACTCGAATATTTCTGCCTTTCAGTTCGTTGACCCAAGTGCGTGCGAAGGAGCGCAACGCCAACTTGCTCGCGGCATACACACCGAAACCGGGGAAACCTTTTGCTGAAGCATTCGAACCCGTCATGATGATCGACCCGCCATCGCTGAACAGTGGCAATGCCTTCTGAACCGTGAACAACGAGCCGCGCACGTTCAAATCGAAGGCCGCATCGAAGTGCTCCTCGGTGATCTGGCCCAGCGGCAGTGGCTCCCCCTTGCCGGCGCTCGCGAAGAGGATGTCGATCTTGCCTTTCTCGCGCTTCACCGTCTCGAACAGGCGGTCCAGATCGTCCAGATTGGCTGCGTCACCGCGCACGCCGGTGACGTTCCGGCCAATCGTCTTGACGGCCTCATCGAGCTGCTCTTGCCGGCGGCCGGTGATGAAGACATAGGCGCCTTCTTCCACGAACCGCTTGGCGCTTGCCAGCGCCATGCCGCTCGATCCGCCCGTGATGACTGCTACTTTTCCTTCAAGCTTTCCCATGACTTTTCCTTTGGTAGATCGCAATATTCAGTGCGATATAGTGCTTTGGTGGTGGCTAGGCAGATCGGCTACCTTCGCCGATTCGGCGCAGTCTCAAACGGCCGAGAAGCCACCGTCGACAGCGAAGTCCATTCCATTCACGTAGCTCGAATCGTCGGAAGCAAGAAAGAGTGCTGCCGCTGCAATCTCTTCAGGACGGCCCATCTTTCCGCGAGGGATCAGGGTCTCGAACATCTCCCTCGTTGCCTTGTCGAGCCGCTGGGAGTCCGGCGTGTCGACCTGCCCCGGGCTCAGCACATTCACCCGGATATTCCTGCCCTTCAGTTCGTTGAGCCACGTGCGTGCAAACGAGCGCAGTGCGGCCTTGCTCGCCGCATACACGCCAAAGCCAGGGAAGCCTTTCAATGAAGCTACGGACCCGGTCATGATGATCGATCCGCCGTCTTTGATCAGCGGCAGCGCCTTCTGAGCCGTGAAGAGCGTTCCCCGCACAATGAGGCCGAACTCACTATCGAAATGCTGCTCCGTGATGTCGCCTAACACGGCGGGTTGGCCCTTGCCTGCGCTCGAGAAGAGGATGTCGATCTTGCCTTTTTCGCGCTTGACTGTGTCGAACAGATGGTCGAGGTCGTCGAGATTCGCTGCGTCACCGCGCACGCCGGTTACGTTCCGGCCAATCAGTTTGACGGCCTCATCGAGCGCGTCCTGTCTGCGGCCCGTGATGAAGACATATGCACCCTCTTCGACGAACCGCTTGGCGCTTGCCAGCGCTAGACCGCTCGATCCACCCGTGATGACTGCAACTTTACCTTCCAGCTTTCCCATAAATGACTCCTTCCGAATGTGTGTAGCATCCATTACAGGAGAGTAGATAACCGTCGCGGGGGATGAGAACTGCCCAAACGTCCAAGAATTTTGTCTATTCGTCCAGAACAGAGAGGCTATGTTGGATCCGATAACAGACATGTTCCGTACGATGCACGTCAATGCCTTCGGTCTGCACAGGCTCGAAGCCACGGCCCCTTGGGGTGTAAGGCAGGAAAATCAGAACAACGAAAAGGTCACGATTTCTGCCAAAGAGAAGACCCCCACAGAATCGGCGCACTTCGCCATGCTTTCGCGCGGCAACTGCTGGCTAAGCGTGGAAGGGATCTCAGAGCCAATTCCCCTCACTGGTGGTGACTGTTTCTTGCTTGCCCCGGGCACTTCGATCGTCTTGCGCGACAGCCCTCGAACACGACCGCGGTGGACTTTCCGCGAGATCGGCGCCGGCGCCAACGGCAATGTCGCTCAATGTGGCGGAGGTGGCGCGCCGACGACCATTGTCTGTGGCTCCTTGAGTTTTGATCGCGGCGGTCTGAAGCCTATCACTCAGTTCTTGCCGAACTTCATTCTGATCAAGGCCGATCAGGCACGCACGCTTGCACTTCACACAACCATGCAAGCGCTGTCCTCAGAGATGGCGGAACAGGCGCCGGGATCTGGGGTCGTCGCGGGTCGGCTGGCCGAGGTTCTGTTTATCCAGATACTCCGGGCATACATCGCATCAGAACCGGAACGCAACCGGGGATGGCTTCGTGCCGTTTTCGATCCTCAAATCGGCACTGCACTGACTGCCTTCCACAATCGTGTAGGTGCGCCATGGACAGTTGAGTCTCTGTCCGAAGCAGCGGGCGTGTCTCGCTCTGCGTTCGCAGTTCGCTTCAAGGAACTGCTCGGACAGACACCGCTGGAATATGTAACCGAGTGGCGGATGCAGAAGGCGATGCACTTACTCGAGCAGCGTGACAAGAAGCTCATAGACGTGGCTCGGTCGGTGGGTTACGAATCCGATGCCGCGTTCAGTAAAGCGTTCAAGCGAGTGGTTGGAGCTAATACTGGGGAATACCTCAAACGTGGATTAGAAAGCCGCGATCGGTCCCGGTAAACGCCGTTCTAACCCTCAATATCGCGTGGGGCTGGAAACTTCTCCTTCAACTCTTCGATCTCTTGATCGGTTATTGTTCCGCGCCAGGTTTCCTTCGCGGACTTTTCGTCGGGGCTGAACCGCGATGTTTGAACTGTATTCACCGTGATTGTCAGGACACGATCAGCTGGTGGTGTCTCGGTCGATTTCGCGTCGAACATCGTAGTGAGGGTTCCGCGAATCCAGCCATTCGGCGTTGGATGAAATTTCTGTTCGGTGCGATCAACGGCCATAGGAGCCCTTTCTAGAACTGGTCTGATTCTAATATTGACAACACCGGCTGCTGTAGCGCGAATCTCAGCACGTAATAGATATCGAAAAACGCTCTTGTCGTCGGCGACGAGTTCACTGACGATAAGCCGACTTATGAGGACTAATCGTCAGCGGCCGCAAACGTCGATCATCTGTTGATCAATGCCCCCAACTCCGACCAGTTCGCCCAGTGGATACAATCAACAGGATTTGCATCAATACCGGCTTGGGCGTCTGAGACAAGCGAATCTGGAACCCAGCAGAAGATCGTACCCTCTTTGTGCCAAAACCACGTATCCCAAGGAGGCGCATCTTCCACATCGAAGAAGCTGTGCGAAGAAGCTTCGGCTGCCCCGGCCGACACGGTTTCCATTGCCTCATAGAGTAGGAGTCTGCCTAGACTCTGCGCCTCTGTTGGCTCAATGGGTTGAGCTTTTGCTTCACGAATCAACTCTGAGCGCTTTCGCTGAATCGACTCCACCGCTTGCTTATAGCTCCTGCGTTTCGCTTTGACGAAAGCATCTATCCCTAGCTCGTGCGGGTCGAGTAGCGAACTGCGTAAGCTCTCGGTCCAAGCGGATGGAGAGTGCACCATGCAGCCGCCTCTCCTAAAGCGCGTATCACCTCGACTGGAGGTTGAGGGCGGTCACTCGCCTCAGGATGGGAAAGTCCGAGAGAGATCATGCAACCAGCATATCCGGTTGAGAAATCCCTTTCGCCACGGCTAGGAGGCCGTCGGTATGGCGAAAAGAGTGAAGAAACCCAAGAGTGTCCTCAAGCTCCCCGATCTTGATTATTCAAAATCAGCAGTTCTCAACAGTCTTCCATCCTTGAATTCGCGGCGCTCGTACGAGCACGCCATCCGCGACTTCATCGAATGGTACTGCTCCGAGCCACGGCTCGCGTTCAACAAAACGGTCGTGACTCGCGATCGCATCGCCTTGGAGCAGCGGATGTATGCGCCCTCAACGATAAACCTTAGGCTTGCCGCAGTTCGTAGACTCGCATACGAGGCATCGGATTGCGGACTGCTCAGCCCCGACCTCGCAGCAGGCATTTGCAGAGTCAAAGGAGCAAAGCGCTTAGGCGTTCGTGTTGGGAATTGGCTCACCGTTGAACAGGGCAAGAAGTTGCTCGCTGTACATTCTGGAAAGCAACTGCGAGACCTGCGCAATCACGCTGTTCTTGCCATGCTTCTCGGATGTGGCTTGCGCAGAGCAGAACTCGTAGCCGTCAAGATTGAGGACTTTGAGCTTCGAGAAGACCACTGGGTTCTCGCAGATCTAATCGGAAAAGGCCGTCACATGCGCACGATTCCAGTGCCTAGCTGGGTGAAGGAGTCGGTCGACGCATGGATGGACGCTGCGCAGCTCAGAAGCGGCAGTCTCTTCCGCGCGATCGGTAAGACCGGAAAGGTTCAAGGTCATGGGTTCACCGCGAAGGTGATTTGGTCTATTGTTCGCGAAACGACCCAAGATTGCGGCATCGGTATGATTGCCCCGCACGATCTCCGACGCACGTGTGCTCGACTCTGCCACCAAGCTGGAGGGGAGCTTGAGCAAATCCAGTTTCTCCTCGGCCACGTATCAGTTCAAACGACTGAGCGCTATCTCGGGTGCAAACAGCGGCTTCAGAATGCCGTAAATGATCAGATTGGGTTGGAGCCAGAGTCTCCTTGACTGGCAATGTATTCTTGGCAAATGCCATGCCTCACGGTTCTGAAGCATATCGCCGCATTTGCACTCACGTTTTGTGCTGTCGGGATCGCGCAGAGTCCTTCCCCTCAACGCGATCAGCCCAAATCCATGGAGGCACTCGGACGTGTAGGCCCATATCGCATCGGATTGAACTACACAGTCCGACACCACACCGAGTTGGTCAGTGCCCACTACTTCTATGTCACTCAGTTGAAGGACATCGCTCTCAAAGGAGTTGTAAGCGGCGAAGATGTTGAGCTTAAAGGTGAAGATGATTCCACCTTTCACCTCCACTTCGTTGGAAACGGCAGCAACGGAAAAGACCCTTTAACGTTCTACAATTCCATCGGTCTGAGTGGATACTGGACACTTGGCCGTCAAAATCTTCCAGTCAACCTTCGCTCCAACACAGTACCGAGAATCCAGGGACCCGCTTGTATGTGCAGGTTACGGACAAACCCGATTCGACTTATGAAGCGATGGTGGCTAGTGTCAAGCAAGCGATCCTCAACGGAGACGACGCCGAACTGGCCAGGCATACTGAGTTTCCGCTCAGGGTCAACGGAACACACAGATCTTTGACGATCCGTAACGCAGCAGAACTGAAGGCTAACTGGTCGAGGATCTTCACTCCGGAATTTCTTTCGAAACTGCGTACAGACGTTCCTCATGAGATGTTTGTGCATGAGGGCACGGTCATGCTCGGGGATGGGGAATTGTGGTTCGACGACAAAGGTTTGATTTGCTCAATCCCGTGGTGGGCCAGCCCGACTTCATCAAACAGAAATGACTCCGACCAGTCAGGCATCCACACCCGCGATCAGGATTAGTACCTATAAACGCCGATAGCGGAAGTAATTTGTTTCCGTTTCGGCTCAATGAGTGCATTGATCTGTTGTCGTCAGTTGATATTCACTTCCGGTCACCCGTCGTCCGGATGCGATGGTTCGCGGGCCGTAGAACACCAATAGAGCCGCAACGGGTTGTTTGTTTCGCGTGCATCGACGCATGCGCGAAACGTACTTTTTGACACCTCCAGCGTTGGTTTATGATATAAATCGATTTGTGGTGACTTTAGCATTGGAGGCGAAGATGCAGGCAACGACTCTCAATGATGCTTCGGGCCAAGGCCAGGAACTTCGCTATTTAACAGCGCACTTTCGGGATCTGCAGGGACTTCGGATGGCGCCTTTCTGGGGCGCACTTCTGGTACTGACAAGCCTGGCGAAGGCGAGTTCGTTCTCAAGAGGGTATCTGGCCTGGGCGGCTGTCGTATTTACAGCGGCGCAATTTGGCTGGCTTCATTTGAGCGGACGCTGGTATGAGCAACGCTATGGCGTCGTCAAAGAACCGGAATTTCCGGTTCGTTCCGGGCTGATCTCGATCATGCATCCGGAGGCTCGACCAACTCATGCTCCAAATTACGGATATCGCAGCGGCACATTTGCAGTTCTGTTTCTCATCTGGGCATTGACGCTCATGCCGGGTATCTTCCTCGGCCACAACGCCCGGCCTGGATCCCTAGCCATGCTGGTCACGGCATACCAGGTCGTGCCCAGATGTTTTTATCCTGTAACCAAGGACTGGTCTGTTCTTCTGCGTCGCGTCTTCGCAGTTACTGCAGTTATCACCATGGTCGGAAGCTTTATCTGCTATCGACTCACTCAAATGCGTCTATGGACATGGATGGGTGTGCTGCTCAGCCTCCTTCTACTACTCGACCTGTATGATCACTGGCTACTCAACCACCTTCTCGGTAGTGATTTCACGGGGGAAAGCCATGAATAATAACCACGACGACTTCCAGATGCCGGAAATTGATCGCGTTGTCCACGAACCGGCACGGCTTGCGATCCTCACAGTTCTCTCGACGTGCGAAGAGGCGGACTTCCTTTTCCTGGAGCGTGCCACAAAACTCTCACGAGGCAATCTTTCTGTGCAACTTACTCGTCTTGAGGACGCAGACGTCATCGAGATTGAAAAAAGGATCGAACACAAGCGGACCCTAACGACCGCAAAACTTACGGATCGCGGTCGACACACACTGAACGCCTACTGGGAAAGCATGCATGCTCTCCGGAGAGTTGCAGAGGGTAGCTTGACTACGACTGCAGGCAGTCCCAAGCGCGGCCGGCCACCCAGGCGCCGCGTGCCCGTGGAAGGCTTGCTCGCAACATTTGTGTGAGAAGAAGAGCAAACGGCGGAACAATTACATAAGTTGTCGCTGTTATCCCTGCATCTTTGGGTTCATAGACCCAAGAAGTGAACCGTCGGACATCGGCAAGTAAGCGAAACTCAAAGAGCGCATAATCACCAATTCACTCATTGAACCATCGAAGGGAGTCTACTTGTCGGTATAGTCAGCTACTCCTACATGTGACTTCCAGGTAACCTGACTGCCGGATCCCCTACAATTGGGACGGTCGCCGTCAGCGAAGCAAGCCGAGATTTGACATAGATCATCACTGTGTCGGGAGATGCGTGACTAGATGTTCGGAGGCGAAAACGCGAAAACGCGCCGGCAATCGTGCGGCAGCAGCACGAGAGGAGAGCCGTCAGAGCGCTGAGCTCGGGCGCTGATCGAAAGGCAGCGAATGCGATCGCGGATGGTCTGAATCCCCGTGGTGCTGGGATGTCGGATGCCCTGGAGAAGATAGGGTGCTGGCGGGCGGGGACGCTTCTCGTGAAGATCCCAGTGATCGCAGATCGGAACTGCCGTGCTGTTGTAGAACCGCTTCACATGGCGAATGATCTCGGCCAGGACTCGACCAAGCCCATCGCCAATCGGAATAACGCGAGCGCGATCGAACTTCGATGGCTTAACGTGAAGCAGATAGTAAATGCGCCCATCGGCGAGAGAGCGCTTGAGAATATCAAATGTAGTGAGTTCGCTAGCTTCTTCGATCCATATCGAGTGTGTTCCTGCCTCCATGGCGATGCGCACTCGAGGCAGGTCGATAAACCACTTATCGACGCTGGATGGGTTCGTTCGGAACCTGCCCCGGTCGACCACTTCACCATCTTCGTTGAGGTGCAGTAATGGCTCCAGACATCCCCCAGGTCGATGCCGATCGTGATCCCAACCTGAGAGCAGCCCGGGGTACTTCTGCGATGAGTTCCTGGGTATGCTTTTCATCCGCTTAGTCTCTCTCTTCTCAGAGCGACCGTCCTCATCCCAGTTTTCGGTAACTTCACGCCCAGAGTGGGACGGCGAGGGCGCGGCGCAACTGTGCGGCGCGGCGCAAGGGTGGGCAAAATCAGGTCTATGCATGGAGTAACTTCCGGATGGGCGACTACACGGCAGGTGACAAGGGGTCCTATACTTTATCGACGGGAACGAAGGGCGGGACACATGAGTTTGCGGCATACCACCGTCGTGTTGGCTTCTGGGTTGCTCTTAGGAACTTTTGCGTACGTAACGGCGCAAGAATCTCCTTCGCAGCCCCAATTGAAGAACGGATCCGCGCCGCAAACGGGAGTTCCCCAGTTGCCCTCTCCGACCGGAGAGTTTGGTGTCGGGCGCGTTGGCTACGAATGGACGGATGGATCGCGCTCTGACGGCCATGCTGCCGACTCTAAGGCACATCGTGATTTGATGGTTTACCTCTGGTACCCTGCGCCGAAGGCGAAGGCAGGAGAGCCGGCAGAGTACCTCCCTGGCGCGAAGCGGATGGACACAGACGCCGCTGTCGCCCCTGCAATGCGAGAAGAATTTGAAGGCGTTTGGCCGCTTATCGTGTCAGGGACAATTTCATCACTTGCAATCGAGAACGCACCAGTCGCACGATCTCAAAAGAAGTTCCCCGTAGTGATTCTGGCTCCCGGCACCGGAGGAACATCCTTCGAGTACACGTCGCTGATCGGAAACCTTGTGAGTCATGGATATGTTGTCGCTGCCATCGAAAACACCTACGGTGCGCCTGCAGTGGCGTTTCCCGACGGACGAATTGTCCCGGCGTACCATGAGCCTGAACCGCCCAACCTTTCGCCCGATCAGCGATTCCAGCGCATGATGAAGAGCGCGGGGCAGTGGATCGACACGGGCGCACGGGATATCGTGTTTGTGTTGAACCAACTCACCAAGCTCGACGATGGGAATGAGAAAACATTTGTTCTAAGGAAGAAGCTCGATCTGAATCGCGTCGCCCCGATGGGGCACTCGGCGGGGGGGCGAACGCCACTCTCGCTTGCCAGATGGATGCCCGATTCAAAGCCTGCCTAAGCCTGGACGGTCAGATGCCACCAGTGACGGCGTTTCCAGAAAATCCGGATGGCAGGTGGTTCACACAGCCCGTTCTCCTCCTCGAAGTGGATCACAGCGGCAGTCGGATAGGGTTCAACGCAGCGCAGAACGATGTTTTCCTCAAGAAGAAGGAAGATCAGCTGAGTCGCTGCCCTGCAGGGAGCTATGACGTCGTATTGAAATCGCCGGGGCTGGTTCACGGAAGCTTCAGCGACTATCCCCTTCTCGCAGCCATGGGCAAATCAACGGAAACGAGAGATGCTCTTCATAATTTGAGCTTGACCGCGTCGTACATCGACGCTTTCCTCAACCAGACCTTGAATCAAGTAAAGTCGCCGCTGCTAGAAATTGGAACCGATCATCCCGAAGCGACCGTGAAACAGTACGGTCAATCTTCACGGTGATCAGTTTTTTGATTCTTGGTGGTTGACCGGCCACCCGGAAGTAACTTCCGATTTGGCGACAAGGCAGAAGTAACGCAGCGGCAAGGTCAGGCAGATTCAACGAAGCGAACCGCCGCGCTCCGCTGAGGAGTTCTTGCATCTCGATACAAGCGCGGCGGTGGACCAGGTCCTCTAGCGTTAGGCAAGACGCGGCTCACTGATAGGAACGGGACCGGCCGGTGCTGATTGTTTTGCCGGAAGGAGTGCAAGGAGCGCGACTCCAACCACGCCAATGATCACAATGTCCTGGGGACTATCTTTCCTGTGAATCCCGTGCGCCCATGCCTCCGCCGATTGGATCGTCATCGTGAACGCATGGGCAAGGCTTGACCAAGCCCCATAGGCGATCAGCGAGCGATGCCTGGCCGGTTGCTTAACGGCCACCAACAGAAAGACCCCAAGCACAAAGTTAAGGCTGACGAACATCGGCCCAACGTCGTCATTCCGATTAAGCCATCTGGAACGCCACAGAGCATCGAACAAGATGTAACCCCAAAAGGAATAAAACAAGCCCACCAAGACCAAGACGATCTGCAAAGCGCGCTCACGCTTCATACCGCCCTCCTTTTTGGGAAGACAAACTTCCTAACATATCGTACTCAGGGTGGATCCGACAGTTCAACATATGAAGTGGAAATCCAAGGACGACCCAACCGAGGACGTACGACGGGCAAACCGGAGGTTAATGTCAACGGACGCTAACAGGCGATAGCTGTCAAAACCACGCTTAAAGCACTGTTTTTGCCGTATCACCGCCTATCCGGAAGTAATCCAGAAATGCTTGTAAAGTCACGATTACGGTGACTTGCCGACAAAATGAACGTCGACCAGCTAACTGAATGGCAGATGATTGGGTAATCTGTGACTGGCTGATTCGAAGATTTTTATTCAAAGCGGATCCGCGGGTGGGGCCTCAGCGATTTCCATAGTCGCGAGACAAACACCAGTTCGTGAGGATGACCAATCATGCAGATCAGGGTAGCCCGGCCGACAGATAAGCTAACCGAGGTTGTTACCTTTTACCATGATGGCATGGGCCTGCCAGTGATCGCCCATTTTGAAAACCATGCCGGGTACTCCGGCGTCATGCTTGGGACGCCGACGGAACAGTTCCACCTCGAATTTACACATGCTGAGGCCGGGAGCCCTTGCCCCGCTCCGACCAAAGACAACCTACTGGTGTTTTATATTCCCGAAGATAAGGCATATGCGAAAGCAGTGAAGCGGATGAGGGATCATGGGTATGAACCAGTTGACCCGGAGAATCCATACTGGAAGGGCAAGAGCTGTACGTTCGAAGACCCAGATGGATGGCGCATGGTGATCTACCACGGTCAAGCATTTACAAATCGTTAGGCCAAATTCGCTGAGTGAGGCGGCCGACAATCTATGTGCACTTGGCTTAGTAGTCGCTCCCTCTGACAGGTACTCGAACTGCCTGTGAAGTCAGCTTTTGAGTAAATTGCTCTGGGATACGCTCGACAGCCGGCAAGTTACCAGAATCGCCGTTTTTCGCACTGTACCGGAACGGATGTGAGCACCGAACTTACTGAATCCCCGTCTACAATGCCGACTTGGGATCGTCATTTCGGTAAGATTAGTTCCGCCTTGCGGACAAACGGGCGCTGCTGCCACCGGTATCATGGCTCATGTCGTTGCCGAAGTCCCGTATTCGTGCACTACGACTGAGCGGCTGGTATAGCTGAAGCCAGATAGCTTTAGGATCGCCGACGACTCGCCCAGAATCGCACTAGTCCGAGTCTTTACGGCGTGGCTTCTGTTTTTTCGAGATTGATCGAATGACCAAGTTTGCCTCTGCCGCTCCCAGACAACGGCCCTTCAGCGTATTTGATGGCGGCGGCGATAAGTTCCTCAACCTCTGGACGAGTCAGCGTCGCCGCCGACTCGATCCTGATAAAGCGGCTTTGGTTGCCGCTGCCGAGAAGCAATCTATGCGGATCGGGTAGCGTGGCTCCGTGGTAGAACGACAGCCCAACTCCGTTCGCGCCTGCAGCAATGGAGAGAATGCAATCGGACGGTCGCTCGGTGGAGCAGTATCCGATCACGAAGAAGTTGTAATTGTCGTAAACCAGCTCATTGGCTGTGGGTAGGCGCTTGCGCAATACTTTGCGCACTGAACGAATCAATGCTGCGTTTTTCGAGTCAAATTTCTTGATAAAGCCCGCAAGTTGCTGCTCGCCTGTCGCATCGGTTTGCAAAGCTATTCGTTTGCTGGTCTTCATGGATAGTGCATCCGCCTCTTGCGCCAAGTTCAACGGTGAGTATAGCGCCCTGTGATCGCCTTCTACTGATGTTTCAGCTAAGGACGCATCACGAACAATCCGGAAGTGACCATGTGTAGTGCCTGTGAACTTGGCTTCTCGGTAAGTGCCCCGGTCGGCCTCCTCCGGTGGAGGTTTGAAGTTGCTCAAAACACCGTTTCGTGTACTAGACTTTCACCGACCGGGATAAGTTCCAGTTTGCCAACGATTCGGAAATTAGCTGAGAGAAGCTCTTGCGATTGAGGAGCTAAGATGTTGTGAGCTTTAAGCAAGAATGGTTCTAAGATCGTTTGATGAAGGTGAACTGCATCAGCACGAATGATTGACGGACGTCGAAACAGCAGATTGAAAGGCTATCTGGTGGGCGCAGGAATTGGATTGGCTTTCGTAGTCTTGCGCGCTGCATCGTCTTATCAGGAAAGAAGTATACAGATTGGGTTGTGGTCTGCATGTGTTTTTGTTCCGTTGCTTGCCCATCGATTAAACAAGCTCAAACACGGATGGGTGTGGGAGGCCACTGGCATCTGCATAACGCTACATTGTCTCCTCATTTTAGTTCTACGTGACTATTTTCCGTTTGGTAGTGTCTTGCCAATAGCCCTTATCACCTTCGTGGAGTTTTTTCTATTCATCTTGATATATGTGCGCTTCGATCCAGAGATTGACTAATGATAGTTCCAGCCTCGGGGCAGGGTTGGTGCTCACTATTCATGAAAAACTGACGCAACCTAGATCGGGATCTTGCCGTATCATCGGCAAACCGGAAACAAACTCGTAGCGCCTGCAAAGTCTCGTTTTCAGTAAATTCGCGGCGTCAGGAATGAACTTACTTGAAATCCCGTTTTCCGGGATCTTGCCAACTGTCTTTGGCCGTTGCATATACTCAACAATGATCCTGAGAAACGGCGGCTCTCGTCTTTATCGCTTATCTGACGTCCACTCTGGGTCGGGCTCAAGGGGCTGCGGCTGATAATCGAACGGCGGTCCAAAATCAAAGAGGGTATGCCTCGCGAAAAGCACTCGCTTGAGCTTATCGGCCTCGTCGTCATCCTCGGTATCGAGAACGGGCATTGGCATCGCCGGCTTCTCGGGAAGGTGCAATGCACGTAACTCTTGACCCGAAGCACGCAGGAAAGCCCAGTGCGGGAAATCCGCACGCTACTGTTTTGCGATCCTCAGTGGTGCAGCCGCGGACGGGGCGACCGAACCGCCAGCCGAATCGTCTCTACAGACAGCCCGATGCAGACGTAGATAGCAGCATTAATTACCGCGGACCAATACCACGTGATGGCGTAATGGCGCCCCAGCAGGGCCACGGGGACGGTGACTGGCAATAGGGCCGTATGGCCCAGATAGTGCAATACAGCTCCCTGGCCCGGATATTCACCATTGCTTGGACCGAAAATGTAGAACAGTAGAGCCCATATCAGCGCGACTGCGCACCCGCATAGCGCCCAAAGTCCAATTCTCCGTCGCATGGTCGCCTCCTCTCTGTGAGAGGGCAATGTCTAGCACTGGAGTTGTTCTGCTGTGATGTTTGCACTTTTGCGCTCCTCAAGGCGTTTTTTGAAATCCGCCAACACGAATGCAGTGTGACCCATTGTGAGCATATTACCGCCATCCGGAAGTTACCTTAAAACGGGTGTCCGGATTGGCGACAAACGGGGATAGGATACGACCTTGGCCAGCCGGGTAATATCCGCTGCAAAATAACACCTGTCGAGAATGGGGCCGATTGGAGGATAGGAAGGCGGCGGCAATTTGGTAACGACGGGGCCACTTTGCGATACACCGGCGGGGGGAAGATTCTGGGCCAGTGCCTCAAATGAAAGTGCACACATCAGGAGACACATCGAGCGGCGGATCATGCATGGGAGTATAGCTCGGCTGATTACTTGATTGCGTAGAGTCAACTCTCCGAGTAGCGGGCGAGTCACGGCTATACGAAAATGATCCTGCGTGGTGCCTGAAAAGTCAGGATTTCGGTAAATCGCTCAGCCTAACCTGATATCCGGTTCAATGCCGAGCTTGTCGTTGACTGCGTGGACCAATCGCTGCCCCTACCCGAGGTATCTTTCGGTGGTTTCTACAGACCGATGACCGAGGAGGAATTGAATCTGTTCAAGCTCACCCCCAGTCGAGTGACAAAGCCGGGCACGGGTACGGCGAAGGTCATGAGGGGAGAGTTTTTCGATTGCGGCGATCTTGGCATATTGACGCACCACCCACCACACGACTTTCTCGCTAATGCCCGAACCCCAAACGGTACCAGCACACCGCCCAGCCACGCATCCACAGTGGCCTTGATCCAGTTCGGCACTGGGACTGTACGCACGTGGCCACCCTTGCCATACAGATCGATAATGGCCGAATGATCGTCCCGTTGCTGAAGATCGCTCAACCGAGTGCACTTCATACAGGCAGTCATTCTCGATCCGCAGGCGAAAATAAGCCGAGCAAGTTACCGCAAACCTTTTAGGCATTTCGCGAAGTGCTTCGGCATAGCTCGCTAAGCAGGAGCAAAGAGTCTAAGACGGGGTTGATGACCAGGCTTCGCGAGAAGCTATCCACAGCAAATGAATACCTTCTCTTGGTCAAACTGCACGAATCGACACCGCTGACAATGTGACATCGAATAGACTGCACGTTTAGAATTTTTATGTCTAGTTGTGACGGAGTATTGGCATGTTGAGACGGCTTCTCGCAGCCTTCTTTCTGTTGATGGCTCTCCCCCTCCCGGGGTGGACACAAGATACGGGAGGCGCGCTCGAGCTTCTCGACCAGGTGGGCAGGCACTATGCGGAGGCCAAGAGCTATCACATTGAGTCCATAGTGGAGAGCCGAAGTCAATCCGAGCTCAGCTCAGACTGGTCGAAGGAATATATGAGCGCTGAGCAGGCAACTGGCAAGCGCTACCGCTTCGAAGGACGGACGTCTACCGGCTCAGGAATCGTTGTGTCGGACGGCGTCACCGAATGGAACCTCTATCGCTCCTACGGCCAATACACAAAAAAAGCGGCGGGCACTTATACTCCTTACACTAAGACGCTTATCATGCTTGATAATCGCCCGGAATTCGAGGCATCTAACATGCGAACGAGCCTGGCGATCGTGGGTGACTCAATCAAATCAGCGCACTTCTTGAAAGACGCTGCAGTCTCGATAGAGGGGCACCGAGTCTCGTGCTTTGTTGTCACTTTCGGACCCGAGGACCTTCGAAAACCTTTCCCCTCTGGCAGAACCACTCAGACTATCTGGATTGATAAGGCAAGGAAGACGATAGTAAAGACCCTTGTCGTGAGCGATTCGAGTATACCTTATGATCCTGGGCACCCTCCCACGCACGCCATCTCACATCATGTTGAGACTGACACGATCTATCCCGTAGTATCGCTTGACCACCCTATACCGGATAGGGACTTTGCCTTCAGCCCGCCCGAGGACGCTTTGCTTGTGGATTCACTTCCTCTTCCGTATGGCTATGGACTAGTGCAAGCCACGGACGCATCGAGAAGCTCGGTCAGTACCCCCCAGGAACTGCCCAACATGATTGGGAGAATGGAACCCTCCGTGACGTATCACGGCGCCGATGGGAGTTCATTTAAGCTCGAAAGCCTGCGCGGGCATCCTGTTCTGATCGACCACTGGGCCACATGGTGTGTGCCCTGTCTTGCAGAACTGCCATTGCTCAATCGCATTCACAACAGCACGAAAAATGCGGGCCTTTTCGTAGTTGGGCTCGATCTCGATAACGACGCAACTACGGCGGTGGATTATTTGAAGAGGAAAGGCTACGACTGGCCTGACTACCACGTATCGGGGGACAAGGGCTACGGTCTCCCTAACACAGGCGTGCCGCTGCATGTGCTCATCGATAGCGAGGGGAAGATTGTTTACTATCATGATGGCGCTGACGATGAAGCTGGGTTGGTCAAAGCAATAAAAGCTCTTAGTCCCGCTTATGCAGAGGCCTTGAATGGCGTGGAGTGAGCTACTACCTTATCGTGCACTTAAGTGCAGACAGAATGCTACTGTTTTCTGTTTCGGCCAAGGCGCCTAATCTGGACAGCGCCCCTCGAGCAGTCCTGCCTGCCCCCAAGAACTGAACTTCCTGCGAAACGGACTTTGCAAGCACTCGCTCAAGGCAGCGTCGATATCTTGGTGTCGCCCCGATTGATAAATCCTTGAAGGAAGCAGCCGAACACTACAGGGTGGATATCGATGCCATCGCGATGAAGGTGAAGCAGGAGTTTGCCGCGAAAGCGGAGACGAGAATACCTAAGTACTCCACACCGAAAAGGACGAATCCTAAGAAGAAGCCTGCAGCAGCGTAATACCCCGAACAATGGCACGGAGCCCTAAATTCAGGGCTCCGTTTTTCTTTGTTTTGCCTGCGTCCCGAGGGTAAGTCCCAGCCGCGCCGATTCGAATTTACTGCTACAGGAATTGGCTGTCAAAGATTACTGCACAATCCGTAATCTACTGCACGATCTACTGCACAAAATCGCCCTACTGTGTCCGATTTCACCCGAAACTGTGCAATCCATGCCGCCTTAAGCTATTGAAAACCAAATGGAGCTGCCAAAGTAGGGCGATTTTCAAGACCGCCTGTTTCAACCGCTCACACATCCCTCCGCGGGAGCGTTATCAATAGCTTAACAGCAGTGCGACACAGTCAGAACAGGTGGTCTTTCAGGCCGCCTGTTCAATCGCTGAGGAGTCCTTCTCGCATGATGATAATGCGCGGGTTATCAGCCTCTGAGAGTCTAGGAATCATTTGAGGGACTTTCACTTTGGGTGTGATGAGCAATATTGAACATCCTCATTGCTGCCGGATGTTAAGGATGTTGATTGGCGAGTGAAACCTGCTGCTAAAACAAGACCTGACCATTGGTCTACGGCAATGTTTGTAAACCGGAGTGATTCTGTAAGGGGACGCTTGCGAACAGAATCTGACACGTCGTGGTTAGGAGAAGGAAGAGGACGCACTCGCGGTGCACCCTGGTCCACCGTTCGAGCAAATCATATGACCCTGAGTAATTATCGAAAGGCCTTTCTTGGTAGAAAGGCCTTTCGGCGGTTCGTTGTCATTATTGCCAGACTTAAGGCGGGAAATCTTAGAACGGATCGTCGGCGATTGTGGGAGCGACGACGATGCGGTCAAGGTCCGGTGCGAAGTTTGTGGGATTGTCGAAACTTAAGGTGTTCGTTCCTGCATGAAGATGAACACTATATACATTGTTGGATGGCTCGTCGAAAGTGCTGCCGTTCAGATCCAGTTCTTGCAGGGTTCCGTCGTTAATTGTGAGGAAGAAGGAACGTGGGCCACTGGTCGCAGCATCGACTTGGAGCTGGTAAATTCCGTCAGACGGAACATTGACATTCGAGAACGTGACGGCATTTCCTGTTCCTCCGATGTTGCCGGCTTTCGCAAGTCCTGAGGAGTAATTGCTGAAACCTCCAGTGACAGAACCGCTGAGAGTGGCCACTTCGGCCTCATACGAGACCGGAATGGGCTCAATGCCGTCTCCGTTTCCACGGATGACGATACGGTCAAGGTCTGGTGGATAGCTGACCGGACTACCGAATTGGATGGAGTTAATACCCTTCACAAGACGAACAGGAACAACCGTGCTGGCTGGAAGAAGGAAGCTGCCTCCGCCAGAGTTAAGTGTTTGGTAGTTGCCTCCATTGACGGTATAGAGATACGAGCGCAGGCCCTGTGTCATGGAATCAACCTGCATATAGTAGACACCAGCACGGTTCACGTAAACGTTGTCGAAAGTAACGGTGTTTCCCGCGCCCAGCCCCAGGTTGCCGACTTTAGCTCCACCTGAGCAGGGAGCGCAGTCGGCCACACTGGCCGAGCCTCCGAGTGTAGCCGATTCAGCCTCATAACTGGTTGATGGCATGGGTGCTGCGTGTCCCAGACCAACAATCTTGAGGAGTCGCACACTGTGGCCTTTGAGAATGGTGGAATAGGTTCCCAAAGACGGTGTCTGATTTGTATGGTTCCAGAGATCGCGGATGGAAAGAACCCCATTGACGCCGACCAGGTTCCAGGGAACATGAGCAATCGTGGAGACGTCGTCAAGGTTGAAGATCGCTACGTAGTAGGTGTTATTCCCAAGGCTTGAAACCCAGACCGGCTGGTTGCCTCCAAGAACCTGCGTGGCCGGATGGCCGGACTGATTGATGGCGATAACCTCATCATTGCTGAGAAGTTCCTTGGCGAAGCTGTCGAGTTTGGTAAGGTCCCCGCCCAGATACATCGGAGCATTGGCCATGGCCCAGAGAGAGAACGCGGTTCGCTTCTCGTCATTGGTCAGGCCGTCGAGCGCGCCATCGCCAATATCGAGCGAGTCAAGATCGTTCCATCCCAGCGACGTGCTGGTGGCATATTGCCATGCGGGCAAGTCGCGGAAGCGTTGATAGATGCGGTTCCAGTCAGTAAGTGTGGCGCAGCGACCTTCGCACTCGATATCGTCCTCGATGCGGCGGGCGTTAGAGTATTGCTGCCAGGTAGAGAGATAGTCCGAATCGATCGCCCAGGAGACAGTAAGCCAGATAGACCGTCCGCTCAGAGCAATCGCCTTCGACCACGCGGCAACATCGGGCCTGTTATCTATCGAAGTGTTGTCGCTATAAGATCCTGGTGTAACACCGTCGAGCTTGATGAAATCGATGCCCCACGAGGCGAACAATGCAACAACAGAATTGATGTACTCCTGAGCACCGGGCTTGGTGAAGTCGATCTTGTCGTGATAGGGATTGGGCAGAGCTCCCGCGAATGCGTTGCCTTGGGCAAGCGGTATCGCTACGATTTGCTGCGTGGTGTAGGAAGTGCCGAGAATCGGGTAATTCCCGTCGACAGCTGGCTGCTCGATTCCGGGAATCCAGTAGATTCCGACTTTCTGGCCGTTAGCATGGATGTGATCGACGAGCGCCTTAATGTCAGGAAACGTCGGTGCTGCGGGGATAGGACGGCCATTCGCATCAAAGGTCGACATCCAGCCGGAGTCGATATTGATGTACTTGAAGCCGTGCTTCTGAAGGCCAGAGGCCGCGAGGGCATCGGACTGCGCCTGAATATTGGCTTGAGTAAGGAAGCTACTATTGATGGTCTGCTCGCTGAAGGTGCTCCAGCCGAGATAGGGTGTCTGGCCTACATCGTTGACCTGTGCCTGCAAGGTTAAAGATGTAGCGAACAAGCTACCGGCGAGAAGGATGGGAAGGGAGAACTTGCGAGTCCGGTGAATAACTGAGCCGCAAAGGGGGATTTTCATGGAAATGCCTCCGTGCAGTTAGGTCGATCGTTGGAGGTTACGAACCTGATAAGCGGGAACGTAAACGCTTACATTTTCGATGAAACAAACCGAATTTAGAATTGCGCTTTTGCGTCTGTCAAGTACCGCTGGAAGAAATGGGCTACTAGAAGGTTGCGTCGACGGCGTTAGAGCCACTGCTGGATTGCTGGTTGCGTCGAAGTGCACTCGAGCCCGCGCAAGTCCGTAACTGCTGAACCAGACAAACCATAAGGGGAACATTTCGCCGGCACGATGGAGCTTGACAAGTGCAATTGAGACGACATAATGTTGGCTCGGTAACGTACACGATAAATATTTTCCTGAGCGGTCTATGAAATACCCGCTGCCTATAGAAATGGAATACAAATTGAAGACCCAATAGATGTCCACCCGGAGAGATGAACGATGCTGCAGGACGAAATTGCATATGAAAAGCGCAGCACCACGAAACGCGCGCAAACAAAGCTGAAGCTGCCTGAGGCTCCCGCGTCGGAAACGGGCCTGGTAAAAGCATGGGAAGAGCCCGTTGTGATGCGCACTTATATGCCTGCTTCACCGGATCCCAATCCTCTGTTTCTGGAAACACGCGTCTATCAGGGCAGCAGTGGCCGCGTTTATCCATTACCGGTGATCGACCGCATTGATCCTGAGCCCCGGGAATACGCATGGAAGGCCGTGCACCTGGAGAATGAATACATCCGTCTGATGGTGATGCCAGAGATCGGCGGACGCGTGCACGTCGGACTCGACAAGGTAAACGGCTACGATTTTTTTTATCGGCAGAATGTGATCAAGCCCGCGCTGGTGGGACTTGCAGGCCCATGGATTTCCGGTGGCGCCGAATTCAACTGGCCGCAGCATCATCGCCCTGCGACGTTCATGCCAGTGGAAATCTTCATCGAGCGCGATCCGGATGGTTCCGTGACCGTATGGTGCAGCGACCATGATCCGATGGCGCGAATGAAAGGCATGCATGGCCTGTGCCTGCGTCCGGGAAAAACGTATCTGGAGCTGCGCGTCCGCCTCTACAACCGGACCGCCGATACGCAAACGTTCCTGTGGTGGGCAAATGTAGCGACGCGCGTTCATGAAAAGTATCAATCATTCTTTCCCAAAGACGTACGCTTTGTGGCCGATCATGCCAAGCGTGCCGTTACCGAGTTTCCTCTCAGCCAAGGCAAATATTATGGCGTTGACTATGGCGAACGTGCGATCCACGGGGTGCCGAGAGAGGAGCAGCCGAGTCACTTTGTGCCGGACGGCTCATATCCGCCCAACGATCTAAGTTGGTATGCAAATATTCCGGTACCCACCAGCTACATGATTGCGGGTTCTCGCGGCGATTTCTCGGGCGGCTACGATCACAAACATCAAGCCGGTATGGTGTATGTCGCAAATCATCACATTGCGCCGGGGAAAAAGCAGTGGACCTGGGGTAATCACGAGTTCGGCTATGCATGGGACCGAAGCCTCACCGACTCGGATGGCCCCTATGTGGAGTTGATGGCTGGCGCGTACACAGATAATCAACCAGACTTCTCATTCCTGGCGCCGGGCGAAACGAAGACCTTCAGTCAATTCTGGTACCCCATCCGCGAGATCGGCGTTCCGGATTATGCCACCATTGACGCGGCACTTCGTGTAGAGCGCGGGAGCGACAGCGTTCATGTGTATCTGCAAGTGACGAGCGAGCGAGCTCATGGCACTTTGCGTCTGCGGATCGGCGGTAAAGAATGCGGGATTTGGCAGGGCGCATTGAAGCCAGAAATACCACTGCACCACACATTCGCTATCTGCGCAGTCGGAGATATGGAAGTGCTGCTTGAGGAGGCGAACAACGTTCTACTCCGCTATGCACCGGCGGCAATCGTTCCAGCAAAACAGCCTGGAGTAGCCACCGAGCCGGCGCTCCCAGAAGAGATAACAACGAACGACGAGCTTTTCCTGATTGGTCTACATCTGGAACAGTATCGTCATCCTACGCGCAGCCCGGAAATTTATTGGTGTGAGGCGATTCGGCGCGACGAGAAAGACAGCCGTGCCAATCATGCGATGGGACGGTGGCACATGCGGAACGGCGAGTTTACCAAGGCGGAACAGCATCTTCATACTGCCATTGCACGACTGACCGAGCGCAACCCAAACCCCTATGACGGCGAGCCGCACTACAATCTGGGACAGGTTCTCCTCTATCTGAAACGTCCTGTAGAGGCATACGAAGCGTTTTACAAGTCCACTTGGAATGCTGCCTGGCGCAGTCCTGCATATCATCGCCTCGCAGAGGTAGATTGCACGCGTCGGGAATGGGCTACTGCGCTCGAACACATACAGCGGTCGCTGCGTGCCGATGCCGACAACTTGAATGCACGCAATCTGAAGGTAGTCATTTTGCGGCAATTGTGCCGCGACAAAGAAGCGAATGATTTGCTCGACGAAACAAGCGTACTTGATCCGCTCGATATCTTCAGCCGATTTCTCGCTACGGGCAATCCCCCTACCGACGGCCAGCAGCGGCTCGATTTGACGTTCGATCTCCTGCGTGCCGGACTACTCGAAGATGCACTATCCGTTGCCACTGTTCTGCAATCCGGAGCGAAAGACGGCACTGCTGCCATGCTGCTCTATGCCAAGGCGCATGTACTGCATAGGTTGGGACGTGAGCAGGAGAGCGCAGCAGTATATAAGCTAGCGGCTACGGCAGATTCCGACTATGTCTTTCCGAGCCGTCTGGAAGAGATGCTGTTGCTTGAAGGAGCGATGCACGCAAATCCCGATGATGCCCGGGCGCCATACTACCTCGGCAATTTGCTCTATGATCGCAGACGCCACAAAGAGGCGATTGCTTTATGGGAGCGTGCGACGCAGCTGGATCCCGACTTTCCGACGACGTGGCGGAATCTCGGTTTCGGATACTTCAATGTGCTGCACGATTCCAAGCGTGCCTTGGAAGCTTTTGCGCGGGCACGCATGCTGGCACCCTCGGATGCCCGTATTCTTTACGAGCAGGATCAGTTGCTCAAGCGAACAGGAGAGCCGCTGAACCGGCGTTTGGAGTCGCTCGAAGCACATCCGGAACTCGTGGAAGAACGCGACGATCTCTCCGTTGAGTTGGCTTCGCTATATAGCAGCACTGGAGAGCCGGAACATGCGCTGGAGATCTTGCTTTCGCGTCAGTTCCAACCCTGGGAAGGCGGTGAAGGTCTGGTGCTGACGCAGTACATCCGTGCTAATACTCTGCTCGGGCAGCGCGCTCTTGAGGCGGGTGATTCAGCTAAGGCGCTGTACTACTTCGAGCAGGCATCGAATACCCCCGAGAGCATCAGCGAAGCCCGGCATCTATTGATGAACATGAGTATGATCGAATACTGGCTCGGGGTTGCGAATGCGGATAAAGGAGAAACTGCGAAAGCCACAGAACACTGGGAGCGCGCTGCACGGAACCAGGGCGACTTTCAACAGATGCAGGTACAGTCTATCTCCGACATGACGTACTGGAGCGCCACAGCTCTGCGTCGCGTGGGCCGTGGAGATGAAGCGCGCTCTCTTCTCCAGAAGATTTATGATTACGCCCTGACACTGGAACAGCAGACGCCGAAGATTGACTACTTTGCGACATCGTTGCCAGCGATGCTGCTCTTCGACGAAGACGTGAAGGGACGGCAGACAATTACAGCCCGCTTTCTGCAGGCACAGGCACAGTTTGGGCTGGGTGAGCGGCAGAAGGGACTTGAGCTGTTGCGGCAAGTACAGGAACTTGATCACAGCCACACCGGTGCAATCGATATGTTACAAGCGCGTGAAGAGTAGAGATGCAGGGTCCAATCACCTCGGGTACAACAGCAACTTCATCGATTCCGGCTGAGCGGTCAGCCTACGTCTGGGGCATCGCGATTGTTGCCGCTTTGGGTGGACTTCTGTTCGGGTATGACTGGGTGGTCATCGGCGGAGCAAGGCAATTCTACGAGGTGTACTTCCAACTCACCTCAGCTGCGCTAATAGGTTGGGCCAACAGCAGCGCGCTTGTCGGCTGTCTCATCGGTTCCCTCGCTGCTGGGTACTTCGCCGATCGCTACGGACGGCGGCGAGTATTGCTCGCGGCTGCGATTCTGTTTGCAACCTCTTCGGCACTCACCGGGTGGGCATATTCGTTCGGAACTTTTATTTTTTGGCGCATCGTCGGCGGCACAGCCATTGGCCTCAGTTCGAATGTCTCTCCCCTATATATTGCGGAGATCAGCCCCGCTGCAATTCGAGGACGTCTTGTAAGCCTGAATCAGTTTGCCATCGTTGTCGGCATCCTGCTGGCGCAAGTGGTCAACTGGCGCATCGCTCGGCCTGTAGCCGCGAATCTTACCGCGGATGCGACATTCCACTCATGGAATGTACAGTACGGTTGGCGATGGATGTTCTGCGCGATAGTAATTCCGGCTGCGATTTTTACCGTCGCTTCACTGTTTCTTCCAGAGAGCCCGCGCTGGCTGCTGGCCCGCAACCGGGAAGACGAAGCACGCACAGTGCTGCAACACATTGGAGGCACAGACTACGCTGCCAGCGAGATAGCCGGCATCGAACGCGCGTTGCTCGCAGAAGCCGCCGATCAGTCTTCCTGGCGCGATCTCTTGCGTCCTGGCATTCGCCGCATCGTTCTCATTGGTATCGCACTTGCAGTACTGCAGCAGTGGACCGGGATCAACACACTCTTCAACTATGCTGCCGAGGTCTATCGCAGCGCCGGCTACGGCGCGAACGATATCTTTCTGAATATCGTCATCACGGGCGCAATCAATCTCGTCTTCACTATAGTGTCCATGCTGCTGGTGGATCGCGTGGGCAGGCGCTGGATGATGCTATTCGGCTGCATCGGTATCGGCATCTCGCACCTCCTCTGCGCTCTTGCATATCGGTCGGGATGGCATGCCATTACGGTGCTGATTCTGACGCTGTGCGCCATTGCCTGCTATGCCCTCACGCTCGCGCCGGTAACGTGGGTATTGATCGCGGAGATTTTTCCTAACCGCGTTCGCTCGCATGGCATATCGATAGCGGTTAGCAGTCTGTGGATGGCATCTTTCCTTTTGACCTATACATTTCCCGCTATGAATCGCAGCTTAGGAACTGCCGGCATCTTTCTTGTTTATGGAGTGATTTGCCTGCTGGGATGCGCACTGGTTGCTTTCTTTGTCCCAGAGACGAAAGGCCAAACACTGGAGCAGATCGAAGCAGCCACGGCGCTGAAGCACAGTGCGCGCGCGTAAATAGCCGCGACGCAATCTGTACAAATCTTTCTGACAGCGCATAAGTGTAACTGTTCGTGGGACATTCATCACGACGTCGCATGACCTTGACGGGCTGCTTGACAATTCTTGATTCAAAGGAATACTGTTTTCCCGGTAACGTACACAAGTCTTGGATGTAAACAGTTACATATGGCTTTTCCTCATTAGCAAAAGAAATCAGCTGTTTCCATTTTTAGAGGCTTGTCAAAAGAAGATTCAGAAAAGAGGTCAGAGAATGTACCCAAACACTTTTAGGAGATTGGCGCAAGCAATCGTTAGTTCACTGGGGTGCATTGTGGCAACAGCCGTGCTATTGCTATTTGGCGGAGCCTGCTTTGCACAGGTCGACCAGGGTGCGATCACGGGTGTTGTGCAGGATGCCACCGGGGCAATTATCCCAGATGCATCGATTACGGTAACGAACGTCGATACTGGACTCGTTCTGCAGACAAAGGCCAATGCAAGCGGCACATATGTCGTGTCGCCTCTCAAAATCGGAAACTATACCGTAACAGCAACTGCAACGGGATTTGAAACGGTAACGCATGCAAATCTGCATGTGGACGCACAATCCCGGTTGAGTGTGAACCTGACACTACACCCTGGTGCTGTTACGCAAACTGTGACAGTCTCCTCTGCTCAACCGCTGTTACAAACGCAGAACGGAGCAGTGGGACAGGTCATCAGCACAGAAACGATCAACAACACGCCGCTCAATGGGCGCAACTGGGTATACATTGCGCAACTGACTGCGGGCGTCGCTCCCCCATTTGGAAACACCCGTGGCAGCGGGACGGGAGACTTTGTCGCCAATGGTCAGCGCGCGGAACAGAACAACTTCATCCTGGACGGTGTCGACAACAATACCAATCTTGTCGATTTCCTGAATGGCTCAAGCTTCGTTATGCGGCCGCCGCCGGACGCGCTGTCGGAGTTCAGCCTCCAGACCAGCAACTACAGCGCGGAATTCGGGCATTCGGCTGGAGCGGTCTTAAGCGCCAGCATCAAGTCCGGCACCAACCAGATTCACGGAAGCGTATGGGAATATTTCCGCAACACAAATCTGGATGCAACGAACTGGAACGCACAGACGACTCCTCCGTATCATCAGAACCAGTTCGGGGCGACACTCGGGTTCCCGATCCTCAAAAACAGGCTTTTCTACTTCGGAGACCTGGAGGCAAACCGCATCTCCATCGGCCAGACAGGCGTATATACCGTTCCAACAGCGCTGATGCGGCAAGGCAATTTTTCCGAATTGCTGAATACATCCCTGACAGGTGCGAGCGGCCCCATTCAGCTTTTTCAGCCAAATACCGGCGGCGCGCAGACGTTGTCCTGCAATGGGCAAAACAACGCCTATTGCCAGAACCAGATCAACTCGGTCGCGCAGAATATTTTGAATATGTACCCTCAGCCGAACGCCAACAATGGGAGGCTGCTCAATAACCTGATTGAGAATGTTCCAACGCGCAACAACACCTTTCAGTGGGATCAGCGCCTCGACTGGAACATTACCGCGAGGGACCAGGCTTACGCACGCTATAGCTACGATCACCAGATTATCCTGAACAATCTTCCTCTCGGTCCGGTTCTTGACGGCAGTGGGTACGGTGGCGAGCGCGACACCAACTTGGCCGAAAACTTCATGCTGAGCGAGACGCACATCTTCGCGCCTACTCTGACAAACGAGTTTCGGTTTGGATATAACTGGGGCGTCTTCGCATTTCTGCAGCCGAACGCGAATAACAACGGCCTGGCAGCATCGCTTGGACTAGGCGGCGTTCCTGATCTGGGGCATAACCAGGGTGGACTGCCGCTTGGGTTGTTCTATGCCAGCAACGGCATTCCGAGCGCCAATTCAACTTGCTGCGGCGGCGTGGTTGCCAACCAATGGGGTTCGGTGGGCACCTCCGACGAATCACAGAATGTGTATCAGATCCTGGACAACGTCACTAAAATTGTTGGAAATCATTCGCTAAAATTTGGTGTTTCGTTCCAGGCCATCCGCTTCTTCTATCGTTACGCTCCTGCTTCGCTGGGACAATATACTTACAATGGCACGGCTACGGAAAATCCATCCAACCCAACTCTCACCGGCTATGCAATCGCAGACTTTCTAGCTAACCAGATGAACAGCGCATATATTGCGAATGCTCCGAACGTCAATAACGCGCAGTGGTATAACGCGGCCTATGCAGAAGATGACTGGAAGATCGCTCGTAACCTTACCCTGAACCTCGGCGTGCGCTACGACTACTTCCAGCCTTACAAGGAAAACGCAGGACAACAGGCTAACTTCATCGCTGACCCATCATCTCTCGGCTTTGGCACAGGGTCAGCTGTGTACGAGCTTCCCACCAGGGCCAGAAATGTAGACCTCGGCACGCTGTTCCTGAACACGCTGGCCGGGAATAACGTTACAGTGCAATACAATAACAATGAGCGTCTGGCGACCTCGCAGAAGACGAACTTTGCTCCCCGCATCGGGTTTGCTTATCAGGCAAAGCCGGATACAGTCTTCCGCGGCGGCTTCGGTATCTTCTATGGCGGATTGCAGAGCCAGGGAAACACCAACCTTGGAGCCAACTTTCCTTTCTCAAACTCCGCCAGCATTCCCGCCTTAAGTTGTCTTCCGGGGAATTGCCCATCGTTGGCCAGCCAGGGCATAACGCTTGAAACTGGCTTGCTGTCACAGACTAGCGGCGGGCTGCAGAACTTCGTCTCCCACCCTGGCTTCCATGCGATCGATCCGCAGATCAAAACACCGTACACCATGAACTACAGCTTCGGCATGCAGCAGGCGTTATCGTCCAACCTCGTAGCGACGATCAGCTACGTGGGCAACGTCTCCCGCCATCTTACGCTGTACTATGATCCGAACACGGTGCGTGGATTGTTCAATCCGAATATCAGCACGCAGCAGTATCAGCCTTTTCCCGACCTTGGCGGCGCAGGCACAATCCATTACGGCGGTGTGAGTACCTACAACTCGCTGCAAGCCAAAATGGAAAAACGCTATTCGTCCGGGTTGAGTTTCCTGGCCACCTACACATGGGCGCACGCGCTCGATGACACCAGCGATGCGGGCGGCCTTTCAACCGGTATCGGCGACCGAAACATAATTCTGCTCCCGTTTGACACAGAGTTCACCAACTCGGTCTACGACGTCAGAAACCGGTTTACTCTGAACGGCAACTATGAGCTGCCATTTGGCAGAGGAAAGGCCTTTGCGAACCAGTCGTCGGCATGGGCCAATCAATTAATCGGTGGTTGGTCAACAAGCCTGACCTTTACCGCACAGACAGGTACGCCGTTCACAGTCACTCCGAATAACACTGGTCCGTCAGGCGGCAGCGCCCGGGCGATCCAGGTATCCGATCCCTTCTCGCCTACTGTTGGCGGTGCGAATGGTTGCCCTACAAAGGTACGCAACAAAACCAACTGGTATAACCCGTGTGCATTCAAGAACCCGTTGTCGGGTTCGTTGATAGCGCCTCCTGGTGTAACGCCAGGTGCCATCGATCCGACAACCGGACAACCCAATCAGTTTCAGTTTGCCTCTCCGGTTACCGACACTGCCACTGTACTCGCGCTGCTCGGCGGAAGATCCAATACGATCTATGGGCCGGGATATTACGGCATGAACATGTCGCTGTTCAAAAACTTCCCGACATGGCGCGAGCAATATCTGCAGTTCCGTGCGGATGCTTTCAATGTTCTCAATCATCCGACTCTGGCCAATCCGTCAAACACAAACACAAACCCCAGTGGAGGAAATATTACGGGTCCGAAGTTCTTCCAGAACAATACGCCGGACGCGCGTTTCTTCCAGCTTTCGTTTAAGTACACCTTCTAAACAAGCCTCCCACGTGTCGCGCTCGGGACTGGAGCGCGACACGTATTTTTTCTTTCACACACGAATCGTAGGCTTCCCTGATCGCCTATCAGAATTTCTGCTTTGAGGTAAATCTTTTGTGTTGAAGCTGCCTGTCTCTCTTCTTGCGTGCGGTATTGCCCTTGTGGCAAATAGGTATGCTGTCTCCCAAACGGCGGCTCCTGTTGTTCTTTCTTCCCCGAATCAGCAACTGATAATGCGCTTTGCGACACAACCGGCAAAGAATGCTCAGGGCGAAGGTGGCAAGCTGACCTATTCCCTTACTTTTCGCGGCAAGCCGGTCCTCGACGACTCGGCCCTTGCGCTGGAGTTGGACGACCAGCCTTCGCTGGGCTCCGATGTGCACATCGTCAGCAGCGAAGCAGGCCAGGGTGTTGACAACTACACCTTGAGCAACGCCAAAGTCGGCAAGGTCCACGATGTCTACAACAGCGTGGCCGTGCACCTACTAGAAAACGGCGGACAGCATCGCATCATGACGGTAGAGGCGCGCGCTTACAACGACGGCATCGCTTTCCGCTATGTTCTTCCTGAGCAGGAGACCATCAAAGCTCTGCACCTTCGGCAAGAAGACACGGAGTTTCGCCTGAACACGGACGCCACCAACTGGGCGTTAGCGCTGCCGAATTATCGCAGCAGCTATGAGAGTGAATATGTGCAGTTGCCTACCACCGCATTCAGTAATCAGGGCGGCGTATCCAGCAGCTTTCTGATCGGACTGCCGCTGTTGATGCATGAACCCGGCACGGCATGGCTGGCCCTGATGGAAGCCGACATCGAAAACAACAGCTCCATGTATGTTACGAATCCATCGGGCAACTGGGCCGGTCACTGGTTTGTTTCAAAGCTCGCTCCGCGCTTTGACCATCCGGAAGTAGCCGTCGAAGGCATGTTGCCGCATCATTCTCCCTGGCGCGTCCTGATGGTGGCGGATGATCCGGGACGTCTTGTTGAATCCAATCTTCTTGATGACCTGAATCCGCCGAACCGGCTGGAAGATACGAGTTGGATTCACCCAGGCAAAGCTTCGTGGAACTGGTGGGTGAACGATGCGGACAAGAATGGCAATCCCGCCTCCACCACCGAGAACATGAAGTATTACGTCGACTTCGCCGCAGAGTCCGGCTTCCCATACATGATGCTTGATGCGGGTTGGTCCGTCGGCCGCGACATTACCAACCTGAACGGCAAAGTGGACGTGCCGGAGCTGGCGCGTTATGCCGCGACGAAGAATGTGAAGATCTGGATATGGCTCTACTCCGAATCGGTGATGCAGCAGATGAAAGAGGCCTTCCCACTTTATGAAAAATGGGGAGTCGCCGGCGTGAAGATCGACTTCGTCAATCGTGACGATCAGGAAGGAGTTCAGTTCTACTACGATGTGGCGCGCGAGGCCGCACAGCATCATCTGATGGTCGACTTCCACGGCACGCGCACTCCGTGGGGAATCGAGCGCACCTATCCGAACGTATTGAGCTACGAAGCCGTGCTGGGCATGGAGAACAACAAAGTGGGCCGCCGTGACAGCCCGGTCGACCGCTCGGTATTCCCATTTACGAGGCTGCTGGCCGGCCCGATGGATTACACTCCCGGCGGGTTCAACAATGCCACAGAAGATGGCTTTGTGGCGCGCAATACGAGTCCAATGGTCATGGGCACGCGCGCGCAACAGCTTGCCCTGTACGTCATCTTCCAGTCTCCGATACAGATGGTCTCCGACAGCCCGCAGGCTTATGCGGGCCAGCCGGCATTCCAGTTCATCAAAGACGTTCCGGTGACATGGGATGAGACGCATGTGCTGAATGGCAGACCGGGAGAGTACGCTACGATTGCCCGCAAACATGCTGACGAATGGTACCTGGGCAGCATGACGAATTGGACACCGCGAACGCTGCAGGTTCCGTTGAGCTTTCTCGGCTCTGGAGTATATACGGCGGAAATCTATGAAGATGCTGCAGACGCAGCGACAGAACCCAGGCACGTTACGATTCGCAAGCAGGCAGTGCGCAGCGGAGAAGCTCTGACCTTGCATCTGGCCCCAGGCGGCGGCTGCGCCATTCGTTTCGTCCCGCGGAAAGGACGGTAATGCCACCACATGTTGTCTGCAGGTTCAGGATTGCTGCAACTCCGTTTCAAACTCATCGTCGCTATTGGCAATTTGGCTGGAAAACAGGGAAAGATTGCTGCGAAAGATGAGATGAGGCACGAGTCGAATAATGGGTTGCGGCTTGCCGCCTTCGAGCAGGCACTTCAACAGGGTTTCGAGTGCGAGTTTGCCTTGCGTGAAGGGGCGCTGATAGATGGTGGCGAGCACTTTACCGGTTTCAATCAACGGTACGAGTTCCCGAAAGAGGTCTGTCGTAACAACCTGCACTGTGCCCAGAAGCCCAAGCTCTTCGAGTGCTTTAAGGACAGGCATGCTATTCGCGGTGCTCAGGTACAAGCCTTCCGGCTGTGGTTTACTTCGCATCAGCGCAAGCGCCTGCCGGTATGCTTCATCTGGCCGTTCGTGGCTTTCAAGCGCCGGCAGCAGGCTAAGGTGCGGAGCCTGCACTGCAAGCGTGGCCGCAAACCCGCGCAGCTTTTCGGCGTGATCGAGCGTGGAAAGCTCGCCGCTAAAAATGGCTACTGTCGCCTTCCGGTTCAGTTTATGCGAGAGCAACTCGGCGGCCATGGCGCCACTGACTGCAGCGTGCGCCGCGACCGAGCCGATGCGATCGGTATTGGGCGCATCGCTGCCGACACACATCATGGCAGTGCCGGAACGAGAGAGAGTGTGGATGAGAGGATCGAACCTGCGCATATTCCCCGGCAGAAAAATAATGCCGTTATAGTGCCGCTGCAACGCTTCTTCAAATGCCGCCACATCGCCCACACCAAGGCGTGGATATTCGTGAAACTCAAGCTCAATCTTCATCCCCACAGTTGCCGCAGCTGCTGCTCGAATGCCCTCGCGAAGGGGATCGAAAAAATGAGAGATGTGCTTAGGCAAAATGGCGGCGATGGAGAGATGCCGGTTCAGCTTCAGCGCCTGGGCTGCAAGATTTGGTCGGTAGCCCAGTTGCTCCGCCATTTTCAGCACACGCGCCTTGGTCTTTTCGCTCACGCCAGGACGTTCGTGCAGCGCGCGGTCGACGGTTCCGATAGAAATCTTCAGCGCCTTTGCGATGTCTTTAATTCCTGCGGATTTTCTCAAATAAGTCATAGCAAGAACTGCGGGTTCGTTCCCGAGCGTACCTATAGATTGGCTCATGGTCAATGCTTTCAAATGCGTTCATGGACGAAACGTCAATCCATATAAGGAGAATGTGAGTGCCGGTAACAAGGCGTAATTTTTTGCAAGGAGGGTTTGCGCTGGCTGCGCTGCCTCGAACGACCAAAGCGTTGTCGTCGCTAACAAAAAGTCCGCAGGACGAGCTTTGGTATTTGCGCCCGGCCGAGCGTTGGCTCGAAGCGTTGCCTATTGGCAATGGACGGCTAGGCGGCATGATCTTCGGCGGCGCGGGAAAAGAGCGCATCGCTCTTTCCGAGGCGACGGCATGGTCCGGTGCGCCAGGCAAAAACGATGTGAATCCAGGCGCGATCGAGCATCTTGCTGAGATTCGGCAGCTGCTTTTTTCGGGCAAGTATGTTGAGGCACGCGATCTCTCTCAGAAGCACCTGCTCGGACGTCCTACCTCTTTTGGGACAAACCTGCCCTTGCCTGAATTGCAGCTCTCGTTTGAGGATGAGGGAGCCTCGACACAGTATCGTCGCGCCCTCAGCCTGGACGAAGCCGTAGCGCGGGTGGATTTTCGCCGTGGAGAAGCGCGCTTTTCGCGTGAAGTCATCGCATCGCATCCGGATGATGTGATTGCTGTGCGCCTCACTTGCAGCAAGCCGGGGCAATTCAGCTTTGCAGTAGGCTTCGGCGCGATTACCATACCCGCGGACATCACGACGGATGGGCAGAATACGCTTGTTCTGCGCGGCCACGCCTTTGAGCGCCTGCATAGCAATGGGCGTGACGGTGTGGCGCTACAGATTCACGCGAAGATCATTGCCGAAGGCGGAAACGTCTCCGCAGCCCGCCAAAGCTTGCAGGTGAAAAACGCAGATGCCGTAACCGTCTTCATCGCAATCGGCACAAATTTTGACGGCAGTGATCCGGAAGAAGCCTGTGTGCAGGTATTGTCACGCGCATCGCGCAAGAGTTACGCGCAACTTCGAGCAGCGCACGTTGCCGATCATCAGTCGCTTTACCGGCGCGTGACACTGAATCTGGGGGCAAGCAGCACCGCATCCAAAATGCAACCAACCGATGTGCGGCGAAAAGCATTCGCGGCAGGTACAAGCGATCCTGAGCTGCTGGCGCTTTTCTTTCAATACGGGCGTTACCTTACGATTGCAGGGTCGCGCGCAGATTCATCACTGCCCCTGGCTCTGCAGGGAATCTGGAATGATGGTCTGGCCAGCAGCATGGGGTGGACCAATGATTATCACCTCGACATCAATACGCAGCAGAATTACTGGGCCGCAGAGGTGTGCAATCTTTCTGAATGCCAGACACCGCTCTTCGGATTGATCGATGGTCTGCGCGAGGCTGGTCGCAGAACAGCCAAAGAGATGTATGGCGTGCCGGGATGGGTGTGCCACACAGTAACAAACGCATGGGGCTACACGGCTCCGGGGTGGGGCATCGGCTGGGGACTATTCGTCACCGCAGGCATCTGGATTGCGTTGCAGATGTGGGATCACTACACCTTCAATGCAGATGTTGGGTTTCTGCGTGCACGCGTATATCCCGTGCTGCGCGAGGCTGCCGAGTTCTTCCTCGCCTACATGGTTCCGGAGCCGAAGCACGGTTGGCTTGTCACCGGACCATCAGACTCGCCGGAAAACTGGTTCCTGATTCCTGAGGGCGAGCGCTGCGCTGAGTCCATGGGCAACACCGTCGATCGCGTCTTTGTATATGCGCTTTACAGTATGTGCATCGAGGCTTCGAAGATACTCTCTGTCGATGCCGAGCTGCGCAGCACGCTTGAAAGCGCCCGCGCGAAACTGCCACCTTTCCAGATCGGTCGTCATGGGCAATTACAGGAATGGCTGGAAGACTTCGAAGATGGGGAACCGAACCACCGCCATACAGCGCACCTTGTTGCGCTCTATCCGGAAAACCAGATTTCGCCGCGAACCACGCCAGAATTAGCCCGCGCCGCTGAGGTGACGATTCAACGACGCATGAATACGCCGAACTGGGAGCAGAGCGAGTGGGGACGGGCCAACCTGGTTGTGTACTATGCGCGACTGCTGAACGGCGACAGCGCGCACAAATATCTTGAAGGTCTGGTTGCGAAAGCCGCAGACGACAACCTGCTCACATTTTCGAGCGGAGGTATTGCCGGCGCAGAGCAAAACATCTTCGCCATCGACGGCAATACTGCAGGCGCGGCTGGTATTGCGGAGATGCTGCTGCAATCACAAGGTGGAGAAATCCAGCTGCTGCCTGCGCTTCCCTCCGCATGGCCCAGCGGCTCGGTCAAAGGTCTGTGCGCACGCGGCGGATTCAAGATCGACTTGACATGGCAAAATGGAGCGCTCCTTTCCGCCGCAATCACAAGCAAGGGCGGAGGAGACACTCCAGTTCGATATGGCAACGAAGTTTTGGCGCTACACTTACGTCCGGGAGAAGTCACACGCTTGCGCCCCGAAAGCTTCAAACGCCGCGGATAAGCCGTGGCGTCCTTTTTCATGAGAAACAAGGAGGGCCGCGTTTTGTACACTTCAAGGTTGATTGAGACAATATCATTGTTGACTGGCTGGAAAGCAACAGGAACATACAAACAGTTTCTTCATCGCTTGTCCTTCAGGAAGACGCTGCATTTAACCCGATCTGTGCGTCTTTGCCTGAATCATTCTGTATTTTGGCCGGCCCTGAAAATAAATTGCCGGTAACAACGGCACGATCTACCCCTTTGCCTAACAGGATATGTTGCTTGTTCTGACGAAATTCACAGCCCTGAATCAAAATGCTCCCGGAAGCAGCCTGGATCGCGGCGCGATCTCCCTCTTTTCCCCACTGCACAAACGTGCAATCGCTGAATCCAACGGTACCTTGACCATCGATCTTTGCAATCTGATTGCATGGACCCCAGAAGGCGCTGTTACTGATGCGGACCACTCCTTTATTTGCCGATCCGACCTCTACCATCGTGGGGTCGACGCCGTCGAATGAAGTAAATTCACCATTCGCGATAAGAAGCCCGTAGGGCGCAGCCTGCTCAACCAGAACGGCGCGATTGCAGTCGTCGGCTCCGATGCCGAGGAAGTTTCCGTTACAGCCTCCAGTCGACGTTTCTACGAATTTGTAACCGATACGGTAACCAAAACAGAATGTGTTCAGTACATATTCCCAATCGGAGCGGCCAAAGATAAAAGCTTCTCCGTTCCGTGTCTGCCATTGGTAGACCTTGGTGTGAGAACTCCACCACGGGTTGAAGTGAACATTCTCGATGCGCCCAATATCGTAAATAGCATCAACCCAGATACCTCGACGAAGAGGCTGCCCGGTGACATTACGTATGTTATGGCGCTCATTCCGGCTAGCATCAATGCCTTGATATGGATTCAACAGTTCGACATCAAAAACCGCCGGATTCTTGCCACGCATCGCAATCGTCCACGGATAGGCGACAGGTTCGCTATCAAGCTGCTGTTCCGGGTAGTAGATGGTCAGGCCGCAAACGGAACTGTTTGTATTCAGCGTCAGAAATGGCGTTCCGTCCTCGCTTCCACGGCCTGACACTACAAAAAGTGCGGTTCCATCATCGCCTGGTTTAGGCTCTCCCTTGTCTCGAATCCCGTTGTGCGACGGCACGCAACTGAACGAACCCCGCAGTGTCACTCCCTGCGGCACAATCAGCGTTCCACGGAATAAGTACCGGCCGGAAGGAGCATAGACGGTTCCTCCTCCAGCTTGGTGTGCAGCATCGAAAGCTCGCTGGAATGCAGCTGTATCATCTGTAGCCGCATCGCCTCTCGCTCCATAATTTTTTACATTGATAACAATTCCCGCCCCAATTTCTGTCGAGGCTGCGTACGCATGGTTCGAAGGTTCAAGGAATGCCGCCAAACCAGTCGCAGCGCTCAACGACAAAAGACGCCTGCGCGATGTAATTCCAGTATTCTTCACGGTTGCCTCGATATTCTTCTCAAAATTCATCTTTTATACTTTCTGGTTTTCTAATATCCCGACTACTTATCCAACTGTTTGACAAGAACGACGGACCACGCGGCAAGTTTCAAATTCACATGCAGGCTTCCTTCTTCGTCTGCCCGAACGGTCTGCTTCTTTGTATCCGAGGCCAGTTTCTCTAAAGCTGCGGTCTGTTCTCGATTGGGTGGCTCCGGTTCTCCCATCGCTTCCCACGCCGCCACAGCGTCCCCGTGCTCTTTATCGAGCGTCTCGATCAGAAAGGAAGCATTGGCGGGCAGATGATCGACGTTGAAGGCAAGGTCGCGTGCACTACCACTGTTGTCGATCTGATCGGCTGCGGCCAAAGTATCACTGACGGGCAATGAGACTTTGATCTCGGGCGGATAGTTATAGAAGACAGCGGTGATGTATCCAGTTTTACTGTCGCGCGAAACTACTCCGCCTGGAGTTTGCGCAAGCAGTTCGTCACCTAGCTCATTCATGAATCGATAAGCATGGAATGCGGGCTTGGGGATTTCCTGATAATTGATCAGGCCAAAGCCTCCATGAAAGATCGAATCTGTTTTTCTGTTTTCTTCGAAGACGTCCGTGAAAGTCCAATAAGAAAGTGAGTCAACCAGCCCGATCGATTCAAGATTTGTTTTCGCGACAAAGGTTGCGCCGGCCAGTGAATCATGCGAGTGATCGACGGGCGAAGGGCTGGAATTCCATTCCGTCAGGTGAATCTCTGCCTTTGGATAGGGACTTGCATCAATCATTTTGCGCATCGTGTGAAGATCGTCACGTGTTGAATCGATGCTTCGTCTGAAGCCTTTGCCCTTTGGCCTCCCCGGCTCATCAATTGCAAAGTCCTGCGGATAGGGATGTGTCGAGACAAAATCTACGGGCAAGTTATTGTCATGGCAGTAGCGGAGAAAATCTTCAATCCATACTGGCCGCCACGGAATACTGAGAGGGTCGAAAGGCTTGCCGGTTGCCTGCGCTTTCTTTATTGCGTCACCATCCATGTTGAAGTTGCTGGTGGCAGGACCACCTATACGAAGCTGCGAATCGATTGTCTTAATCGTTTGTGCGGTTATTTTATATAGCTCGAAGTACTTTTCCTGAGATCCGCCGCGGAAGAACGACTGGTAGAGGTTCGGCTCGTTCCAGACTTCGAAATACCACTGGCGTACTTCGTCTATGCCATAACGATCAATGCAGTGCTTTACGAATGCCTGCACCAGGTTGCCCCATTTGGTGTAGTCAGAAGGAGGGCTGCCGTCTGCCCGCCACCAGAATGTCGTGTTGTGGACCGGCGACAGGGGCTCTGGAGAAAAACTCAACTCGACAAACGGACGTACTCCCTTTGCCAGCATCCGGTCATAAAGGTCATCAACATACTGAAAGTTATAAATAGGATTTCCGTGCTCGTCTTCCCTGTAAACGAACATATCGTCCTGGAAGATGCCGTGGAAGCGGACATATTGAAATCCGTCGTATTTCCTGCCCATTTCCAGTTCTTCCTGCCACGTTGAGCGAAGCCCTTCATTCGCGCGGCCTGCGCCTACAACCTTGCTCCAGAAATGAATGAGCGGCTTGCTACTCCCTTTCGCATTTGCGGTGAGATGGATTGCCGTACTTGCGTTATTTATTTGCCCGGATGCAATCGCCACATGAGAACCGCAGATGAGGCTGCTAACAATGAGTGAGGATATCCAACGCATGATCGTTCGCCTGTTGATTCAGTGTTTTTTTCAGAGGGGTACGTAACTAGAAACAAAATGAGTTATTCATTCGATCTGTTTCTATAAGGAAGGCGGACCTTCCAGTCCGCCTCTATGCCTTGTAGTTTTCGATCAGAATGCCAGACGCGCGCCGATTTGCAGATTTCGCGGTTGGCCGCTACTCGTGATCTGACCAAACGTGCCATCCGTAACCGAGCCATCCGGCGTACCGAGGTTCCGATTGTTAAATGCGTTGAACGCCTCAAAACGCAGCTCGAAACTCATGCGTTCTCCGAATTGCTGTTTGCGATCCAGGCTCATGTCCCAGTTGCCATAGGCTGGTCCACGAAGGTTCGGTTCGTTGCGGTTGCCGTTTCCTGTCGTATACGGTGCGGGAATAGCATAAGCGGATGTATCAAACCACTTCTCGGGATTCTGCGCTCCGTTATGGAGATGAGGATCGTGCAGCCTGTTCGCTACCGCGCCGATTCCCGGCAGGTTGGTATTGTTAGGAACTGTGATCACTACCGGAAGTCCTGCGCCGAAGGTGGTTACACCGCTCCACTGCCAGTTGCCGATGATATTGCCGATCGCTCCCCTACCCAGTACCTGATGACCATGTCCAAAGGGAATTTGATAAATGTAGTTCACAACCAGGTATTGCGGGCGATCATATTCAGCAACAGCTCTTGATAGCCCAAGGTTTGTCGGATCGATAATCGAGCCGTTGCGTCCAGCATAGCGTTCCGGTATATCGTTGATCCCCTTGCTGAAGGTGTAAGAGCCTTGGAGATAAAGACCGTGGGCATCATCACGATGCTGCACTTGTAAGGTGAAAGCATCATAGTAAGAGTCGCCGACCGGATTGTGATACCAACTCACTCCCGTGTACTGAGGAAACGGACGAAGCAGTTGATTGTACGCAACCGTAGGCGCGCCCAGTTGTCCCTGCAGTTCTCCCGCAAATGGATTCGCTACCTGCTGTGTTAGTTGTGACCCCAGGCTCAAATCTGTGATCGGCGCGGAATTTCGATCAAGGTTATACCAGAGATGCTCACCGCGTGATCCCGCATAGGCAGCCGTAAGCACCGTATTCCCAGTGAGCGAACGCTGAATGCTCAAGTTCCAGTCCTGGTGGTTCGGCAGTGTGCCGGGACGGAACGGTGCATTAATGCCTTGTCCAACCAGCGAGCTCGCCGGAGCAGGATACGGCAGATATCCGGCAACAAATGGACTCGAGAGACTCGCGCCAATCGGCGGCGTATTTGGAGCCGCTACCGGAGGGCCGGTATAAACATTCGTGCTTACCTGATACCCGGTGCCTGCGACATTGCCATCACTGTTCGTAATCCAGAAGAGACCATAGCCTGCGCGTATTGCGGTCTTGTCTCCGAGCTGGTAGGCAATGCCGAGACGTGGAGCGAAGTTCGTGTAATTCGTATCGTTTTCTGCTCGCGGATTTCCATTCACTCCTGCAAACTGCACGATGCCCGGTAAGCTGGTGACCGGATCAGGCGTCGTAGGATCAAACCATGTCAGCTTGTTGTAGCGATCGGTCCAGCCGGTCAGCACATCGTAACGAAGGCCTAGGTTAAACGTTAGATTATTCGTCAACTTGTAGTCGTCATTCACATAGCCATCGATGTTCTTCTGTGAAGAAGTGGCCGAAGCATCTTTTGTGGTATATCCGCCATCCGGTGCGCCGAGCAGGAATGAAGCAAAGCCCCATCCAGCATTCGCTGTAGCGCTGGCCGGATCGGGTCCCTGCGTATAGGCTCTTCCGAAAGTGAAGTTGCCCGCTGGGTTCAAAGGACGGAACTGGTTGAAGAAGACAAACCTATATTCAAATCCAGCCTTTATGGTATGCGGTCCAGTCATCCAGGTAAGATGGGCCTGCCCCTGATAGCTTCCTTCTGTATCAGCATCTACCGCGGAGTTTTGAATGCCGAACGGGCTGTCATCGGAGATTCCGAACTGGGGAAATACCTTGCTTTCCGTCTGCTGAACAAAGGAGCTTGGGAATCCGAGGCTGGCTACATCGAAGCCCTGGCTTGGCAGAAGCGTTCCAAAGAAGCTGCGCACGAAGTTCCCGCGGAACTCGATAAGCAGATTGGGCTTGACCACCCACGTATCGCTGATTGTGCCGGTCCAGGCGGTGTTCGTTGCGCCGCCTGGATCGCCGTTGGTTCCAGTCTGCGGAAATGCAATGTTCACCGAGGGAGTAATGCCCGTATAAGCATGGCGCCCAATAGTGACGAAGGCTTTATGGCTGCTGCCAAAGTTCTGGTCGACACGGGCAAGAAACGTATTTTGCGTTGTCTTCCGCGTCGGCGTGATGACAAAGTTGTTATAGATACCCTGCACGCCAGTCGTGTTCGGCAGGGGGTAATAGCTGAGCGTCTTCTGTACAATCGGATTATTGATTCGATCGGCAGGAATGATATTGCCTTGGAACGGACTTCTCGTCCAGGTATTGGTCGTGCCTGGAACCAGTGTCGTCGTCGTTGGATCGTAGATTGTAATCTGGTTGCCGTTTTGATCGACCAGACCCGAAAAATCGCCGTTACGCATGGCAACGGTAGGCACGCTGCCCGTAAAGATATCGGGAGTACTCTGCGGGTCCCATTCGAGGTTCAGGAAGAAGAACGTCCTGTTCTTGGCGCGATAGACCTTGGGAATCGATAAAGGGCCGCCAAGGCTGAATCCGTAGTTATTTTCGTGATAAGCGCTCCGCTCTTGGCCTACATGGTTCGCATACCAGCCATTGGCATTGAAGTCCGTATTGCGGACATATGCATACGCGCTGCCGTGATAGATGTTCGTTCCGGCTTCGGATGCAGCTGTGACCACACCGCCGCCGGACATGCCGTATTCAGCTGAATAGTTGTTCGTGATGAGTTTCAACTCACCAACCGATTCAAGTGGCGGCGTATATGCCAGGTCGCCCGACGAACTGTTGACCTGCGTAGCTCCATCGAGCAGAACGTTGCTGCTGTTGGCCATGCCGCCGTTGATCTGCGCCTGGATACCGGCATTGAAATATACCGGCAGTACGCCCGGCTGCAATGCGAGCAGGTTGTAGGGATTCCGTCCCAACTGCGGCAGCTCGATAATCTGCTGACGGGAGACCGTCCCGCCCAGTTCGGAGTTTTCCGTCTCAAGCTGGATAGCGTTCGCCTGAACGGTCACATTCTGCGAAACTGAACCGATCTGCAGCGTCAGGTTGACGTTGGTCGAAAGATTAACCGTAATGTGAATGCCGGAAACAGTCGCCTGGGAAAACCCGTTCGCTTTCGCCGTGACTCTATAGGTGCCCGGATTGAGATATGGGATCGTGTAATAGCCGCTTCCGTCCGAGACGGTAGAGCTCATGACATTCGTATCCACATTTGTGGCAATTACCTGCACACCGGCAATAATTGCTCCGGTCGGATCTTTTACCGCGCCCGTGATCGTGCCCTGTTCCGCCTGCCCAAATGCCTTCGGCAACGAGAGAGCACTCGCTAAGAGCAATAGGATTCCGACAACGGAGAGGAATAAGGTGTCGGCTTTCGTTCGTTTTTTATCTAAAACTGAGATCGCAGACAGAGATAGATCTCTGTCTCGAGATTGCGTGTCTAGCATGTGGGTCCCCTGTTTCATTGAAAACCAAAGTTTTGCAAGCGCCATTGGCACGAGAAATTGTCTCTTTTAGAGCACCCACAAACCCTACGTGCCGTAAACAGGGTTTTGGCAACGTTAGGAAGGCGATTAACGGTGACAGGAGGGACCCAAAATCAGCTATTTAGAGAGGGTGAAGCAATTTAACCGTAGTGACTGACAAGATAATGGTCTTTCCTGTCCATATATTTTGTCAGTAATGGCAGTTCATGAAAATACGTGCGCGGAAAAGCCGACGCAGCGCAGAGTACTCCATAAAAAATCCAAAGCTGAATCACCAATGTTCCGGGTGTCTAAACGTTCCGTAGAAATGGATGCTAAAATTGCCTTTCGCCTCCAATTTGCCCATGGCCCAGACACATCAGGTTGATGCGAGAACAGCAGAGTTAGCAAAAATTACCGAGACCAACGAAGACATTGCCCTTCTTCAACGGCATGTCAAAGAGGTCATTGAAGGGGCTGCCTTCAAAGGAAGCAACCGCAGCGGGCAATTTCTTCAATACATCGTGGACCAGGCGATCGCCGGTCATTTCGAATCTCTCAAAGAGCGCGTCATCGGAGTCGAATTGTTTGGGCGTACCCCTTCTTACGATACCGGCGATGACGCCATCGTTCGTGTGACGGCAAGTGACGTGCGTAAGCGGCTGTTGCAGCACTACGGCAGATATGGAGCGACTTCGGAGTTTCGCATCAGCCTGCCCCTCGGGTCTTATATTCCCGAAATAATACGCGATCTGCCTCACGAACCGACCCGGCCTGCTCCGGAGCCAGCACCCCAGGAATCACCAGTTCATGCACCGTCAGCTCAGTCTGCTGTAGACGCTCAGGCAGAAGAAGCCGTATCCGCAGTGGAAAGCACTGTGGAGATTTCCGTTCATCCAGCGAAGGAAGAACGTTCTCATGCATGGAGCCGCCACAAATGGCTTACGCTGTGCCTCCTTGTTATGGCGGTCAACGTGTCGCTATGGGCATTTTTCTGGAACCACTTCACGCACAAGACGAACGCGGCATCCTTCATATCTCCCTGGTCAGTGCTATAT